>Ga0210402_10002022_pt1 | contig 20163 bp, 17 predicted proteins | sample IncBWC7MmetaG_FD_161055 | JGI IMG/M metagenome (GOLD analysis project Ga0210402, IMG submission 161055) | Forest soil microbial communities from Barre Woods Harvard Forest LTER site, Petersham, Massachusetts, United States - Inc-BW-C-7-M | ecosystem: Environmental > Terrestrial > Soil >... | reverse complement strand
GATGTTCCTGCTGGATCCGCCGCTGAAAATGGGACGTGAAGATATCGCGGATAACGACGCTTTGTCTGGCCTCCTTTCGAGCTGGGGCGTGACACCGAACAAGGATTTGATCCTCGACATGAACCCGATTGGACAGCTTGCCGGACTCGGGCCGCAAGTGGCGCTTGTGACGAAGTATGACTCGCAACCGATCGTGAATGATATGAAGGGCTCGGCCACGGGATTCCCACTGTCGCGTTCCCTGGATACGAAAAACGGGGACAAGACCACGGTGGAAAAGCTGTTTGACACTTCAGAGAGCAGCCTGGCAACAACGAAATTGAATTCGCCAAGCGTCGATCCCAGCGACCCGAAAAACAAGAAAGGGCCGCTGACTCTCGCGGCGGCGGGTACTTATAGGACGGGCAAAGAGAATTCTCAAGGGCGATTTGTCGTGGTAGGAAGTTCGCAGTGGGCGGCCAACGCGTTTCTACGGTTCAACGGAAACAGGGACCTCGCGCTGAACGCAATGAACTGGCTGTCTTCGGATGAGGACTTGATCTCGATACGCCCGAAAGAGCCAGAAGACCGCCGGATTACGATGACGAAGGCGCAAATGAATTGGGTGCGCATCACGAGCCAATTCCTGTTTCCACTTGCCGTGGTGATCGCGGGGTTTTCGGTCTGGTGGCGGAGAAGGTAAGGCGTTTCCGGACCCGTAACGAGCACTGCATAGAATGCCGGGGCAATTCCAATGAAAATGAATGGTTTGTTGATCGCCGCTATTGTATTGGCCGCGCTCTCTGGAGTTTTGTATTGGTCGAATCACAAGAAGCCCGCCGAAAACGCAGTGAAAGTTTCCGCGGATACGCCGCCGAAAATTCTCACGCTCGCTGAAGCCGACATCACGAAACTTGGTATCAGGAAGAAGAGCGGAGACGAAGTAGAGCTTGCCAGGAACGACGCCGGCAAATGGCAGATTGTGGCACCGAAACAGTTGCGAGCGGACCAGAATGAAGTTTCAAGCATGTTGTCGACGCTGTCCTCGCTTAGTTCGGAACGGCTGATCGAGGAGAAGGCCGGGAATCTTGAGCAGTATGGGCTGGGACAGCCGGCGATCGAAGTGGATGTGACAGAGAAAGACAACAAGACGCAGAAACTATTGATTGGTGACAATACGCCGACTGGGAATGCAGTGTATGTTGCCCTTGGCAGCGATCCGCGCGTTTTTACGCTAGCGAGCTACAGCAAGACAAGCCTGGACAAGAGCGCAAAGGATTTGCGGGATAAGAGGTTGCTGGTATTCGAGCAAGACAAACTGAGCCGCGTGGAACTGGCGGCGAAAAAGCAGGACATCGAGTTTGGCCGGAACAAAGACCAGTGGCAAATTGTGAAGCCCAAGCCGTTGCGTGCCGACGACTCGAAGGTGCAAGAGTTAATTCGCAAGCTGGCAGACGCGAAGATGGATCTGAGCGCCTCGGACGAAGAGCAGAAGAAAGCGGCGGCAGCGTTTAATTCCGGGAGCGTCGTGGGAATTGCGAAAGTTACAGACACGTCCGGAACAGAAGAGCTGCAGGTGCGCAAGAATAAGGACGATTACTACGCGAAATCGACCGCGGTCGAAGGCGTATACAAAGTTGGAAGCGATTTGGGAACGGCGCTCGATAGAGCAGTCGATGATTTTCGCAACAAAAAACTGCTCGACTTGGGATTCACCGACCCCGAGAAAATCGAGTTCCACGATGGAGCGAAGGTATATTTCTTGACGAAGGGCGGCTCGGATTGGTTTTCCGGTGACGGCAAGAAAGTAGATTCCATTGGCTCAGAGTCGTTTGTCGAGAAAGTACGCGACTTGGCGGCGAGTAAATTTGTGGACGCCGGATTTGGCACGACGGAACTCGAAGTGACGGCTACATCGAATAGCGGAAAGAGCGTCGAGAAAATTGTGATCTCCAAAGATGGCGATCACTATGTTGCAAAGCGCGACGGCGAGCCTGCGTTGTATCAGTTGGACCCGGTTGTGGTGACAGGCCTGGAAAAGGCCGCGGCAGACATGAAGCCAGCAGTCGAACCCAAGCCAGAAGCCACGTCTAAAAAGAAGTAACACGCGCGAAAGCAATCGTTGGTCCGAGTCACGACGGCGCGGCTCGGCCGTGTCGCAGCGGTCAGTCTCGGAAGGCTGACCCTACAAGTGCATAATATTTTTGGCGTTTCGTTGCATGGCGCGATCCAGCGTGAGTTTTTCTTCGGGCGTAAGTTGACGCACGGCGGCTTTCACCAAGGCTCCCAGCGCGAGCGGGCCGATGGCGACGCGGATCAGGCGAAGAACTTCAATACCTAACGTTTCCAGCATGCGGCGAATGTGGCGGTTTTTGCCTTCATCGAGAATAATTTGCAGCCAGGAATTGCGCTCTCCTTGACGCAGCAGGGAAGCGCCCTTCACGCGAAGCGTGTCTCCTTCTTTTGTACGAATACCCTTCCTAAGTGTGTCGAGCAGCGCAGGATCGACGATTTTTCCAATTTGGACGTGGTAGGTTTTGTCGAGATGCGTTTCCGGCGCGGTGATGCGTGCGGCCCACTCGGAGTCGTTGGTGAGCAGAAGCAGGCCTTCGCTGGCTTTATCGAGCCTGCCGACGGGTGCGACCCAGGGAAGATCGGGGCCGAGAAATTTGTAGACCGTGTCGCGGCCTTTTTCGTCTGAGCTGGTCGTGACGACGCCGCGAGGCTTGTTGAGCACGAGATAGATTTTCTTCGCCGCGACGACGGCTTGCCCATCAATTTCGATGCGGTCTCTGCCAAGACGGACAGGAGATTCCGGATCGCGGCGAGGCGCGCCATTCACACGAACCCTTCCCGCCCGAATAAGTTGAGCGGCCTGTGCCCTCGAGCAGAGGCCGCGCTTGGAAATCGCTCTAGCCAAGCCCACTTTTTTGGACCCGGCGTTGTCCGATTGTAAGTGGCTCGCGGAGCGCAATTATTTTGGCGAACCGAGCGACGCGACTGGTGCGGCTGCAGGGGGCGCGGGCGAATCGTGCTTCACGGCGCCGTAGCGGGCGGCGAGCCAGGTGCGGAGTTCTTTGGGATCGTAGTGAAAGGGACCCATGCCGCCGCGATAGGCGATGCGGCCGGATTCGTCGATGACGTAGATGCGCTCGGGCCAAGCGGCATAGGCGTCGTTGGCGGCGTTGTTGATGTCGTCGATGCCGAAGGCGATGGGATAATTGAAGCGCTTGATGAAATCGTTGGCGATGGCGACGCGCTGAGCGAGCGTTTTCGGCTGAGCGTAACAGACGTCGTCCTTTACGTTGGACTTCATTTGCCACTCATCGGTGGGGTGAGCTTCGCGGACGTAGACGGTGAGGAAGTCAGCGTGATCTTTGTAATCGTTGTAAATCTGCACCACGTCACCGACGTGGCGGCGAAAGGGCGGTCAAGTGTAGCTGCCAAAGATGATGACGAGAGGGCGAGCGCCGGTACGCTCGCGGATGTGGAAGCGATTTGCGCCATCGAGAGCGATGAGGCGGGCGTCAGGAGCGTCGTCGCCGACTTTGAGCGTGCCACGGTGCATGTGGGGCAGGGCATAACGCACCATGCCGTAAACGTCCTTGGGGCTGCCCGCCATTTTGCAGAGGACGAGAAAGACCGCGAGCAAGAGAACCAGGAAAACGCCGATCGCCCATTTCCAGAAGTGAGTCATCGTGAATTGTTCCACCCGCTCAAGAGCGCCAGCTCCGAGGATCGGTCATTGATTTAAACGACTACTCTTATACACCCGCGGAGGATACGACTACGGGGCCGAAACGTAGCACCCCAGCTCTGGGCGATGAATAGTATTTTTGCATTAGCAGGGTATTGTTGGCTACTTGTGGGCATCTTTGGCAAGAAGGTGGTCGCGCTCGGCCTTGTAGCGGGCGAGGGAGCGCTCGATGACTGTCAACGCCGCGTACGCGGGGCGGATTTCTTCGACTTCGACCTTTTTGCCTTCGAGCAGCTTGTAGTCCTGGAAGAAGCGGCGGAGTACCAGCAAGCGGTGCGGTGGAAGGTCGCGCGCCTCGATGTAGCTGCTGAATTCCGGATCGCCGGTGGCTACGGCGATGATTTTATCGTCGCTGGCCCCTGAATCGATCATGGACATCAGGCCAATGGCGCGCGCCTTGATAAGGGCCAGAGGCTGGACAGGTTCCTGGCAGAGGACCAACACGTCGAGCGGGTCGTTGTCCTCGGCGTAAGTTTGGGGAATGAAGCCGTAGTTCGCCGGATAGAAAACGGCGGAATGAATGATGCGGTCGACTTTCAACAGACCACTGGGTTTGTCCAGCTCGTATTTTACGTTTGAACCGAGCGGGATTTCGATGACCGCTTGAAAATCGCGAGGAAGTTCGTCTCCTGGAGAGACATCATGCCAAGCGTGGAGCATCAGAGCACGTCCTTCGTCAGGGGAAGTATGAATTCCTTCAACCTATTATCGCTGTCATTTGCTCACAGTCCAAATCAGCAGCAGGTGGGTCGTGTCCTGATTTCGGATAACATAGCGGTGATATCCGGGTTCGGACGCTCCCGTTTCTGCCAGGGCTTACGGCACCCCCCACCCCTGTTTTTCTGCAAGTGTTCATTCTAAAGGGTTTTAAGTCCTGTGTTTTGGAAGTGTTGATTCCAGGAGAGTTAGTGGCGCTTTTTGCGGAAGTGCGGATTCTAAATGGGTTAGGGGCCAAGGAAGAGACGGACATAGGCCTACGTTGTTGAGCAACAGAAAGCAAAAACGCCAGCGAGACGCTGGCGCTACGGCGACAAAGCACAATGTTATCCAGAAACAACTATACGCGGGGAGTAACCAAATGTCAAGCGAAAAGTGTCGAGTGCCTGGTCAGAGTTCCAGATACTGGGCTAGGTTGGGATTACCCGACTTCCAAGCGGCCGCCGGCCTGGCGTCACATTCATCGCTTCAACGGTAGTTCCCGAGTAGGCGACAAACCGGACAGAATTGCCGTATCCGCGGCTTGTTCGTGAACGCCAACGCTAAGAGAAGAAGGAGCGGATTCGCTGGAACAGATTCAATGGGAACCGGCAGGGGCGATTGTGCCGCTTGTGATTGCGGCTTTCTTCTCAGAACCGCCGCGGAAAGCAGTGTGATGGCGAGGCCAATCGGGAAGGGCTCGATGAAAGTCATCAGTGAGCCGCCGAAATCTGAAGGTAACGCACTGCCGAGAGGCAGGTTATGCCGCAGGGAGTTCGCGGCGCTTGGTCCAGAAGTAGATGGCGAAGGCGATGGCAACCAGCGGGAGGACGCAGCCAAATTCGTCGATAAACCAGGCGGTCTTTCCGGTGTTGCGCGTGATCGGAGTAAAAAGTCCTTGGATATAGAGGTTGTGGCTGCCGTGAAGGATTGCGCCGGTCCAAAGACTGCCGGATTTGAGGCGCATCCAGGCAAAAACAAAACTCATCGCGATGACCATGACGGTGAAGCATGTAAGGCCATACCAGGTGGGAGTGCCGGCGTTGTAGTCGCCGTAAATCAAGATGGGATAGTGCCAGAGCGACCAGACGATGCCGCTAACGAGCGAGGTTGTCGTGAATGAGGTGGTCTTTGCAAGTTCGGGCACCAAAAATCCGCGCCAGCCGATCTCTTCACCGAGAGCGCTGGACACGCTGCGAACCAAACCGTATGTGCCAATCAGCACAATTCCTAGCACGATGGAAATCCACGGAGGTCCACCCAGGTGCATCGACTTTGCCAGTGAATCGTAAAAATCTGGATTGCCGAACGCGCCCAAGTGAAAAATCCACACGATGGCGTAAGCGATGGAAGCGTAGAGCAGCGGAATATACCAACTGCGGATTTGATATTTGGTTTCGCCCCATTTCCAACCTAGATCGGCGATACTGCGGCCATTCAGGCGCAGAGTGAGCATGCCTGCCAGAGCGGGGCACCACATGAGACCTAAGACATACATGCCTCTGCCGTTTCCCAAGCTGCCGGAATGAAGAATGAGGAAGTAGAAAAAGGAGCTAAAGGCAAAAACGATGATGAGATAGGTGAGCACTTGAACGCGAGAACGCGCAGGCTGGGCCATGGATGCCTCCCTTACGAGGCAGGACCATATAACGGGAGGGGTTGCGAGACAAGGGCGGTCCGTGCCTAGGCGCGTGCCTTGTCAATCATTTCGTCCCAGATGCCTTTCGATTTCAGAATGAGCTCGACGGTTTCGCGGATGGCGCCTCTTCCCGCGACCGTCTTGGTGACATAATGCGCCGCGAGTTTTACTTCGAGAACGGCGTCACCAACCGCGACGGCAAGTCCCACACGTCGCATGACTGGCAAGTCTGGCAGGTCGTCACCGACGTAAGCGACAGCTGACTCGGGGACACCGGCTGTTTTGAGGATTTCCTCGAATGCAGGAATTTTTGTTGGCTGCTTTTGGTAGATAAATTCCATTTTCATTTCGTGGGCGCGGCGCAGGAGGGCGGGACTTTCCCGGCCGGTGATGACGCCGGTGCGGAGGCCCGCTGTACGCGCGAGAGTAAGACCTTGGCCATCGTGAGCGTCAAAGGTTTTGATTTCGAGGGCAGAGCCATCGGGCTGCGAAAGCAGAGTGACGGAGCCATCCGTCAACGTGCCGTCCACGTCCATCAAGAGGACCTGGATTTGCTTTGCGCGCTTCGCGAGACTTGCGGGGATTTTGATCATGCCTTTTGCCAAGGGTGGCTCCTGTTCGAAAGCTGGGAAGAGACGAGGATCTAAAAGCTCCCTACATGAGTTGCAAAGTCCACAGGTCGTGGAGGTGCACGACCCCGATAACCTTTTTTGTTTCATCGACGACGACTACGCTTGTGATTTTGCGCTTTTCCATATGATTGAGGGCTTCGCTGGCGAGCACATGAGGGCCAATCGTCTGAGGATTGCGCGTCATGGCGGCACCTGCTGACATTTCCAGCGTTGCGCCTCGGTGTTTTTCCATCAGGCGCCGCAAATCGCCATCCGTGACGATGCCCGCAAGGCTGCCATCTTTTTCGAGGACCGTCGTCATGCCGAGACCTTTCCGGCTCATCTCGTGAATGACGTCTGGCATCGGAGTGTCTATCGCGACGCGAGGAAGAGCGTCGCCGGCGTGCATCTTGTGCTCAACGCGCAGAAGCTTCGTTCCGAGGCGTCCCGCCGGATGGAGCTCGGCAAAATTCTCCGGTTGGAACCCGTGGCGCTCGAGGAGCGAGACTGCTAAAGCATCGCCGACGGCCATGGCGACAGTAGTGCTTGCGGTCGGCGCGAGGTTCAGCGAGCAGGCTTCCTCGCGCACGCTGACGTCGAGGGTCACGTCGCTGGCTTTGGCGAGGGTCGAGTGAATTTTGCCGGTGAGCGTGACAAGCGGCGCCTCCAGACGCTTCAGAGCTTCGAGCAATCGAATGATCTCTTCGGTTTCGCCGCCATAGGAAACAGCGAGTAAGGCGTCTCCGCGCGCGAGCATGCCAAGATCGCCATGCAAAGCGTCCGCAGGATGAAGGAAAAATGAGGGAGTGCCGGTGCTGGAGAGCGTGGCGGAAATTTTGCGTCCGATGAGGCCGGACTTGCCCATACCCGTGACGACCACGCGGCCTTTGCAGGAGAAAAGAATGTCTACGGCCTTTTCAAAGGTGTCGTCAAGACGGGCGAAAACGTCTTGAATGGCTTGCGCTTCAATTTTCAGGACGCGGCGCGCGGTTTCCAGACTCATTGCACGCTCCAGCGGCGGACCACTGTCGAGAGTTCCTTCAAGCGCTTGAGCAGGGCGGGGAGTTGAGAGAGAGGGAGGGCATTTGCGCCATCGGAGAGAGCTTCGGCGGGGTTGTCATGACTTTCGAGGAAGATGCCGTCGACGCCTGCGGCAACGCCGGCGCGGGCGAGCGGCTCGATGAATTCCGGTTGGCCGCCGCTGGCGTGGCCTTGGCCGCCGGGAAGCTGCACGGAATGGGTCACGTCGAATACCACGGGGTAGCCGAGCTTCTGGAGGATCGGAAAGGAGCGCATGTCCACGACAAGATTCTGGTAGCCGAACGAGGCGCCGCGCTCCGTGATGATGATATCGGTGTTACCGGTGCTGGCGATTTTTTCGACGACGTTGGCCATGTCCCAGGGGGAAAGGAATTGGGCTTTTTTTACGTTGACGACGCGGCCGGTTCTGCCCGCCGCGAGGAGCAGATCCGTTTGGCGCGCGAGGAACGCAGGGATTTGCAGCACGTCGCAAACTTCAGCGACGGGCTGCGCGTGCAACACATCGTGAATGTCGGTGAGGATAGGAAGGTTAAGATCGGACTTGATTTTGCCGAGAATGCGTAAGCCTTCTTTGAGGCCCGGACCGCGAAAGGCTTTTACGGAGGAGCGGTTGGCTTTGTCGTAGGAGGCTTTGAAGATATAAGGCACTCCGCAGTCAGCGGCAATCTTGGCGATTCTTTCCGCCATTTTCCGGGCATGCGCTTCGCTTTCGATGACGCAAGGTCCAGCAATTAGAAATAGCGGGTTGCCATGCCCGAGTCGAAGCGAACCTAGAGAAATGTCATGAGCGGGGATCATCGAAGTTATCGAAGATAGCATACACGCGGCGTGGATTTGCAGGATTGCTCGATTGCCGGAGTGGGTCTGTTTCCAGCTGCCGACTTTCCGTGCAAGAGGAATTACTTCCGAGTTGTCCGTCGTCCGCCAGGGATCCAGTTTTCGAGTGCAACGTCAATGAGTGACTTGGAGAGTTATCAACAATTGACATCAAGGAATCGCGGACCCCGAGAGCGAATCAGCTGAACCCGCCGAAGACGCAATCTCCCGGTTGGCAGTCTCCTTGACGGGAAAGGAGAGAGCGCGTACTCTCCTTTCCCAGATAGGGGAGAGCCTTTGACGAAACCGGTTGAACTCCCGCAGGGCACACTCGAGATGCTCATCCTCAAGGCGGTCTCGCTCGGTCCGCTGCATGGCTACGGCATCCTGCTGCGCATCCAGCAGATCTCCGGCGAGCGCCTCGAACTCCTGCAGGGTTCCTTCTACACCGCCATCTATCGTCTTGAGCGCCGCGGCTGGATCAAAGGCGCGTGGGGTGAGTCGGAGAACAATCGCCGCGCCCGCTTTTACTCGCTCACCGCTGCCGGTTCGCGTCAACTCAAGGCCGAGACCGCCAAATGGATCGACATGGCCGCTGTCGTCGCCGCCATTCTCGGCAAGAAGGCGGGCGAGATATGAGTCTCCTCGCCGCCATTCGCAAGCTGTGGCACTCCATCGCGCCACGCACTCGCAGCGACGTCGAAGAAGAGTTTCGATCTACCCTCGACGCCTACCAGGAAGATTTAATCCGCCGGGGCCTCCCCGAAGAAGAAGCCCGCCGCAAAGCCCGCATTGAGCTCGGCCAGCCCGCCGCCCAAAACGAAACTTACCGCGACGCCATCGGCCTCCGCCTCTTCGATGAGTTACGCGGAGACATCCGCTACGGCCTCCGCGCCCTGCGCCGCAAACCTGGCTTCGCAGCCATCGCCGTGCTCTCACTCGCGCTCGGCATCGGCGCCACCACGGCGATGTTCTCCCTCATCTACGCCGTCCTGCTGCACCCATTTCCCTACGCCGACGCCGACCGCATCATGAACGCCCACTTTGTCAAAACGCAACAGCCTGACGTGTTTCAGTCGTTTACCCTTAGCGAGGCACAGTTGGATGACCTGCGCCTCGCAGCCCCGGTTGATTCGGTGCTTGGCTTCACGAAGGGGGATCTGGAGATCAGCAACGACGGGTTGCCGGAAGACATCCAGGGCGTGTACCTCACAGAAAATGCCGAGACGTTCCTTGGCGTGCGCCCCCTTTTTGGACGGATGATCGAGCCGTTCGATGCAGGCCACCCGGTGGTTGTTCTCAACTACCGCTTCTGGCAGCGCTACTTCGGCGGCGATCCCCACGCCATCGGGCGAACGCTGGAGATGGATCACGCCCCGTACACGATCGTCGGGGTGATGCCGCGCAGCTTCGCATTCAATGACGTCGCCGGCGTCGGCGATGTTTATCTGCCGGCCAGTCTCATGGACGCTGTTGCCAACGGTCCCGCCCCCACCTACCTGCCGTGGATCAAGCTGCGGCCGCACGTCACAGTGGCCACCGCCAACGCGGCACTCGAGCCCATCGTGCGCGAGATCATGAAAATCCATTCCGAAGCCTCGTTGGCCTGGCATCTCGGGCTGCAGCCGATCATCGTGCCTTACCAGCAGGATCTAGGGCGTACGCTCGCGCTTCTCCTGGCCGGTGTCGTCCTTCTGCTCATCATCGGCTGCGCCAACTGCTCCATTCTTCTGCTGGCCCGGGGCCGCACGCGCCGGCATGAACTCGCGATCCGCACGGCGATCGGCGCCAGCCGCTGGCGCATCTGGCGCCAGTTGCTCGTCGAAGCGCTGGTCATCTCCTGCACGGGCGCCGTCCTGGGCGTGGCTGCGTCGTACTGGCTTGCCCGGCTTCCTCTGGTGCTGTCCCCAGACTCCTTTCCAGCCGAATCCGTCATCCGCATAAACGCTCCCATCCTCGCGTTTTCCGTCGCGCTCGCGCTGCTTTGCGGGATCCTCTTCGGTCTCGCCCCCGCATGGCGTCTCTCGCGCAACGATCCTGCGCGCTCTCTCCCGGGCCGGCAGGCTGGCGTGGTCGCTGCTCCTGCAAGGCGTCGCTGGAGCGTTCTCATCGCGGCGCAGGTCGTGCTCACGCTTCTTCTTATGGCCACCGCGGGCACTGCCATCCGCGGCTTTCTGCGGCTCACGCAGATGCCCCTCGGCTACGATCCCGCCAACGTCATGCAGCTCGGCATCTCGCTGCACGTCGACAACCCGGCCGAGTGGAGCAGCCTTCAGTCGCGGGAAGCGCGCGCCGCGTATATCGAGCAGATCCGGGAGAAGATCGCATCCGTCCCCGGTGTTTCCACAGTCGCTGTCGGCGCCAATGCCACGCCGCCCGGTGCTGATGTTCAGACCTCGTTCGTCGTCGACGGAAGTGGCGATGGCGAGCAGCCGCAGTCTCGTGTGATGCTGGTCGGCCAGCGGTATTTTGCCGCGCTCCGCATTCCGCTGCTGCAGGGTCGCCTTTGGAGTACGGATGAAAACAGCAGGGGAGACTTCATCGCCGTCGTCAATCGGACTTTCGCGACACGCTATCTCTCTTCGTCCAATGCCTTGGGCCGACAGCTACGCATTCCCGCTCTCCCCTTTCAGAATCGCTTCACGGCCAGTTCTGCGCAAAGCACCGCCCGGCGTCAGATCATCGGCGTCGTCGGCGATGCGCGCAACGACGGCATCGGTCGCCCCGTCGTCCCCGCCATCTACCTTCCGTACACCACCCTGATGCGGCAATACGTGGACTTCTTCGTCCGCACCCAGGGCGATCCGCTCACCTACCTGCACTCCATCCGCGCCGCGGTCGCATCCGTCGCCTCCGACCAGCAGATCTCCAACGGCGCCTTCACCCTGATCGAAGCCATCGAGCACGACGCACTGTACAGCCGCCAGCGGCTCTTCTCCATCTTATTTGGCGTCTTCTCGGCCATGGCGCTCGGGCTCGCGCTGGTTGGCATCTTCAGCGTCGTCGCTTACAGCATCGCGCAGCGCACGACGGAGTTCGGCATCCGCCTCGCGCTCGGCGCGCCACGCGCGCACGTCCTGTGGGTCGCCGCGCGCATCGCGCTCGTCAGCGCGGCCGGGGGCATTGTCATCGGCCTCGCCGTTGACAGCTTTCTCGGCGCCGTCCTCGCCCACTGGATGCAAAGCGCCTCTGCCGCAGGCAGTCTGTTCGCTGCCGCCGCGCTCCTCACTCTCAGCGCACTCCTCGCCTGCCTGTTGCCCGCCCGCCACGCCATCGCCGTCCCACCCGCCGAAGCTCTACGCCATGAATAGACCGTGTTCCATCTAAGCGGAGCGCGGGTGCCCTGTGCGGTAGTGACCGAATACGAAAAATAGACGGGAAATGCTCGCAACGGTCGCAGTGTTGCAAAAAGGGCGCAGCAAGCTGCGCCCCTACAAAGGTTGGGATTAGGCGTTGGCGTGAGGGGCGATGGCGGCGGCCTGGACGCGCGGTGCTTCGGAGGCCGGGTGCAACCGGTTTTTCTTGTGTTCCAGCGCCGCGCCGATGAAGGCTGCGAAAAGGGGATGCGGCTCGAGTGGTTTGGACTTGAACTCGGGATGAAACTGGCAACCCAGAAACCAAGGGTGCTCGGGGGCTTCGATGATTTCGACGTAGTTTTCGTCGGGCGTGCGGCCAGTGATGCGTAAACCGGCGCCGGTCAGAATTTTTTCGTAGTCGCGGTTGAATTCGTAGCGGTGGCGGTGGCGTTCGCTAATTTCTGTTTTGCCGTAAGCTTTGGCGGCGAAGGAACCCGGCTCGAGTTTGCAGGGCCACGCACCGAGCCTCATCGTGCCGCCCATTTCATCGACGCCGAGGAGTTCTCGCAGTTTGTAGATGACGCGGTGCGGCGCCTGGGGATCACACTCGGTGGTGTCGGCCTGCTTCAATCCGGCTACATCGCGGGCGTACTCGACGGTGGCACACTGCATGCCGAGGCAGATGCCAAAATAGGGGATCTTGCTTTCGCGCGCGAATTGAATTGTGTTGATCATGCCCTGGATACCGCGTTTTCCGAAACCGCCGGGCACGAGGATGCCATCATAGCCGCGCAAGCGGGTAAGCGCGGTCTCCGGCGAGTCGATTTCTTCGGCTTCAATCCATTCGAGAACGGTTTTGTGATTGTGTGCCAGACCGCCGTGGAGCAAGGCTTCGCGCAGGCTCTTGTAAGCGTCTTCGAGCTGAACGTACTTGCCGACCACGGCGATGCGGATTTCACCGGCCGGATTGTGGAGCCGGTAGACGAGATCAAGCCATGGGCGCATGTCCGAGGGCCGGGCTTCCAGCTTCAAATGCCGGAGAATCTGGGCGTCGAGACCTTCGCGACTGAGCTCCACGGGCACCGCATAGATAGTGTCCACATCTTCCATGGAAATGACACAAGCTTCCGCCACGTTGCAGAACAGCGCGATTTTCTTCTTGAGCTCGCCGGGAATGTGGCGGTCGCTGCGGCAAAGCAAAATGTCCGGCTGGATTCCGATGCCGAGCATTTCCTTAACGCTGTGCTGCGTAGGCTTGGTCTTTAGTTCGCCTGCAGCCGCGATAAAAGGCACCAGTGTCACATGGACAAAAAGAGTGTTCTCCGCGCCCAATTCGAGGCGCATTTGGCGGATGGCTTCAAGGAAAGGAAGCGACTCGATGTCGCCGACGGTGCCGCCAATCTCGACGATGACCACGTCCACGTCGTCAGAGACTTTTTTGATGGTGGCTTTGATTTCGTCGGTAACGTGCGGGATGACCTGGACGGTTTTGCCGAGGTAGTCGCCGCGTCGTTCTTTGGTCAAGATAGTTTCGTAGATGCGGCCGGTGGTCCAATTATTGTCGCGGGAAAGTTTGGCGTGCGTAAAGCGCTCGTAATGGCCGAGGTCGAGGTCCGTTTCGGCGCCGTCCTCGGTCACGAAGACTTCGCCATGCTGAAATGGGCTCATCGTGCCTGGGTCGACATTCAAGTACGGATCGCATTTCTGAAGGGTGACTTTGAAACCGCGACTTTCGAGGAGACAACCGATGGAGGAAGCTGCAACTCCCTTTCCAAGTGAGGAAACAACACCGCCGGTAACAAAAATATATTTTGGCGCCATCCATGCAGCCCGCGTCCAGGAATCCCCAGTTCGCCGGGCTTATCAGCCCTCCACAGGAGTGACGTACGCATAATTATCATCGGAAAGCGCGCGGCTGTCAAATCGAAGAAATAATTTAGGGAACCCGAAAAATCAGATGGGGGAACTGGTAAGGAAGCGCGAGCGCTGGTTCGAGTTTAACGGTGCGATCTTCTAGTTTAGGTTGCCGCGAAACTTTTGTTGCTCAGTCGTGTTTGATTTGTGCGGCGTAGTCTTTGGGGCTTATCGCTAAAAGTAAAAGTGTTGTCGATTTAAACAAAAAATGATTAGGCATGGAAACCGTTTAACGAGTTGTAGTCATCCAAGCAGTGGTACATCTGCGTAGAGCCGCGATCGAAATGCGGCGACGCTATCCAGAGAGACTATTGGGGAGTCTCTCGAACCTCGGAAAAGGGAAATGAAACTGACAATTCGAAAAGTGGCTGTACCTCTCATGTTCGCCAGTGTGCTGGCATTTTGCCTTTCCGCTGCCGCACAACAAACAGCGTCATCGAGCGCGCAGCGGTTCGATTCCTATACTGTAAGCAGAGAAGTTTCGCTCATCGGCACCGTCATCAAATACGACGCGGCCTCCTCCACACCACCCATCGGCGCGCACGTGCTCCTGCAGACCTCTTCAGGGCAGGTGGACGTGCATCTGGGCAACGGCAAGTTGCTCGAGGCTAGTCATCTTGCACTGAACGCGGGCGACAACGTGCGCATTGTTGGCGAAAACCTGGCCTATGGCAGCGGTGCGTTCTTCGCGGCGCGCATCGTGCAAAAAGGCACCCAGGCGGTCGCCGTCCGCAATATCAATGGCTTTCCGCTGACTCCTTCTTCCGTCCTGACCCAAGATCAAAAGGAAGCGCTACGAGGTGCGCGATGAAGCGCCTGCTTTTGATAGTTGCGTCCGCCGCGGCTCTCTGGAGCACTGCTTGCAGTGGCGGCAGCCCGACTGTGCTCCCGCCTCCGACTGGCCAATTCGGCCTTAGCAGCCTCAATGGCACGTACGCTTTTGCGACCATCGGCGAGGTTGCCACGAGCAGCGGAACAACTTCATTGGCCCGGACGGGAAGTTTCGTGGCGAATGGAAGTGGCGGAATCACGGCCGGCGTCGAGGACGTAGCTGAGCCTGGCGTGCTCCCGAGCTTGGGGGTGGCGATTACCGGCGGCGGGTACTCCGTAGATGCGAGTGGACGTGGATCACTAACCTTGAATGTGTCCACGGGGGGCGTTCCCTCTACGATCTCCTTCGGGTTCGTTCTTACATCCGCACGCGGCGGCCTCTTGATCGATGAGACTTCTACTTCCTCTCAAGCTTCCACCGGGAGCGGGAATTTTTTCAAACAGGATACGACCGCCTTTACGAATCCGATTCTCCCCGTGTCTGCTACCTATGTATTCGATTTTTCCGGCTTGGACGGAGGCGGGTTTGGAGCTTCCCTCGTGGGTGAATTCACCGCAGCCAGCGGTGCGATTAGCGGAGGATTCGAAGACGCAAACGATAATTTTTCGCTCACCAACGGTCCTATTTCGCCAGGAACGCTAACTCCGGATCCGTCGAATCCCGCAACGTTGACGAGTTTCGGGCGCGGTGTTGCGACAATCGAGGGTGAGAACTACGTCTTTTATATCGTGGATGCGACCCGAATCCGATTCCTCAGCACCAGCGGCGGAGCGATGCTCTCGGGCGATGCCGTCATTCAGACCAGCGCGCCGGCGAGCCTCAGCAACGGCTTTGTCTTCATAGTCGCGGGAACTTCCGCCAGCGGCAGCGGGATCATTCGCATCGGACGCTTCACAGCCAGTGGCGCAACCGTAAACAACGTCCTTGTGGATACCAATAATGGTGGGATGTTCACACCGACTAATAGCGCGACGAACGGAAGCGTCACGCTCGACCCGGCGAATCCTGGCCGTGGTACGATCACCTTCAAGGATCCAAATCTTGCTATCCCTTTCACCTTCGTGTTTTATCTGACTTCTGCAACGAGCGCGGTCATCCAGGACATCACGCAATCGTCCGTTAACGGCCCAACTGACGTGGCCGACGGCACGATCGCGGGGCAAACAGGGAGTCCATTCTCCAGCAGTAACATTACTGGAACGTATGCCATGAACTGGAGCGGTCTGAGCCTGCAGTCTGGTGTCGCGGACGAAGAGGACCTCGTTGGCCAAACCACAGTTTCGAGCCTTGCACTCACCGGTGCGGCGGACATTTTCCAATTCCAGAATGTCAACGGTCCGCAGATAGACAACGTTTTGACCGGCACCATCACCGTTGCTGGAGACGGCGCGGGCGACGACGGGAAACGAAGTACGCTGGCCGTCACTCTCACCAAGAACGGTCAGGCGACCACAGTCAACTCGGTCCTCTACTTCGTCAGCCCGCAACTTGCCTTCTTTGCGAACAACAGCAGCAGTTCGACGCGCATCGTGGCGGGAGTCTTGGAGACTCAGCAATAGCCAGGGACTCGGCTTCCACGAGTTTAACTTGATGAAAGTTGCCGCCTGGCGGAGTCCTCGCTGGGCGGTGTTATTTTTGGAGGAGTTTTTCCACGCGGGCGACGTCGTCTTGGACGTCCACGCTCACGGCGTCGTGTTCCACTTCGGCCACGCGAATCTTCCAGCCATTTTCCAGCCAGCGGAGCTGCTCGAGCTGTTCGATGCGCTCGAGTTCGCCTTGGGGCAGGGTTGGGTACTCGAGGAGCGCGTCGCGCTGAAAGACGTACAGCCCCAGGTGTTTCAGGTGTCGCACCTGAATCTTGCTCGTGGTGTCGCGCACCCAGGGGATCGGCGCGCGCGAAAAATAAATTCCATTGTTGTCGAAATCGAGGACGGTTTTCACGACGTTGGGGTCCATGATGTCCGCGGGTGTCTTGATGAGAGTTGCCACCGTAGCGATAGCCGCAGCGGGCTCTTCCAGCAGGGCATTCACCGCCGTGTCGACGGCCGCGGGATCCAGCAAAGGCTCATCTCCCTGAACGTTTACAAACACGTCGCCCTTTTCATGGGTTGCGACTTCTGCCACACGCTCAGTCCCCGTGCGGTGGTCCGGGCGTGTCATGCGGGCCGATCCTCCAAACGTTTCCACGGCCTTCACGATGCGTTCATCGTCCGTTGCGACAATCACACGATCGGCCCGACTGGCCATTTTGGCCCGCTCATACACGCGTTGAATCATTGGTTTGCCAGCTAGCAAAACGAGGGGCTTGCCCGGCAGTCGCGTCGAACCAAAGCGCGCGGGAATAACGATGACGACCTCTGGTTTGTCCAAACTCATCCCACAGAGTCTCCCACATTCGGGAATATTTGGGCACTCCCCGGAGTCTTTGCCTCATAGGCGTGACCGACCCTATGTTCGCATGCCTACTCCAGTCGGAAAGGTGAAATGAGCCCGGAATATAGATTCCTTCTAGCGAGCTCTTGGTACCAACGCCGGGCTGGTACTGGATTTGCCTTGTCTTCGCTTGTGCGAGTGGTAGAATTGCCGTTAGTCCGAGCCGCGCGGCCGTTCCGGATTGCCGGGACGATGGGGGTGCCGTGAAACGCGATAGACACGGGTTTCGCGTTTTTGTTTTTTCCGCTGTAGTCCTGATATTTGCCTGCCTTGTCGCATTTCGGACCGTAATTCTTGCCGCGCCGCAATCTCCCGCCGAGGAAAACAAGCAGGATCAAAGCAAGCCCAAGGATAACGTGAAGAAAGACACGCCTGGGCAAGTAATCAAGCCCGGACGCGAACTGAAAATGGACGTTGACCTGGCGCTCGTCAACGTGACGGTCACCGATCCCTACAATCGATTGGTTACTGGCCTGGACTTGGAGAACTTTCGAGTTTTTGAGGATAACGTCGAACAGGAAGTAGTGACGTTTTCCGCCGAAGACGTGCCCATCTCCATCGGCGTGGTTTTTGATTTCAGCGGCAGCATGTCCAACAAGGTCGGCAAAGCGCGCGAAGCGGCCGTGCAATTCTTCAAGACCGCCAATCCCGCGGATGAATTTTTTCTGGTGAGCTTTAACGAGCGCGCGGAGCTGACCAGCGCCTTCACGAACAGTGTTGAAGATTTGCAAAGCAGCTTGATGCTGACTTCCGCGAAAGGGCGAACCGCATTGCTCGATGCGATCTACCTGGGGTTGAGCCAGATGCGGGGTGCACACAACGCCAAACGTGCCTTGCTCATCTTATCCGATGGAGGAGATAATCATAGTCGGTACAACGAAGGCGATATCAAGCGGTTGGTGAAGGAAGCGGACACCCAGCTCTATGCAATCGGCATCTTCGACCCACTCGGATATCGCAACCGGACTTCGGAAGAACTCAATGGTCCGTCGTTGCTTTCTGAAATCACGGAGATGACCGGGGGCCGCGTATTTTCCGTCGAGAAGTTGGAAGACCTTCCGGACATCGCCTCAAAAATTGGCATGGAGCTGCGAAACCAATATGTTCTGGGATACAGGCCGAGCAACAAAGCCCACGATGCACGGTGGCGAAAGATCAAAATCAGGCTGCGCGCTCCAAAAGGATTGCCGCCGCTTAATGTCTACGCGAGGACCGGGTACTACGCGCCCAGCCACTGAGCGTGCGTTCTTCAGTCTCCGTTCTTTTGCCCAACTCATTTTTTTCTGCGTAATGGCTCTGTCGGTTTCGCCTTGCTTTGCGCAGATTCCCATTCCAACTGCGCAGCCTCTCCCACCGGGGCAAGATCCCAATGCTGGGAAACAGGGCTCGACCATCAAGGTCGATGTCGGCCTCGTGGTTCTGCATACCACGGTGCTCGATGATCGCGGCAAGTTCGCGGACGGCTTGAAAGTCGAAAGCTTTCGCGTTTTCGAAGACAAGGTTGAGCAGAAGCTCGCCACCTTTAAGCGCGAGGATGTTCCCGTCAGCATGGGCCTGGTGATCGACAATAGCGGCAGCATGCGAGACAAGCGCCCCCGGGTAAATGAAGCCGCTCTGACTCTCGTCGAGTCCAGCAATCCGCAGGACCAGGCGTTCGTCGTCAACTTCAACGACGATTTCTATCTCGACCTCGATAAAGATTTCACGAGCAGCATTCCGGAGTTGAAAGAGGCGCTTGAACGCATCGATTCCCGCGGCAGCACCGCGCTGTACGACGCGATCATCGGCTCACTTGACCACCTTAAGAAAGCCACCAAGGACAAAAGGGTGCTGCTGGTGGTCACCGACGGCGAAGACAATTCCAGCCACAACTCCCTGGAAAAAACGCTTCGCGAAATCCAGAAGACGGACACGGTGATCTACACTATCGGTCTGCTCGGCGATGAAAAAAGAAAAGAGAAAAATAACGCGATGAGAGCGCTGAAGCATATCGCCGAAGCGTCTGGCGGCTTGGCCTTTTTTCCGGAAAGCGTCGACGACGTGCACAGCATCTGCGAGCAGGTCGCGCACGACATTCGCAACCAGTACACGCTGGCCTACTACCCCACGAATACCAAGAAAGACGGTACGTTCCGCGCCGTGAGCGTGCAGGTGATTCCGCCTCACGGTCGCGGCAAGCTGGTCGCGCGCACCCGCAATGGCTACTACGCACCGGGCAGTCCTTCCTCCGCGGCAGCAGGGAACTAGTACATATTAAGTAGCTTTGAATGCGCCACGTTAGCGGAGCGGCGTGCTGCTCTTCATCATCCGAAATCAGTTAATGGAAAAGCAGTTGCTCGATCTGTGCGTCTTCAAGACTCAACGGTCTTGGACTTCAAGTTTGAACCCTTCCAGCAGTAGCTCAGGATTCCATGCGGAGCCCGCCGAGGCCATTGGCGCCTTGATGTAGCGCGCTGCAAATGTCAGAAAAGTGGCCCAATTCGGCCCGGGAGTGTGCCCGCCGCTGTGCTGCCGGTAAGCGAGGTCGCCGGCGATGAGCGGAGTCTCGATCGCAGGAAATTCCGTGGTGCCCAAGTCTTTTTTTCCTAACAGACGATAAACGGGGCCTGCGGCGACCGTGGCCATGAACATTCCGCGTGCGTCTACCCAGCCATCGCCTTGCGTTGCACCCGCGCCGATAAATATGGGCCTTGGGGCAGCCAGCGCAATCAGTTCATGCGAATCCACTGGCAAATCGTTCGGCAGGAGCGGGCCGGCATACTTCAAGAAATTCCCCGCCATCCAATGATACTCGCCAGTTCCGGCCACGTTACCGATTTGCTCGCCGAAGTTCCGGCGATAGAGAGCGGCGCCGCCTGCTCCAGAAGAGCTTATGTAGCCGATGGCAAAGCGTGGATCATATGCCATGGTCACCAGCGCCGCTTTCCCGTAGCGGGAATGACCCTCGATCCCAATTTGGTGAGCGTCCACCGATTGGTCCGTCTCGAAATAATCCATTGCGCGGCTCGCACCCCAGGCCCACGCGCGTAGTGCGCCCCAATCGTCCAGTTTGCGAGGCTGCCCCTTATTTACCAGGCCGATGATTCCTTCCGTCAGACCATCTCCCTTGTCCGCTTGCACGCTCGTTGGAATCAGTACAGCGTAGCCCC
>Ga0210402_10002021_pt1 | contig 20174 bp, 10 predicted proteins | sample IncBWC7MmetaG_FD_161055 | JGI IMG/M metagenome (GOLD analysis project Ga0210402, IMG submission 161055) | Forest soil microbial communities from Barre Woods Harvard Forest LTER site, Petersham, Massachusetts, United States - Inc-BW-C-7-M | ecosystem: Environmental > Terrestrial > Soil >... | reverse complement strand
CTCCGCCAACGGCGACGTTACTTAAGGCGGTGTTTTCCCACGCCGCCGGAAGCTGCGGATGCACCCGCAGCGTGTGATGCAATGCGTCCGCTTCGAGCCCGAACAGGCCGCGAACGCCCGGTGTGACCACCATGGCCGACGACCAAAGCTGGTGCGAACTGCTGCGCCCGAATGGCTGAAAGAACTCGCCCGACAGCAACTCCGTTACCGCGCCCAGATCTTGCGAATACGTCATGTCCGCATTCTGCATCAGGTGCGCATAGCCCGCGAACGGCCGTCCGGAGCGGTATTCCGCCAACGCTGTCCAGCCGGTGTATAACGGCCAGACCGATCCCTGGTGATAGCTCATCGGGTCATAGATCGCTTCCTGGCGGCTCACATCGCGAACGCCCCAATCGGTTGAGAACTCGGGCGACGCCCAGCGTTCCAACATGTTCCCGGCGTGCGGCAGTTCCCAAGACCCGTCCCACCACGCGATGCTCGGGAAGACGGTCGCGGTGCGATCGAGCGTGCCATCTGGGTTGCGGCTGAATGCGTAAAACTGCCGCGCGGCATCGAAGTACTCGGATGTCAGTTTGGCGCCTATCGACGCGGCCTGGGAGTGGGCGGACTTCTCAAGCTCGGGTTCGCCCATCACCGCCGCAAGTCTCGCCATGGCCGTGCATGCCTGCTGGTCGACAGCCGCCAGATACACCTCCTGATGGGGCATGCCGGATGGCCAACTTTCCACCCAGCCCGTGCCTTCGGTGTTTTCGTAGATGCCGTCTCCGTCGGAATCGTGCGCGCGCGTGAAGGCCCAGGCTTTTTTCACTTCGTTCCAGTGCGTCCGCAGGAAATCCAAGTCGCCGCTCGCTCGAACGTAATCCCACATTGTCATAACGAGAAGCGGAGTGGAATCGGCCGCGGCGTAGAAATAAGGCGTCGCGCTCCAGTCGACCAGATCGGCGGTCTGGGAAAACTCGTGCATAGTCTTGCCGTCGGCGCGCTGCCGGCGCAATAGAAACTCCAGCGCGCGGCGGCTGAGAGCAAAATCGCCATAGCTGTTGACCGCGTACAGCGAAAAGAGAGTATCGCGCCCAAAGAACCATCCGAAGCCAGGGCGGGCGGAATCGGCTGACGAGTAATAGCCCGCCACCAGGCCCGTCTCGCCATGGAAGCGCACCTGCGCCTGATCGATAGCCAGCTCCGCCCACCGCAGCGCCAGGTTGAACGATGCGTCGGGCGTTTCGGCAGTGAGTCTGCGGTCGAAAAAATGACCGTAGTAATCGACGGTTTGGCGGTATTGAGCCGCCCAGGTTTTGTTCAGATCCAGTAACTGCCGTGCCAGGGAGGGCGCCGTCGTACCGGTAATGGATGGAGCCGCTGCCATCAGCAGCGGGAAGAATCGCTCCGATTGAGTCTTCGGGTCGAACGAAAGCTTCAGTTCCAAGGGGTAAGTGCGGGGCCGCTCCTGGTAGGGCGCCAGTATTCCCGGCACCGCGCCTGGAATCCCGATCGCGCCGGAAAACTCCGCATGATCGGTATGCAGAATGTAGTAGCCGCTGTCGCCGGTCTTCACCCACTCGGTGTTCGGCAGGCCGAAATTCGGCGCCGGCCACATGCGGAGCATATCGGGAGTGAAGCGGAACGTCAGCGTGAGCGGCCGCACCGCGGCGATTTCGAAGAACACCACCGGACCCGCGGCGCCGGCTCCCCGTGCCGAAAACATATGCTGCTTCACCGTGAACGCCGCGTGCGAGTAAGTAATGGTGGTGCGCTCCGGGTTGACCTGGATGGCCGCGGCGTAATCGGCCAATTCGATGGGAATCGGATAGCCGGCCATTTCCGCGGTGATGCGAAAGCGGCTGGCGATTTTCACGGGAAACACCCACGCCTCAAACGAGCCGTCGCCCTGCCCGAAGATCGCGCCCGCCTCGCCGGCCACCGTAAACGGCATGCGCGGTTGAGCGGGCCTTGCAATGGCGAACGGGCTGGCGGGCAGCGGAAATGCGGGCGTTGACTCCCAATCGCTTTGTGCCGCGAGCCAACACGAATGGGCCAGAAGTAGCAGCCCGATTTTCAGTGCGCGACACATTGCGTTTCCAGGCTCCGTTTGCCCGTCTTACTATCCCACATCAGCCGCGGGATGGCCAATGCCCGTGCAGCCGCGGCAGCCGTGGAGCCGGTGCGCTGCAAATCGCTGCCCATTGAGCGGACGCCGCCGCCGGGCGAACGGGACTCTTTGGCGTTACCTGAGTAGATGCTACTTGGATCAAGAGCCGGGCTGTTGAGTGTCCGGTCGTTGAAAGGGATTGCGCACTTCCAGACTGCCCCACCGCTGGTCGCTCGACATGTCCTCCGACCATAGGATCGAGCATTGCGACGCCTGGGCGCTTCGCAGAATCAGCCCATCCCAGAAAGAGACCGAATGGCTCCGATGCAGCTCGATGGCCGCCAACACATCCTCTACCGACGGGCGATGCACGCGCCATCGTCCCAACCGGCCGATTTGCAATACGGCCTGCTCGGGCTCCAGGATCAGCTTTCTGGTGGCAGCGACGTAGAACTCTTGCAGCACCTGCAAGCTGATACAACCTCGACGCTCCAACCAGAGACGGCTGATCAACTCGACGGCAACGCGGCGTTTTTCTCCGGCAGTGACATCGAAGGCGCAGATCAGGATGTTGGTATCGACAAACTCGTCACGTACCCGGTCACCGCTCATGCAGCGAATCCCGGCTCCACGCGATCTTGCCCTGCGTCCCGAGATTGTAGCCCCGCGCCAGGTCCGCGAGCATGGCATCCCGAGCTTCGGCGTAGCCATCTTCCTGGTCGGCCACCTGAGACAAGGTTGCAGCGAGTAAAGCGGAGATGGATGTATCCTGCTTCGCGGCTATCATCTTCACACGGCGAAGAAGGTCTTCAGGGAGAGCGAGTGTGACGTTTCTGGGCACAAATAAAGTGTACCACGGTTTAGCGTGGAATGGTCCAGAGCGATTTTCAATGCGCGACACATTGCGTTTCCAGGCTCCGCTTGCCCGGCTCCGATAGTTCTTCCCACAGCAGCACGAAGGCCGCATTGGTCCACCCGAACCCAATCTCATTCGACGTATAACCGAACCGGATCCCCGCTCCCAGGTCGCTCTTGCCCTCGACTACGTTGAACTTCTCTTTAATCGTCCGGTGCAGGTCAAAATCCCGCACAATCATCGAAAGGAATTTCAGGCTCAGCCGCTCCGCCGCCGCATCGTACCCATACCGCCGCAAACCCTGGATGGCAATAATCTGCAGGGGCGCCCAGCCGAACGGCGCGTCCCATTGATTGCCGGAGACGCGGCTGCTGGTCTGCAGCCCGCCGTCCCTTTCGAACATCGGCAGATTCGCCGCCACGGCAGCCGCTTCTTCCGGCGTCGCAAAGCCCGCCCAAAGGGGATAGAAAGTGGTGAGATAGGGATAATCCAGCCGCTGGCTGGTTACGAAGTTATAGTCGGCGAATAAGCCGGACTTACTATCCCACATCAGCCGCCGGATGGCCGCTGCCCGCACAGCCGCCCGCGCCGACCAGATCTCCGCCAGGCGCGGTTGATCCAGCAATCCCCGGATAGTGGCCATGTCCATCTCCATCCGGTAAAGCAGCGAATTCAGGTCCACGCTGTTGTAGTTCACAATGCCGACGCTGAACGGGCCGAAACGAGCGGAGGGGTCGAAGCCGGATTCCCGCATCGCCCGGTCGCCGCGATAGAACAAAGGCGTCAACTGCCCCGTCCGGCTATCGTAGAAATCCGCCAGGTTGTATTCTTTCACTGCATGCGTCCGATAGTATTCACGGACACGGTCGTAATGGTCTTTTCCGGCCTCATCGCGTTCCCCGAAGACCACCTCGGGCGCGGGCTGGTCCGACCCGCCATCGTAGCGGGAGAGGCCCGTCTGCGGCGTCAGGTGAGGCGGGTTCGTCCAGTATTCGTAATAGCTCTCCAGCGCCGGCAGACTTCGCCGCAACCATGCCGTATCGCCCGTGCCCCGATAGACATCCAGCACCATGCGGCTGAGAAACGGCGGCTGCGAGCGCGTCAGATAGTACGTGCGGTTGGCGTTGAGGACCTTGCCGTAATGCCGCACTTCGTACAGGAAGTTATCGGTCATCGATTGCGCCAGCACGGGCTCGCCATCGCGCAGCAATCCCAGCAGGATGAAGTAACTGTCCCACCCGTACATCTCGTTGAAGCGGCCGCCGGGAACGACATAGGGGCCGGGCAAGTAAAGCAGCCCCGATTCCTGGGTGGCTGAGGGTGGATTGCTCAGCTTGCGCACGTTCACCTTTAACGCGCTTGCAATCCCCGCCGCGTCTTCGTCCGCGGCCACCCACAGCGTTACCGGCCCGGCCTGCGCAACTTTCGAATCCTGGGCGGAATCGTGCAATGAAGCATTGGAGCGCGTCAGTGTCTTCCAGCTTGCGTGGATGTAGGAACGCGCCTCCGCCAGCGCCGCACAGTCCGCGGCCCGGCCAATTCCGGAACCCACAATCAAGAGCAGGAAACAACGGTAGATGCGTGTCATGATGCTTCGGCTCGTATTCACTATAGTCCAGATTTTGTGGGGCAGATTGTCAATCTGCGGCGGATTGTTAATCCGCCGGCGCGATGCGGCAGCGAGTGTGCCGCGTTGGTGGCGTTGCCCGCAAGGTGCGGCAGGCGGATTGCCAATCCGCCGCAGGTTAACAACCTGCCCCACAATTCAGTCCCGGCTTCCCTTGCCCTCCACAATCGGCAAAATTTGGTTCGATTTCACGCCTCGATAGAGCTCCTTCAGACCGGACGGCCAGCGGACCTCGACATCGGCCGCCTTCGCGGAGCCCATCCCGAAGTGCAACCGGAGGTCGCTCTGCGAGTAAAAACTGGATTGGCTCAGCACTTCCTGCCGCTGGCGGCGTCCGCCGGCCGTTACGAAAGCTCGCGCGCCGATGGCGCTGCGGTTCGATTTCGTGCCGATCAGCTTCAGCACAAGCCAGCCATTGCTATTGCCGGTTTCGTTGCGCAGCAGCGACGGCGGCTCGCCCATGTTCATGATGGCGACATCCACCTTGCCGTCGTTGTCGAAATCCCCAAACGCGCAGCCGCGGCTGGAGTGCCGGTCCGTGATGCCCGTGCCGCCGCCGCCGCTCACGTTCTCGAACTCTCCGGTCCCCAGGTTCCGCAGCAGAATTCGCGGGTTCTTGTACTTGTACTCGGCGAAATATCGCTCCACCTCCGGGTACACGTTGCCGTTCACAAAAAGCAGATCCAAAAGGCCATCGTTGTCGAAGTCCGCGAAGCCCGCGCCCCAGCCCACATAGCGCGTAAAGGCCCCCAGGCCCGCTTTCGACGTCATGTCTTCAAAGCGGCCGTTGCCCCGGTTGCTGTACAGAATGGGCGTATCGTCCGCGAAGTGAGTCTTGAAGATGTCAAGGCGTCCGGAGTTCAGCGCGTCGCCGATGGCCACGCCCATTCCGGCCTGTTCGCGCCCGTCCTCGTTATAGGCAACTCCGGCTTCCAGCGCAATGTCGGTAAACGTGCCGTCGCGGTTGTTCCGGTACAGAATGCTGGGCGTGGAGTCGCACGCCACGAAGATGTCCGGCCAGCCATCGTCGTCGAAATCGGCCGCCACCGCGGTCATGGCATAGCGGTGGTCTACTTTGGCGATCCCGGAACTTTCCGAGACGTCGGTGAAGGTGCCGTCGCCGTTATTCCGGTAGAGGAAGTTGCGTCCCGTCGGCAGGCCTTTCGGTCCGCAATTCACGGCGATGCCTTTCCAACTGCAGTTCTCGGCTGCGCCCGGCAGCGGAACTGTTTTCAAATCGAAATTCAGGTACGTAGAGACGAACAGGTCCACGAAGCCATCGCGATTGTAATCGGTGAAGGTGCAACCGGCGCCCCATTCCGGTTTCGAATGCAGCAGCCCGGCCTCTTTTGTCACATCGGTAAACGTGCCGTTGCCATGGTTGCGGTAGAGAATGTTCTGTCCCCAGCAACTCACGAAGAGGTCGTCGAACCCGTCGTTGTTGTAGTCGCCGACGCAGACGCCAGACGCCCACACCGCGCGCTCCAGGCCAGCCTTTCTGGTGACATCGGTGAAGGTGCCGTCGCGGTTGTTTTTGTACAGGCGGTTGGTGGTCCCGGGCGGAGCGCCATCGAGTTGCGACCCACCCGGCACGAAGAGATCGAGCCAGCCGTCGTGGTCGTAGTCGAAGAACGCGATCCCGCAGCCGTTGGTCTCCAGGATGTACTTCTTCTTGCCGGGGTCGCCGTAAACGATGGGTGCGGTGAGCCCCGCCTTGGCCGCAATGTCGGTGAACTGGAAAGGCGTCTGGGCGGCGGGCAAAGCACGGGCGAGGAACGGGACCGCCCGCAGAAAATCGCGCCTCCTCACCTGACGCCTTTCCCTTCGACCACGGTGTATATCCGGTTCCCCGCGAGCCCCGGCAGTTTGTCCACCTGCCCGCTCGGCCAACGGATTTCAATATCCGCCGTCTCCGCTTTGGCCAGGCCGAAGTGTACCCGCAGATCGTTTTGGGAAATATAGCTGCCGCCGCTGCGCACCTCATCCATCTGTTTCCGCTTGCCGGTCACACAGTAGACGCGCGCGCCGATGGCGGAGCGGTTTGATTTCGTGCCGACGCATTTGATCTTGATCCAGGTATTCCCGGTCGCCGTATCGCATCGCAGCAGCTGCGGCACGTCGTTCACGCAGTTCACCACCACATCCACGTCGCCATCGTTATCGAAATCACCGGTGGCGCAGCCGCGCCCGCTCACTTTCTCCAGAATTCCCGGGCCGGAGCTTTCGGAAACGTCCAGAAACCGGCCATTGCCGAGGTTGCGATAGAGCACCTTCCTCTGCCGGTATCCATACTCAATCGCGGTGTCCGCCACCTCGGGGTAGACATGCCCGTTGGTCAGCAGAATGTCGGGCCAGGTGTCGTTGTCATAGTCCAGAAACATCGCGCCCCAGCCGAGGAAGCGCGTGTTCCGGCCCAGTCCCGCCTGAAACGTCGAGTCCTCGAACAAATTGTTGCCCAGGTTGCGATAGAGGCTCGACGTATCGCCGGCGAAGTTCGTCTTGACGATGTCGAGATTGCCGTCGCCATCGTAGTCCGCCGTGGAGACACCCATGCCGGCCTGCGGCTTGCCGTCGGCCGAATAAGCGACGCCCGCTTCGATGGCGATGTCCGTGAAGGTGCCATCGCGGTTGTTGTGGTAAAGCGCCGACGAAGTGGAATCGTTGGCGACGTAGATGTCCGGCCAGCCGTCGTTGTCGAAATCGGCCACCAGTACCCCCAGCGCATAGGTGCCGGGAGTTTTCAGAATGCCGGCCTGGGCGCTGACATCGGTGAAATTGCCCTTGCCGTCGTTGTGCAGCAGGATGTTCTTGCCGCCATCCAGGCCCGGCGGCCCGCAGGCGACTTTCAGGTTCTTGTAGAGACAATTGCCGTCCTCGGGCACTGGCACCGTCTTCGGGTCGAAGTCGATATAGTTGCCGATGAAGATGTCGAGCCAGCCATCGCGGTCGTAGTCGACGAAGGCGCAACCGGTGTTCCAGCGGTTCAGGCCGGCGGGGGTAAGGCGCGTGGTCTTTCGGACGCCCGTCTTTTCCGAAACATCGGTGAACGTTCCGTCCCCGTTGTTGCGATACAACACGCAATCGCCCCAATAAGTGACCAGCAGATCATCGACGCCGTCGTTGTCGTAATCGCCGATGCAGCAGCCCTGGCCCCAGTCGGTGCGCGCCAGGCCCGCTTTCAACGTGACATCGGTGAACGTGCCGTCGCGGTTGTTCTTGTAAAGCCGGCTTACCGGCGCATCGGCTTTCGTCCAGTTGGCATCGAAGCGCGTGCCGTTCACCAGAAAGATATCCAGCCAGCCATCGTGATCGTAGTCGTAAAACGCCACGCCGCAGCCCGTCGTTTCCAGCAGAAACCGGTTCTTGTTTTCACGCCCGAAAATCGTCTTCGAACGCAGTCCGGCCTGGCGCGCCACGTTGACAAACTGCGGGTCCACCGGAGCGCCCAAAAGCAACTGATCGAGGGTGAAAACCGATGCCGAGGCGCACAGCGAGCCGATGAATCCGCGCCGGTTAAACTGCGTCGTCAACGGTGGTGGCCCTCCGCGCCTTGCCGGAATACGAATTTCCGGAGGATACCATGAGACCTCTCATTATCAGCCTTTTTGCCGCAGGTCCAATTCCGGCCGTGCACCGGTTGGATGCCGTGCACCGGTTGGATGGAGGCAGTTTGTGACGCATCTGATCGAGACTCTTTGGAGAATGTCGATGCAGATCCAAGTGGCTTGGCTTCTATCAATTGCGGGTGGCGGCCAGGGTTCTGTGACGCATTTTGGCAGTGATTTTCGCAAGATGCGTCACAGAGTTTCCGAGGGAGAGAGGGTTTAGGCCGGGGCGGTGCAGGAGGCCCGGGTGACGCAAAATTCGAGGCTCCGCGGAATTTTGTTGCAGTGTGGAAGGGGTTCGGTTTGTGTGGATTGCGATGGCATGAGAGGGCGGGGCGACGGGATGGCCAGCGTGGAGGCAAGGGTGCGGCACAAGGTTCATCTTGGATATTCGCTTATGGCTCGCTGCGTTTGCCGGGTCTGTCAAGTTCTCAATCGTCTTCGACCCGGCGAGCAAGCGCCCGTTTTCGATTATAGAGTAGCAGAAGGAAATCGCGGTTCCGGGTGCGAGTATCTGTAAGTCATTGAGCCGGCGATGGAAAAAATGTCAAAAAATGTGTCGTCGCTAGAGGTTTCTTCAGCTTGCGGCCGAGGAAACCGGAGAACGAAGACGCCGCCCGGGCCGCAAGCTGCTGAAACCGGGCGGTGAACTATACCGCCACGGAAAGGGGGCGGCTGCTTAATGGGTTTTGCTTGATTGCTACTCCTTTCATGGCAGGCTTTTAAAACAGCGAATTTGGCCTGATCGAGATCCGGCAGCCGGAGAGTGTTCTCCGGCTGCGTATTCGCTACGATGTTCCTGTTCTTCATGTGATGGAGGCTCCTTCCCTCCATCACGATTACGCCGGCGCGGCTGCGCCAACCCGAATTCCGGCCGTGTGGGTTTGCCGTGTGGGTTATTGGCGCCCCTCGTCGTCCGTAAACAGCCTCAGGTCGATGGCATCGGCCAGCGCCTTGTAGCCCGCGTCGGTCGGGTGCCCGTGGTCTCCGCTGTCCAAGACAGCAAGGATCTTACTCGGGGAATTCGGGTCGCGCAGCACCCGATCGAAATCGATCATAGCGTCATACGCGCCGCTGGTGCGGATCCATGCATTGACGGCCTGGCGCTTGACCTCCTTCGCGGGCGAAAAGACCGGGAATGGGGTTCCCGGCAGGAGAAACCCTTCTACTGGGGTCAGAGTGCAGCCGAAAATTCTTAGCCCCTTCGCATGCGCGCGCTCGATGAGCTGCTTATGGCCTTGGATCACCTGGTCGACGGTGACCTCCTCGGCGGGATTCAGTGTGAAGATGTCGTTGTCCCCCATTTGAACGATTACATGTGCCACCCCGGTTTGGGCCAGCACGTCGCGGTCAAACCGTGCCAGACCGTTGGGGCCGAGCGAATCATGAAGGAGTCTGTTTCCGGCGATTCCTTCGTTCAGTACGCCCATCTCCCGATTGCCCGGCTGAGCCATCAGCCGGCGGGCGAGCTGGTCTGGCCACCGGTTGTTGGCGTCCACAGTAGACTGCGTACCGTCCGTGACCGACTCGCCCAGGGCGACGATCGCTCCCGTTCGCCTGGACGGCACGACGTCCACTCCCGCCAGCCAGAACCGTGCCAGTGTCGTCGAGCTAAACGGCATCACGGCGCTGGCTGTAAAATCTCCCGCTGAAGAGATGAACGAGGTCTGCCGTCCTTCGAAGTGCCAAGTCGCCGGTCCCGTATTTCCGGGCACGAAGATGCTGACTGCCAGGTCGCCTAGGTCGGGCACGTTGAGCCCCACGGGGTCGCTGACTACCAGCGCGCCGGGTGGGATGGTGATGGACGGAGTGCCGCCGAAAGTCAACGTCCTGTCGGACCCTGGCACTATCGATGCTGCCGCAGCGCCCCGCAGTGCGATATGCGCCGCTCCAATCACCAGGCCACTGGCTCCGAAAGTGGATAGCCGCACGCGCACCCGAGGGCCTCCCACGCTGATGTGCACGATTTGGCGGAGAGTTTGATTGTTGAAGCCGGCATTGGACAGTCCAGGGACGCCGAGGTCCGGCTGGTGCAATGCGTTGCCCCAAGTCCCGACCCAGTGTTCGTTCCCATTGCTTTCGTCGGCTTCTGAGGCTGCCGCAAGGCCGCATCCTGTGAATGCGACGGCTGCGAACAGCGCAAGGGCCATCCGCCCAAGCCACCCAGACTTCTGACCGTTTCGTCTACTTACTGCCTTGTTGATTAATAATCTTGATCGCTTCCTTTGCATTGAGACCTCCTCTAAGGTCATACACGTGAGATCGCTCATCCCATGTCTGGGGATTGCGGCTGCCCGAGCCGGACAGCAGAGCAAGAGTGCGCGTTTCCGCCGCGAAATGACAGTCGTGCCTGCGTTCAATCAACCTCACCAGATAAACCATTGAAAAGAAATTGATTGTGCCCTCCTAGCTTGTGATATCATTTGATCTCAGCATGGCCTCATCAGGCGGTTCGATCCTTCCGCAGTCCTCGCGACCGCCGAAAGTAGCTTTCGGGCCTTTCGAATTCGATCAGGCCTCGGGGGAATTGCGGAAGCACGGTTACAAAGTCAAACTCCCCGGACAACCTTTGGAGATACTCAGCGCGCTGATCGCGCATCCCGGTGAAGTGGTCACTCGCGAAGATCTTCGTCTCCGCCTGTGGCCCGGAATCAGCTCCGGGGACTTCGAACATGGCGTCAACGCGGCCGTCAATAAATTAAGGCAGTTACTTGGCGATGCTGCCAGCGAGGCCCGGTATATAGAAACGTTGCCGGGGCGCGGGTACCGCTTGGTTTCGCCGATATCGCCAGCGAGCGGGGGCGTTGTGGAACTGGTTCCCGCCCGTGCGGCGCCGGCGCCGGAACCGCAGCCATCGCGGCCTCGACTCGTAGCATGGGCCGGCGCGGGCGCCGCTCTGGTGGCGCTTTTGGTTTGGGTCGCCGGTCAGCGTTCGCCAGTTTCTCTTAAGGCGGCTCGGATTCTGGTTTCCCCACCAAAGGGGTACTACCTCGAAGCGGGTGGTGTCCGGCAATCCTTCGCTTTGTCTCCGGATGGCGAACGGATCGCCTTTACGGCCAAAGACACGAGCGGCGCGTTCCGTGTCTTTCTTCGCGACTTCTCCCAACCGGAGTCCCGTCCGCTGGCCGACGGCGAGGGCGCATATTCGGTTGTCTGGAGCCCGGACGGGCAGTCGTTGTTTTTTACTTCCGAAGGTAAGCTGCGCCGTGTTGGTGTCAGCGCGTCCGTAAGCCAGGTCGTCTCGAACTCTACCGGCCCGTACTTCTCCTCGGCGATCCCCTTCGGGTCAGGCCGCCTGCTCGTGTGCAACCACAGGAACTGTGGCGTGTTCCCTTTATCCGGGGGACCGCCGCAGGCGATTGACCAGTGGTACTCGTGGGCACAGTTGCTGCCGGGCGGACGAGACTTTCTCTATACGAACGACGATCCGCAACTCGGCTCCATGCGTGCGCGGATTGCGGCGATTGGGGGCACTGAACAAGGTGTCGAGGTTGTCCAATCGGATTCACGCGTGCAGTATACGGGCTCGCTCCGCTCCAACGTCGGGTACCTTGTTTATTTCCGCGCCGGAACTCTCCTGGCGCAACCGTTCGATTTGGCCGGACGACGGGTCACCGGCGACCCGAAGGCCATCGCCCGCCACGTCTCTTCTTTTGGATATAGCGGCGCGGCCGATTTTTCGGTGTCGGCACGGGGCGTACTTGCCTACCAACCCTTTGCCAGCCGCTCGCAATTCATCTGGGTGGACCGGACGGGTAAACGGCTCTCTGCTGCGAGCCCTGCCGCGATCAATGCCAGCTACCTGCGCCTTTCGCCGGACGGACACTGGCTGGCAACTGCGGTTTTCGACGTGGAGCGCGGTGTCACCGATGTCTGGTTGTATGACACCCGTACTGGCACCGGCCGGAAGGCAATCTCTGGACCCGGCATTTCGCATATACCCGTGTGGTCGCCGGACTCCCGCCACCTGGTCTATGTGTGGGACCGTAGTTGGCCGAGGCTTGCTCTCAGTTCGTTGGACGGAACTCCCGATCCGGAACCGATGCCCAATACCGGCTTTATGAGTCCCACCGACTGGTCGCCAGACGGCCGTTTTATCCTCTACAACAACTCTGCCCTTCCGGCGATCACCCAAGGTCGTCAAGCCGATGTGTTCGCCCTCGACATGGCCCGCGGCCGCAAGCCGATCCCCCTCCTCAATACGCAGTTTTCCGAATACGGCGCGGTTTTTTCTCCGGACGGCAAATGGCTCGCATTCTTATCCGATGAATCCGGAAAGGCCGAAATCTATGTGCAGGCGATCGACCGCGGCGACGACTCGCTACGCGTGACCGGGGAACGTTTTCTAATATCCCGGCAGGGAGCGCAATGCCTGCGCTGGCGCAAAGACGCCAGGGAGCTCTACTACCTGGGTTGGGACGGACAAGTGTACGCCGTATCGATCGCTCTTCGGCCGGCGGCAGTCCACGCGGGGAAGCCAGAGGCGCTTTTCACGATCGAGGCCGAAGCCCGCTCCACCCTTCACTCGGTGGTCTCATTCGATGTTTCGGGCGATGGCAGCCGTTTCGTGATTCCGTCGATCACGCCGGGAGAGAGCTCCGCGTTGGTAGTCTTGCAAGATTGGGAATCACAGGTGGCAAAGTTGAAGTAGTCCACGTTGGCGAATAGCTCTCGCGGAACGCCGCAACGTTTACCGATGCACCTGGGCGAAGTCGCTGACTGCGCGGAAGTGGCCGGCGGCCGAGTCGCCCTACTGCGCGGCCAGCGGAAGACAAGAGAACAGCAAAGCCGGCGGAACTTGCGTTCCGCCGGCCTTGGTTAAATCGTCCTGAGATCTTTTCTCAGAATTTGATGGTGCCCGAGAACTGCAACCGGCGCATGACTCCGCCGCCGGCTATTCCTGTAATCTGACCTGCGTTGGGGCTTTGGACGTCATTGTTCGGCCCCCCGAGGTTGGTGTGGTTGAAGGCGTTCTCGGCATCGGCCCGAAGCGTAAGTCCAATCCGTTCGGTGAATCTGAACGTCTTGGCCAACGTCAGATCCTGCTGGATGAAACGCGGCCCGTAGAGCGTGTTGATCGGGTAGTTGCCGAAAGTGTTGGCGCTCGGAATCAGGAAGGTGCTTCCAACGCCGCCCACGAACCATTGGTTGCGGTTGCCCTGGGCTCCCGCATAGGGATCCCCGCTTCCCAGGTTAGGCCGGTTGTTGGGACCCTGGTTGGGCTGGCCCCCCTGCCCGCCGTAGTTTTCCAGGCTCGGCGAGAAGGGGAACCCGCTGTAATACGTGGTGATACCGCTGACGGTCCATCCACCCAGCGCTAAATCCGCGGCCCTGCTTATCCCGGAGCCGAATTTCCGCCCATGGCCGAACGGAACATCGTAGGTTTGGGCGAATATCCACTGCTGGCGGGGGAGCAAGTTGCTGTAGCCCTGGCCGGCGGCGCGGTCGTAGAGGAAGTAGTAGTTGGAGTCATAACCCCAGCCGTCGCCAAATTGACGCTGATAGGTATAACTACCCTGCATCGTCCAGCCTTGCCAGGCGCTGATCTTGACCGTGCTCTGGAACGAGTTGTAGTGTTCGTTGGCGCAGTCGCAATAGTAGGAAAGGTCGTTCGTCCACCCAAACCTGCCGAAGTACGGGCGGTCGATGTTGGTGTTGCTGACTCCCGGCACAAACACGGCCTCGTTAGGATTGATGGTGTTACTGGTCCCCATGAATCCATGCCGGTTGGAGTTACCCACATACGCCGCGGTGAACGCCACTTTGCTGGATACCTGGCGCTGAATGGCGACGTTGTACTGGTAAACCTGAGGCAGCGTAATGGTGTCGGGCCGGAACTTCGGATTGATATTCGCCGGCAGCGGGAACGTTCCACTCGAGCTCACGGTGATAGGCGCCAGGGTGCTGGGGCCCTGCGCCAGCGTAAACACAGAGGAGAAGCCATTAGCGGGCTGCAGGCTCTGGTTAGCGAGCACGGGCGGGTTCTGCGACACGTTATGCCCGAAGTTGGAACCGAAGACGCCCAGATCGTATCCCCAGCCAAACCCGCCCCGGACGACGGTCTTGGAATTGATCTGGTAAGCCACGCCGAAGCGAGGAGCAAAGTTCTTCCAGTTCATGGTCTGGATGCCATGGGAGGATACTCCGCCAACGCCGAAAACATACATCAGGCCGTCGTGTATGTTGAGTGTGGCGCCATTACCCGGGCCATTGACAGTCTCCGGGAAGAGCATTTCCCAGCGCAGGCCCAACGAAAGAGTCAGCTTCGCGTTCGGATGCCATTCGTCCTGGCCGTACCAGAAGAAACGCTTTTGGCGCTCCGCCGCATTCGTGCTGGAACTGACGTACCGCCCGAAGTTGGTCACGTCGCCCAACTCAAACGTCGCCAGACCGATGCCCTGCGACACGCCTTGGCCCGCCGTGGCAACATTGCCGGTGGCGCCGCCGTTGAAGGTGAGTTCGCCGGCGCGGTGGCTGTCGCTGGGCACCCGGAGGTTCAGGGCGTAACGAAGGTCCGCGCCCATTTTGAAGGTGTGCCTGCCCACCGTCTTCGACAAGTTATCCACAAACTGGAACTGCGACTCGGTCTGGGTCAAAGGGCAATTGCACTGGTTGGCGCCCAGCGAATAGCCGAGAATGAACGCGTCGTTGGGCGAAGCAATGTTGAAATAAGGCATGCCCGACGTGTAGGTCTTGTCGAGGTTCAGCCCGGGAATTCCGGCATCCTGCGCCGGCGACGTGCCGAAACCGTTGGGGACGTCGAAGACGTGATAACGCATCCAGCCGAAGCGGAATTCGTTGATCAGGGTGCTGCTGATGGTGTTGGTCCAGCCGATGGCGACGCTCTGGTTGGAGGCCACCGAACTGCCGGCATAGTTACCGAAAGCCGGTCCGCCGGCTTCCAGACCAAACACGCCCGGCGCATCTTCCGTGAAGCCCTGATAGCTGTAGCGGCCGAAAATGGTGTTCTTCGGGTTCAAATAATAATCTTCGCGAGTGTTGTAGGAGTTACCGTGAATCGCCACCGCGCCATTGGCCGAGTAATTATTGACGAAAGGCGAATTGGCAATCTGCAGGAAATTCGGCTGCGGGAAGAAGGCCATAATCTTCTGCGCCTGCGGTGAGAGCTGGCTCGTGGGAATCGTGTTATTCGCGTAAGGCGTACGCCCCACACCGGTCGCCGCATTACCCGTAGTGGGGTCGTAGATCTGGTAGTTTTTGTTAAAGGCCAGCCAGTCGCTGAAATTGCCGCTGCGGTTCAGGGCGGTAGGTACGCTGGTAACCACTGCGGCCCCTTGCGACTGCCGGTTGAACTGCATGTCGCCGAAGAAGAACAGCTTGTCTTTGATGATCCGGCCGCCGGACGAGCCGCCAAACTGATTCTGCCGGTAAGTAGCTGGCGGCAGCCCGTTGAAGGGATTGGCCGCGAAGGTGGTGAACCCCGGGGTATTGAGCTGCAGGTATTCGAAAACATCCCCATGGAAGGCGTTGGTGCCGGACTTGGTGGAGTACGACGCCATGCCTCCGCCCACGTACGAGAATTCGGCGTCGAAGTTTTGCAGCGACTGTTTGACTTCGGAAACCGAGTCGAACGTCGGGTTGATGACGATGATCCCCAGAATGGGATCCTGATTCGTGGTGCCGTCCAGTTCGTAGCCCATCGAATCGAACAACTGGCCGTTGACAACCATCTGCACGCTGTTCTGCGGGTTCTCGTCGGAGGCATGCTGCCAGCCCAATTTCGCCGAACCGGGCTGCAACAGTTCCATCGACTGCAGGTTGCGTCCGATATTCGGCAGGTCGTTGATCTGCTTGGACGAAAACGTCTGCGCCACATCGGCGCGGTCGGACTGCAGCAAAGGCGCCGCCGCCGTCACTTCCACTTGCGTGGACACGTCGCCGACTGTCATCCGCGCGTCGTAGCGGGCCGATTCGTCCACGTGAACTTCCAGATTGCCGGACGCGACCTTCGAGAAACCGGGGGCTTCAATGACCACGGTATAGGTGTCCGGAATCAGTTGCCTTTTGATGTAGGTGCCCGCCGAATCCGTCGTGACCTCGAATACGGTGCCCTTGTTTGTGTCCGTAATGGTTACTTTTGCGTTGACCACAATGGACCCTGCCGGATCCGTTACGGTGCCAAAAATACTGCCGAAGACCTGCTGTGCATAGCTGACCGAGGCGCTGTATCCCAGCGCAAATGCTATTCCGGTCAGGAGCATGAGGCGACGTTGCCTGGACATGACTTTTCTCCCTCTCAGACTGTGCTTTTGCGTACCAACCCGGGTTGTGTATGAGCCGTAGCAGCCCACACCACTCCGTTAAGCAATCGTGTCTTGACTATATAGCTAGTTTCGTTTTTTGGTCAAGACTAATTTGTTTGTACTAGATTTCGACGCGCCGCGGCGCTACTTCTTGTGGCGCAAGGCCTCGGCCTGCCCGGCTTCCTTCTCTTGCTTGATCCGCGCGCCCTCGGCGAAGGCTTGCCGGCTGCCATCCAGATCCCCCTGCGTCCGAAGAACCTGGCCGATCATGTTGGATGGTCCCGGGTCGTCAGGCAGCAGGCGCGCCGCCTGGCGCAACGCTTTCAGTGCCCCGTCCAGGTCGCCCTTTTGCTTGAGTGCCGAGCCCAGCAGATAGTGAGCCTGTCCATAATCGGGCCGCTGGGCGACGGCGGCCTCCATCTGCTTTGCCGTCTCCTCAAAATCGCCCAGTTGCCAGACCGTCATCCCGAGCGTGTAGTGGGCTTCCGGCAAATTGTCATCCAGCCGGATCGCCTCCAGCAATTCCTTCCTGGCGCCGTCCAGATCGTCCTGCTGTTTCAGCGACAGCCCAAGATCGTAGTGTGCCACGGCCGAGCCCGGGTCCACTTTGATGACGGAACGGAACTGCTTCTCGGCCTGCCGGTATTCGCCCGTCTGCAGGTAGGTGAATCCGATATTGATCATGGCGCCGGTGTTGCCGGCGTCCGTCTCAAGGACCTTCCGGAACTGTTCCATAGCCTTCGCTGGTTCCCGCAACTGCACCAGCATAAAACCGTAGCTGTTGCGCGCGCTCAGATCGTTCGGGTTCAATTCGACCGCTTTTAGGAAAGCGTCGCGGGCCGCAGGCAGCGCCCCGGTCTGTTGCAGCGAGGCGCCCAGCGAGTTCCAGGCCGACCCGTTGCGGGGTGCCAGTTGCGTGGCGATCTTCAGTTCGCCGATCGATTCTTCATAGTGGGAGACTTCGAAAAACGACAGACCTAGCTTGAGGTGGTAGTCGAAGACCCTAGGCGCGAGCCTGACGGCATTCTGCAGGAGCGGGATGGCATGGTTCGGATCTTTTTCCAGCCAGTACAGAACGCCCAGATGAAAATGCGCGGCGGCGTAGCCGGGCTCAAGCTGGATGGCGCGTTGAAAGTGCGGCTTCGCCTCGGCGCCGCGCTGCAGCACGGCCATCAAAAAGCCGATGTCATCCTCAAGCGCGGCCGACTGTGGGTCGGCCGCCGCCGCCTTTTCGGTCACCGCCAGAGCCCCGGCCGCATCCCCTCGGGCCTTCAGAGCATCCGCCTCCCGCTTCAGTTGCGCCACCGTTTGGGCACTGGCACCGGTGGCCAGGAACGCCGCGAGTAAAAGCATTCGGAGGTGGGGCAGGTTGTTAACCTGCGGCGGATTGGCAATCCGCCTGCCGGACGTTGCGGGCGAACCTGCCAACACGGGTTGACTCCCCCGGCATCGCCCCGGCTGGCTCGCTACGCATCGCGCCGGCGGATTAACAATCCGCCGCAGATTGACAATCTGCCCCACAAGCCCGATTTTATTATACTGAGGGGCATGTTAGGCAGCCTGCTCTTGCTGGCGATGCTGGTGGACGACCACTCCGCCGGAGTGGAGTTTTACAAGCAGCGCCAGTTTTCGAAAACCATCGAATCGCTGGAACGCGCGGTCGCGACCGAAAAGCGTGGCACGCCGGACTATCGCGAGTCAGCGGTGATCCTCGGCCAGAGTTACTACCTGTCCGCGCGTCTGCCGGAAGCCGCCGCCTGGCTCCAAAAGGCGGTGGACGATGGGGTCCGCATCAACGAAGTCTTCTACATGTTGGGCAACTGCTATATCCAGCAGCGGGAGCCGGTGAAATCGCGGGCCGCGTTTGCGGCCATGTTCGGCGTGCCGTTCGAATCGGCCGCCGCCCACCTGTTGACCGCGCAGTTTATGGTCCGTCAGGAATTCGAGGAGTTCGCCTCGAAAGAGCTGGCGCGTGCGCTGGAACTCGACCCGAAGATCCCGCAGGCGCACTACCTGATTGGTATGATGGCCATCTTCCGCAACGAAATCGACAAGGGCATGGAAGAGATGCGGCAGGAGATCGCCATCAACCCTGATTTCGCCATGGCGCACTACAAGCTTGGCGATGCCTATACGCGGCGCGAGGATTGGGACGGGGCCATTCCGCCTTTGCAGCGTGCCGTCTGGCTGAATCCGGACTACAGCGGACCCTATATTCTGCTGGGCAAGGCCTACTTGAAGAAAAAGGATCTGGGGTCGGCTGAAGGCATGCTGCGGCGCGCCATCAAGATGGATCCGGGCAACTACCAGGCTCACTATATGCTCGGGCAGGTCCTGATGCAGGCGGGCAAGGCCGAAGAAGGCCGCAAGATGCTGGAGGAATCGCAGAAAATGCGTGGTTCGGGCGACAAATAGAGGTTCGCGTGACAAATGATCAGTGCCCACTACCCTCATTCGTAGCGGAGGGCGATTAACGGATCCACGCGCGACGCACGGCGCGCCGGGAGGTATCCAGCCAGAGCCGCTACAACAGTCAGCAGCAGCGTGGCGGCGGCGATGGTCAACCCGTCTCCCTGGGTGACGCCAAAGAGTTGATGGACCACCAGTTTAGAGAGCCACAAACTGGCGGGTACCCCGATAACGATACCCGCAGCCACCATCAGAAGACAGTCGCGCATCGCCATCCGGAGCACCGCGCCGCGATCTGCGCCCAGGGACATGCGGATGCCGATTTCGCGCGTCCGCCGCTGCACATTGTACGCCATGACTCCGTATAGCCCGACGGCGGCCAGCAACAGGGCCAAGGCTCCGAAGAAGCCCGAAAGCGTGGCGATTAAACGTTCCTCCACCAGGTTTTCATCCACCAGTTCGGAGAAGACACTTACCTTGGCGGGAAGATTCTTGTCCAGCGCGCGGATCTGTTCCCGCACGGCAGCGGCTATATTTCCGGGATCGGAAAACGTGCGAACGTGCAGCGTGCGCTCGGCCGACATGGCCTGAGCCTGGTCGGCCGGCAGGTAGATCGTGTTGGGGACGGGAGCGCGGATGTCGCGGTATTTGGTGTCCGCAATCACTCCCACAATCTCCATGTCTGTGGGGCCGCCCAGTCCGATATGTTTCCCGACTGGGTTCCCGACTGGCTTCCCGCCCGGGTTCCCCGCTGGACTTCCGCCGGTGTTCCCGTCAGTGAAGAATTCCCGCGCGATCGTCTCATTGATGATCGCGACCTTGGGCGCCCCGCTCCGGTCGAGGGCCGAGAAATCGCGGCCCAGATGCAAGGGGATGCCCATGGTTTCGAAGAAGTGCGGAGTGACAATCTTGATGCTGACGCTCGGTTCCTCCCCCGGCCGTGCGGCATGTCCCTCCACTGACAAGCCGTCGATATACGCTCCGCTGAGGAGCGGACGATCCGCCAGGCTGGCTGACCGCACGCCGGGCAGCGCGGTCACGCTATCCAGCAACTGGGCGTAAAAGCTGCGCGTGCGCTCGGGCGTGTACCGGCTGAGCCCTGGGTTGAGCGAGACCAGCAACACATCGTCGGCGCGGAATCCCATGTCCAGGTTTCGCAGGTTGCCCAACGTTCGGATGAACAGGCCGGCGCCAATCAGCAGCAACAATGAGACGGCGACTTGACCAGCCACCAGAAAATCGCCCAATATCAGCCGCTTGCCCGGAGTTCCTCGGGCGGTGTCATTCTTCAACGCCGGCGTAAGATCGGGATGCGTGGCCT
>Ga0210402_10002020_pt1 | contig 20175 bp, 21 predicted proteins | sample IncBWC7MmetaG_FD_161055 | JGI IMG/M metagenome (GOLD analysis project Ga0210402, IMG submission 161055) | Forest soil microbial communities from Barre Woods Harvard Forest LTER site, Petersham, Massachusetts, United States - Inc-BW-C-7-M | ecosystem: Environmental > Terrestrial > Soil >... | reverse complement strand
AATCCATCCCGCCACCCGGACGTTTCAGGCCTTGCGCATACTGGTCAACGATGAGCTCGCGGAACTCGCCGCTGGGCTCGCCGCGGCAGAGCGGATCCTGCGGCCGGGCGCCAGGCTGGTGGTTGTTGCTTTCCATTCGCTGGAAGACCGCATCGTCAAATCGTTTCTCGCGCGGCGGAGCGGGCGGCCCCGCGCGTCGCGGCATTTGCCGCAGACGCGAGAGCCGCCGCCGAGCTTCACGCTCCTGTTCAAGCGCCCGCTCACTCCGGATGAGGCGGAGGTGAGGGTCAATCCGCGCGCGCGTTCGGCAAAGCTTCGTGCCGCCGAGCGCACCGCTGCTGCGCCGGCCACGGATGATCTTGGATCGCTCGGTGCGGGCCTCCCCTCGCTTTCGCAAGTGATGGAGCGGACGCGATGATGCGTCTTCTCAGCATTTGCCTCGTTGCGGCGCTCGTCCTTGCAGCCGCGGATGTCTACAAGATCAAATTTGAGTCCACGCGGCAGTCGCAACGGCTCGTCAGGCTGCGGATGGATATCAGGCAGGAGCAGAACGCGATTGCGGCGCTGCGCGCCCAATGGTCGAAGCTCGACAGTCCGAGCCGGATCGAGGAGCTCTCGCGGCGGCACCTTTCGTTGCGCCCCACGCAAGCGCAGCAATACGATCGCCTGGACAACCTGCCGCAACGCCCGCCCGATCTCGTGCCGGTCGAAGAATCTGATCCGATCGGGACCGTGATCGCCCACCCCGAGGTTCTCGATCGCTCGGTCACCGGCAGCGTAGGGCCGGCCAGGAGGTGATGATGGAGGCGCCGGTTGCGGCCGCGACAGCACGCCCTGCGGAGCCATGGCGCCGCCGGTTCGTGCGCGAGCTCTTGTATGGGAAGCAGGTGGACCGCACCACCAAGATGCGTGCGCGCCTGGGTCTCACCATTCTCATCTTCGCGTTGGGATACTCCGTCATCGCCGCTCGTCTCATCCTGTTCGCGACCGCCTCCGACTCGCACGGGGCAAGGCGATTGAGCTTGCAGGATGCCGTCGCCACCGCGCGCCCCGACATACTCGATCGCAACGGCGAGGTGCTGGCGATGGATGTGCGCACCCCCTCGCTGTTCGGGGAGCCGCATCGGATCATCGATGTCGATGAGGCGTCCGAGCTCCTCACTGCGGTGGTGACGGACATGGATGCAGCCGAGCTGCGGGAGCGGCTCGCGTCCAAGCGACGGTTCGTGTGGCTGCGCCGGGAGATCACGTCCAAGCAGCGCGAGCAGATTCATCGGCTGGGCCTTCCCGGCATCGGCTTTCTCCCCGAGAACAAACGGATCTATCCGAATGGCGCCGAGCTCTCCCACGTGATCGGGCACGTCAACATCGACAATCAGGGAATCGCCGGCATTGAGAAATGGCTGGATGGGCGCGGCCTTGCCGATCTGCACATGGCAGGACTTGCGGCGGAGCACCTGCAACAGCCGATCGAGCTCGCCGTTGATCTGCGCGTGCAGCATGCGCTGCGCGATGAGCTCATTGCCGCGCGGCAGAAATTCAAGGCCGTCGCCGCGGCCGGGCTGGTGACCGACGTGCGCACCGGCGAGATCATCTCCATGGTCTCGGTTCCGGATTACGACCCGAATAATCCGCGCGAGGCGCTTGATCCCACCCGCATCAACCGGCTGACCACGGGCGTCTACGAGATGGGCTCGACCTTCAAGGCGCTCACCCTTGCGATGGCGCTCGACTCCGGCAAGGTCACGTTGAAATCCGCGTTCGACGCGCGGTTTCCGCTGCAGTACGGCAAGTTCACGATTCACGACTTCCACGCGCAAAGTCGCGTACTCACCGTACCCGAGATCTTCACCTATTCGTCCAATATCGGCACCGCCCACATGGCGGTGAGCCTCGGGGTCGAGTACCACAAACGCTTTCTCAAGAAGATGGGCCAGCTCGATCGACTGCGCACCGAGCTCCCGGAAAGCGCCGAGCCGCTCGTGCCCAAGCACTGGGTCGAGCTCAACACCGTCACCATCGCCTTCGGACATGGGCTCTCGGTGGCCCCGTTGCAGGCGATGATGGCAATCGGTGCGCTGATGAACGGCGGCAATCTCATTCCGCCGACGTTCCTCAAGCGCAGCGAAGCGGAAGCGATGGCGCTTGCGACCCGCGTGATCAAGCCGGAAACCAGCGAGAAGATGCGCTATCTCATGCGGCTCAACGTGGAGAAAGGCACGGCCACCCGCGCCGACGTGAAGGGCTATTACGTGGGAGGAAAGACCGGCACCTCGGACAAGGTGGTCGGCGGGCGCTATTCCAAGACCAAGGTGCTCACCACCTTCACCGCCGTCCTTCCGGCGGATCAGCCGCGCTATATGCTCCTGATCATGCTCGATGAGCCGCAGGCGCTGCCGGAGACGCACGGTTTCACCACCTCCGGCTGGAACGCGGTGCCGGTCGGCGGCGCGGTCATCAGCCGCATCGCTCCCTTGCTGGGGATCGAGCCGCGCTGGGATCTTGCCCCCTCCGAAAAGCTGATCCTCGCCAGTGCGGGGGCGCGCTGAGCGAGCTTTGCTCGGTTGAGCAAGGAGGGGCACAGGCGAGCGCGGCCAGCTTTGTGCCATGAGCGACATTGGTGCGCTGCGGCAACCGGCACGCTACTCGATCACCTCGTCCGCGCGGGCGAGCACCGAGGCCGGCAGGTCGAGGCCGAGCGTCTTGGCGGTCTTTAGGTTGATCACCAACTCGTACTTGGTCGGTGCCTGCACCGGCAGGTCTGCCGGCTTCTCGCCCTTGAGGATGCGGTCGACATACCCAGCCGCGCGGCGGAACTGGTCGATCCGATCGGGCCCGTAGGAGATCAGGCCGCCGGCGATGACGGATCCGCGCTCCGAGTAGACCGCGGGTAGCCGATGCCGGGCCGCAAGGGCGATGATCGCTTGGCGATGAAGGATCGCCAGTGCGCTTCCCGTCACAATCAGGCCGCCATTCGAGCCTCTTGCAAATGCCGTCACAGCGCGCTCGATTTCGGCGGCATCGCACGTCGACCGGGGTCAACTGCACGCCCAATGCCGGCGCCACGATCTGCACCGCGCCGAACTGCCCGATGCCGGAGGCGACGGCCGGATCGCGAAGCACCGCCGCCCGCGCCACGCCGGGCGCAGTCTCCTTGAGCAGCTCCAGCCATTTCCCACTCATGCTGTATTCGTAGATGGTGAACCCGGTAGCATTGCCGCCCGGCCGTGCCAGGCTCTCGACGAAACCGGCGCCGACCGGGTCGATGACGACCGCGAACACGATCGGAATGGTTCTCGTCGCCTGCAGCAACGGTGCCACGGTTGCAGTGCCAGTTGCAGTCAGGAGGATGTCGGGTGCGAGCGCGACCAGTTCTGTCGCGTATCTGTGAACATCGCCGGCAGTGGCCCAGCGGTTATCTATCCGCAGGTTGCGGCCCTCGCTCCATCCCTATTGGCTGAGCGCCTGCGTGAGGGCAGCGAGCCGGGCCTGTCCCTCGGCATCGTTCGCGGCGATATACGTGAGCACGCCGATACGCCTCACGCGCTCGCCTCGCTGCGCGCGGGCGACATACGGCCAACCGGCTGTCGCGCCGCCGAGCAGAGCGACGAACCGGCGACGTTTCATTGCCTCCCTATGACCGCAGGATTACGTCAAATGCGGCTTTCAACTCAGGCCATCAAAACAGGAAACGGCGTCGAGCGAAATGGGGGGTACTGCGGCGAGGTGCGCTTCGAAAAGCCTCGGACGTGTATGACTGCTGTGGGTCAAAAGCGGCGATAACCGATTTCATTACCGCCTATCCGTAAGGGTGATTGAACAGCGTCGGCCACATAGAGGCCGAGCGTCTTGGACAATCAATGATCCGGTACTAGCGTCCCGCCGCAACCGCCAAATGTACTCCTGAAACCCGCTGCAAGTTGCCCAGTACCGCCAGCAGATTGCTTGCACGCGGATTGCCCTTCGGGCCGAGCATCCGCATCAGGCTCTTGGACGGCGTTCCGGTCTCGCGCGCTAGTCTTTCGAAACCAACCGTCGCATTGATGTAATCTCGGAGCACGGCTTTCCCGGTTTCCAGGTCGCCGGCGAGCAGTTGTTCGGCAGCCTCGATCAGCAATGCCTCGCGGAAGTTGGGGTCGCGCGCGGCGCGAGCCTTCACAGTATCCTTGAACTCTCTTGTTAGTGCCATATCATCGTTCCTGGTGTGCACGCCGCTTTTTGTAGTCAGTCCATCGCGTATGCGCCGTTGCGATATCCCGCTGCTGCCGTCTCTTTGTGCCGCCAGTCAGCAGCACGACCGTGTCGTTGCCATGTCGTCCAAAGTAGACGCGATAGCCCGGCTCGAAATCGATCCGGTATTCCAGGAGTCCAGCACCCAGCGTTTTCACGTTCGACAAATTGCCCAACTCGATCCGTGTTAGTGCGACGGTGACCTTGGCTGCTGCCGTCGAATCGAGTTCGTCGAACCAGCCCGCGAATGGACTGCGCCCCGTCGCATCGAGGTACTCAACAATAAGCACCCGCAAATAGTATCGTATGAGTTACCATACAAGCAAGTGCTGTTGCGTCCTGCCCCCATGGCGTGAGCCTCGGGGCTGAGTACGACGTCGCAGGAAAGACCGGCACATCGGACAAGGTGGTCGGCGGGCGCTACTCCAAGACCAAGGTGCTGACCAGCTTCACCGCCGTCCTTCCGGCGGATCAGCCGCGCTATATGCTCCTGATCATGCTCGATGAGCCGCGGGCGCTGCCGGAGACGCGCGGTTTCACCACCTCCGGCTGGAACGCGGTGCCGGTCGGCGGCGCGGTCATCAGCCGCATCGCTCCCTTGCTGGAGATCGAGCCGCGCTGGGATCTTGCCCCCTCCGACAAGCTGATCCTCGCCAGCGCCGGCGGGCGCTGAGCAAGCTTTGCTCGGTTGAGCAAGGAAGGGCCGGTCAGCTTTGTGCCGCCATAAGGAGATCCCAGCAGGTGCAGCGAAGTGGGTGAATTCGTCGGCGCGCAAAGAGGATCGAGGTGGGCACCTCGAGGCCCGACAATCGCGGCATGGTCAGTTGGCCGGAGGTTTCAGATAGCCGTCGTAGAAGGCGACGATCGATTTGGCTGCACGCTTGATCGTGCTTTCCAGTTTGGCCTCCTGGCGATAGTTGACCCCGAACTCGAACTGTATGGCATCGATGCCGTTGGCGTTGTGGCTGCCGTATCTGGCCACGGTATAACCGCCGTCGAAGCCATGACGACATAGGGCGTTTTGCCCGTGAGTTCCCTGATCTCCTCGGCAATGCCTTGCGCAATGAGATCGCTGTTGAGATCGGAGCTACTCACATACCTGTTTCCCTTGCCGCTGACGTCGCGAGCTGGAATGCCGGGCACCGGGTCGCGTCCCCCAAAGCGGCAAGCAGCAATATCGCTGCGATCGGAATCGGCCGCCGCACGCGAACGGTCACGCGATGGCCGCGCCGCCGAGCAGCGTGATGAGGTCGCGCCGTTTCAGCCCAGCGAATGACATCGGGATTTCCCCGCCAGCGAGCAGGATTGCAGGATAAACGATTTCGCGGCGGTCAGTCAGCAGGTACGCTGGCCGTTGTGCAACCGGATAGTCGGTTGCACTGCACACCCGAGGTCCGCAGCGGGTAGTTTGCGCCCTTCCCACGTATTCGATCAACTCCCCAGTACCTCCGCAGGACCTCCCATAGCGGGCAAGGCTGAGCCCAAACACCGCTATTCAGCGCCAGATTGCACCACCATCTTCTGCAGTCTGCCTGCGGAGCTTGAGGAAGGAATATGGAGGCGGGCGACGCGCGAATGGAACAGTTCAGGGCGCTGGTGCAGGCCATTGTTTCCGGCGAAGTCGTGGTCGCGAGGAAGATGGTTCGAGCTTTGCCGCATCTGGCAAAAGCAAGGGCCGCTTACGGTGCGACTCGCCAGACCGCAGCAGAGCACTTTTACAAGGAGATACTTCATTACATGTACGAAGGAGACACCGCTCTACACATGGCAGCCGCGGCTTACCAAGAGCAAATGGCATCGGAGCTGATCGCCAGAGGCGGCGACGTCCGTGCAAAAAACAGGCGGGGTGCGGAGCCCATTCACTACGCCGCTGATGGTGTGCCTGGGGGACCTGCGTGGAATCCAGATGCTCAAGCAGCAACGATTGCTTGCCTCATCGCGGCTGGCGCCGACCCCAATGTCAATGACAAGAGCGGCGTCGCGCCATTGCACCGAGCCGTCCGCAGCCGTTGTGCTGCCGCAGTGAAGGTTCTCCTCGAGAGCGGCGCCGATGTGGACGCCGCGAACGGGCGCGGTTCAACACCTCTCCTCCTTGCAATGCAGAACACGGGACGCGGCGGGACCGGCTCTGTCCGGGCCAAGGCACAACAAGCAGAGATATTGCGCCTGCTCAAAGAGTATGGAGCTCGGTGATCGATTGCTGACAACGGACATAAGCCCCTTCCGAGTAGCTTGGAGGTCGATATAGGATTGCGGAACGGCCCGCAAAGCATGCTCATGTTTCGCCTCTTGAAAGTTGGCGATCTATCGCGATGCCACGCATGAAACTTCCGCGCCGCAAATTCCTGGATCTGGCCGCGGGCGCTGTCGCGCTGCCGGTCGTGGCGCGAGTTGCAAGAGCACAAGCCTACCCGATACGGCCGGTGCGTTTGATCGTCTGCTTTGCCGCCGGCGGCCCCTCCGACATCACCGCACGGCTGATAGGTCAGTGGTTGTCGGAGCGGCTCGGTCAGTCATTCATCATCGAGAATCGGCCAGGGGCCGGCGGGAATATTGCGACCGAAATGGTCGTGCGCGCGCGCCCGGATGGTTACACGCTGCTCGAAGCGACTTCAACGAACGCATGGAACGTGGCACTGTACCGCAATCTCAGTTTCGATTTTATCCGTGACCTCGCGCCTGTCGCAGGAGTTTGTCGCTACGCCGGCGTCATGGTCGTCAATCCTTCCATTCCGGCCGAGACTGTGCCCGAGTTCATAGTCTATGCCAAAGCCAATCCGGGGAAGATCAACATGGGATCAGGCGGTGCTGGGACCCCATCGCACCTATACGGAGAGCTATTCAAGAAAATGACTGGCCTCGACGTATCGTGGCGGCGGGCCAGCGGTCATCGATCTGCTCAGCGGGCAGGTGCAAGTCTTCTTTGGTACTGTATCGGTTTCGATCGACCATATCAGGTCCGGCAAGCTGCGAGCTCTTGGGGTAACGACCAGCACGCGCATGGATGTGCTGCCGGACGTTCCGCCCATGAGTGATTTCGTGCCCGGCTACGAGGCAAACGGGTGGGAAGGAATCGTCGCGCCCAAGGACTTACCCCCGGAAATCATCGATACGCTCAACAAGGAAATCAATGCGGCCCTCGTTGATGCCAATTTCAAGTCGCGCCTCGCCAATTTGGGGGTGGAACCATTCGCGAACTCGCCCGTCGAGTTCAGCAACTTCATCGTCGACTACACAGAGAAGTGGGGGAAGGTGATCCAGGCGGCCGGTATCAAGGCGGAATAAACTCATGGTTACCTTTGCAGTGGCGCGACGCGCGGGCGAGGCCACACCTAAACAGCGCAATCTGCGCTGTACAGAGCCTGTTGCGATGAAGTAACCCTCAGCATTCACGCGCCCCCATCCCTTCGCTTCAACGCAGCGGATCCGGCACGGGTGCGACAATCAAGACTGGGGTCATGCTCGCGCGTATGTCGGGACAAACGACCGGGACATTCATTGTTGCGTTCGTGGCGGCGCACGTCATTGCGAGTCCGATCAGTGTAGTGGGCGCGCAGGTCTATCCGACCCGTCCGGTCACCATCGTGGTGCCGTTTGCGGCGGGTGGCGGCAATGACATCCTGGCGCGCCTGCTCGCGCAGCACATGGGATCGGCGTTCGGCCAGCAATTCGTGATCGAGAACCGCGGCGGTGCCGGCGGCACGATCGGGGCGAGGGCGGTCGCCAAGGCCACACCCGACGGCTACACGCTGATGGTAGGTCATTCCGGCGTATTCGCCATTGCCCCGGCGCTCTACGCCGAGCCCGGCTACGAGCCGCGACGGGATTTTGCGTCGATCGGGCTCATCGCCTCGTACCAGCAGATTCTCGTGGTGCACCCGTCGATGCCGGTGCACAGCGTGGCAGAGCTGATCGCGCTTGCCAGGAAGGATCCCGGCAAGATCACCTACGCGACGGCGGGCGTCGGCTCCGGTTCCCATGTCTCGACCGAGCTGCTCGCCGGGATGGAGGATCTCAAGCTGGCCCACATCCCATACCGCGGCACCGGCGCCATGCAGGGCGACCTCGTGGCCGGTCACGTCCAGATGGCGATCACCACCTTTCCCTCCGTTTTCGGGCAGCTGCGCAGCGGCCTCTTGCGTCCGATCGCGGTGACGGGGGAGACGCGGTCCTCGATTTTTCCGGAGCTGCCGACCATCGCCGAGTCCGGCGTGCCAGGCTACACGGCTGTGATCCATTACGGCATGGTCGCGCCGGCAGGAATTGACCGCGCCATCGCCGACCGGCTCAATTCCGAGCTGCGCGCCGCCTTGAACAACGATGACGTGCGGGCGCGAATCGCCGAAGAGGGCGGGGAGGCGCTGCCGGGCGCGCCGGATCAGCAGGCCAACGACATGGAGCAGGAAGAGACGAAGTGGGGTGCCCTGGTGCGGCACTTGGGCATCAGGTCGGAATGAAGCTTCAGGACCTCGTGCAGAATTTGCAGAGCGTGGGCGCAAGCAGCGATCCGCGTTTCGCCGCGCTTAATCTCGCCGGCATCAGCGCCGATAGCCGCGCCATCAAACAGGGCGATCTGTTTGTCGCGGTGTCGGGCCTCAAGGACGACGGGCTTCGCTTTGTGGGCCAGGCGGTCGCCTCCGGCGCGGCCGCTGTGATGGCGGAGCGCGCGCCAGCGCAATTGCTTCCGCCGGCAGTGGCGTTCATCAAGGTCAACAGCGTGCGGTGGGCTCTGGCGCTCGCCGCGGCGCGCTTTTTTCGTTGCCAGCCGGAGGTGACCGCCGCGGTCACCGGAACCAGCGGGAAGACCTCGGTCGCTGCCTTCACGCGCCAAGTCTGGTCGGCGCTCGGCAAGACGGCCGCAAGCATCGGGACGGTCGGCCTGGTTGCGCCGAAGCGGGAAATCTATGGCTCGCTCACCACGCCCGACCCGATCGCGCTGCACCGAATGGTGGATGAACTCGCCCGTGAAGGCGTCACCCATCTTGCGATCGAGGCCTCGTCCCACGGGCTCGATCAACATCGCCTGGACGGGCTGCGGGTGACGGCGGGCGCATTCACCAATCTCAGTCGCGATCATCTCGATTATCATCCTACGCTGGAAGCGTATCTCGGCGCCAAGCTGCGACTGTTCAGCGAGCTGATCGAGCCGGGAGGGGCGGCGGTCATTTGCGCCGACAACGAGCATTCCGCAGATGTCATCGCGGCGGCGAAGCGGCGCGGCCTGCGGCTCTTCGAAGTCGGGAGGCAAGGGCGGGACATTCGTCTGCGCGACCTTGCGATCGACGGTTTTGCCCAGATGGTAAAGCTCTCGTATGCCGGGATCGACCACACGGTCCGGCTGCCGCTCCCTGGCTATTTTCAGGTCGAGAACGCGCTCCTTGCAGCGGGGCTGGCGATCACGACCGGAAGCGATCCCGCCGCGGTGTTCCCCGCGCTCGCTCACCTCAAGGGCGCCAAGGGGCGGCTTGAGCTCGTGGGCGAGAGACGCGGCGCGCCCATTTTCGTCGATTATGCCCACAAGCCCGATGCGCTCGCGAAGGCCCTTGAGGCTTTGCGACCCTATGCGGGCAACCGGCTTACGGTCGTGTTTGGTTGCGGCGGCGATCGCGACGCTGGCAAGCGCCCGATGATGGGCAAGACTGCCGCGCAGCTTGCGGACTGTGTTGTCGTCACCGATGACAATCCCCGCAGCGAAGACCCCGCCGCCATTCGCGGCGCAATCCTCGAAGGCGCTCCCGGCGCGCTGGAGATCCCGGACCGCCGCGAGGCTATCGGCGCTTGCATCGCCAAGCTCGGCCCGGGGGACGTGCTGCTGATCGCCGGCAAGGGCCATGAAACCGGCCAAATCATCGGCAAACAGGTGCTGCCATTCAGCGACCACGAGGCGGTGGCCGCCGCACTCGAGGGGAACGCTCGGTGATATCGCGTGTACGATCTTTTGGCCCGAGTCGCGCCGTCTTGCGCAGGGGCTCGTTGATGCGGCGCTGCCGCCCGCGCCCGCAACCGGTCATCTCTGGCCCCCCTGCATGAGCGTGCCGCTCCTCTGGACCACCGACGCTATGGTCGCTGCGATGGGCGCTGGCCGCGCCGGCGCGTTGCCGGCCGGTGTGCCGGGCCTCTCCATTGACAGCCGCACCGTTGCGTCGGGGGAAGCGTTCTTCGCCATCACGGGGGAGAACCGCGACGGCCATGATTTCGTGCAAGCAGCACTCGAGGCCGGTGCGGGTCTTGCGGTTGTGGACGCGCGCAAACAGCAACAATTCCCCGCGAGCGCTCCCCTTCTTCTCGTCTCTGACGTGCTGGAAGCCTTGCGGGACCTCGCGCGTGCCGCGCGTGCGCGCTCTCAAGCGAAGATCATTGCGGTCACTGGGTCGGTCGGAAAGACCAGCACCAAAGAGGCGCTGCACCTTGCGCTGAGCAAACAAGGTCAGACCCACGCCTCGGCGGCCTCCTACAACAACCATTGGGGCGTGCCGCTTTCGCTCGCTCGCTGTCCCGCGAGCGCGGTCTATTCGGTTTTCGAGCTCGGCATGAACCATGCCGGCGAGATCGCGCCGCTCGCGCGCCTCGTACGCCCGCATGTGGCGATTATCACCGCAGTCGCGCCGGTGCATCTCGAGTTTTTCAATTCCGTTGCCGCAATCGCCGATGCCAAAGCCGAGATCTTTCTCGGGATCGAGCGCGGCGGGGTCGCCGTCCTCAATCGCGACAATGCTCAATACGACCGGCTTGCAGCGAGCGCCGGCCGCGCCGGTGTTGAGCGGATTGTCTCGTTCGGCGAGGATCCCAAAGCTGATGCGCGGCTCACCGCGTGCACGTTGCAGGGCGAGGACTCCCTCGTGGAGGCACAAATCCTCGGGGCCAATCTGCGCTATCGCGTGGGCGCACCCGGGCGCCACCTCGTGCTCAATTCGCTGGCCGTGCTCGCTGCCGCCGCGCTGCTCGGGGCCGACGTGAGGCTTGCCGCGCAGGCTCTGGGTGCGCTCCATGCGGGACGCGGACGTGGAGCGCGCATGAGGCTCCCCGTGCCCGGAGGCGAGATCCTGCTGATTGACGAAAGCTACAACGCCAATCCGGCATCCATGCGCGCGGCACTCGCCGTGCTTGGCCAGACCAAGCGGTCCGGTCACGGGCGGCGCATCGCCGTGCTCGGCGACATGCTGGAGCTGGGGCCGAGCGGCCGCGAGCTGCACCGCGGCCTCGCCGACAGCATCGAGGAAAACGATATCGATCTCGCGTTCTGCTGCGGTCCGCTGATGCGATCCCTGTGGGAGACGCTTTCCCCGCAGAGGCGAGGCGGCTACGCGCCGACCTCGGCGCAGCTCGAAGCTCACGTGCTCGCTGCCGCGAGAGCCGGTGACAGCGTCATGGTCAAAGGATCGCTCGGCTCCCGCATGGCGGGGATCGTCAAAGCACTCGAACTACATCATCAGCGCGAACCTGCTGCTGCTTTGGGTTTGCAGGCCTGAGCGTGAGTGGCTGACCAATGCTTTATTGGCTTTCCGCATTTTCGGACGTGATCGGTCCTCTTAATGTCCTGCGCTACATCACGTTCCGCACCGGCGGAGCCATGATCACGGCGCTCGTTTTCGTCTTTCTGTTTGGTCCCGCCATCATCGACCACTTGCGGCTCAAGCAAGGCAAGGGTCAGCCGATCCGAACCGACGGCCCGCAATCTCACCTTGTCACCAAAAAAGGCACGCCCACCATGGGCGGGCTGATGATGCTGTTCGGCATCGTGGCTTCGACCCTGCTGTGGGCCAACCCGGCGAACCGGTATGTGCTGATCGTCCTTGGGGTGACGATTACGTTCGGCGCCATCGGTTTCTACGACGATTATCTCAAGGTCACCAAGCAGACCCACGCCGGTGTTTCTGGAAAACTCCGCTTCGCGCTCGAGGTGCTGGTCGGGGTACTTGCGTGCTACTTCATCGCCTCGATAGGGCGCCAAGCGTTCGCAACATCGCTCACCGTTCCGTTCTTCAAGGAGCTTGTCATCCCGCTCGGCTGGTTCTTCTTCATTTTCGGCAGTTTCATCATTGTCGGTGCCGGGAATGCCGTGAACCTCACGGACGGGCTCGACGGACTGGCGACCGTGCCCGTGATCATCGTTGCGCTCAGCTTCGGGTTCATTTCCTATCTCGTCGGCAATTCGTTTTTCGCCGATTACCTCAACGTTCATTACGTTGCCGGGGCCGGCGAGCTTGCGGTCCTGTGCGGCGCCGTGATCGGCGCCGGGCTGGGATTCCTCTGGTTCAACGCGCCGCCGGCTTCGATCTTCATGGGCGATACCGGCTCGCTCGCGCTTGGCGGCATGATCGGGACCATCGCTGTGGCCACCAAGCACGAGATCGTGCTGGCGGTCGTCGGCGGGCTCTTCGTCCTGGAGGCCGTCTCGGTGATCGTACAGGTGCTCTCGTACAAGCTTACGGGTAAGCGCGTGTTCCGCATGGCGCCCATCCATCATCACTTCGAGCAGCTCGGCTGGACGGAGCCGCAGATCGTGATCCGGTTCTGGATCATTTCCGTGGTGCTGGCGCTTGCCGGGCTTTCCACCCTGAAGCTGCGGTGAGCTGCGGCTTGAAGCGACACGTCACGTGATCCGCGTCACTACCTTTGCCGGCAAAAAAGTTGCCGTGTTCGGGCTGGGAGGCTCGGGACTGGCAAGCGCGAGCGCGCTTCTCGCCGGCGGCGCTGACGTGATCGGGTGGGATGATGACGCCGATGTCGTCGCCAAGGCGACCAGCGCCGGCGTGCCCACCGCCGACCTGCACGATACAGATTGGTCGCGTGTTGCCGCGCTGGTGCTCGCGCCCGGCGTGCCGCTTACCCATCCAACGCCGCACTGGTCCGCGTGTCTTGCCCGTGCGGCAGGGGTCGAGGTGATCGGCGACGTCGAGCTGTTCTGTCGCGAGCGGCGGCGCGAGATCCCCGAGGCTCCTTTCGTCGCCATCACCGGAACCAACGGCAAATCAACCACTACGGCCCTTGTGGCCCATCTCCTCCGCTGTGCCGGTTGTGATGCCCAGGTCGGCGGCAACATCGGGACGGCCATCCTCTCGCTCGAGCCGCCGGGGCCGGCGCGTGTCCACGTCATCGAGGCCTCTTCCTACCAGATCGACCTCGCGCCCACCCTCGATCCATCGGTCGGCGTCCTCATCAATCTGAGCGAGGACCACCTCGACCGGCACGGCACGATGGGCGCTTATGCGGCGGTCAAGGAGCGGCTTGTCGCCGGCGTGCAGGACGATGGGACCGCCATCATCGGCGTCGATGACGCATGGTGCGCTGCGGCTGCCGACCGTATCGCGTCTGCGGGCAAGCGGGTGGTGCGGGTCTCCGCGCGCCATCCGCTACGAGACGGTGTTTATGTGGAGAAGGATAAAATAACGCGGGCTGCAGGTGAAATCCGGACTCCCGTTGCTTGCCTCGCGGGCATCGGATCTCTTCGTGGAGTGCACAACGCGCAGAATGCAGCCTGCGCTGCGGCTGCCGCCCTGGCGCTCGGGCTCACAGCGGCCTCGATCGAAAAAGGCCTGAGCTCGTTTCCCGGGCTTGCGCACAGGATGGAGCAGGTCGGGCGCAAGGGCCGGGTGCTGTTTGTCAATGATTCGAAGGCGACGAACGCCGATTCGGCCGCCCAGGCGCTCGCCTGTTTTTCTGGCATTTACTGGATTGCGGGCGGCAAGCCGAAGTCCGGCGGGATAGCCTCGCTTGCCCCGTTCTTTCCGCGCATGTGCAAGGCCTATCTCATCGGCGAAGCTGCGGCCGATTTTGCCGGACAGATCGAGGGGAAGGTGCCCTATGTTATCGCAGGCTCGCTCGAGCGCGCGGTCGATCTGGCCGCGCACGATGCGGAAGCGTCGAATGCGGAGGAGCCCGTCGTGCTGCTCTCGCCCGCCTGCGCCTCTTTCGACCAGTACCGCAATTTCGAAGTGCGGGGCGATGCCTTCCGCGCGCTCGTTCAGGCAATTCCGGGCGTCACCGGCGTGTAACCGGTGAGGCAGCGGAGCGGCAGTTCAGGGCGCGAAGCGTTCTGCGTCTTTCTGCTTGAAGGTGAGGCCATGGCCCGGCCGGGTGGGCCGGTTCGGATATGCCGTCGCGCGGCAGCGGCGCACCGTCGAACACGAGGTGTTCGATGCGAACGTGGTTTGCCTGGGCGATCATCGTGTTAACGCTCTGTCAATCTCGTGCGGGCACCACTGGCGGACGGGGGGAGTGGATGGTCTCGCGGCTCGAGCGTACGCACTTTGCCCAGTGGTGGTGGACGGTGGACCGCCCGCTGCTGGTTGCGGTGCTCGCGCTCATGCTCGCGGGCGTCGTGCTGTCACTCGCGGCGAGCCCGCCGGTCGCTTCGCGGCTCGGGCTTGATCCCTTTTACTTCGTGGGCCGGCACATCCTGTACGTCGTGCCGGCGATCATCGTTCTCCTCGCAACATCGTTTCTGCCGCCGCGCTATGTCCGGCGTCTCGCCCTCGCCGTCTTCTTCCTAAGCATTGCGCTTGTCGCGGCCACCCTGCAGTTCGGCCCCGAGGTCAAGGGCGCGCGGCGCTGGATCGTGCTGCTCGGCATCAACATTCAGCCCTCGGAGTTCCTCAAACCCTCCCTGGTCATTCTGATCGCGTGGCTGTTCGGCGAATCTGCGCGCCGGCCGGAAATGCCGGCGAACACGCTGGCGCTCCTCCTCCTCGCGGCTGCTCTTGCAGGCTTGGTGCTGCAGCCGGATTTCGGGCAGACCATGCTGATCGCGCTCGTCTGGGGAGCGCTTTTCTTTCTGGCGGGAATGCGCCTCATCTGGGTGGCAGGGCTCGGCGGGGCTGCCGCTGTCGGACTCGCCGCGGCCTATCTACTCGTTCCCTATGTCGCGCGGCGCATCGAGCGTTTCCTCGATCCCGCCTCCGGGGACAGTTTCAACATCGATCAGGCGCTGGAATCCTTCCAGAGGGGCGGCTGGTTTGGGCGCGGCCCGGGCGAAGGCACGGTAAAGCGCATCCTGCCCGAGAGCCACACGGATTTCGTGTTTGCGGTCGCTGCCGAGGAGTTCGGCATCGTGCTCTGCCTTCTGCTGCTGGCAACATTCGGGTTCATTGTCATGCGCGCGCTGCGCCATGCCATAGCCAATGACGATGCGTTCACTCGTTTTGCCGTGGCAGGCTTGGCCATCCTGTTGGGGCTGCAATCGGCAATCAACATGGCAGTCAATTTGCATCTCATGCCGGCCAAAGGCATGACCCTGCCGTTCATCTCGTATGGCGGATCGTCCATGATCTCGCTTGCCTACGGCGTGGGAATGCTGTTGGCCTTGACGCGCGGGCGCCCGCGCGCGGTCCTGCTAGCCACTCTCCGCGAGCCAGCGCACGCGTAGTTTCCACTCGCGCGGGAGTGCTCGCCATGTTCTCCGATCACTCCGAGCAAACCAGTCACAGGCCAGTCGTGTTGCTCGCGGCCGGCGGAACCGGGGGCCATCTATTCCCCGCGGAAGCCCTGGCCGAGGTGCTTACGCGGCGAGGCATTACCGTCGATCTCGCGACCGACCACCGCGCCGAGCGTTACGGCAGCAAATTTCCCGCGCGGCAAGTGCACATTATCGCAAGCGAAACTTTGCGCGGCCGCGATCCCCTTTCGCTGGGCCGCGCGGCGGGGCGACTCGGATTGGGGCTCATCCAGGCCTTGCGCGTTCTCGGCCGGATCAAGCCGGCAGCTATCGTGGGGTTCGGGGGATATCCCACCATTCCGCCCGTCACGGCAGGAACACTGCGCAACATTCCGACGCTCATTCACGAGCAGAATGCCGTGATCGGGCGGGCCAATAGGCTGCTTGCCGCAAGGGTCACGGCGATCGCCACCAGTTTTGCCGGCCTGCTGGAAAGCGAGCCGAAGCTCGCCGGGAAAGCAAGGCGCACCGGCAATCCTGTGCGCGCTGCAGTAATTGCCGCCGCAGCTGCGCCTTATACCGGCCCCGACGTGATCAACACGCTACGGCTTCTCGTGTTCGGCGGCAGCCAGGGTGCGCGCATCATGGCGGACATCGTGCCCGCGGCGATACGGCGCCTCGATGCGCAATTGCTACGGCGGCTTGCGGTTGTGCAGCAGGCGCGTGAGGAGGATCTCACGCGGGTGCGACAAGCCTATACGGATGCCAACGTGGCGGCCGAAGTCTCGCCGTTCTTTGCCGATCTCCCCGCCCGCATTGCCGCCGCCCATCTCGTCGTTGCGCGCGCCGGCGCCTCGACCGTGGCGGAGCTGACCGCGATTGGCAGACCTGCGATCCTGGTGCCGCTTCCGCATGCGCTCGACCAGGACCAGTCCGCCAACGCTGGCGTCCTGGAGCATGCAGGGGGAGCCATCCGCTTGGCGCAGGACGATTTCACCCCCCCGCGGCTGGCCGGTGAGATTTCCGCGCTTGCCAGCGCTCCGCAAAAGCTCGTAGCAATGGCCGCGGCCGCGCGTGCGCAGGGGGCCCTTGATGCGGCCGAGCGGCTGGCGAATCTGGTGGGGGACATCATGGGCCGGGGTGCATCATGAAGCTGCCGAGCAAGATCGGGCCGATCCATTTCATCGGCATCGGCGGGATCGGCATGAGCGGGATCGCCGAGGTGCTGATCAATCTTGGCTACACCGTGCAGGGCTCGGACGCATCCGAGAGCGCCAATGTCAAACGCTTGCGCGAGAAGGGCGCAACGGTATCGGTAGGGCACACCGCCAATGCGCTCGGCGATGCCGCCGTGGTAGTCGTGTCCACGGCGATCAAGCGCGACAATCCGGAATTGATCGCTGCGCGAGCGAAGCGCCTGCCGGTGGTGCGGCGCGCCGAGATGCTGGCCGAGCTGATGCGACTGAAAAGCTGCGTCGCCATTGGCGGGACGCATGGAAAGACAACCACCACCTCGCTCGTGGCGGCACTGGTCGATGCCGGTGGGTTCGATCCGACCGTTATCAACGGGGGCATCATCAACGCGTACGGGACCAATGCGCGGCTGGGCGCGGGCGAGTGGATGGTGGTCGAAGCCGACGAATCCGACGGCACCTTTCTCAAGCTGCCTGCCGACGTTGCCATCGTCACCAATGTCGATCCGGAGCACCTCGATCATTTCAAGACCTTCGAGGCGGTGCAGGAAGCCTTTCACGCGTTTGTCGAAAACGTGCCGTTTTACGGCTTTGCTGTCATGTGCACGGATCATTCCGTGGTGCAGCTTCTGGTCGGGCAGATCACCGACCGACGCATCATCACCTACGGCGAGAATCCGCAGGCCGACGTGCGTCTCGTGGGTCTTGATCATTCCGCCGGAGAATCGCACTTCTCCGTCGTATTCCGCGATCGGGCCGGTGCGACGATGCACGAGATCGACGGCCTGCGGCTACCCATGCCGGGGCGGCACAACGCGCTTAATGCCACCGCTGCGATTGCGGTCGCGCACGAGCTTGGCGTGGCCGACGATCGGATCCGCAAAGCGCTTGCAGAATTCGGCGGCGTGCGGCGGCGCTTCACTCGCACGGGTGCATGGAACGGCGTGCCCATCATCGACGATTACGGGCATCATCCCGTCGAGATCGCCGCGGTCCTGCGCGCGGCGCGCGAGACCGGTACCGGCCAGGTGATCGCCGTCGTGCAGCCTCACCGTTACACCCGGCTCGCCTCGCTCTTCGAGCAGTTCTCGACCTGCTTCAACGACGCCGATACGGTCATCGTCGCGCATGTGTATGCCGCGGGCGAGGCGCCCATTCCGGGCATCGATCGGGACGGCCTGGTACAGGCCTTGCGCGCGCACGGTCACCGGCAAGTGGTTGCGCTCGATGGCCCACAGGATCTTGCCCGTCTGCTGGCGCGGCTCGCGATGCCGGGAGACATCATCGTGTGCCTGGGCGCGGGCAGCATCACGCAATGGGCCTATGCGCTTCCCGACGAGCTTGCTGCGCTTGGTGCCGTTGCGTGATCCAGGAGCTGCGTGCGCGGTTGCCACGGTTGCGTGGAAAGCTGCTGGCGAACCAATCCCTGGCGGAGCTCACCTGGTTTCGCGTGGGCGGCGCCGCGCAAATTCTGTTCGTCCCTGAGAATGACGAAGATCTTGCCTATTTCCTGGCCGGCTTGCCCGAGCACATCCCCGCCTCCGTCATCGGATTGGGCTCGAACCTCATCGTGCGCGACGCAGGTGTGCCGGGGGTCGTCATCCGGCTCGGTCGGGGGTTCGGCGAGATAACGCTCGAGAGCGACAGCCGTATGCGTGCCGGCGCGGCGGTGCCGGACGTGAAGCTCAGCCGCGCGGCCCAGGAGGCCGCCATTTCAGGGCTTGCCTTCTTCCGAGGCATTCCGGGCGCAATCGGCGGCGCGCTGCGCATGAACGGGGGCGCCTACGGTAGGGAAACCAAGGATGTGGTCATAGAAGTGCGGGGGATCGACCGCCAGGGCCGCAGCCACGTGCTTGCAAACAGCGAGATGAACTACAGCTATCGGCATTGTGGCGTCTGCGAGGACGTCATCTTCACCGAGGCGCTGTTCCAGGGAGCTCGCGGCGATGCTGAGAGAATTGCCGCGGAGATGGACAAGATCACTGAGGCGCGCGAGGCGACCCAGCCCATCAAGAGTCGCACAGGGGGTTCGACGTTCAAGAATCCGCCCGGACAGAAGGCTTGGCAGCTCATCGACGCAGCGGGTTGCCGCGGGCTGCGGCTCGGCAATGCTCAGGTCTCGGAGCTGCACTGTAACTTCCTGATCAATCTTGGCGGTGCCTCCGCGGCGGATATCGAGGATCTCGGCGAGACCGTGCGCACGCGCGTGAAGGACAATTCCGGCGTCGAGCTGGAATGGGAGATCAAGCGCATCGGCCTGCGGCAAAAATAGCTTCGCGCGCCATAATGGCAGCTGCAGTGCGCGGAGATGCGGCCCGTCGGCGGATTAGAATGGCACTCGTCCGCTCTACAGGTATTTGCGGTACGCATTCAGATTGATCAAATGATCGCGGGGCACTGAGCAGCATGAGCAAGCATGTCGCCGTTCTGATGGGAGGCTGGTCGGCCGAGCGAGAAGTCTCGCTGCGGTCCGGCAAATACTGCGCCGAGGCGGTGGAGCGGCTCGGGCATCGCGTAACCCAGATCGATGTGGGACGCGACATTGCGACCGTGCTCGCTAGCCTCAAGCCCGATGTCGCCCTCAACGCGCTTCATGGTCGGCCGGGCGAGGATGGCACTCTGCAAGGGATTCTCGAGGTTCTCGCCATTCCGTACACCCATTCAGGGGTGATGGCGTCTGCCGTCGCCATGCAGAAAGACGTGGCGAAGATCCTGTTCCGCGCAGCCAGCGTCCCCGTGCCGGAAGGAATCATCGTTTCGCGCTTCATCGCGGCGAAATCTCACCTCCTGCCGCCGCCTTACGTAATCAAGCCGGTGGCGGAGGGATCGAGCGTCGGTGTCTTCATCGTCACCCCCGAGCACACCCATCCGCCCCAGGAGCTCACGCGCCATGACTGGGAGTATGGCGAGCAGGTGATGGTGGAAACCTACATTGCCGGCAAGGAGTTGACCTGTGCCGTGATGGGGAACGAGGCGCTCGGGGTGATCGAGATCCTGTCGGCAACCCGGTTCTACGACTACGAGGCCAAATATGCACCAGGCGGATCAAAACATATTCTTCCTGCCGAAGTTTCATCGTTTGTTTACCAAGAGGTCCGCAGACTGGCATTGGCGGCGCATGGCGCGCTGGGGTGCCGGGGTGTGAGCCGTGCGGACTTCCGCTACGACGACCGCGTCGGAGGGGTAGGGGGACTTTTCTGCCTCGAGGTCAACACGCAACCCGGCATGACCGAAACGTCGCTGGTGCCCGAGCTCGCGGCACACGCGGGGATCACGTTTGATGAGCTGGTGCGATGGATGATCGAGGACGCCTCGCTCAATCGCTGAAATGGAAGGCGCGCTGGGCTCTCCAGCGCCGAGCAGGTGCTTGCGGATCAC
>Ga0210402_10002019_pt1 | contig 20184 bp, 20 predicted proteins | sample IncBWC7MmetaG_FD_161055 | JGI IMG/M metagenome (GOLD analysis project Ga0210402, IMG submission 161055) | Forest soil microbial communities from Barre Woods Harvard Forest LTER site, Petersham, Massachusetts, United States - Inc-BW-C-7-M | ecosystem: Environmental > Terrestrial > Soil >... | reverse complement strand
AATTCCACCATGCGCTCGGCGTCGAAGATATCGGGGTCAGCGGTTGCGGGCAGGCGTTCGAGTGAGCCATGCCAGAAGGCTTTGCCGAAGCGGTAGTACCAGGGATCGAGGCGTTCATCGCAGCTCTCGGCGAGCTTCTTGGTAATCCCGGCCTTGGCGGCGATCTCGTCGATGAGGCATTGATCGACGAGCTTCCATTGCAAGGTGTGAGCAAGGTGATGGGCGAACTCAGCCCCCTGACTTCCGTACTCGCGTTCCACTGTAATGACCCGGATCATGGTGTGCTCCCGCGCTGCGTGTCGTATCGTAGCACTGGCTTTTGCCACACGTCTATTGGCTTCAGGCTGTGGCGGATTTCAAGAGCGAAGCTCGACGACTGTCGCGCCGGCGCCACCTTCCGACTGACCCGGTTCACTGATTCCGGCTACGTGAGGATGACGCTCCAGCATGGAACGCAGGGCGCGCCGCAGAATACCCATGCCGGTGCCGTGCACGATGCGAATGCGCGGCAAACCCGCCAGATATGCGCGGTCGAGGAACTTTTCGACCTCGTCAGTGGCCTCGTCGACTGTTTTGCCGATGAGGTTGATTTCCGAGCGCATCTCGGTGTTGGAGTCGGCGACGGTGACAGAAACGCCGCGTCTGCGCGCCGCTTCAACCGGGTTTGATCTTACGGAAATGACTTCGGCGATTTCATCGCGGGCCACGCGCATCTTCATAGGACCGACTGCGATTTCGAAAGTGTTGGCGTCGATCTCCCGCTGGACGACGCCGGTGCGGCCGAGGGTACGTAATTTGACTGTATCGCCTGCTGCAATGTTGCGAACGAGATGCGGCTGCGCGTGCTTGTCTTCTTTGTCTGCGCCGGTCTTGTCGGCGACTACGGCTGAGTTGAAGCTTTCCTGAAATTCGCGGCGGAGGCGCGCGATGCGCTGCTCGGCGTGCTTCGAGAGCTTTTGTTGCGCGGCACGGTCGTCAATGGCACGGACGGTTTCGCGTGCCTGATACTCGAAGTCTTTGAGCAGGGATTGCAGCTTCTGTTCAAGCTCGCGGACCTTCGTGCGCCACTCCTTCATGCCTTCTGCAGCGAGACGGTTGCGTTCGCGCGCAAGCTCCTGTTCCAGCTTCTGCACGCGCTGGTGTTCTTGGCCAAGCTCTTCGAGTTGGGCGTGCAGGCGGTCGAGGAAGCTGGCGATGTCCTGCGTTTGCGTGTTGAGTTGCGAGCGGGCGGAGGCGATGATCTCCGGGTTCAGGCCCAGACGTTGCGCGATGTTGATGCCGGCTGAAGCGCCCGGCACGCCGAGGCGCAATTCATATGTCGGCGCCAATGTGTGCTCATCGAAGCCGACGGCTGCGTTTCTTACGCCTGCGTGGTTAGCGGCGTAGACCTTGAGCGAGGTGAGATGCGTCGAGATGATCGACCACGCGCGCGAGTGGAGGAAGTGCTCGGCGATGGCGACGGCGAGGGCTGCGCCTTCTTCGGGGTCGGTGGCTGAGCCGAGTTCATCGAGCAGGACCAGCGAGCCAGCGGCGGCGATCTGCGCGATGCGATTCAAATTGACGATGTGCGCGGAGAAGGTCGAGAGATTCTGCTCGATCGACTGCGAATCACCGATGTCGGCGAGGATGTTTTCGAAGACGGGAAAGGTGGCTTCTTCAGCCGGAACCGGAATGCCGGTTTGCGTCATGATGGAGAGCAGCCCAGCAGTCTTGAGTGAGACGGTCTTGCCTCCGGTATTCGGGCCGCTGATGATCAGCTGGCGCTCCTCGTTTGAGAGGCCGAGGGTTAGCGGCACGATTGTCCCGCCGCTACCGCGCAGGCGCTTTTCAAGCAGCGGGTGACGAGCCTGCTTCAGATCGAATACTGCAGAACTGTCATCGCTGAATAGCGGCCGGACGCAGGCGAATTCCTGCGCGAAGCGGGCGCGCACGAGCAGCGTTTCGACTTCTGCCAAGATGGCTGCACCTTCACCGATGACACCGGCGTAGCCTGCGATCTGGCGGGTCATGGCGAGGAAGATGCGGTGAATCTCGGCCTGCTCGTCTTCGAGCAGCCGCACCAGATCGTTGTTCAACTCAATGGTTTCGAGCGGTTCGAGATAGACGGTCTGGCCGCTGGAGCTGGCGCCGTGAATGACTCCCTGTACGCGACGCTTGACCTCGCTTTTGACGGGAATGACGAAGCGCTCGCCGCGTATGGTAATCAGGTCGTCCTGCGTGCTGCCGCCTTCGGACAGACGCCGCAGTGCGGAGCGCAGGCTGTCTTCAATGGCGCGCTGCTGACGTTCCATCTCGCGGCGAATGCGGCGTAACTCGGGCGAAGCATCGTCGGTGAGAGTGCCGTCGGGAAGAATCTTCGTTCGAAGCGAGTCGACCAGCGGGCGAAGGTCGCTCGTCAGCAACGGCGCTGAGAGACCTTTGAGTTCGGGGATCCTGTCCTGGACGCGCTCGGGTGGTAAGCGGAGCAGCGAAGCCCAGCCGGAAATGTCGTCGGCGAGATTCAGCAGGTCGCGGATTTCCGCTGCTTCGAGCGCGGCTCCTTCAATGCGGGACTTATTGAGGAGGGTGATCGGGTCGAAGAGCGATCCCAGTCCCGGCTGCGCTCCTTCGCCCAGAAGCAGACGCATTTCCTCTACCAAAGAGTGCTGCTTTTCGAGCCAGCCGCGGTCTGTCGAGGGATTCAGATTCTGAATCCAGACCCTGCCTACAGACGAAACCGAATAGCCGGCAAGCAGGGTGAGAAACCTGTCCCATTCGAGAACAGTTCGGCTGCAATCCTCCATTGGCGAAGGGACGGACTTCACTAAGGCCATGAATTCTATGGTAATTGCGATTCCGGGAACCGGTAGGGGCTTGTCTGCGTAGCTCTTTCAGGAGGGATTCGGACGATGTTTTGCAGCGGGTGTGGCCAAGCAATGCAAGCTTTTGAACAGGTCTGCCCCAAATGCGGGCGTCCTGTGCCTCCTATGCCGCTCGCGCGTCCTGCAGCCTATTCACGTGTGCAACGCCATGTGCAGACGGTCGCCATTCTCTGGATTGTGTGGGCTGCGTGGAGCATGATCGGCTGGCTGATTGCGTTCCCGTTTGTGGCGGGCGTATTTGGCGGATGGGGGGTGTGGGGACATGGACACCACGACTTCTATGCCTTCGGACCAGGCTTTCCATTTCCTCACATGCTGTGGCTCCCATGGTTCATCACCTTGCTGGTCTGCGGAAGGGCCTTCCTGGCGGCCATCACCGGCATCGGTCTCCTGCGGCGGGCACCGTGGGCACGGACGCTGGCTATCGTGACCTCGTTTCTGACGATCATCAAGCCACTTACGGGAACAGTGCTTGCAATCTACACGCTTTGGGTTCTCCTGCCTGCGCCATCGAGCCAGGAATACGAGCAGATTGCCGTGTCCTAGAATAAAAGCATGGAATATCCGGTTACCCGGCTGCGTCGGCTGCGGTCAAGCGAGCCGATGCGCTCGTTCGTGCGTGAAACTCACCTTGAACCCTCCTCATTCATTTATCCGTTGTTTATCTGCCCTGGCGAGGGCGTGCGGAACGAGATCGGGTCGATGCCGGGAGTCTTCAATCTCTCTGTAGACGAGGCTCTGAAAGAGGCTGAGGCAGCCGCGGCGCTTGGGGTCGGCGGATTACTGCTCTTCGGATTGCCGGAAACTAAAGATGAGCAGGGGTCGGGAGCCTGGGCTGACGACGGCATTGTTCAGCGTGCGCTGCGGGAGTTCAAGAAGAGCTCGGCGCTCAAGAATCTGCTGCTGATTGCGGATGTATGCCTGTGCGAATACACCTCACACGGACACTGCGGCATTGTTGATAAGCATGGCGACGCGTATGAGATCGAGAACGATTCGAGTGTTCGGCTGATCGCGCGCGCAGCGCTGTCGCTGGCCAAGGCTGGGGCCGACATTGTTGCTCCGAGCGACATGATGGATGGGCGCGTGGCCGCGATTCGTGACGAACTAGACGAAGAAGGACTGGAGCAGGTGCCGATTCTGTCGTATGCCTCCAAGTTCTCTTCGGCGTTTTATGGTCCGTTTCGCGAAGCTGCTGATTCTGCGCCTCAATTCGGAGACAGGCGCAGCTACCAGATGGATGGGGCGAACCTGCGCGAGGCGATGCGCGAGATCGACCTCGATCTGGCTGAGGGCGCGGATATGATCCTGATGAAGCCGGCGATGCCGTATCTCGATGTGATACGCGCCGCGCGTGAGCGCTTTGACGTCCCGATTGGGGCGTATCAGGTGTCCGGGGAATATTCGATGCTGCACGCAGCATTCGCGAAGGGCTGGCTGGAACCGCAAAGGGCGATGATGGAATCGCTGATTTCAATCCGGCGGGCGGGCGCGGGTTTCATCGTGACCTATTTCGCGAAAGATGCGGCCCGAGTGCTCGGTTGAGTGCCCTGCATCTTCCGGCCATCTGGAACATCTCTCATTAGGAAGGACTTCTACACGTACCGAGTACAATGAAATGTTTGGGCTTAGCGGCCTTTGCCCTCGACCCATCGAGCTATTCCCTTGAACGGAGCATCCCTTGGCAGAAACAACGTATGACATTGCAATTATCGGCGGCGGGCCGGCTGGGTACACCTGCGCTATCCGCGCTGGACAGTTTGGGCTGAAGGTCGCCCTGATCGAAAAAGCAGAAAGGCTGGGCGGAACCTGCCTGCACGTCGGCTGCATTCCGACGAAGGCGCTGCTCTTCAATGCCGAGGTCTACGACCATCTGAAGCACGCTAAGGACTACGGGATTGAGCTGCCGGGTGAGGCGAAGCTCAACTGGAAGACGATTCTGGAGCGCAAGAACCAGATCGTCGCCAAACACACCAAGGGCCTCGACTTCCTGATGCGGAAGAACAAGGTCACCGTGGTTCCCGGATTCGGACGCCTGACTGGACCAGCCAAAGACGACGTGCACACGATCGAAGTGACGGATGGCTCAGGCAAAGCGAGCCCGCTGAAGACAAAGAACATTGTGATGGCGACCGGTTCCGATGCCAAAATGCTGCCCGGGCTCACAGCCGATGACAAGATTCTCACGAACATCGAGATCCTCTCGATCAATGCGATTCCGAAGTCGCTTATCGTCATTGGGGCAGGCGCGGTTGGCGTTGAATTTGCGTCGATCTTCCGCAGCTTTGGCTCGGAGATCACGCTAGTTGAGTATCTTCCGCGGCTGGTTCCGGTTGAAGACGAGGAGATCAGCAAAGAGCTGGCTCGCACCTTCCGCAAGCGCGGCATCGATACGCACATCGGTGCAAAGGTTGAGAAAGTAGAAAAGACGAAGACCGGCGTGAAGGTGACGTTCACTGCTTCCGATGGCAAGCAGGTAATAAAAGAAGCGGAGAAGGTGCTGGTGGCTGTGGGTCGAGCCCCCCGCACCGAAGGCGTCGGTCTTGAGAAGACAAAGATTGTTCCGGAAAGGGGCTTCATCAAGACCAACGAATGGATGCAGACGGATGAACCGGGCATCTATGCCATTGGCGATATCGTGGCTGGGCTGCCGCAGTTGGCCCACTCCGGTTCGATGGCAGGCATGGTGGTTGCCGCGAAGCTCGCCGGCAAGTATGCGCGCCCAGTTATCCGTCAGCGTGTTCCGGCATGCACCTACACCGAGCCGCAGATCGGCAGCGTTGGGCTGACCGAAGCACAGGCCAAGGAGGCGGGATACTCGCTCAAGGTCGGTAAATTCCCATTCACGGCCAACTCCAAGGCATCGATTGTGGATTCGCATGAAGGCTTCGTCAAAGTGGTCAGCGACGCGAAGTACGGCGAGATTCTTGGCGTGCACATCATCGGTCCCCAGGCGACTGAGCTAATCGCTGAAGCGGTGACTGCCGTTGAACTCGAAGCCACCGTCGAAGACATGCTCTACATGATTCACGCGCACCCGACACTCGCGGAAGCCATGCTGGACGGCTTCGGCAGCGTTGAAGGTCTGGCGATCAACGTTTAACTCATTCGAAGCCCGGCTTTCCTCGCCGGGCTTCGGTGTCTCGCGGATGAAATGATCCTTTCGGTTCTCTATCTCGGACGCCTCGATTACGCCACGGGATTGGCGCTCCAAAAAACACTGATTGAATTGAGGCATCAGCAGCGGATCGGCAATACGCTGTTGCTGCTGGAGCATCCTCCGGTGCTGACGCTTGGCAGGAATTCAAGCCGTTCAAATATTCTTGCCAGCGATGAGTTGCTCGCAGCGCGTGGCGTGGAAGTTCATGAGATCAACCGCGGTGGCGATGTGACGTATCACGGTCCGGGGCAGCTGGTCGGTTACCCGATCTTTGGTCTACGCAGCTTCTATCCGCGTCTTGGTGCAGTGGACTACGTCCGCAAGCTTGAAGAGGTCCTGATTCGCGCTTGCGGTGACTACGGAGTACGCGCGCAACGGATTGCCGGCAGGACCGGTGTATGGACCTTCGTCGGTGGTTCGATCCAGGAGCGAAAGATCGCTGCCATTGGCGTGCACATTTCGCGGGGCATCACTTCGCATGGCTTCGCTTTTAACGTGACCACGGACCTGCGCGACTTTAACCTCATCGTTCCTTGTGGCATTGCGGATCGCGATGTGACCAGTCTGGAGTTGGAAATCGATGCGCTCATCAATATGGAGGGCGTCATGCATACAATCTCGCGGTATTTTGGGCAGGTCTTCGATCATCAAGTGCTCTGGCTGGAGTCGCTGGACGATCTGCTTCCTGATCCTGCGAGGAGTCCGGCGCAGGACACGCCATTGTCGGTTCCGGATGAGGTAAAGCGGCTGCGAGGTGAGAAGGAGTCGCATTTCGCGTAAACTAAACCGTTTGGCCGCGTTTGGACCTCGGACCGGAATACAGATTTATAATCACAATTTGCGCACGATAAGGGTTTTGCAGCATTGCGGAAAGGGAATCCATGCCGACTGATGTAATCATGCCCCAGATGGGGGAGTCGATTTTTGAAGGCACCATCACCAAATGGCTCAAGAAACCGGGCGACAACGTCCAGCGCGACGAGCCACTCTTTGAGATTTCGACCGACAAAGTTGACGCTGAGATCCCATCACCCGCGGCTGGCGTCCTTTCCGAGATCAAGACTCCCGAGGGAACTACCGTTCAGATCAACACGGTTGTTGGAGTCATCAATGAATCTGGCTCGGCAGCCACAGCAGCTCCCGCTCCACAGGCGGCAGCAACTAAACCTGAGCCAGTCGCAGAAGCCCCAGCAATGCCAGCTCCGGCTGCACCAGCTGCTGGTCCTGGAACTGATGTGATTATGCCCCAGATGGGCGAGTCGATTTTCGAAGGCACGATTACAAAGTGGCTGAAGCAGGTCGGCGATACAGTGCAGCGCGACGAGCCACTCTTTGAGCTTTCAACCGACAAAGTCGATGCCGAGATTCCTTCTCCTGCTGCCGGCGTTCTATCTGAAATCAAAGCTCCTGCAGGGACGACCGTACAGATTAATACGGTCGTTGGAGTGATTGGCGGCACTGCAGGTGCCAGCGCGGCTCCAGCGGCATCGCCAGCAGCACCTGCGCCCTCGAAGGCAGAACCGGCTCCAGCAGCGGTGCCTCAAGAGACCGCAGCCAGCGCTGGCGAGAATGTGCGCTCATCGCCGCTGGTTCGCAAGATCGCGAAGGACAAGAATCTCGATCTGAGCAAGGTTGCTGGAAGCGGTGCGGCTGGCCGTATTACAAAGACAGACGTTCTGGGTTTTCTAGAGAAGCACGGTGCCGGAGCGATAGCACCTCCCGCTCCTCCTGGTTCTGTGCCAGCCAGTGCGCCAGCGCCGCAAGCGGCTGCTGCCAAGCCTACTGCTCAGGCTGCACCTTCAACGCCTGCGCTTCCGGGCGAACTTGTGCAGCTGTCGAGAATGCGTTCGATCATTGCTCAGCGGATGGTCGACTCCAAGCGAACGAATGCGCACGTACATACCGTCTTCAAGATCGACTTTTCGCGCATCGTCAAGATCCGCGAGAAGGAAAAATCGAAATACGAACAGCGCAATGGCGTGAAGTTGACCTATATGCCATTCATCTCGCGTGCTGTGATTGCGACGCTGCGCAAGATGCCGATCGTCAATTCCTCGATGGAAGGCGATGCTATCCGCTATCACCAGAACATCAATCTTGGGATCGCCGTTGCGCTGGATTGGGGTCTGATCGTTCCGGTGATCAAGCAGGCAGAGGAAAGAAGCTTTGTTGGGATCGCGCGCGCGATCGCCGATCTGGCCGAACGCTCTCGTGGTAAAAAGCTAAAGCCGGATGAAGTGGGATCTGGCACTTTCACGATTACAAATCCCGGTATCTTCGGCGAACAGTTCGGCACGCCGATCATTAATCAGCCGGAAAGTGCAATTCTTGGAGTAGGCGGTCTCTTCAAAGAGCCAGCAGTTATCACAGATGACTCGGGTACAGACTCGATTGCCATTCGCCACATGATTCATCTGACCCTCGGCTTCGACCACCGGATCATCGATGGCGCCGACGCAGGGAAATTCATGGCAGAGGTAAAGAAGTATCTCGAAAACTGGAGCGAAGATATCGGCTAGTTCGCGAAAGGCAGGCGAAAGCCTGCCTTTTATTTTTAGAGTAGCTCTCTCGCTTCCAGCACGCGACTCACAGCCTCTTCCGGTGTCTCACCGATTGAAGAGAGATGTCCCATCTTCCGTCCTGCACGCGGTAAGTGCTTTTCATAGAGATGAAGCCGCACGCCCGGCACAGCAAGAGCCCGGTCAAATCTCGGTTCGTGCTCCAACCAGAGATCGCCCAGGAGGTTCGCGATCGCCGCTGGCTTGACGATTGCCACATCACCGAGAGGCAGATCACACACCGCGCGCACAATCTGCTCAAATTGGCTTGTTACGCAGGCGCGCTCGCTGGCATGGTAGCTGTTGTGTGGACGCGGAGCCAGTTCGTTTACAAGTAGCTGACCGTCCTTCGTAAGAAACATCTCGACGGCAAGCACACCTTCGAGTTTCATCTCTTGCGCGATGCGACGCGCAATCTCTTGAGCTCTTTTTTCCAATGCAACTGGAGTGGAAGATGGAATGACACTCCACGCCAGAATCTGGTGTTCATGGTGATTGGCTGCTGAAGGATAACTCTTCAACTCGCCGTTGGGAGCCCGTGCCACCATGACTGAAATCTCTTTTTCGAGATCGAGCGCTTTTTCGGCGACCGCAGGACGCTGACCCAAGAGATGCCATGCAATGTGAGTATCGTCACCGGATCCGCCTTCGTTATCAAATCCGATCTTCACCTGGCTCCGGCCGTCATATCCTCCGCGTGCACTTTTCACAAAGCAGCGGCCTCCAAGGGCAACAATCGCTGCTTGCAGGTTGGTCACTGAACTGATCGTTCGAAAGTCGCCGACTGGAAAGTGATGCTCGACCAGCCAGTTTTTCTGCAGGATGCGGTCCTGAATAATCCGCATCACGGCAACGCCAGGACGTACCGGAGCATACTTCTCTGCTGCCTCCAGGCTTGCCACTGCGATCTGCTCTATCTCAAGTGTGATGACATCGCAGCCGCGCGCCAGATCGGCAGCCGCGCGGGCGTCATCCCATGATCCCTCAAAGCATGCATCGACGACGAATCGGGCCGGACACGATGGATCGGGATCCATGACCTGAATGCGGTAACCAAGCGACCGCGCAGCCATGGCGGTCATTCGCCCAAGCTGACCACCACCGAGTATTCCAATAGTCGCGCCGGGCAGGATCGCGCTCACTCCGGTAACTCCTCAGCCAGCACTTCCGCTTTGCGAGACTCGCGCCACGCACGCAACCTAGCGCGCAATTCCTGATCTGTTGTCGCAAGAATCTGAGCCGCTAACAAAGCTGCATTCGCGGCGCCCGGCTTGCCGATTGCAAGCGTACCGACCGGCACGCCTTTCGGCATCTGAACAATAGAAAGCAGTGAATCGATGCCGTTCAGCATCGTAGCCGGAACTGGTACACCGAGCACAGGAACGAGCGTCTTTGCCGCAAGCATGCCAGGCAGGTGCGCCGCCCCGCCTGCGCCGGCTATGATGACGCGCAGACGGCGCATCTCTGCCTGCTCTGCATAAGAAAAAAGCCAATCGGGAGTGCGATGAGCGGAAACAACTCGCACTTCATAAGGGATAGAAAATTCTTTCAGCAGGTCGACGGCAGGTTTGAGCACCTCGTAATCGCTCTTGCTGCCCATCACCACGCCGACAAGCGGGGCGTGCTCCATAAATGTGATTATAGTGCCCGTCCAACTCACATCACTGAAACTGCCCCGCCACGTAATTGCTGGTCCATGCCCGATCGACTACAGCTTAATACCAATCGATCCGGCAAACTGTACAATTGCAGGCCGAACGGTTTTGAGATCCTGAATGGTCGCCGCATCCAGTGAAAAATTCAACGGATTGGCAACGACGCCACTGATGTCGCCAAGCGTTTTCGCAACTGTGCCAAGTAAAACGCCGAGTCCCGCAACTACCCCCGGTGTGGCTTTGTTGCCTGCAACAACGGCGCCGCTCACAAATTTGAGAACGTCTTCCGCTGCTACCTCGACTCCGTGTTCTATGCCAAGAAGGATGTGTGCCATCTAGTCTGTCTCCTTATTTGAATTGCTAGTTTGTTCCTTTTCCGGCGAAGCGGACCCAAGAGCCCGGTCCAGATTTGCAGCCAAAAGGTGCGTAAATCGATAGAGCCAACCATAAAAGCGGCTGTCTCCAGTCTTTTGGTGGATCCATGGCGCTCACGGCAGCCGAGAACACCCAAAGCGCGCCCGCTCCAGTCCACAAAAGGACTGTGGAGTCGCCCAGAAGAGCGTGTGTGTGAAGCTCATCATCTGTTCACCTTCATTTGCGGTTCAGAGAGACAAAAGTGCGTCGCAGCCCGGAGGTGCCTTGCGGAACTTTTCTTATCGAGCAGAGTTTGTCTCAGAGTGGCACGTTGACAAAGATTGCGCTTGAAAAGCGCGAGTAATTCGGCGTCGTCGATCCGTCATACATTCGCACGTATTCAACTTCCTTCGGGATATCTCGATCATCTGCGCACGAGGCGTTCCCCGGAAAGAAAAGGTTGGGAAAGGTTCATTGCGATCCGCGCCAGTTACATTCAGGCAGAAGCAATGGCCCCGATGATCGTTCCCCACGCAATTCTCGTCATCGATCGCCACTACAATTCCCTCGCTCCGTATCGCGCGCCCAGGCCGAGCATCTACGCCATACAGCGTGGAAGCACCCTGCTTGTCCGTTATGCGACGCTTCACGGAAACTGCATCGTCCTCCGTCCGCACAAGATAGAGCATCCGGTCGAGCTGATCGACATAAAGCCGGAAGAGTCACTCGGCAGCCTTATTGTGGGGCGAGTGTGTGTCAGCATATCTGAGGTGTAGCAAACTCACACGGTGCTCGAATTTTGGTAGCATCGCGTCGGAGGAGTTGTTCATGGATCAGCCAACGGCTTCGGCGAACGGTACGCGCCGGAATGAAGATATAGCTCTTGATCTGCTCAAGTTTGTCGCCGCTGCTACGGGAGTGGGCCGCGCGGCCGCCACCGCACCGGGATTCGTTTCCGCAAGTGCGTCAAAACCAGACGATCAGGTGTCGCATCTGCTTGAACTCTATACGCGCTGCCTTCGCGTCGTCGAGGGGAAGGGAGAAGCGCGTTAGCGCAAGGTTTGGCAGAACCAGCAATACAGAACGTTGTCGTATGCGGCGCGGGTGTATTCGGTCTGAATCACCTGCGCGTCTACCGGACATTGCAGAAATCGGGCTTTCCCGTCAGGCTCACGGCCATCGTCGAAGCGGACGCGCTTCGAAAGGCGGTGCTCGAACAGGAATGGGGTGTTCCTGTCTATGGCTCGATAGAAGAATGTCTCTTAGATTGCCAGTACGATAAACTACGAATCGACGCGGCTTCCGTATGCGTTCCCACAGTCGGTCATTATCAGGTAGCTTTAGCCCTCTTGTCGGCCAGAATCGACGTGCTCGTCGAAAAACCGATTGCAGCATCGTTGGACGAAGCAGAGCAGCTCATAAATTTAGCCGGAAAACATCAACGCGTCCTGCAGGTGGGGCATCTGGAGCGCTTCAATCCTGCAGTCATGGCAGTTCGCGATATGCTGAATGGTCCCATGTTTTTTGAAGCGCACCGGCTCAGCGTCTTCAGTCAACGGTCGTTAGATGTCGACGTCGTCCTTGACCTGATGATTCACGATCTCGACATAGTCCTCACCGTAGCTCAATCCCCCGTCAGCCATGTGCATGCGGTAGGACTGCCCATCCTTTCGCCGAAAGTTGACATCGCGAATGTCCGGGTTGAATTCGAATCGGGCTGCGTCGCCAACTTCACGGCCAGCCGGGTAAGCACAGAACGGGTTCGTAAGCTGCGCTTCTTTCAGCCGCACGAGTATGTCTCGATCGACTACGCGCGGCAGGATCTCCTGGTCATCAACGTTACCGCCAGAACGACCGCAACTCCATCCATTGAGGCGATTACGGCAGGTCTCGGTATACGGAAGCCACAGATCACTCAAGGGGAACCTTTGCGGCTTGAAATCGAGTCGTTTCTTAACTGTGTCCGGGATCGAAAGCAGCCCATAGTTTCCGGAAAGGACGGAAGAGCCGCGCTCAAGTTGGCCTTGCAGATTAATGGGGCAATAGCGGAGCACTCCAGGCGTGCCCGTCTCGACCGCTATGTTTGATGAGCTATTGCAGGTTCTGTATCTGCGTTCCAGTCGGAATATCGAGTTGGAACTGCTTGTCCGGCAGCATCTGATTGACCGTCACCTTTTGGAAGGTAATAACAATCTGAGTCTCCTCAATCGGGCGCTTGATTGTAATGCTTCCTGGATAGCTGAAATCTCCAAACGATTCATAGGGTCCGTAGACCGCCTGCGTCTGAATGTGCCCATCTTTGTCGTAAATGTCCTCTCCACTGGGAAGCAGATCTATGCGGCTGACATGAATCACGCGAACCGGGACCAGTACATTACTGTCCGCATTCTTCCGAAATACGCCAAGGTTGTACTCCGGCTCCAGCAACAACTGCTTCTTTTTTGGATCGAGCACAGTCCGGGTGTCTGCAGTCAAAGACAGAAAGTCATCTCTGCTGATTCCGTGAATCAGCAGAGAATCAAAGAACACGTAGGGCCGCATGTTTTCGAGCGGCTTGGTGGAAGGTTTGCTGACCGTATTCGAGCCCACAATGGCTTTATTTTCATGCGGAATCAGCAGCTTGAAAGAGTTTCCATCGCTGGCCAGGTCGAAGGCTCTTGTACTAAGTACGGGTAACAACCCGAGAACCCGTAGCATCTCCGGTTTACGGAGCAAAATATAGCCTTTGACGGATGTGTAGTCTGTAACTTTACCCTTCTGCTCTCCACCGACCGATGCCTGGAATTCCACCGTAGCATTCAGCGTCTCGATCGCGTCGTATTGCTTGTTAATATTGCTGACGAGCTGCTGAATATCGGCAGACTGCACAACGCTGGGCATTATAGGTTGAGGCAGCTTGCGGGTGTGGCTCAAGCATCCGGTTAGCACCGGCAGGCACAGCGCTATTGCTCGAAACCAGAACCCTCGCATCAGGCCTTCACTCGTTAGAAAGTGCGACTATAAATTACTCAACCGAGTTCTTCTTAGCGCTCTCCGGCGTCGCGCTGAGCCCGCCGATAAGCCTGTACATTTTGCTCGTGTTCTTCCAGCGTCTTTGCGAAGCGCGAATGTCCCGAGGGATCAGTGCTTGCAGCGACAAAATATAGATATTGCGTTTGAGCCGGAGCCATTGCCGCCTTCAATGACCCAATGCCCGGATTGCAGATCGGCCCTGGTGGCAGGCCCGTGTGTTTATAGGTGTTATACGGCGAGTCGCCATCAAGATCGGAGTGGTAAATCGTGCCCCTGTACTTTCCATTCAGTAAGTCGGCGTAAATCACGGAGGGATCCGTCATAAGCGGCATACTCTTGGCAATCCGGTTGGAAAATACGCTCGCGACCATAGGGCGCTCGCTGCCAATAGGCGTTTCCCGTTCCACAAGCGACGCCATGGTTACGACATTGTGATAGTTCTGCGTCAGGTCGATGCTTGCCGCTGCCTGGCGGAACCGCTTCACCATGGTAGCGATCATCTGGTCGGGTGTTTCCAGTCTCTGGAAGTGATAAGTGTCTGGAAAGAGATATCCTTCGACGTTTTTCGCGCCTGGGTCCAGGTCGGAAATCAATGTTGCATTCCTCTTGACCGCTTCAAGAAACGTCTCTTTGCTGCCCAACTGCACGGCCTCTACTCTCTGCGCGATGTCGAACATGTTTGCGCCTTCAGGAATCGTCAGCGTTCGGGTATAGACATCGCCTCTTTCCAGCCGCGCATAGACCTCGGACATACGCGCCGGATGATCGAAGCGGTATTCGCCAGCCTTCAGCGTTCCACCCTTCACCAGCCGCATCGCATCAAAAGCATAACGGCTCCAGATTAGCCCATGAGACTTCAGAAGGGCAGCAATCTGCTCGGACCTGGTTCCAGCCGGAATTTCCAGAAACATCTCGCTATGAGGGCCTGCCGGGGCATAAATCGCCAATCCGGCACACAACAGCACTGCAATCACTGCAAGGAGTAGTAAACGTCGCAATTCCCACTTGACCTGTAAGTTCTTTTGATTCCCATCCTGATTGTATGATGCGACTCTTTTTGCTCGCTGTTCGCCGCCGTATTGTTGCGTAATATGCTCTCATGGAGCAGGATTCCGTAACGCGTCTTCTCGGGCTGGACGTGGGCAATCGCCGCATTGGTGTGGCCGTTTCAGACGAGTTGGGGCTTACCGCCCAGCCGGTCCTGACCCTGATCCGCAAAAAGCCTCGCGATGACATCCGGTCGCTTGCCCGACTCGCTCGCAAGTACGGCTGCCAGGAAATTGTCGTTGGGAATCCGCTTCATCTCTCCGGAGACCTGAGCCCTCAGGCGGAAAAGACGCAGGCCTTCGCCCAATCGCTTGCCGAGGAGACAAAGCTTCCGGTGCATTTGTGGGACGAGCGGCTGACCACAAGCGAGGCTCACCGCATTTTGTACGAATCTGGTCGTCCGAGAACGGAGCACCGCAAAGTGGTAGATCAAGTAGCCGCTGTGATCATCCTGCAGGGCTTTCTCGACGCCCGATCCTCAGGTCCCGGAACCTAGAGGTTTTGCGCGCCCGAGGCGCGTCCTTCGACTCCGCTCACGACAGGCCACACTGGACGCGCAGTCCTCCCGTATAATGGAAGCTTAGCGGTTATCACTGGTCAGCCGTGGTTTGAGCGGCTCATGCCTATGAGCCGCAACGGATTATTGCATGCCTGAACACATCAAAAAGAAATTGCTGGAAGAGATCAAGCAGCTGGAACATGAGCTTGCACACGAGCTTCCCCTCGAAATCAAGAAAGCGGCCGCGCTAGGCGACCTGAGCGAGAATGCCGAATACCACATGGCCAAGCAGCGGCAGGTCTTCGTAAATGCGCGCCTGGGCCAGCTCAAGAAGCGCATGGGCGAACTCGCCCTGGTCAACCTCGCAAATATTCCTCACGACCGCGTCGCATTTGGCTCAACCATCGTCGTTTACGACACATCCAAAGACGAGGAGATTGAGTATAAGCTTGTCACCAGCGAGGAGTCGGATGTAAACAAGGGTCTGATATCCACCACCTCGCCCATCGGCCGTGCTTTAGTCGGCAAGCAGGTGGGTGATATTGCGACGGTTGTGACTCCGAACGGCAAACGCGAGCTCGAAATTCTGAAACTTTCAACGATCCACGACGAAGCGGAATAACGCGTCATGAGTTCCAATAGGACCTGGACGAGCGCTTTTGGACGCGCATGCGGGGTGTTGCTGCAGGCCATAGTGAATGGACTTGCGCTGACCCGCATCTCGCCCAACGTGCTCACGTTTGTTGGACTCATCATCAACACTGCGGCCGCCATTCTTTTCGGCTACGCCAACGAGCACAACTACGTCCGCATGTTCGTCTACGCAGGGCTGGTCATCATTGGCGCTGGCATCTTCGACATGGTGGACGGCCGCGTTGCCCGTCAGACCCAGCAAGTGACGGTCTTCGGGGCGTTCTTCGATTCGGTCATCGATCGCTACTCCGATGTGGTGCTCTTCTTCGGGTTGCTGGTCTTCTACGCCCGTGGCAACCGCTTCTTCTACGTGGTGCTGGCCGCGTTTGTGATGGTCACCTCGCTCATGGTGAGCTATACCCGCGCTCGCGCCGAGGCGCTGATCGGCCAGTGCAAGGTCGGCTTCATGGAGCGGCCGGAGCGCATCGTGCTGATCATTATTGGCGCGCTCTTTAACCGCTGGGGCGCGATGGCTCCTGTGCTCTGGATTCTGGCGATCCTGTCGACCATTACCGTCATTCACCGCATCAGCTACACCTACCAGATGACAAAGCATATCGCGCCAGTTTCTGAGACGCCGCCGCTGGCCTATAGAAACCAGCCGGTCGAAGCTGCTCCGGAACTGCATTCTGCCACGACCGCTCCTCGCGCCTGACCTTCACAAGAGCATCCGACTGGATACCTCTCATCCACAGCCGTTTGCGTCAAAGTAAACGTATGTTGCCGCGTCGCTCCCCTCACGCTGTTTGTTTCCTGTTGCTCGCGTTCATGGTTCTCAGCCTGTCACCTGCGCGTGCGCAGACGGATGCCGCGGCGAGCTTTTATGGGGCTTTCAGCGGCACTACGGAAGCCAATGGCACCGTCCAGAGCCCTTCGAACTCCGCGGGCTTCCTGCTCGAATTGCGGCACATTTCGAATCCGCTCGTCGGCTATGAGCTGAACTACTCCTTCAACCGGGCGAACCAGAATTTCAACAACCTTGAAGAGATCAAAGCCGCTGCTCACCAGGTTGGAGTGGACTGGGTGGTTTCCTTTCCGGTGCTGATGCTGAAGCCGTTCGTCCTGGCTGGGGGCGGGCTTATCTTCTTCCGTCCCGACTCAAATCAGCCGGACAGTACGAGCGATACCAAGCCTGTCTTCGTTTACGGGGCCGGGGTCGATTGGACCGTCATCCCGCACATCGGAGTGCGGTTCCAATACCGCGGGAACCTGTATCACGCGCCGGACGTGTCGCATGCTTTTTCATCGACCGATGCCTTCACGCATACGGCGGAGCCGATGATCGGGGCTTATTTGCGGTTCTGAGCTGGCCCCCTCGCCCCGGTACTTTGTACGGAGGTCGTTTGTTTTCAATCAGTTACTGCCAAAATACGGGAAAGGCATGGCTTATAGCCATGCCTTACTTCTATTTCTATTTTAGCAATTGTGACGAAATGGTCGGCCAATTGTCACGTCGACTTTTTCACTTTGGAATGTGTGGGTTAGAAGATTTCTTTCGCGGGAGGGGTTTGACAAGGTTTCGGATGGCACGCAGATCTCCAAATCTCAAAGGTGGGCCACGCCCGTCTTTGTGAAGCATATCGCTCCGGCTTTGCCTCTGCTCAAGCCTACGGCGGTGAGGTAGTCGCCTTCGGCGACGGCTTTATTCCTGGGACTAAAGATCACCCCGATCAGTCCCCGGCTTCTACCGGGAGGCGCTTTGCGCCTCTTTCTGTTTTTAGATTTGCTCTACTTAAGAATCTGCTATCCCACCCTTTGCTTCGCCAAGGATGGAGCAGCCGACGGGAAGATATCAGGTGTGGTGATCGCTCAGGATGAAATTTCGATGTGTTCTCCGCACATCTCCCAAGAGAGCGGTGAGCGGATTTCAGCGCGCAAATCAAAGCATAATATAGTTAATTATAGTTAACTATATTATGTATACTGCGACTAATGAACCTCTTGGGAAAATCATCATGAACAGGAATCGCGAGAAATCACCTATGCGCGTCATCGCTCTCGAAGAAGCGTTCCTGCACCCCAAGCTACGAGAGTTATATCCGGCACCGTACGCCAGGTTACTCGACATGGTTGGCAATCGTCTCACCGACGTTGGCCGAGAGAGAATCCGCCGAATGGACGCTGCCGGCATTGATCTACAGGTGCTCTCTCATGTCCAGCCTGGCGTGCAGACCTTTGAATGCGATTCGGCTATCCGCTTATCCCGTGAGGTCAATGATTGGCTGGCTGTGGCGATGGCTGACTACCCGACGCGCTTCGCCGGTTTTGCGATGTTGCCGACGCAATCGCCCGTGGATGCCGCAGATGAGTTGGAGCGGACGGTGACTCAGCTTGGATTCAAAGGCGCGCTCATCAATGGTCACACGCAGGGGCGCTATCTGGACGAAGAGTCGTTCGCGCCGATTTTCGAGCGAGCGCAAGCGCTGGATGTGCCTATCTATATCCATCCAACCGATCCGCCGCAGGCGATTATCGATACTTACTACAAAGACTGTCTCGCATTGATGCAGGGTTGGGGATGGCAGGTCGAAACCGGAACGCATCTGCTTAGACTGGTCTCCAGCGGCGTCTTCGATCGTTATCCGCAGCTCAAAATCATCGTTGGACACATGGGCGAATTGATCCCGTTCAGCCTCAGGCGCATCAATACCGCGCTTACGATGGGCAGCTGGCTTCTGAACGAACGGAGAGGCATGCAGAAGAGCCTGCTCTACTATATGCGCGCAAATGTCTTCATCACGACGAGCGGCTTTTTTGATCAGGCAGCTCTCAATTGCGCGATTGCCGAGTTGGGAATCGATAACATTCTGTTCTCGGTTGACGATCCTTTCGCCGATAATTTCGAAGGCGTGGATTTTCTCAAGAAAGCCCGATTACCAGATGAGGACAGAGAGAAGCTGGCGTATAAGAACGCTGAGCGCGTCCTTAAGCTTTCATCTGGAGCCAATTCTCGACGGAGTTCTAGCCGCTCTTTCTTTTCTTTCAAGGCGAACGTCAAAGCGAAAATGGCTCGGATGGTGTTGGGGTTCTTAGTGAAGTGATGATTGCTTCTTAACGCATGTGAGACAGGTCGCTTCGCTCCGGCCTACGGCAGTGAGGTGGTCGCCTTCGGCGCCGGATTTTGTTCCGGGAACTGATGTCCCCTGCTTTATCTGGAGGCGATTTGGGGCCTCTTTTGGTTTGGGCTTGTGCTTTTCTATGGGAATACGTGGCCCGCAATTTGAACTGCCCCGCTCAAGCCAAAAAAAGCTTGAATGGGCCACCCGTGAGATTCCCGATTTCAATCGTTCACGCCCCACGATAGGTTCCGCAAAGGCCGCCGGTCTGCTGTAGCATGGTTGCCATGCCGCGCTAGCCGACGGAAATACTTGCCCGCGGCAACTATACCGGTCGAAGGGAGAGATGTATGCCCAAAGTAAAGGTTGGTGTAGCGTGGCGTCGTGACGGGAACAATGTGGCGCACCAGGGCGACCTTGATGTGTTCCAGCACCCCTCGCTGAAGGATCTCGTCGATGTATATACCCTGGCCTGGGATGGGGCGGCTTTCGGAGGAGTGAGAACCGGCGAGCTCAAGGACATGGATCTGCTCGTCATCCCGGGTGGGCCGCACTCCAACGACAAGCAGATTCCGGTAATCGGCCAGGGGAAGGACAATGCTCCCTCCCCGAATGCCGCGACATACGCAGGCCAGAGAGCGAAGTCGGAGCTCGACCTAATTGAGCAGGCGCGCACGGTAGGCATGCCCATCCTTGCGTTGTGCGGCGGTTCCTGGCGTCTGGTGCAAAACTACGGGGGCGAAACTGTAGAAGTGGCTGCCCTCGATGCGGACGGCAAATTTCTGCAAGCCGGCACAAACACAAATGCCCGTAAGCACCATGCCGGGAACATGAATGACGTCAAAACCGAGTTCAAGCATGCTGCAATGATCAAGCCCGGGAGCCTTTTGCAGAATGCAACAGGGCTCCCAACAACAGGGCCCCAAGGGACCGGCGCGCCCGTCATGCAGGTAAACAGCGTTCACTGGGCCGTTGTTCGGACAGCGAGTATGGGGACGCGGCCCGGACTGGGGGCAAGACCCTTTGACGTCGTGCCGAACAACATGCTCGCCATGAGTGCCAGGGACACAAGCGCGCAGCAGACAAGCGAGGCCGTTGAGAGCCAACATGGAGCCCCGGTGCTGGGTGTCCAGTGGCATCCCGAGTATCAACTTCCTACCACCGGAGGCGCGCAGCTACCCGCTCCGCAGCAGACGGCGCGCGCGGCCAACCTTGCCTTGCTTCAATGGATGATCAAGGCTGCACAGGCGTACCGGACACACAGGGAGGCAATGACCTTGATTCTCGCG
>Ga0210402_10002018_pt1 | contig 20208 bp, 18 predicted proteins | sample IncBWC7MmetaG_FD_161055 | JGI IMG/M metagenome (GOLD analysis project Ga0210402, IMG submission 161055) | Forest soil microbial communities from Barre Woods Harvard Forest LTER site, Petersham, Massachusetts, United States - Inc-BW-C-7-M | ecosystem: Environmental > Terrestrial > Soil >... | reverse complement strand
CGCGATGTAACCACACCCGCGGGGCTGCGAGTGTAAACCCGTTTCGTGGGTTGGGGCGCCGCCATACAGGACTTCGATAACGACGGCCTGCCGGATCTCTTCTTCACCACCGGCATGGTCTATCCCGAGGTCGAGGCGAGCGATCCGGGCGCTCCCTACAAAACGCCCAGCGTCTTGTTTCGCAACCTGGGCGGAGGCAAATTCGAAGAACTGCTGGATCTGGCGGGACCCGCCATGAAGGAGTTGCATTCGAGCCGTGGCGCGGCTTTCGGGGATTTCGATAACGACGGCGACATGGACGTCCTGATCATGAACATGAATGAGCCGCCGTCGCTGTTCCGGAACGACATGAGCGGTGGGAGCCATTGGCTGAAAGTGCTGCTGATCGGCGTCACATCGAATCGCTCTGCCATCGGCGCGCAGGTGATAGCCACCTACGGCGGGCGGCGGCAGACCCAGGCGGTGCTGGCGCAATCTTCCTATCTTTCGGTGAACGACAGGCGGCTGCATTTCGGCCTCGGTCAAGAGACTGTGGCGAGCCTGGAGATTCGCTGGCCCAACGGAAACGAAGAGAAAGTGGCGGATGTGGCCGCCGACTGTCTGGTAGTGATTCGCGAGGGCTCCGGAATCATTCGGAAAGAGAGCTTCGACCGGAGTTCCAGATCAGGAAGCCGCCCCGCGAAAGCGTAACGCCCGCGATTTCTCCGATGTTTGCTCTCCGATGTTTGTGGCTACTTGTCCTTCAATTCGAACGATATCGACGATTCCCCGCTGAACTTGCGATAGCCGCGAAACTCCACCACGTTGCGGTTTTGCCCGCTGGCGCTCAGCATCCGGATCTCGGCTCGCAGCGGCAACAGAAACGGCTTGCCGCCAACGTCGGTGAAATCGTAGTCCAGCAGCGCGCTGGCCCGTTGTATGGGAAAAGACGCCGGCAGGTTGTCGGCGTCGCGTGTCAGCCGCAGCACCATGTTGGTTTCCGGATCGACATAGACCAGGCCATGCTGCCCGGCCACTACGGTGAGGCGCTCGCCGTTGCCATCGAACATGATCTTGTAGTGCGACTTGGCGGCGCCGATCCGGTAAGAGAACACGATGGCGCGCCGTTTGCGGAGCGTGGTCCAATGGTCCCAGCGGAACACGGCCGAGGTGGCCGGGTCGAAGATCTCCAGCAGCATGCTGCCGAATTCGCCCTTGGATATGGCTCCGCCGGCGGATTCGTAACTCTTGGCGGATTGACGGCCATTGACTAACAGAAGCTGGTAGTCTTCCTTCTGCTGGTAGTAACTCAGCTTGACAGTGAGGGTGTCGGTTTCCTTCCAGGCGCCGGCGCCCTTCGGATCCAGATACCGGCGCACGTTTTGGGTACAAATGAAGTCCGGCAGCGTCTCGGTGTAGCCCAAGGCCAGCTTCCGCGTTTCGGCCAGCGTGCGCCGCAGATCTTCGACGTCGGGCGGCGACGGCACTTCGAAGCCCGGCACCGCTTCCTTTGGCGGCGCCAACGCGTGCGAAGTGTCGCGCAGAGCCTGCAGCGCCTCCACAGCTTTCGGACCCACCCCGGCGCTTTCCAGTTGCTCGATGGTGGTGTCGTCCAGGCTCTGAGTCAGCTTCACCTTCTGCACGTACTTCGCGGTCTGGCTGTCCGGCTCGTTCCTGGCAACGGCGGCGCGGAGATACGCCACCAGGTCGTTCACGGACGCGCCGGCCTCCGCCACCGCCCCGGCGGGCGTCAACAGAATCGCCAGGCAGAGAAGCATACCGCTTGCTGACGCGCGCGGCTCCGATCGGGGTCGCAGCGGCTCGGTTCGGAGCGGCAGCGGCCCCGATCGCATGCTCGACCGCCCCGTTCGGAGCCGTGACCGTGAGGGAGCGGTTGGCCGCCAAAGCATATCAGTTCCCAAGCGCCCGCCGGAACAAAAACAGCCCCGACTTGCCGCCCACCACCACTTCCGGATACGGTTTGCCCTCCACTTTGGCCACGGTCACCTGCAGCCCGGCGCCGGCGCGCCCACCGTAGTCGATGATGTGCTTCACCCACTCGATGGCGCCCGCCGGCGTCTTGACATACTCGTACCAATACAAGCCCAGCGGTTCCTTTTCGCCGGGGTCGCGGCCGTTGTGCGCCATGTAGCGTTTGCCCGTGACCAGGTCCAACTGGCCGTCGCCATTGATGTCGGCCAGCACCAGGGAGTGCGATTGCGACCAACTGTCGTCGATCATGTGCTTGGTCCACGTGCCTTGCGCGGTCTGCTCCATCCAGAAAATACCGTAGTCGTGGGCCATCGAGGTCACCAGGTCGGGACGGCCGTCGCCGTTGACGTCGAGCACGTGAATGTAGCCCACGGAGCCGAGGTTGAAATCGGCGTGGAAGGTCCATTTGCCGGAGCGCGGATCGGCGGGCGCTTCGAACCATCCGGTGGGAACGATGATATCGTTGCGGCCGTCCTTGTTGACGTCGCCCACCCCGATGCCGTGGCCGAAGGAATGATCCGCCACCACGTGCGGCACGAAGCCGCCATCGCGTACCTCGTACCAGGTGAGCGGCGCTTTGGCGTTGTCGAATTCCGGCAGCACCTCGCGGGCCTTGCCGTCGTTATCCAGATCCACCAGGAACGCGAACTCCGTGGGGAAGCCGGTGGCGATGGTGTGGTCTTTCCAGGTGGTCGAGGCGCCTGGGGGACCGCCGGTCTTTCCGGGATTCTCGCTCCAATAGACCCGCTTGCCGAAGTAAGAGAAGCTCACGATATCGATGCGGCCATCGCCATTGACGTCGAGCGGCAGGTCGCTGAAGTTATCCACGTAGTTATTAGTGAAATCCAGCTCCCGGAACTTATGCTTGATCCACTTAGGGGCCTCGTACCAGTTCTCGCCGGAGATTATGTCGGGCTTGCCGTCTCCGTTGATATCGGCCACGGCCACGGTCTCGCTGGCACCGGGGTCGATCATGTGGCGCTCGAATAGAATGTCGGGCGGGCGGCTGCCACCCCAGCCGATCAGCGCCGCGGCGCCGGCGGCCACGGCTGCTCCGAGTAAGTAGCGGAATAATGTCATAACTTCACCGTGCACGCCGGGAATTGCGCTAACATCGCGTTGCCCTTATAGCCGAGTTCCTCCACCAGGCCGGCGTGCGAGGTGTAGTATCCATCGGCGGTGAGGTTCTTCAGCGTCCGGAAGAATCTTACGGGCAGGTCCTCCGCCGCCTGCTCATGTGGCTGCGCCGGCCGGGGGTGGCGCTCCGCCTGGTCACTCAACGGCTGCAGGATCTGGATCTGCCGCTCCTCCGCGAGTTTCACAAAGCTTTCGGAGAAGAGGCCGCGCGCCCGTTCCTCGACCCACTCGAGGCCAGCCCGCATCAGGCCGCGATTCTCCGGGTTCATGGTCAGGACCTGGTCGATGTACTGCGGAACGCCGGCCGCCACCGCGCCCGGAGTGTCCGTGGGCGGGATGATCAGATCGGCCAGTTTCCCGACCCGCTCCCATTCCGCGGGGCCGAAAAAGGCCGGTTGGTATGGGCCTGCGGGCGCGAGCGCCACTCCGATTGCCGGTCCGGGGGCCTGGCCGGTCACCTGGCCGTGGACATGCTGGCCGTATAGTTCATTGGCCGAAAACGGGAACGCGCATGTGGTGCCGATGGCGCCAAGAATCTTGAGCGTGTCCCGGCGCGTCTCTTTCATAGCTCTCCTCTTCTCAGCCGCTCCGCGATGTGGCCGGCCGTCCGGACGGCCAGCGCCATGATGGTGTGGGTAGGATTTTTCTCCGAAGCCGAGGGGAAGACGCTGCCATCCACCACATACAGGTTCGGAACGTCGTGCGTCCGGCAATCGGCATTCACCACCGACGTGCGCGGGTCGCTGCCCATGCGGCAGCCGCCCAGTTCGTGATTGGCAGCGGGTTGATCAGGCACCGACAGAATCTCCGCGCCGGCCTGCTCCAGGATCTGCTGGCTCCAGTCCAGCATGCTGTGGAACAGCTTCCTGTCGTTTTCGCCGTAGTGCAGGTGGCGCCGGGCCGAAGGCAGACCAAAGTCGTCGAGATGATCGTAATCCAGATCGACGAACGATTGCGGGTTGGGCAGCATCTCGCCATACGGCGTGAAATCCACGAAGGCCGGGAAACGGCTCTTCACCGCGGCCTTGTATGCTTTCCCGAACCCGCCAATGGAGCGCGCCCAACCCACCGAGCGGCGATTCTGATAATTGAACTGGGCGCCGAAACTGCGGGCGTAATCGCGCTTCCGGGTGTGCATGAACGAGGGCAGATAGGCGTGGTCCAGGAAGCCTTCGTCGTTAACCGCCGGCTGGCCCATCAGGTCCTTCAGGAAGCATTCGATGCCGCCGGTGAAGTGCGGAATCAGGTTGCGTCCCAGTTCGCCGCTGGAGTTAGCCAGGCCTGCGGGATACTCCTGCGATTTCGACATCATCAGCAGGGCCACGGATTGCACGCAGGCGCAGGCCACCACCACACACCGGCCGCTGACTTCACCCTCGGTCCTGGCGGCGCGATTGAAGTAACGCACGCCGGTGGCCCGGTTCTCCTTTGAGAGCACCACTTCCCGCACGATGGAATTGCTGAAGACCGCCAGACGGCCCGACCGTTCGGCCGGCACAATGTGAACGTCGGCGGAATTGTACTTCGCCACCACGTCGCAGCCGGCCATGCAGTTGCCGCAGAAATGGCAGGCCGGCCGGGTCGGCGTGGCGACGGAAAGCGTGGCTTTGCGAACGTGGATGACTTTGAGGCCCAGTTTGCCGGCGCCGCGCTGCAGAATCAGGTCGCTGCATTTCATCGGCACGGGCGGCAGAAAGACACCGTCGGGCAGGTCTTCCAGGTGGTCGAGATTCCCGCACACGCCCACCTCGCGTTCCACCGTCTCATAGAAAGGCGCGAGGTCTTTATAATCGATGGGCCAGTCCTCGCCGGCGCCATCGATGGATTTGCCCTTGAAATCGCGCGGGCTCATGCGCAGCGCCACGGCGTTCCAGAGCATGGTTTTGCCACCCACGCCGCGCGACCGCTCCGAATCGAAGCCGGCCTTCCCGGGCTTCATCGTAGGGATGTGGCGGTTGGGAAAATCGAACGGCATGGCGTGCGTGTTGAAGTCGGTGCGGGTGTTGACCCGCGGCCCGCCTTCCACCAGCGCCACCCGCACCCCGCGCCGCGCCAGATGCGAGGCCATGGTGCCGCCCGAAGCGCCCGAACCCACAATCACGACATCGAAAATGCTGTTCTGCACAGTGCTTGGTCCATCATACTCCGATGAGTGAGATGATGGCAGCGGAGGATTTCACGTGGTCAAGAATGGCCGCATCAAGCAATCGCTGGCTTACTGGTGTCTGAATGGCACGGACTGGCAATGGGATCTGGACCGTATCTGCGACGCTGCCCAGCGCCTGGGATGCCCGGCCGTGGAACTGGTGCCGCCTGCGTTGTGGCCGCAGGTCCGCAAGCGCGGCCTGCAAAACGCCCTCGCCCACAACGGCATGGACAACCCGGTGTTCGCCAAAGGGCTCAACAACCCGCGGTACCAGGAGGAAGTGATCGCCCGCACCAAGGTGGAGATAGACCGCGCGGCCGAGGCCGAGGTCCCCAACGTGATCGCGTTCACCGGTTACAAATGGCAAAATGCCGACGACCCGCAGTCGGGCGAGATTCCGCTGGCCGAAGGCGCCGCCAACACGGTGAAGGGGCTCACCGAACTGGCGCGCTACGCCGAGCCGAAGGGCGTGACCATTGTGCTGGAGCAACTCAACACGCGCGACCAGTCGCACCCGATGAGAGGCCACCCCGGCTACCAGGGCGACGACATCGATTACTGCGCCGAAATCGTACGGCAGGCTGGTTCCCCCAGCGCCAGACTGCTGTTCGACATCTATCACGTGGCCATCATGAACGGCGACGTGATCCGGCGCATTCACCAGTACGGCCCGTGGATCGGCCACGTGCACACCGCCGGCGTTCCCGGCCGCGCCGAACTGAACGACCGGCAGGAAATCAACTACCCGGCGGTGATGCGCGCGCTCCTGGACGCGGGCTACCAGGGCTACGTAGGCCAGGAGTTCATTCCCACGCGCGATCCAATGGAGGGCTTGGCGCAGGCGGTGGCCTGGTGCGACGTGTAGCGCAACCGTGGCCGCGACCCTCCGGGTCGCGATTATTTAAGTTCAGATGGGTGCCGCAACATCCCACCTGCGCTATACTCAATTGGTGAGAGGACGATGGCTAAGGCCGTCGAGGATTGAGAAGACGGTCGATGAGACGCTCTACCTGACCCGGCCAAGGCGGGGCGCGGTGCTCAAAGAAGAAGTTTGGCAGAATTCCGCCGGCGAAGTCATCAGGTACAGCCTGGCGTACATTAACCCTCGGATTTGGGGCGGGGACAATGGGCGAGTGCTTGGATATGACAACGCCCACAAGTACCACCACCGGCACTTCATGGGACGCGTGGAACCGGTTGAGTTCGAAAGCTATACCGCGCTGTCTGCCCGGTTCGAGGCGGAAGTGCGGGTACTATGGGAGAAGGAAGATGAAGAACGCGAGTAAGACAGCAGCGCCAAAATCAACCACCGGAGTGCGGACTTCCGTCAAAGCGCGCATGACGACGCATTCGGCGGAGTCATTTTTCTCCCGGTCCCGCGATCGCGCCCGCCGGTTGGACCGGGGCGAGAAACTGCCGGCTCAAATCACCGTGGCCTTCGAAGACCCGGCGGACTTGCTGCGAGTCCTTTCGGCGGAACGCGTCCGCCTGCTGCGCGGTGTTCGCAGGGAGCCGCTGGCGGTCTCAAAGCTGGCTAACGACCTGGGGCGTGACAGAAAGGCGGTCATGCGGGACGTGAGCCTCCTGGAGTCGCTCGGCCTTCTGAAGACCCGCGAGGAGCCTAACCCAGGGCACGGCCGCAGAAGAATTGTCGAAGCGCTGGCTGCGCAGTATCAGTTAGTCGCGATGATTTAAGTAGCCGCGACATGACAGGCGACACAAACCGATGTTGCGGTAGGGATGCGAGTTGCCTCGCACCGCCGAGGCGGCCCGGGGAATTTCACCCCGAGCCTCTCACAGAACCGTGCGTGACTGTCTCCGGGTCGCCTCACGGCTTCCCCAGTCTCAGTTTTCTGCGACCACGAGCAGACCTCGCGGCCGCTTATTGATGGGGCATGGGCTGAAAAAGTGAGAAGGCGGCGCCTTGGGGGTCGGCAATCACGGCCATGCGGCCGACGCCCTCCATGGTCATGGGCTCCATGAAGACCGCCGCACCCAGTTCCTTGGCTTTGGCCACGGAGGCGTCGCAATCGGCCACCTGGAAGTAGGCCATCCAATGCGCCGGCACGTTGGGATTGCGCTGGTGGGGAGCCGGGATTCCGCCGATAAACGTCTCGCCATTCATAATGTGCAGGTAGCCGGAGGTGTCCTGGCCGGGCGTTGCCTGCCACCCGAAAACGGACTTATAAAACGAGGCCGCAGCAGCCTGGTCCGGAGTGCTCACATCGGCCCAGCATAGCGTGCCCGGCACGCCGGTGATGCCGGTACCGCTGTTTTTCCCCGGCTGCCAGACGGCGAAGTTGGCGCCGGTGGGATCCTGGAATGCGGCCATCCGGCCAAAATCGTAGACATCGAACGGGCCAGCCAGGATCTTCCCGCCGGCCGCGGTTACCTTTTGCGCGGAGGCGTCGGCGCTTTCGGAGGCGACGTACAGGCCCCAGTGAGGCGGGACTCCCTGCTCCGCCATGGGTCCATGAATGGTGTATCCGGCGGCGGCATCGCGCCCCTCAAGCTGGAAAATGGTGTAGGTCTGATCGGGCCCCATGGGGAAGTCGGCGGCTTGCCAGCCGAAGAGCCCGGAGTAGAAGGCCTTGGCGGCGGACTGGTCGGTAGTGGCCAGCTCAATCCATGAAAATGAGCCGGGAGCGTGCTTGTCGATATTTGGCATGTGCGGCAGTATAGCAAAGCCACGTTGAGATTTGATGTGCCCAGAATCAAAATGTGCGCAGATCAAAATTAGTGGGTGAAAAAGCCCGAATTTGGGTTAAAGTATTAGTTGTACCCTCATGCGTAAGTCTCTTAGCCGGCCTCGCGCCAGCGTGGCCAGCCCATCTCTTGATCTGGCCCGAGTACTGCTGGTGCATGGCGAACTGGCACCGCGGTTGGCGCTTCGGACTATCCTTCGCGCGGGCGGATACTTCGTGGATGTGGCGGCATCGCCATCCGAGGCCATTACCAAATTGGACAGCAATCAGTACGAATTAGTATTGAGCGACAACAACTTCGGGTCAGCGAGAATGGAAGCCGGGCGGAACGTATTGGCCTACGCCCGCGTAAAGGACTACCGTCCGGCGACAGCCCTGATTACATCGTACGAACCTCTGCTGAAACGGTTACCAGGACAGAGCTACGAGATCGCGATCCATACTGAGAATCTGCCGAACCTGCTGGGCGAGATTGCGGAATTAATCGGGATCAGAGCCTGCAGACGATATCGGCCCTTGCGCCAGGCAGTATAGCAGTGGCCGCGACCCTCTGGGTCGCGGGTCTGAGGTGACCTTCACCCGAACTTCAAGCCTGACAGACCACCAAAGGCGATGGTCTGTCCCACATCTATTGTCTACTTATATTGTCTATTTGCCGTGGCCGCCGCTGGCGCCACCGCCGCCGTGACCGGCCGAGGAAGACCCGGCCGACGAAGCGGCTGCGGAGCCGGAACTCGACATGGCGCCTGAAGAGGCACCCGCGCCTGGCGCTGCGGCAACCGCGCCCGAGTATCCGCCCGAACTCGAACCCATTGACGGGTAATAGCCACCGTTGCCGCCGACACCGCCGCCTCCGAAACCGCCACGGCTGGGTGGCGGAACGTAAAACATCCGGGCTACGTTGTTCGGACTAAAATAGCGGTAGCCGTAAGGGCTGTAGATGTTGCCGCCACAGGGGACATAGGTGACCATCCCATAATAAGGGTTGTATCGCCATCCGCCGCAGGGGTTATAGCAAGGGCTGTTCTGGGGAACGCCAACACCGCCGACCGGGTTGGCAAAGTTGGTGTTGTAGTTGGTGCAACCGTAATCATGAACCTGTTTGGCCGAGGAAACGTTGGCCATGGCGACATTCTCGGCGCGGCGCTTGCTCCACCGGTCGAGCGCGTCCGTGGTCTCTTTATCGAACTTCTCAACGGAAGCCGTTTCGGAATCCAGCCGCAGCATTCTGCCGGCGGCCACCGGGGTGGTCTGTTCACCGGCCGTCTGCCCACCATTAGTTACCGAGGCGACACCGTCAAAAACCTTCACGCGGGCCGGTTCCATATCGAAGCGATAGAGACCGTGCCTGGCAATCATCACGGACGCCTTGTTGGCTACGATGGTGAGATTGGTATCCTTGGCCACCTCGTCGGCTTCCACGACTGCCGAACCCGTGAGGATCTCAAGGCGCGTATCGATGAGGCGGTTGGTGATCATCCGAAACGAGCTGTTCTCGCCGACCCGGAGGAAGACTCCCGGGGTCAACAGGATCTCGGCGCGGCCCTCGGTGGTGCGCAACACCATCTTTTCCTTCACGTCAGGAAAACTGGTGAGAGACGGTTGCACCTCCTGGTCGCCGACGAAAACCTTGCCTTCGATGTACGAAACCAGGCCGGATTTGGCGGAAACTACGGGTTGTGCGGAGGCTGGTATCGCCGCCAATGCCAGGGCGGCTACGGTAAACGCCACATTCCAAACGGGCTTCATAAGCACCTCGCTACTACTCCACCTATAGAGTGAGCGGTTACGGGGCTGTTGTCAATGGGAATCAACTGTATCTTTTTGGCTACAACAGTAACGGATGCCGACCGCTCGCTTCGCGGTGGCCGGTGGCCGGTGACCGGTGGCCGGTGAAGACGCCGCCTTTCACTTCAGCGGCGATGGCATCCGGCATCTGGCATCCGGCATCTGCTTACAAGCATCCGGCACCTGCTTACAAGCGCACGATTTTCGACGAATTCACACCTTTTAACGCGTTTCGGGTGTCCACGATCAGGGGAGCGCGCGAAACCAAGGCCTGGTAGTCGAAGGCTGTGTGGTCGGTGATGATGACGGCGCAATCTGCAGCGGCGGCAGCCTCCTCGGGGCACGCGGTGAGGTCCAGGCCCTCGATCCGTAGCCTGGGAACGCGCGGGTCGCTGTAGGTCAGGATGGCCCCGCGCCGCTTCAGCAGCAGCATGATGTCGAGCGCGGGGGATTCACGCAGATCGTCGATATCGCGCTTGTAAGCCACACCCATCACGTGGATTCGGGAGCCTTTCACCGGCTTGCCGGCATCGTTGAGCGCGCTTTGCACCTTATCCACTACGAAGTGAGGCATCTGGCCGTTGATGTAGCCAGCCAGTTCGATGAACCGCGCCTCGATGCCGGCCTGCCTGGTCTTCCAAGAGAGATAGAAGGGGTCGATGGGGATGCAGTGTCCGCCCAATCCCGGGCCGGGGTAGAAGGGCATGAAGCCGAAAGGCTTGGTGGCGGCGGCATCGATCACTTCCCACACGTTGATCCGCATGCGGTCGCACATCAGCGCGATCTCGTTCACGAGGCCGATGTTGATCATGCGGAACGTGTTCTCCAGCAGCTTGACCATCTCGGCTACCTGGGTCCCACTGACCGGAACCACATGTTCCAGCGCCTGGGCGTAAAAGAGGCGGCCCATCTCGGTGCAGGCGGCGGTGCATCCGCCCACCACCTTGGGGATGTTGGCGGTCTGGTACTTGGGATTGCCGGGGTCGACGCGCTCCGGCGAGAAGCACAGGAAGAAATCGCTGCCGACAGCGAGGCCGGACTTTTCGAGCATGGGGAGCACCAGTTCGTCGGTGGTGCCGGGGTAGGTAGTGGACTCGAGGATCACCAGCATGCCCGGGTGGAAGTGGCCGGCGATTTCCTGGCACGCGGAGACGATGTAGCTCATGTCCGGGTCCTTGGTCTTTCGCAGGGGCGTGGGCACGCAGATGTTGACGGTATCGAGTTCCTGAATGGCGGCGAAATCCGTGGTGGCGCGCAGTTTGCCGGCTTCTACGAGAGGGGACAGGATGGCACTGGGGATGTCGCCGACGTAGGAATCGCCCGCGTTGACGCGGTGTACCTTTTGCGCGTCGACGTCGATACCGGTGACGGTAAAGCCGGCTTTGGCGAATTCGACGGCGAGCGGGAGGCCCACGTAGCCGAGGCCGACGATGCCGACCCGGGCAATGCGGGTCCGGATCTTTTCGGCCAGGATCTGGGCGGTTGCGTCGATGACGAGCGGTGTTTCGAGCATTAAGCTGCTATTTTCTCATAGGTGCGAGGGCGGGCCGTGTGATTCGATATGCCGACGCCCGTCTCATAGCTGGCCTATCCCTAGGCGATCCAGGCATTTTGGCCCGGAAATTTTGCGAAACAAAGGAGTTAGGTCGATTTTCCAGGCCACTTTGGCCCGTTTCGAGTATGTGAGCCTGATTCGGCGCGCTGCCGGCGCTACTTCCTCGACAGCACGGCCGCCAGAAACCGCAGTTCGGACTCCACTTCGGCGGGGTCGGCCACAGTATCGGCGATTTCCTGGCGAAAGAGTTCGCGATACCGCTTGCGAAGCCTGTGAATGGCCACCTTGAGCGCCCCCTCCGACGTGTTCATTTCGCGAGCCAGCGCGGCATACGGCGTGTCCGCCTGTCCCAGCAGGAACACCTTTAATCGGTCGAAATGCTCCGGGCGGCCGTGCTGCACGAACTCTTCCCGCAAATTCTCCACCACCCGGTCGAGCACGGTGAGCGCCCAGCGCCGTTCGAAGATCCGCTCCGGCGTCTCATCGTGCCCAGGTTCGCGCTGGTAGCGCTGTTCGCCGGACGGGAATTCCAGCGGCTCAACCGTCCCGCCGCCCCGTTTTTGGGCTCGATCGCGGTCTTCTTCGTCAGCAACAAAGAATTTCAACGAAGTCAAAATGAACGATCGAAAACGGCCCTTCTCCGGGTCGGCGCGGTCGAGATACCGGCCTTCCAACACCCGGATGAAGAACTCCTGCGTGAGATCCTGCGCCCGATGGGCCGGATAACCGCGCCGGCGCAGATAGGCATACAACGGATACCAGTAGTTCTCACATAGATAAACCAGAGCGGACCGGGCTTCCTTGCGATGTGGATCGCCAGCCGCGACCACCAGGGTCCACCGCGTGGTCGGAAATTGGGATGGTCCCGGCAGCGTGTGCATAGTCTGGCTCGTCATGTCGTCCTCACGGGCATCCCGCTAAACAGGATAAGGAAATTGGGAGCGCAAAGTTACACCGGAATTATGGTTGTTTGGCGGACTCAGCCTGAGCTTGCTGGACGACCGGAATATCGTTATCGGCATCTTTCCAAATAGCGAGAAGATCCCGATAGAAGCCGGCCGATTTCGCGCGATCTCCGGAAGCGGACAACGCTCTGGCCAGTTGGAGACGCGCCATGGGTCCGATCGGATCGTTCAGCATGATACCCGGGTGATCTAGAATTTTCTGGAACTCAACCGCTGCCTCGCGATGGCGCCCCATCCGGGAGTAAGCGAGGCCACGCACGTAGACCGGATAGAGCGCTCCGAAGAAGGAACCCGTGTAGTATGCTGTACCCGGAACAGCGAGGTCGTATGGAGCTGCCACTTGAGTCATTTCGAGCGCTTTCGCTGCGTCGCCCTTGTTGAGCGCGTCGAGCGCCCGCAGCGTAGGCAGATAGCTGAACTGGACGGATGTGTCGTCCGGGTAGCGCTTTTCGAGGTCCGCCTCGATCTTGTGAGCTTGCGCGGACTCTTGCAGCAGCGCCAGCGCAAAGGCAGGTCCATAATCGGCGTCCCTGCTTCGGTACAGCGACAACGCCGTCGCAGCGCTTCTTTTCGCCTCCGCGCGAGTTCCAAGCAGCGCATTCCACGCGGCACGAGCGCCTTCAAACTGGGCGGCCTTCTCCAGCAAACCTCCCTGGCGAGCTAAGATCACCGCGCGGTCCGATAGCCGGGCCGCTTCTTTCAGGCGCCCCCGATACGCCAGGGTCAGAGCTTCCTGGTGCTCAAACCATCCCTGGGCTTCCAATTTTGCCCGGCGTTGGGTCATTTCCTTTTCCATTGCCGCCTTGTCGCTCCTCAGAAAAGCGATAAAGTACCGGCATAGCGAGAACCGAATGGTGTCGATCTTATGTTCCGATGCCTTACTAAGCACTGCCTCGGCTTCTGACAGGCGGTTCAGGTAGACGTAGGCAAAAGCCACAGTTTCGTAGCCGATGGCGAAATCCGGATCGAGTTCGATCGCCTTTTGACCCTCTTCCACGGCTTTGTCGTAATGACCCGACCCCTGCGACGTGAAGCCCGACAAAAGTCCGTGGGGCAAGAGTTCCCGGGGGTACTTTTGCGTCCACGATTCCAGGGTCTGTCGCGCCAGTTCCAGGTTTCTTGTCACCTGCCGGTGGTAGTTGGAAGTGATGTAATAGTCCTCCTGATCGCTAACCCGATCCCGTAGTTCATAGGCCCTGGCTATATTTCGCGCTCCGGTTTCGGGTTGGCCGAGAGCGTCATAGAGCCGGCCCAGCTGGGCATAAGCCATCGCAAATTTCGGGTCGATCTCGATGGCGCGCTTCAGGAGTGAGACGCTTTCCGCCGACAGTGACCTGCTCTGTAGTGCCTTCATTGCCGCGCTGTAGGACTTCCAGGCCTCCAGTGAAGGTGTGGTTACCTCGGCCGGCAGAGTGGGCTCCTTTTGCACGCTTGGCAGCGATTGGCTGGCGCGGGTCCGGAACCGGTTTGCCATTTGGCCCAGCGCCTTGAAGACGTCCTCTTTCCTGGCTGCTGGCGCCTGCTCTTCATCCAGAATATCTCCGGTTCGGCAATTCCTTGCTCGCAAGCCCAACACGTATTGGCTGCCAAAGCCTGCAATCGAGCCCTCCACGACTGCCGCACTCCCCGTCCGCTCGCAGATTTCGGACGCAACGTCCGGGGTGAGTTTCGCATCCGGAGCCCGGACCATCAGGCGAAGGGTCTGGTTCATGCGCGCATCGGAAAGCACGCTGAGGTAGGGTGACTTCCCAAGTTCCCCCGCCATTACCTGCCGAAGCATCCCGGCGATTGCCGGATCCCCCGTGGTATTCCCGAAATCTGCCAGAACGATGGTTTCCTTATTAGTCAACTGGGACCTCGGCGGAGAATCGCGGCGCCAGATCGAGGAAACCGCCACTTCGCTCAGCACAATCAACGCGAACCCGGCGGTCATGCCGAAAGCGGCCAGCCTATGCCTGCGAAGAAACTTCCGCGCCCGGTACAATCTGCCCGGCGCCGAGGCCAGAACTGGCCGGTCCTCAATATGCCTTTGGATATCGGCCGCCAGCTCAGCGACCGAAGCGTATCGCCGCTCGCGCACTTTTTCCAAAGCCTTCATAGTGATCCACTCGAGGTCGCCATCCACGAGGCGGCGCAGGGACGCCGGGTCGGTCCGGCGGTGCGCGCCGATGTCGGCCGCTGCCGCGCCCATGGCGTTCAACTTTCGCGAAAGCGGCGGAGCTTCTTCTTCACGAATAATGCGGAGCATCTCGGCGAAACCTGCCTGCCGCATTCTGGCCGCGTCGAAAGGGACCGTGCCGATCAGCAACTCGTACAAGAGAACCCCAAGCGAATACACATCGGAACACTCATCGACATCTCCGGTCATCACCTCGGCCTGCTCAGGACTGGCGTATTCCGGTGTGCCCACCATCTGGCCGAATTGCGTTACCAGAGTGTTTTCCACCGCCCACTTGTCGGTAGCCTTGGCGATGCCGAAGTCGATCACTTTAGGAGTCGGGGTGCCCTCCTGCTCCATCACCAGCACATTCGACGGCTTGAGGTCGCGGTGGATCACGCCTTTCTGGTGGGCATGTTGAACGGCACGGCACACTGCGAGGAACAGTTCCAGCCGTTGGCCGATTGTCATCCGCTTGCCATCACAGTACTGTGTGATGGGTACGCCCTCGATGTACTCCATGACGAAGTAAGGCCGGCCCTTGGGCGTGGCGCCTGCGTCGATGATCCGCGCGATGTTCGGGTGGTCCATCATTGCCAGGGACTGGCGCTCGTTGGCAAAGCGGGCGAGTACCTGGTTGGTGTCCATCCCGAGCTTGATGACTTTGAGGGCGACACTGCGTCGAATGGGTTCGCGCTGCTCGGCCAGGTACACAGTGCCCATACCGCCTTCGCCCAGAGGCCGAAGGATATGATATCGACCGAAGTCGTCCTCATCGGCTGCCGCTGACACCGTATCGATGGTTTGAGTTCTGGATTCGTCCGCGCCAACCGAACTATCGAAAGCGCCCCGGATCAGACACTGAGGGCACAGTCCCACGGGATCGTCGGAACCCAATTCCTCTCCGCACTGAGGGCAGTTTGGCATCTAGACCAGAGTCGTAGGACCTATTTTATGCTTTTCGGCCAGAGGCTGTAACCTTCAGGCCCGCGATTCCTTATACGTTGCAGAAGAGCCGGAATGGAACCGGTCAAACCAGATCGATCCAATTCGAAAGGCAATTCGTGACGATAAGGAGAACCGATATGAGACAGTTGACGACGTTAAGTGTTGTGTGTCTTGCTGTATTTTCGCTGGCGCCGGTTGCCCGGGCCGACGACAAATGCAAGGAGGTGGAAGGGCAAAGTGTTTCGACGGCGATTCCCGCGCCCAATGATCCATTGGGCCGCTCTCTTGGATCGCTCACTGGGGATTTGAAGGCTTCCACTACCGATTATCTAACGAGCCTGACTCCTCAACCCGACGGTACGATAAAAACGACCAGCGTGGGTGTGTTGTTCCTGAGCCCGCAGGATCTCCTGATTTTGATTTGCAAGACAACCGCCACTCCAGTTCCCGGGGCGCCGGTGGGAACAGTCAGTCTCGCTACGGCCTACACCGTAGCCGGCGGGACCGGAAAATTCGTGGCAGCGACTGGGTTTCTTAACGTGACCGGCACCCTAGTCAATGCCTTCGGTCCGAATGCGGGTCCAGGCAGCTCAAACTTTGAGGGAACTTACAAAGGCAGTATTTGCCGGTCGAAGTGACAACGGGCCCGGCGACAGAGGCCAAACCTTTCGCCCGCGCTCCAAGACATAGCCAGGCCGCTTCTCACCGGCTCCGCCCGCAAAGTAAGGTGCTGATGCGGCGGCTCGCCATTCGCGCCCAATGACCCGACCGTGGCCATCACCGGCGGGTTTCACTCAGACCAACAGCGGCCTTCCGGCTGAGCCTGCGGTTGTGGAACAGCAGGCTCTGCCAGGACCGGCGCTGGATCATGCAATTCAGCGCGTGTTCAATGGTTGCGTGAAGGCCCAACCGAACCGCCACGACCTGATCGCTGCGAATGACGCGTCCGAAGAATCTCCCGCCCCATTGCCAACGCGTCGTGAAGTGCGCCGCGGCTTCCTCCACCCTACGGCACACCAGACCGCCGTCCGATGTTCAGCTTCTTTTCCGGCTCCCCTAACGACGGCTCCCCTAGAAAAACTGCTCCTGGGAACGTCAAAATTTGTCGGCTGGGTGTAAACTGCCAGGAAGCGGCGATTAAACAGAAATTCCGGACAAATGGTGATTCATGCGGAAGAGTACCAGCGACCCGAGATTTCCAAAACACTTTGACGGAAAGCGCTTCTACAATCCGGATGCTCCGCAGGTACACGGGCTTCTTGATGCCCTCCGATGGAAGCTGACCACCCGGCCGGAACCGTCGCCCGGTTTCATTGCGGATGTCGAGCCATCCATACCGCCCCGCCGTGTGGAAGACAGCGGATTGCGAACCACTCTGGTGAACCACTCGACCGTGCTCTTTCAGCAACAGGGTTCCAACATTTTGACGGACCCGATTTGGTCCGAACGAGCCGGTCCTTTCTCGTGGATAGGTCCGCGGCGCCGGAGAAAACCGGGGGTGTCCTGGGAGGATCTGCCGCGCATCGACGTGGTGCTGATCAGCCACAATCATTATGACCACCTGGATCTACCGACGCTGCGCCGGCTGGCGGCTCGTGGAGATTCCACCTTCATTGTTCCGGCTGGCGGGGCCCGGCTGCTTGGCTTGGAGAACATAGGGCCCGCTCACGAGTTGGATTGGGGCGAATCGTTGTCACTGCCGGGGCCACTGCCGGGGTCAGTCACGGGGTCAGTACCGGGGCCACCGCCGGGCATCACCATCCACTGCGTCCCGGCGCTGCATTTCTCAGGCCGTGGAATTTCCGACCGCAACATGACCCTATGGTGCGGGTATGTAATCGAATGCCGGGAACGGCTGATATATTACGCGGGAGACACCGCGTTCGGACCTCATTTCGCCCAGATTCGGGAAACGTTCGGATCGCCCGACCTCGCGTTATTGCCGATCGGAGCCTACGAACCGCGCTGGTTCATGTCGCCGGTGCATATGGCTCCCGATGAGGCGATTAGAGCCCATGAGATCCTGGCCGCCAAGACCAGCATAGCGATTCACCACGGCACCTTCCAACTGGCGGATGAGGGCCTCGACACGCCGAAGAAACAGCTCATCGCTGAAGCGCGGCACGACTCGTTTCTGGTCCTCAAGAACGGCCAATTTGCCGACATTCCATGATGGTCGCGAAGATGATGATCCTGACGATCGACAGGCACACGCTGGCGCTGGTCAGCATAGTCGGCAGTTCCCTTGACGTGCTCGGCACGTTATACCTCGCCTACGATCTCTTCGGCGGGGAACACGGACCGCTGCGGACTCTCACCAGGGGAGTTACTTACGGCGTGCTCTTCGGAGCCGGGTTCGGCCTCGCCCTGGGACCGGTGTTTGGGCTGGCGAGCGGCGTGGCGCACGGCATCACACTCGCCTGGGAGTTTGCGCGCGCTTCCAGGCGTGGACCGAAGCCCGGATTCTGGTATGACACGGCGATGAGCGCCATTCGCGGAGGCGGCTTCGCTCTGGGCGGCGCTTATTTATATGGGGCCACATTTGGCGCAACGTTTGGCGCACTGAGCACGGCAGGACAAGCGATTGGGTACCGGGCCGGCATGCGGCCGACCGCCGATTATCAGCCCGCTACGCGCCCGCGTATGACCAAACGTCAATTCTTCGGGGTGGTGTTTCGAACGATTGGCTACACTGCCGCCGGATATATCAGCGCCTTGACGGCGCATCAGCGCGCCAACGCATTGAGCGTCGGGGTGACGGCCGGGCTGGTGATTGGATTGGTCACGGCGATCGGCGGATCCTGCACGCCTTTCGTCGAATGGATCGCGGATCATGTGCCCGAGAGGCGGATGGGTATCTTCGGAGTGGGCTTGATCCTTACCGGCTTCGCGCTGCAATCCGTCCAGTATTGGGTGGCGCTGCTCGACGTGAGTATAGGTTCTTAGTCCTCGCGATGGATAACGCAAAAAGGAGATTGATCGAAGCGCCATGGCATATCTAACGGTGCTAACATCGAACTCATATGCGATTACTCCGTCTTGCTTCGCCCAATAGCAATCCTAACGGTTATGCCCAGCGGCTTTTGAAGGGGGTCCGACTGGCATGGCAGCGCTCGTAAATGCGCCGCATGCGAGCCGCGACTGCAAAGGCAGGACAATCCCAGCAAATACCCTGCGGCAGACTAAGACGGCAGCGAAAGCCAAATACAAGGTCGAGTAAATGACGGTGCCGCCTCCTGTCCGCTTGTCTAAATCGAAGTTCGTCGCAGGCGTCCAGTGTCTGAAGCGGCTGTATCTCCAGATCTATCAATCCGAACTTGCGGCAGAGAGCGACGACGGACAGGAGGCCCGGCTCGAACAGGGAAATGAGGTTGGACGGTTGGCGCAGAGCGCGTTCCCGGGGGGTGTGCTGGTGGATTTTGGCCCGTTGGAGCTAGATGCCGCGCTGGCCCGTACAGCCGTGCTGGTGGATGACCCCTCCGTCCCCGCCATCTTCGAAGCCACCTTCCGATACTCCGGCGTGCTGGTCCGGGTAGACATTCTCGAGCGTTGCGGCCGGAATCGCTGGCGGCTCATTGAGGTGAAGTCTTCAGTCGAACTCAAAGAGCACTATTTATACGACGTTGCGATTCAGCATTACGTAGTATCGGGTTGTGGACTCGACCTGTCCTCAGCGGTTCTGATGCATCTCAACCGCGACTATATCTACGACGGGAAAAGTTATGATCCGCATAAGCTCTTCGTTATAGCGGGCGTCACGAGGGCGGCCAGGAATCTCGCCAAGGATATTCCAAAACTGCTGCGCGCGCAGCGGAAAGCGTTGGCGCAGGCAAGTCCGCCCGGTGTCGAACCCGGCCCGCACTGCCGCGATCCATATATATGTGAGTTTTTCAGTTACTGTAACCCCGATCCACCCGAGAATCACGTTTCGTGTCTCCCCCGGCTGAGCGAGAAGAAAAGGCAGGACCTGCTTGACCTCGGCATCACTCTCATCCGCGAGATCCCGGACGATTTCCCGCTGACTGAAATCCAGAATCGCGTCAGCGTCGCTGTGAGGACTGGTCGCGCCTGGGTAAGCCAAACCCTGGCAAAGGCATTGGCCGGATTGAAGTATCCAATCTATTTCATGGATTTCGAGTCGCTGTTTCCCGCGATTCCGCGCCACGCGGGTATGTGGCCGTATTCGCATATACCGTTCCAATGGTCCGTCCACCGCCAACTGACGCCGGATGCGGCGCTCGAGCACTTCGAGTTTCTGGCTGACGATGCCCGCGACCGCCGGGTGGAGTTCGTAGGCTCGCTTTGCGAAACGCTGGGCCGGCGTGGGCGGATCGTGGTTTACAATGCGGCGTTCGAATCGCGGCGTCTCCGCGATCTTGCAGATTGGTTTCCGGAATTCGGCGACAAGATCGCAAAGATCCAGGGGCGCTTGTGGGATCTCCTGCCGTTCGTCAGAGAGCATGTTTACCATCCGGAATTTCAGGGGTCATATTCGCTGAAGGCGGTCCTGCTGGCGCTCGTGCCGGACCTGACTTATGACGGCATGGAGGTTGCGCATGGCGGCGAGGCCGGTCTTATATGGGAACGAATGATACGAGACGGCTTGGCGGCACCGGAGCGAGCGCGGTTGAGATTGGCGCTGCTGGCGTATTGCCGCCACGATACACTCGCGATGGTGAACGTGCTGGAACGGATGAAGGCGCTATGACGAACCCCGCAATCATGCGCCGATGGGCGGCCCTCGGCCGATCGGCTCGCGTGCATTCACCGGCTGTGGATTGGACACCCGCTTCCCGCATGATCGACGCTGCCGAAAATGATGCCGCGAAATCGAA
>Ga0210402_10002017_pt1 | contig 20209 bp, 13 predicted proteins | sample IncBWC7MmetaG_FD_161055 | JGI IMG/M metagenome (GOLD analysis project Ga0210402, IMG submission 161055) | Forest soil microbial communities from Barre Woods Harvard Forest LTER site, Petersham, Massachusetts, United States - Inc-BW-C-7-M | ecosystem: Environmental > Terrestrial > Soil >... | reverse complement strand
TGACAGTCGCTCCTGGCGGCAGCCTTGGCTACCTGGCGGTGGGCGATGCGGCCAGCGTCCACTATACCCGCACGGTGATGTTTACCACGGGCAACCCGAATGCGCCGGCTAAAGCGACCGGCACCGAGACCGTGGGACAGGTGGCGCAAAATCCGGCTGACATTGCCACCAGTGCCGCCGTGATCGTGGGGCGTGCCGTGAAGTCGAATAGCCCGAGCAGCATCGATGTTGTTAACAACAACGGCGGCGGCATCTATAACATCAAAACGACGCAGCCGTCGCGCGAAGCGGCCATCGCGAAGTTGAAAGTTGGTGATTCGATCACCGTCAACGTATCCCCGATCATCGCCACCTCAGTCGCTAAGTGCGGCCTGTTCGGCAAGGGACTGTTCGGCTGCTGAACCACTAGAGAAAACCTCGCGGGGTACCCCCTGTGAGGTTTTCAGGTGTCAAACTTCGGTGCGGCTACTTAGAGTAGGCGCGTTGCAGGATCGTCGTTAGAGGCCTAGGCCCTGAGACGGGGTGGACCGGGTTCGTCTCGAAACTGATCGAACTCTTCGGGCGGCTCGACGCCGCCAGTCTCCTGGCAGGCAGGAAGGCGGAAGCGTTCAGCCGGGAAGTGGAAGTAGGAGCCAAATCATAGAATGGTCAGGATAACACTGTCGAAAGCGAGAAAACCCGCGTCGTACATTGCAGGGGTTGCTCACGCATATCCAAGGCTCGGTTACCATAATGTGCGCTACTGGTGGGATGGCGATACGAGTGTTCGTATGGGCCATTCTGTGTCACGCTTCGCGAGCCTGGATCATATCGGGGCGATCCTGTTGATGGGGGCCTGATGTTGAGCCGTATTGTTATGACTACCGCTCTGGCAGGGCTGCTCGCCGCCGGAACAATGTCCGTGCAGGCGCAACAACCTACCAGTTCGACGCAACAGGCAGCCAACCCATCTGGCTGGACCTTCAACATCGCACCTTATGGGTGGTTCGCGAACCTCAACGTGACCAGTAACTTGCCCCTGCCGCCCGCGATTGGGGGCACATTATCCACCAATTCGTTACCGGCGTCAAAATATTAGGGGATGAACTTGCCGTTGCCGGCGCAGGTTGAGCGTTTCATCAGGTTGCCGGCGTTCGAGGCAGGCGGAACGATACGGTTTCTGATGCTGGACAATCTGGTCAGGCTTTTTCTAGATCGTGTGTTTCCAGGATTTCAAATCGCCGGCCAGGGCATGTTCGGACTGATACGTGACACCGATGTCGAATTCGAAGAAGAGGCAGAGGATCTGGTGCTCTCCTACGAGACGGCACTCAAGCGACGCCGGCGCGGTGTTGCGATCCATCTCAGCATCGATGCTCAGATGCCCGAAGGTCTGCAGACGATCATAGCCACACAGATCGACGCCGAACCGAATCAGGTGTACCTGCAGCGCGGCATCCAGGGCATCGCCGATCTCAAGCACCTTATCGTGGACGATAGGCACGACCTGCTGTTCCCGCCCTACACGCCACGCTTTCCCGAGCGCATTCGCGATTTCGGCGGCGACTGCTTTGCAGCGATCCGGGCCAAAGACGTCATCGTTCATCATCCATTCGAAAGCTTCGACGTCGTGATCCAGTTCCTGCGTCAGGCAGCGCAGGACCCGCAGGTCATCGCGATCAAGCAGACGTTGTACAGCACAAGCCGCGACTCGCCCATCGTCCGGGCGCTGATCGAAACGGCCGAAGCCGGTAAATCTGTCACTGCCATGATCGAGCTGCGCGCCCGGTTCGACGAGGAGGCCAATATCAGCCTTGCCCGCAACATGGAGGCTGCCGGGGTGCAGGTGGTATTCGGTTTTGTCGGCGTGAAGACGCATGCCAAGCTCTCACTGGTCGTCCGTCGTGAGGGCGCCTCGGTCCGGTCCTATGCACATTTCGGCACGGGCAACTACCATCCGATCACGGCGCGCATCTATACCGACCTGTCGTTCTTCACAACCGATACTTCGCTGACGCGCGACTCGGCACGACTGTTCAACTACATGACTGGCTATGCCCGTCCTGCGCGTATGGATGCTCTTGAATTCAGCCCACTGACCACACGCAAAGCCCTGCTCAACCAGATCGACCACGAGATCGAATTCGCCCGATCTGGAAAGCCCGCCACGATCTGGCTCAAGATGAACAGCCTGGTGGGCAAGACCCTGATCGATGCGCTCTATTGCGCGTCGTGCGCGGGTGTACAGGTGTCGGCGGTGGTGCGCGGCATTTGCTGCCTGCGCCCAGGGGCCGCAGCGCTTTCTGAGAATCTCCGCGTCAAGTCCATCATCGGTCGCTTCCTGGAACACAGCCGTATCTGCGTGTTTGGCAACGGCCATCGGCTGCCTCACGGGAAGGCAAAGGTCTTCATCAGCTCTGCCGAATGGATGGAACGCAACATGGACTGGAGGGTCGAGAGTCTGGTGCCGATCCACAACCCACCTGTGCATGCGCAGGTGCTGGACGAAATCATGGTGCGGCTGGCTGATCAGCTCGAAATGATCGCGTGAGATGGTCTCGCATAGTGACAGCGCCCACAATGCGACCGGTGGTCCAAAGCCACTGATTGCCTCACCCAATCTCACCAGCCCGCATTGGTCAGCGGTTTACCACGAATGGGCCGCTGCGCCGAGCCACGTGCAATTTTATGCTCGCGTGCGGAGATGTCATCGTACTGACATCAAATGCTCGGTTGGTTGCGCGAAGCCAAAAGTGGCTGTTTCCAGTGTTTAGTTCCCGAGTTTCACCTGATTTCTCCGCGCCGCCAGTGGCACGCGTGTCATGCGGCTATCGACAGTACCTCTGCGCGTTGCTAAGGCTGGCATCACAAAAGGGTTTGGGCGCTATATGTCGGACGCAACGATGAACGGCGACATCGCGGTCATGCAGTCGCCGCGCCCGCATTTGGACGAGAAGCCGCACGTCGCCGGCGCGATCGCCTTCCTGTTGGTGCTTGTGGCAGGCCTCGGCTATGTAGCGTACAGCATCATCAACGACATGAGCCAGGCGGGCGAGCATGGCCTGGCCATCGGCGCCTTCGTCCTTCTGGGTATCGCTCTGCTGATCGCGCTGGGCTTCGAGTTCGTCAACGGCTTCCACGATACCGCCAACGCCGTCGCCACCGTGATCTATACCCACAGCCTGCCGCCGCTGGTCGCCGTGATCTGGTCGGGAACATTCAATTTCCTCGGCGTGCTGACCTCCAGCGGCGCGGTCGCCTTTACGATCGTCACGCTGCTGCCGGTGGAGTTGATCCTGCAGGTCGGCAGCGGCGCCGGTTACGCCATGATCTTCGCGCTGTTGATCGCGGCGATCATTTGGAATCTGGGCACCTGGGCGATGGGACTTCCGAACAGCTCCTCGCACGCATTGATCGGTTCCATCATGGGTGTGGGCCTCGCCAATCAGCTTATGGCGCCGGCATCGTCGGCGACGTCGGGTGTGGATTGGGGTCAGGCGGTCGGCGTGTTGAAGGCCCTGCTGTTCAGCCCGCTGATCGGGTTCGTGATGGCCGCGGGCCTGCTTCTGCTGATGAAGCTGGTGATTCGCAGCAAGGCGCTCTACACCGCCCCCGAAGGGCGCAAGCCGCCCCCGCCGACGATCCGCGGCCTGCTGATACTCACCTGCACCGGCGTATCGTTCTTCCATGGCAGCAACGACGGGCAGAAGGGCATGGGACTGATCATGCTCATCTTGATCGGCGCGGCGCCAACCGCCTACGCGCTCAACCGCGCCATGCCGGACAGCACCACGCCCATGTTCCTGCAGGCGACGCAGGAGGCGCAGGCCGTGTTCCGGGCGCACGCGGGTACCAGCCCGCCACCGGCCGACGCCGCGGCGGCCCGTGCCACGGTCGGCGAAGCGCTGAAGACCAAGGACGTGAACCGCCCGGAGGTCTATGCCGCACTTGCCGTGCTGACGGGCGATATCGCGCGGCAGGTCAGGGACTTCGGCGCGATCAAGGCCGTGCCGGCGGCTGCCACAACGAACGTGCGCAACGACATGTATCTCGCGTCGGACGCGGTGCGCGTGATGGGCGCAAGACCGCCTGGGTTCGACGATGCGGATCTGGCCGCGCTGAAGTCGCTGCGATCCTCGCTGGACAGCGGCACCAAGTTCATTCCGATCTGGGTGAAGGTGTCGGTCGCCCTCGCACTCGGCCTGGGCACGATGGTCGGCTGGAAGCGTATCGTGGTGACGGTAGGCGAGAAGATCGGCAAGACGCATCTGACCTACGGGCAGGGCGCCTGCGCCGAGATCGTGGCGATGGCGACGATCGGCATGGCGGACGTCTATGGCCTGCCGGTTTCCACGACGCATGTGCTGTCGAGCGGCGTCGCGGGCACGATGGCGGCGAACGGCTCGGGACTGGAGTGGAGCACGATCAAGAACATGGCGATGGCCTGGATTCTGACGCTCCCGGCTGCGATGGTGATTGCCGGTTCGCTGTATGTCATCCTGCGGCAGGTGTTCTGAGGCGGGGGGTGTAGGCTGGGCAGTTGGATATAGAACATGGACGTTGAAGACGCGGAACTCGACCGGATGCAGAGCGTCTACAAGGCTGCGGTTGAAGCCTGGATCACAGCCATCCGACTTGAAGAGCAGTTGGCGTCGGTCAATCACTCGGTGGCGGATATCGATTTATGGGAGAACGCCCACTTCTTGGCCGAAGCAGCCTGCGGCAAGGCGGAGGCCGCAAAGGCGGCATACGAGTCCGCGCTGCGGACAAGGTTCTTCGGCATCGACTGACACCGCGCCGGACCGGTGATCGGCGTAGGCCGAACTCGATCAAGTCAAAGAGTGCTGCCCGGCGACTGAGACGTTTCCGCCATGTGCTCACGGTCGACCAACGGTTACAGGAGAGCCTCATGGATGAATTGATCAACGTCGCAGCGTCTGCGGTTGTTCCGACGCAGATCGACCGCGATCCGGCTCGGCTGTCAGGGCAAATGGCCGCGTTGTTCGAGCGCCATCTGCGGTTCGACGACGTCGTTGATCCGACCGCTGCCGAAACGCGCCAGAAGTTCGAGGCCGCGGCCCGCGCCGTGCGCGATGTCCTGTCGCAGCGCTGGATCGAAACGCAGCGTGTCTATGACCGTGAGAACCCGAAGCGAATCTACTATCTTTCCATGGAGTTTCTGATCGGCCGCTCACTGACCAACAACATCACCAATCTGATGCTGCGTCCCTTCATGGAGCGCGCCGCGCGCGAGGGCAGCCTCGACTGGTTCGGCCTGGTGGATCAGGAACCGGATGCCGGCCTCGGCAATGGCGGTCTCGGGCGGCTGGCCGCTTGTTTCCTCGACTCGATGGCCACGATGCAGCTTCCGGCGATGGGCTACGGGCTGCGCTACGAATACGGCATGTTCCGCCAATCCATCGACAATGGCTGGCAACGCGAGCATCCGGACAATTGGCTGCGCCGCCAGGACCCCTGGGAGGTGGCTCGCCGTCAGGAGGCCGTCGAGGTCAAACTCGGCTGCACATTCGAGTTGAACCAGGGGAGCCTGCGGGTCGTGCCCGGCCGGCCTTCGGCGTTGATCGGGATGCCGTTCGACCGGCCCGTCGTGGGCTTCGGCGGCAAGACCATCAACAGCCTGCGGCTGTGGAGTGCCGCGGCGCTCGACTACTTCGATTTTCGCGAGTTCAGCACTGGCGACTTTGTGGGCGCCCTGGTCGGAAGCATCGCGGCGCATACGCTGACCCGCGTCCTCTACCCGGACGATTCCACCGCGGTGGGGCAAGGGCTGCGCTTTGCCCAGGAATACTTCCTGGTCGCCTGCTCGCTGGCCGATCTGATACGCCGCTTCCGTCGCTTCAACACGGACTGGAGCCAGCTTCCCGACAAGGTCGCAATCCAGCTCAATGACACGCACCCCACACTGGCGGTCCCCGAGCTGATGCGCATTCTGCTCGACGAGGCGCAACTGGGTTGGGAACAGGCATGGGACCTGACGCAGCGGACGCTTGCGTACACCAATCACACGTTGCTGCCCGAGGCGTTGGAGAGGTGGCCAGTGCACTATTTCCAGCTCATGCTGCCGCGTCACCTTGAAATCATCTACGAGATCAACCAGCGCTTCCTCGACGACATCCGCCGCCGCCATCCCGGCGATGAGGCGCTGATCGAGCGCATCAGCCTGATCGAGGAGGGGGCGGAGGACAAGGTCCGCATGGCCAATCTGGCGATTGTCGGCTCGCACAGCACCAATGGCGTCGCGGCGATCCATTCGCGGCTGCTACGCACGATGACCGTCCGCGATCTGGCCGAGATCTTCCCCGAACGCTTCAACAACAAGACCAATGGCGTCACGCCGCGTCGCTGGCTGCTGCTGGCGAATCCCGGTCTGTCGCGCGTCATCGCCGATGTGATCGGCGAGGGCTGGACGACCGATCTCGGCGAGATTGCGAAACTGAAGCCGTCAGCCGAGGATTCGGCGTTCCGCCGATCCTTCATGCAGGCCAAGCGCGACGCCAAGGCGCAGTTCGCCAATTGGCTGCAAGTGACCTCCGGGCAAACGGTCGACCCGGACAGCATCTTCGACTGCCAGGTAAAGCGCATCCACGAATACAAGCGCCAGATGCTCAACGCCCTGCGCATCGTCGTCCTGTACAATCGACTGCGGGAGAACCCCGGCCTCGACATCACGCCGCGTACGTTCTTCTTCGCGGGAAAGGCGGCGCCCGCCTATATTGTCGCAAAGCTCATCATCAAGTTCATCAACAATCTGGCGGCCACGATCGACAGCGATCCGGCCATCCGCGGCCGACTCAAGGTGGTCTTTCTGCCGGAATACGGCGTCTCGCTGGCGGAGCGGCTAATCCCGGCCGCGGATGTCTCCAACCAGATCTCGACCGCCGGCTTCGAGGCAAGCGGCACGAGCAACATGAAGTTCATGATGAATGGCGCGCTGACGGTCGGCACGCGTGATGGCGCAACGATCGAGATGACTGAGGAGGCGGGGGAGGAAAACTTCTTTCTCTTCGGCCTCACCGCACAGCAGGTCGCCGACAGTCGCGGTTGGTACAGCCCGTATTGGCACTATGAGAAAGATCCGGAGACGCGCGCCGCACTCGACCAGATTGCCGGCGACTATTTCAGCCAGAACGAGCGCGGCACCTTTGCCCCGCTGCACGACATGCTGCTGAAGAACGGTGATCACTACATGCATCTGGCCGACCTGGCCGCTTATCTGGAGGCGGACCGGGCGCTCTGCGCGCTATACGCAGATCGCGACGCATGGGCCCGCAAGGCGATCCTCAATGTCGCCGGTTCCGGCAAGTTCTCCAGCGACCGGACCATTGCGCAATACGCGGCGGAGATCTGGCAGGCGAAGCCCTGCCCGGTATTATAAGCCCCGAATTGTAAGGAGCTGGGTCATGGCGTTGTCACCCCTGGCCGGCAAACCGGCCCCGAAGGAGCTGCTGGTCGATCTCCGCCGTCTGGAACACGAGTATTTCGCCCGCCGGCCAGACCCGGCGGACCCGGCGCAGCGCGTGAGCTTCGGCACCAGCGGGCATCGTGGCTCGTCGTTGCGCGCCTCGTTCACCGAAGCGCACATCCTGGCCATCACGCAGGCCATCTGTGACTATCGCCAGGCGCAGGGAGTGATCGGTCCGCTGTTCATGGGCAAGGACACGCACGCACTCTCCAAGCCCGCGGAACGCACGGCGCTCGAGGTGCTGGCAGCCAATGACGTGACGACCGTCATCCAGCGCGACGACGGCTTCACGCCGACGCCAGTGATCTCCCACGCCATCCTGACCCACAACCGGGGACGGAGTGATCGCTTCGCCGATGGCATTGTCATCACGCCGTCGCACAATCCGCCGGAGGACGGAGGCTTCAAGTACAACCTGACCAACGGCGGCCCGGCCGACACCGATGTGACGCATTGGATCGAGCACCGCGCGAACGAGCTGCTGCGCGATGGTAGTGCTGCCGTGCGCCGAAAGCCGTTCGAGGCGGCGCTCGGCGCGGAGACGACGCACCAGGACGATCTGGTGATGCCCTATGTCGAGGACCTGCGGCACGTCATCGACATGGACGCGGTGCGCGCCGCGCGGCTGTCGCTGGGCGTCGATCCGCTTGGCGGTGCGGCGTTGGCGTATTGGGAGCCGATCAACCGGGTCTATGGCCTGGAAATCGTCGTCACCAATCCGGTGATCGATCCGACCTTCTCGTTCATGACGGTCGATCATGACGGCGCAATTCGAATGGACTGCTCCAGCCCCTACGCCATGGCGCGTCTCGTCGGCCTCAAGGACCACTATCAGGTCGCCTTCGCCAACGACCCTGACTCGGACCGGCACGGGATCGTCACGCCAGGTGCCGGCCTGATGAACCCCAACCACTATCTGGCCGTCGCGATCGACTACCTGCTGACCCACAGGCCCGAATGGCCGGTGGACGCTGCGGTTGGCAAGACCCTGGTCAGCAGCAGCATGATCGACCGGGTCGTGCGGAAGCGGGGCCGCCATCTGTCCGAGGTGCCGGTTGGCTTCAAGTGGTTCGCCCCAGGTTTGTTCGACAGCACGTGTTGTTTCGGCGGCGAGGAGAGCGCCGGCGCCAGCTTTCTGCGCCGCAACGGCAGTGTGTGGACGACCGACAAGGATGGGCCGATCATGAACCTGCTGGCCGCGGAAATCCTCGCCTGTACCGGAAAGGATCCGGGACAGCATTACAGGGCGCTTACAGGGGAATTCGGATCGGCCTTTTACGCCCGTATCGATGTTCCAGCGACGCCGGAGGACAAGGCCAGGTTGGCGCGACTGTCGCCTGACTCTGTCCGGGCATCCGATCTGGCCGGCGAACCGATCACCCAGAAGTTGACGCGGGCTTCCGGTAACAATGCGCCGATCGACGGCTTGAAGGTCGTTACAGCCAATGGCTGGTTCGCAGCGCGGCCGTCCGGCACAGAGGCCGTCTATAAGATCTACGCCGAAAGCTTCCGGGACGAAAAGCACCTGGAGACGCTCTTGAGCGACGCACGGCAGATCGTGCAGGACGCATGAGTGGCGTTTCGACGACAATGCCTTTGGTTGTCGGTGGCAGAGCAATCGTATTGGCGCGGATAGGTTTTGGCTGACGCAAGGGAGTGGTGTGATACCAATGGACGAGGCGTTTGACTCTACGGCTCGGCCTTCCCCGTCATGGCGGGCGAAGGCCCGCCATCCACGTCTTTCCTCAGTGCAATCAAAACAGACGTGGATGGCCGGCCTTCGCCGACCATGACGACGGTGGGGCTCCTGCCGCTGACCGCTGATAGTCGGCGACCGGTCGACAGACGCATAGCACGCGCGGACCGACGCCCATGGCCGTGGCGCATTAGCCCAACCTTGACGTTCGGTGCGACCATTCGGCTTTGCAAGGTGCGTCAACAGTCATCGCAGCCTCTGTCGTGCGGGACGCCTACACGCTAAACTACAGGCCGGAAGGGATGATCTTCGCACAGGTCGTGTCGCCGACCGCGGCCATCGGCCGCTGCCACAGGAGACCGCCAATCCCATGCCCAACGGACCCGAGACCACGCTCTCGCCGGATCAGGCCGTGGACCGGCTGGAGGCGTTGCATGCCAAGGCGGTGCAGGCGCAACGCGACGCGCTCGCCCGCTTTGCCGCGGGTGGCCCGCCGCCGGATGCCGAAGAGCGCCGGCGCTTCCGCTATCCCGAGCTTCGCCTGGTCTGGCAACCGAGCGGGCCGGTGCCGGTCACCCGCCGCGCCTGGGGCAAGTTCCAAACACCCGGCACCTATGCCACAACGATTACCGAGCCCGGCTTCTTCCGTCGTTACCTGCTCGAACAATTGCGGCCACTGGCAGCGGAATACGGCGCCGCCATCCGCGTGCACGTCAGCAATCAGGAGATGCCTTACCCCTACGTGCTGGAATTCGGCAGCGAAATCGCACACGGCGCCGTCTCGCCGGCGGAACTGGCACGACATTTCCCCGCGCCTTTGTTATCGGAGGTTGGCGACGAGATCGCGGACGGCCTGTGGACTTCTGCGGAGGGGCAGGCGCGGCCCCTCGCGTTGTTCGATGCGGTACGTGTCGACTTCTCGCTGCGCCGCCTGCAGCACTACACCGGGACCGACTGGCACAGCATGCAGCCGTGGATTCTGTTGACCAACTATCAACGCTATGTCGATCAGTTCGTGCGCTGGGGTCTGGATGCGTTGGCTGACCCTGCCACTCCGTATGATCGTCTGATCGCGCCTGGCGCCATCGTCGACCGGTGCGATGATCTAATGACGGCCGAGGCGCGTCTCGCCGCCGTGCCATGGTATCGCTTCCAGATGCCCGCCTACCACCTCACTCGCGCCGATGGGCAGGGCGGCGTGAGCATCGTCAACATCGGCGTCGGCCCATCGAATGCCAAGAACATCACCGACCACCTCGCCGTGCTGCGGCCGCATTGTTGGCTGATGATTGGCCATTGCGGCGGGCTGCGGCCGTCCCAGGCCATCGGCGACTACGTGCTTGCGCATGGCTATTTCCGCCGCGACCGGATTCTGGACGATCTGGTGCCGCCCGAGGTGCCGGTGCCTGCGCTGGCGGAGGTGCAGGTCGCGTTGCAGGAAGCCGCGGCGCGCGTGACCGGCGAGCGCGGCGATGCGCTGAAACAGCGGCTGCGCACCGGCACCGTGGTCTCCTACGACGACCGCAATTGGGAGCTGCGCTGGTCGCAGGAGAGGCGGCGCATCAATCTCTCGCGTGCCATTGCCGTCGACATGGAGAGCGGCGCACTGGCGGCGCAAGGCTATCGGCTGCGAGTTCCCTACGGAACGCTGCTCTGCGTCTCCGACAAGCCGCTGCACGGCGAGATCAAGCTGCCGGGAACGGCCAGTGCTTTCTACCAGCGCGCGGTCGGCGAACATTTGAGCATTGGTATTGCCGCAATCGACCTGTTGCGCGGCGACCTCGGTGCGTTGCATTCGCGCAAGCTGCGCAGCTTTGACGAGCCGCCTTTCCGGTAAGCAGGCTCCTGCAGCCTGCGCAACAATGATAAATCCGTCTGCGGCCCTGCTTCCACCCTCCCTCCACTAATCCTTCAGCGCGAACGTGTACAATCTGACCGAACCGTCGGTCTCGGTCCGCCGGTAAACGACTTGGACCTCACTCGCAAATCCGGGAAACCGGTTTGGATTTCCTTTCGCTGGACGGTAATATAGGGGCTGTGTACCTGGATGTCTCACCATGACGACCGAGCGGCCAAACCACGTCCTGGCCGCTATCGCCGGCTGGCGCCGTGCCGTTGCGGCGCAGCGATTTCCCGCGCTGCGCGGTGTGAGGCGATGCCAGAAGCCAGTTGCCATGCGCAGATGACAAAGGCGTCAATCACCTATATGGCAACGTCACGTCATCCAGAGGTATTGGCTGAATGCCCCCTGACGGCAGGCTTCGCGCGTGGATCGAAGTGCATGACGACGGGGTGCTCGCTGCGTTTGTCGGCGTACCCGGCGCCGCCAACGCCCGCGTCGGCAGGCCACCTGCCACGCAGCTCTGTTCCTCGGCAGAGGACGCCAGGCAGTGGGTCGAGGAGGAAGCAAAGGCATTCGGTCTGCCGGTCGAGTGGGTGGACAAGGGACCGCCATAGGCTACCGGTAATCGGCTGACCCTCGCGGCGGGCTCAGTATTGGCCCGTGATCGCCCGCCTGCGGCGAATCCTGGGCTGTCATAGAAGTTACACACAACTGCACTCCACCGAAGGCAAATGCAGAACGCACAGCTAAACTTGGCGTGGGGAACAACGTCTTGGACGCGCTGATCGCGCCGCGAACGGACGCCAACGATGAAATCGAGCTGAAGCTGCTCGCGCCCGCTGGCGTTCTTGACCGGCTCCGCGAAGCACCGGTCATCGTGCGGCATGCCCGCAACGGCGGCGTCGCGCGCCGGCTGGACGCGGTCTACTACGACACGCCGGACCGGACCCTGTTTCGCCACGGCTTGTCGCTGCGCATCCGACGCAGCGGCAACCGCTACGTCCAGACTGTCAAGCGTGCCCCCGTTCATGGACAACCGTTCGTGCGTGGCGAATGGGAAGCCACCGTGGACGGCGCCGCGCCAGACCTCGCGTCGTTGCCTGTGTCTGAGATCGGCAGTCCGTTGGACGCGATTTCCTCCGATGCGCTTGATCCGATCTTCGAGACGAAGGTCCGGCGCCGGACACAACGGCTTGAGTTCCTCGGGGCCGTCATCGAAGTTGCCTACGATCAAGGATCCATTGAAGCCGGCGAACGTCGCGAACCGCTGAACGAGGTCGAGCTTGAGGTAAAGGCCGGAAACCCGCGGGTGCTGTACGACCTTGGCATCGAATTGCTCGAGATTGCGCCGCTGAAGATCGGCACGCAGAGCAAGGCGGACCGAGGCTATGACTTGGCTTTCGATCTGGCGCCGAAGGCGACGAAGGCAACGACGCCAGCCATCACGGCCGAGCACACCGTCGATGATATCGTCGCTGAAATTCTTGGCACCTGCCAGCATCATCTTCTGGCGAACCAGGCAGTGGCCGAGGATGGGCGGCACCACGAGGGTGTCCATCAGATGCGGGTCGCGCTGCGTCGCCTGCGGACCGCATCGGCACTCCTGCGCCGCGAGTTGGGATTGCCGACAATGCGGGGGCTGGCTGGCGAAGCGAAGTGGCTGGCCACGCTGCTCGGCGCGCCGCGCGATTGGGATGTCTTTGTTACCGAGACGCTGGGAGGACCTGCCGAGCACCTCAAGCTCGATAGCGTTGATTTCGACGGCCTACGTCGCGCCGCCGAGCCTTACCGCTCGATCGCCTATGGCGCACTGCGGGATGCGCTTGCCGGTCCCCGCTACAACCGGTTTCAACTGTCACTGCGCCGCTGGATCGAGTCCCGAAGCTGGCGAAATGAGTTGGCAGGCAATTCACTTGCGGTCCTGCTGGAACCAGCTCCGGCTTTCGCCGCTCGGGTCCTGACGCGGCTGCACCGCAAGGCCTTGCGGCAGGGTGCGCATTTTCGACGGCTGGACCCCGATGCCCGCCACCAACTCAGGATCACCCTCAAGAAGCTACGCTACGCCACGGAGTTCTTTCAGTGGATCCACGGTAGGAATGCAGAGCACAGCCAGTATTTTGGATGCCTGGCGCAATTGCAGGACGTGCTGGGCCATGACAACGACACCACAACGACGCAGAAGTTTCTCAGCGATCTTGCACACCAACCGGTCACACCGGAGGTCCAGCGGACGATCGGCGTGGTGATAGGTTGGCAGGCGCGTGACCGTATCGAAGTGGGGCGAGAGCTGCGCTGGCAATGGCGCCGGTTCGCGACCATTCCGCCGTTCTGGCCCAACTAGCCTCGCTGCGCCGGTTTCCCGCGAAGGGTTGCGCCGACGCGGAAGACCATGCTTTGCAGTCGGTGAATCCGGCGGAAGCTGACCGGGATGCCCAAAGCAAAGCATGGTTACGGCAGTTAACACGATACTATATCAATACGGCGCGCTGCCATTCTCGATCACGGAGCAAGGGGCGATCAGGGTTCTGCTCGTGACCACCCGAGGGCGGCGAAACTGGATCATTCCCAAAGGGTGGCCCATCCGAAATCTGACGGCCGCTGCCACGGCCACGCGCGAAGCATACGAAGAGGCAGGACTCGTCGGTGCCGTTGTCGGCGACGAACCCTTCGGGTCCTATCGCTACGAAAAGCTGAGGAACTCGCGCAGGATGACGATCTATGAGGTGTCGGTATTCCTGTTCGCGGTCGAGCGGCAGCTTCGCAAATGGCCGGAGAAGTCCGAACGCGAGACCCGATGGTTCGAGCCAGAGGAAGCATCGACGCTCGTCGCGCCCGCCGGTTTGGCGGACATTCTGCGAAACGCGGGGCGCCAAATTCTGGTCGGGACGGTTTAGGCGGCGCTTTTAGGAAAACAGGAACACCGCGGCGGCAATCGCGCAGGTCCAGTGATTGTCGGGTCCGCACGTGGCCGTGGCCGTGATCGACGTGCTGTCGATGATCAGGCTGCTGTGCTCGTATATCTGTTTGCGTTCGTTCCATGCAGCATCGGGATCAAAATCCAGGCCGAGCGTCGAGGCCAGCATGGTCGCGGCGAGGTCTTCCGCCTGTTCCCCGCTCGCCTCGGCAGTCATGCCGTATCCATGCAGCTCCGAAATATATCCATACATGTCGGGATCGGCCGGTCTGGCCAGACCGAGGCTGGCGTAAACAAGGCGCCCGAATTCATTGGTCTCCGATCGGGCCAGGACGCAGAAGGTGATGTCGCCGGGCCTGAGCATGTCAACCGCCTCCTCGCGAACGATCACCTCGCAGTGCGGCGGCAGAATGGACGACACATAGACCAGGTTCTGCTGCTCGATATCCGCGTCACGCAGGGCGAGCTCGAACGCAGTGAGTGCATGGCGATGAACGCCCACACCCTTGGTCAGGAACATGCGCTTTGGGCTGGGGAACATATCATATTCCTTCGAATGCCAACGCGACCACGGGTGCATTGTCGGGCGGTCCGGATATAGTGCCCCCTCAGGGGCAGCGCGTCGATTGAACCGCGATTGGAGGCGCGAACATGCGCGGTGCATGAAGTCCCATCAAATGAAAGTTTGTCTGCATGCCACCCACTTGGACGTTCTGCCGCCGGCTCATAGCGAAACTGTCGCGGAACCGTCATCCCACTGTAACAGTACACAGTGCATGTGGCGTTTCATGCGGAGCCGGGCATGCCTAACACCCCGATGACTACGCTGGTTCGCGCCTCAATGGACGCGGACGTGCCGGCCATGCTCGCCATCTATCGCCATCATATCTCGCGCGGGCTCGGCGACCTCGGCGATTATGAGGCCGAGCCACTCGAGGACGAGGATCTGAAGCGGCGGCATAAGAACATGCGCAAGCGCCGCCTGCCGCATCTGGTCGCCGAGGTTGATGGTTCCGTCGCCGGGTACGCCTACGCCGTCCCGTTCCGCAAGCGCCCAGCCTATCGCTACACGCTCAAGCACTCGATCTATGTTCATCACGCGTTCGTCAATTGCGGGATCGGACAGACCTTGCTGCCGGCCCTGATGGATGCCTGCGCCTCTGCCGGCTATCGACAACTCATCGGGTATATCGACGCCGCCAACACAGCGTCGCTGCGACTCCATGAGTCCTTCGGCTTCGTCCGCGTCGGATTATTGCCCGCGGTCGGCTTCAAGTTCGGCCAATGGGTCGACAGTGTCTTGGTGCAGCGAGCGCTAGGCCTAGGTGACACAACGCTTCCTGGACTTTGGCCGCAAACGCCGTCGGCCACCGCGGATCGTGGCTAGGACACCGAATGGCCGGCAAACATGCCGGCCGATCCCGCCCTCGCGTTGAATCCGGCGTCACGCAATGGTCAGTCGCGACCGTCGTCGCCGGGGAAGTCCGACGTCACCACACCTGTGGTCTCGTCCACGAACAACTTGCGCGCGACGAAGTCGTGTCGATCGAAGTCGAACATGTTCGCCAGCGTGCCGGCGATCGTGTCGAACGACCCGCCTGGCTGGACCCGTTCGCCGTTCAGCCAGTTGTCCTCGATGAACCGGATGATCGAGGTCTGATCGGTCAGCGTGTGATCGACGAAGTTGGACCTCGCGAACGGCGAGATCACCAGCAGCGGCAGGCGTGTTCCGTAGCCGCAGCGACCCTGCACCGGCTTGCCGAAGGCGCCGTTGAGCGGTGCTTCCGGAGCGGGCTGTCCCTGCTGCGCGCCGTTGTCGCAGACGCCCACGGCATTCAGTGCATCGACCGCGCTGAAGGACGGGTTCACGATCGGCGGCATCTGGTGATCGTACCAGCCGTCGGAGTCGTCATAGGCGATGACCACGGCGGTCTCATCCCAGAACGGGCTGAACTCGAGCGTATTAATGACATTGACCAGGAAGTTCTGCTCGTCCAGCGGATCGGAATAGCCGGCATGCCCGTCCTGGAATGCCGGCGCCTTGAGGAAGCTCACCGACGGCAGGTTGCCCGCCTTCAGCGCGGCGAAGAAGTCGTTGATGTCGTACTGATGGTTAGCCGGTTCCGGCGTGTTGGAACCGGGCACCGTGCTGTGACCGATCGCCGCGACCGACGAAGGCCGCATATGCGTCGGGTTGCGCGTCGAGGCGTAGTACTGGAACGGCTCGTGGTGCGGGATGTAATCTGTCGACGTGAACGCCGGTGTGCCGGGCGCCTTGGGATCGGTTTCACGCAAGCATCCGGTCGTGCCGTTCGCGTTGGTGATGGTCAGATCGAAACCGCCTTCGAACCATCCCCAGGTGATATTCTGCGCATTCAGCATGTCGCCGATGTTGCGGCCGTGCATGGTCACCCTGTCACCGGTCCGCGAGGAGCAGACGTCGAGCAGCGGATCGGCGTCCCCGATCAACGTGAAGCCGCCGGCGCCGTCCTCCACCTCGTGCGTCGGGTGCAGCAGCTTTCCGGTGCTGTCCACCACGTTGGCCGTGGCATCGAAGCCGTTGGTCTGACCGGACACGAGCGCGATCGCGCCGGGCGACGACGGCCCGAATGTCGTGGTCCAGCTATTGTCATTGAGTGCGAAGTCCTGGGCGTAGTTCCACAGCGCGGTCACCGTGTTGCCGTCGTAGTAGCCCATCACCAGCCCTGCGATCGGCGGCGTCGAGGGCGGCGGACCATCGACCCCAGTGAATGCCGGGAACCCGTCCATCTTGCCGTTGTCGGACGCCTGCTGCTCGGGCTGGTAGTTGTGGTCCTGGTCGGCGGTCAGCGCCTGCGCGGGCGACAGGCGGATCGGGTTGGACGCGTTCGCACCGTTGAGCGGCGGCCCGTCCGCCGGCGCGTTCGGGTTGGCGTTCGGGTTGTCGTTCAGCAGATCCATATTGCGCAGCGGCCGGAACCGGTTGGCGGTGTCGAGCGGCGTAAGCAGGTTATTGATGCGCCTGGGCGTGCTTCCCTTGGCTTTGAACGGCGTTTCGCCGGGCTTGTTCTCCGCCATCGGGTAGGTGCCGAAATAGTGGTCGAAGGAGATGTTCTCCTGAAAGATCACGACCAGATGCTTGATGGGTGTTTTCGAGTTCCGATCCTGCATGCCCTCCTGCGCCGATGCCCCGGTCGCGATGAGCGCAAGCGCTGTCGTAGCGTACAAAATGCTCTGCCGATATTTCATGCGTATCCCCTTCCCCCGTACGAACGCCCGGGTGCCACCGAGTTGCGCATGGTGATCCCGTTCGGCGCCCTATTATCGTCGGAGGCAATCGTACGGAGACCGTGTTACAATTGTTCGGTCGTTGCCGTCACGAAATCGCGAGTCGATCGCCCTAATCATCGGGTTCTCTTTCCGGAGAGGACCCTGATGCACCGTCGTGGGGCTGTAATCAGAACGTCATTGATTTGACGCAGACGGCCCGCCCACTATCCGCGTATTCGCGAGTCTGAATGAAATCCGCAATCGTATCGACAACGCTGTTTCTCGCGAGAACACCCCGCACGCCGAATTCGGCGGGTTCACACAGCTCGCCGTCGCTGCAATTTATCGAGCGTGATCGGCAGGTCGCGCACGCGCTTGCCAGTCGCGTGATAGATCGCGTTGGCGATCGCCGCAGCGACGCCGACGATGCCGATCTCGCCCAGCCCCTTGATGCCGAGCGGATTGACGATGTCGTCCGGCTCGTCGACGAAGATGACGTCGATGTCGTGCACGTCGGCGTTCACCGGGACATGATACTCGGCGATGTTCGCATTCATGATCCGGCCGAATGTGTGGTCGACCAGCGTTTCCTCGTGCAGCGCCATGCCGATACCCCACACCACGCCGCCCATGATCTGGCTGGTCGCGGTCTTGGTGTTCAGGATGCGGCCTGCGGCGACCGCGCTGACCACGCGGGTCACGCGGATGACGCCAAGCTGCTCGTCCACCTTCACTTCGGCGAAGACCGCGGAGTGCGTGTTGTGCGCATGAGCGCCGTCATCGTCGAAGGTGGTCGTCTTCTCCAGCTCGATGCGATCGATGCCGCCATGCCGCATCGCATCGGCAATCGGCACCGCGCGCGAAGCGTCCCACCTGTGCACCAGCCTACCATCGACAAGTGCGATCTCGTCAGCCGTAGCGTCCGCAAGTGGTGAATTCGGTATCTGCCTTGCCAGTAGCAACAGCTCAGCACGGACTGCGTCCGATGTCGTCACGATCCCATTCGACACCGATGCTGCGATCCATGATCCGCCTTCGACCGGCGATTGCGGCAGCGTCGAGTCGCCAAGTTTGACGGTGACGCTGTCGAGCGGCAGTCCGAGCATGTCCGCCGCGACCTGCGTCATGATCGTGTAGGTGCCGGTGCCGATATCGGACGTGGCGCAGGAAACCTCGGCGTGGCCGTTGGCTGTCAGGACGATGCGCACCGCGATCGGCACCTGAAGCGCTTCCCAGACGCCGGTCGCCATGCCCCAGCCCACCAGTTCAGTGCCATCACGCATCGAGCGCGGTTCGGCGCTGCGCCTGTTCCACCCAAATGCCTCGGCACCCTCGTGATAGCATTCACGCAGGCGCTTGCTGCTGTACGGCCGATCGCTGTGTTGGTCGCGATCCGAATAGCATCGCAGGCGAAGCTCGAGTGGATCGAGCCCGAGAGCGACCGCAAGTTCGTCCATCGCCGATTCAAGCGCATAGACCCCGGGCGCGGCACTGGGCGCGCGCATGTCGCACGGCGTGGCAAGATCGAGCCGCACGAGGCCATGCGTGTATCGCGTGTTGGCGCACCTGTAGAGCAGGCCGGACCAGCCGGTCTCCTGGCGGTGGAATTCCTCATACTGCGATGTCACTGTGATCGCTTCGTGGGTGATCGCGTCGAGCGTTCCGCCGGCATTCGCGCCCAATTCGATCTGCTGGATCATGGCGGGTCGGTAGCCGAGACCGTACATCTGCTGCCGCGTCAGCACGAGGCGCACTGAGCGCTGCAACGCGCGCGCGGCCAGCGCGGCCAGGACAACCTGATATTGCGGGCGCAGGCCGGAACCGAATGCGCCGCCCACGAAGGGCGACATGACACGCACATCATCCGGTGGCATGGCGAGAACGCTACACACATAGCGCTGAACGTTCTGCACGCCCTGCGTCTTGTCGTAGATGGTCAGCTTGCCGCCAGCCTCGAAGATCACCGTCGAAGCATAGAGTTCCATCGGATTGTGGTGTTCGATCGGGACGTAGTACTGGCCACGGTGATGCACCTGCGCCGAGGCCAATGCCTGCTCGGCCGCGCCGCGCGGCTTCGGCGGGGTGAATGGGTCCGCTGCCAGCGGCAGTGCGATGGCCTTGTCGCGCTGATGGTGCAGGTCGGTGACGTGTGCTTCCGCGTCGTATGCCACACGAACCAGCGATGCGGCGAAGCGGGCAATCTCCGGTTCCTCGGCGACCACCAGCGCGACCGGCTGTCCGCTGAACCAGATCCTGTCGTCGTACAGCGGCCGGTAGGGCGAACCCTCCGGAGCGACATCGTCCCGGTACGCACTGTCGTCGCTTGCCATGGGTGGCCGGTTCTGATGCGTGAGCACGGCGATCACGCCTTCGACGGAAAGCGCCTCGCTCGCGTCGATGCGCGCGATGCGACCCCTGGCAATGGTGGATGCCACCACGCTGGCGTGCGCGAGGCCGGTCGCATCGAACTCGCCAGCATATTTTGCCTGGCCGGTAACCTTGGCGCGGCCGTCAACACGGGACGTGGCGGCGCCGATGTATGAAGTCATTGGCATGCTCTCTTTCTGCTCATGCAATCTTCTTGTTGGACTGCACCTGCGGGGTGCCGGCCGCTGCCTGCAACAGCGCGCGCACGATGGCACGGCGAGCGAGATCGATCTTGAAGGCGTTGTGTTCGAAGCCCTTGGCGTCGCGCAGCAAGACATCCGCCGCGCGATTGAACGCCGACCGGTCGGCGGTCTGCCCGCGCAGCGCGGCCTCGGCTGACGGGTCGCGCCAAGGCTTGTGTGCGACGCCCCCGAGCGCCAGACGGGCCTGTTTGATCGTGTCGCCTTCGAGCTCCAGTGCCGCCGCGACGGATACGAGCGCGAACGCATAGGAGAGGCGATCACGTATCTTCAGGTAGGTGTAGTTCGCCGCAAAGCCCTGCGCCGGAAGCTCCACCGCCGTGACGATCTCGTTCGGCTGGAGGTTGGTGTCACGCTCCGGCGTCTTCTCTGGCAGGCGATGGAAATCGGCAAATGCGATCGCGCGCGCGCCGGCCGG
>Ga0210402_10002016_pt1 | contig 20228 bp, 19 predicted proteins | sample IncBWC7MmetaG_FD_161055 | JGI IMG/M metagenome (GOLD analysis project Ga0210402, IMG submission 161055) | Forest soil microbial communities from Barre Woods Harvard Forest LTER site, Petersham, Massachusetts, United States - Inc-BW-C-7-M | ecosystem: Environmental > Terrestrial > Soil >... | reverse complement strand
CAAAAGCGCCGCTCAGCACCTGCAGCTTGGCCTTCGGCAGCGCCGTCGCATTTTCGGGAATGCCCGCGCTAGGGCTGGCGACGGGAGCGGGGCGTTTGGCCGCAATGGCCTTTGCGGCTTGATCCACTGCCGCGCTGACGCGGCGAATCCGGTCCTCTCCCTGCGAGCTGGGGGTGATGACCATGGTTTTTTCGAACTCATCCTGTTCGGTCTCGCCATCCTGGCTGTCCACGAAACGCAATTGGTGGTGCCCGACTGTGATGACATCGCCATGCTGCATGGCATGCTTCTTGATCAGCTTGCCGTTGACGTAGGTGCCGTTGGTGCTGTTCAAATCCTCAAGGAACGAATCGTTGAGAATGTTGATGATGAGCGAGTGGTGGCCGCTCACCGCCGGATTGTCGATACGAATATCGTTGTCCGGTAGGCGCCCGATCGTGTAGCGCTCCTTGTTCATGTTGTATTCCGCGAGGACCTGTCCGTCCAAGCTGAGCATCAGGCGTGCCATTCAGACTCCATTTTGCTAGCCGAACCATCCCAAGATTTTGTCAAATATACGCCGGTGCGCCGGGAACGGCTCCTCGACGTGCGCCATAATCACCGAGACATTATCCCGACCACCGTTATCGTTCGACAGCTGTATCAACTGTTTAGCAACAGTATCAAGATTAGCACTAAAGGTGCTGATTGTTAAGTGAATGTCCTCGTCCTCGATCATGTCAGAAAGGCCATCCGAACACAGTACGTAGTAGTCACTTTTCTGTGCCGGCTGCTCGTGGATCTCGACCTCGACATTCTGCTCTACCCCGAGCGCCCGTGTAACATAATTCTTGTTGGTTGCCCGCTGCGCTTCCTGCTGCGAATAGAAACCCCGATCGACCAACTCCTGCAGCAGCGAATGGTCCAGCGTCATCTGCTCGAAGCGGTTGTCCCGCAATCGGTAAACCCTGGAGTCCCCGACATGGGCGATGGAAACTTTGTTGTCGTGGAACAGGCACGCCACCACCGTCGTGCCCATGCCCTCGCACTGAGGCTGGGTTTTTGAGGTGTGGTAGATGATCTTGTTGGCTCTGTGAATCGCATCCCGCAGGATGATACTGGGCCGCGTCAATCCGGACTCCGCGTCGCGGACGCTCAAATCCTCGCGCACGAATGCATCGCGGACCAGGTTGATGATGGTCTTCACAGCAATGCCGCTGGCGACCTCGCCGGCGTTATAGCCGCCCATGCCGTCGGCGAGCACGAACAGGCCGATGTCGGCTTCACTGCCGATCATGTCCTCGTTATGTTCGCGGACCTTGCCGGTATCCGTGAGCGCGACGCTAGCGATTTTCCCCTTCAAACTCATGGGGTTTTATTCGCTTTTCGTGTCATGCGATTAAATCCATTCATGGCGACCCGCTGGCAATTCGCGAGATACAGTCCTCCAACGCTGCAGCCATCTGGGCGCCTGAGTCGTACCGGTCTTCGGGATTCTTGGCCAGCGCCCGATCGATCACGCTCTCGACGCAAACGGGCAGATCCGGACGGAACGCCCGCAACGGCGGATGTGGCGCTTCGGCGATCTGCTGCATCAGCCCGGTCATCGAATCAGCAGTGAACGGAAGCTGGCCGGTTAACAATTGAAATAGGCTAACACCCAGGGAGAACAAGTCCGAGTGACCTGTCACAGTTCGTCCCTCAAGCTGCTCGGGTGACATAAAGGAGGGTGTGCCGAGCACGATTCCGGTCCGCGTCGTGCCGGCGCCGCTCAGGCGCGCAATTCCGAAATCTGTGATCTTCAGCGTGTCGGTGCTCGGGTCGTACATCAGGTTTGCGGGCTTGATATCGCGGTGGACCACCTGCTGTTTGTGCGCGAATCCCAGCGCATCCGCCGTGCGCGCGATCACCTGCAGCACTTTGCGCGGCTCCATCAAATCGCTGGACTTCGTGTAGTCGCTCAAATGGCGACCCTTCAAATATTCCATGGCGATATAGGCCAGTCCGCGCTCCTCGCCGACGTCGTAAATAGTCACGATGTTCGGATGATTGAGCCGGCCCGCGGTTTCGGCCTCGCGAAAAAAACGCGATCGCGCCTCGACCAGCTCGGCGTCGCTGAACTCGCTGGCAAGCGGGATCGCTTTGATCGCCACCATCCGGTTTATCGCGGTGTCGCGTCCGAGGTAAACCACGCCCATCGCGCCGCGGCCGATTTCGCGCTCGAGTTTGTACCTGCCGAGCCGCTCGGCATCCGGTACGGCGGCCGCGGCCGTGCGCTCCGCGGCCGGTGCATTTTTTTCGCTCAGGGCGCGCAGATTCGGTGTCGTTGCATCGGTGGCAGCGGCAGAGGACACCGCATTCGCGGTGGTTGCTGCCTTCGGTTTATTGCGTTCGGCATCCATCAGCCGGCGCAATCGCGCCGAGACATCCCGATAGGTGTTGTCGAAGCGTGCCAGATGGCGGTATACCGCGATCGCCTGCGGCGCACGGCCTCTATGTTCAAGCTGGTTGGCCAGGGTGTAGAGATCGCCCAGCACGGTGCCATTCGGCTTGCGGCCCTTGAGTTCTGCGAAGCGCTGCTCGAAGTTGTCGAGCAAACGCGCGGTATCGCCGGGGGCAACGGCTGTCGACTTGGGGATTTGCAGCGCCACGACCGGCTTCGCCCAGCGTGACCATATGATAAGGAGGCTGCCGGCTGCGAGCAGCAGGGATCCGGGCAGCCATAGCCAGGAAGTTAGGTTATTGGTGAGCACTCGGAGCGACAGGCCCGCTGCCAGGACCACAAAACCCACAATTGCTGCGATCAGCCCCAATTTGCGCATGCAATAGACATAATCCAAGTCACGAAGCCCGGCAGTATAGGGGATAGGATTGATATATCCGCTGCTGATGTCACAAATCGACGTAAGGGACGCCTATGGCGAGGTCAAAAGAGGTCTTTATCTGCCAGAACTGCGCGGCCTCTTCGCCGAAATGGCAGGGGCAATGCGCCGGCTGCGGCGAGTGGAATACCCTGATTGCGGAAGTCTTGGCCTCAAATTCGCGCCAAGCGCGAGTGGTTCGGCCGCCCAAAGGCGACGGTCTGTCATCCTCGCTGGCCGCAGAGGCCACCGTCGAGGTACCGAGGCTGGCGACCGGCTCGACGGAGCTCGATCGGGTCCTCGGCGGCGGTCTCGTCCCGGGCTCCGTGACCTTGATCGGCGGGGATCCGGGGATCGGGAAGTCGACGCTGATGCTGCAGGCGGCCGCCGCGCTCAACAGGTCGGGCCCCGTGTTGTACGCCACCGGTGAGGAGTCATTGAAGCAGGTCGCACTGCGCGCGCGGCGATTGGGATTGGAGGCAGCGACCGCGCGGCTGATTGCCGAAACCGGCGTGGAAAACATCGTTGCAGCCGCGTCTCAACTCCTGGCGCAGGTTCTGATCGTGGATTCCATTCAAACCATGTACTCCGAGCGTGTCGAGGCCGCGCCGGGCGCTGTTTCGCAACTACGTGAATGCACCGCCGAGCTGGTGCGATTCGCCAAGGTGAGCGGCACGGCCGTGCTGCTGGTGGGCCATGTCACAAAAGAAGGTCAAATCGCCGGTCCGCGCGTGCTCGAACACATGGTGGATACGGTGCTGTACTTCGAGAGCGATACCGGCAGCCGCTACCGCGTGCTGCGGTCGGTGAAAAACCGGTTCGGCGCCGCCAACGAGATCGGCGTATTCGCGATGCTCGAACAAGGGCTGCGTGAGGTGACCAACCCATCGGCGATATTTCTGTCGCGCCACGCGGAGCCGGTGTCGGGCAGCGTCATTACTGTCATGCGCGAGGGAACCCGTTCGCTGCTCATCGAAGTGCAGGTGCTGGCCGATGTGGCCCTAGGTATGAATCCGCGTCGCGTGGCGGTCGGCATCGATGCAAATCGATTGACCATGTTGCTGGCGGTCGCCCATCGGCATTCAGGACTGCTCCTGCAAGGCCACGATGTATTCGCCAATGTGGTGGGCGGCGTGCGGCTCGCCGAGACCGGCGGCGATCTTGCCATTGTCATGGCGGCGCGCTCCAGCCTCATGGATTTGCCGGTGCCGAATTCGCTGATCGCGTTTGGGGAATTGGGACTCGCGGGAGAAATTCGCCCGGTGCCGTTCGGCGAAGAGCGGCTGCGCGAGGCGGCAAAGCATGGATTCAAACTGGCCGTTGTTCCGGAGGCGAATGTGCCGAAGCGCTTCCCCGACGGCATGAGCGTGCGCGGAGTCACGCGATTGAACCAAGCGCTGGAGGCGTTTTAGCCGAGCTCGCTACAACGCTGTTGCTTGCGGCGGCCTGATGCGCACCGTCTTGATCGCATTCTCGCCGGTCTGCAGTACCTCGAGCATGTAGTCCGCCAATTTAAGAGTGGTTCCCGGTTCCGGGATGGTCTCCAGATACTCCACGATCAATCCATTCAGGGTTTTCGGTCCGTCGATCGGCAAATTCCAACGCATCGAGCGATTCAGCGCGCGAATCGTGGCCGACGCATTGGCGACGAAGCTGCCGTCGCTCTCGGCATGCACGTCCTTGTGCATCATGGTGGCAGGATCGGTGGTGAATTCCCCGACGATCTCTTCGAGAATGTCCTCGAGCGTCACCAGTCCCTGAATATCGCCGTATTCATCGACCACGAAGGCCATGCGGCGCTTATCGCGCTGAAAATTCAGCAGCTGGGTGTTGAGGGTGGTGCCCGATGGAACAAAATAGGCCTCGCGAGCGCCCGCGGCCGCGGCCAGCGCCTCGCGGTCCAGCCGCCCGCGCGCCAATTCGTGCACCACGGCCTTCATGTGCAGCACGCCGATGATGCGATCGATTTCTCCTTGATACACCGGCAATCGGGTGTGCTGGCTTTGACGCAACTGCTCGATGATGCGATCCCAATCATCATCGACGTCGATGCCGACGATCTCGTTGCGCGGCACCATGATGTCCTCGACCGTGGCGCTCTCGAGATCCAATATGCTGACGAGCATCTGTTGATGGCGACGCGGAATCATGGCGCCTGCCTCGGCAACCACGGTGCGCAACTCCTCGCTGCTCAGGGAATTCGAGGCTTGTTGCCGCGATACGCCGAACAACCGCAGGGTGCCGTTGGCAAACAGATTCGTAATCCAGACGAAGGGATACAGCAAGAAGAGCAGCGGCGTGTAGACATACGCGGCGGGTAAGGCCAGACGCTCCGGGTACAAAGCCCCAAAGGTCTTTGGTGCGACTTCGCAGAAGATTAGCAGCACGAATGCCAGCAGCGCGGCCCCGAAGGCGACCAGAAACTCGCCACCCAGGCGCAGCGCGATGAAACCCACCAGAATCGGCGCCGCCACGTTGACTAGGGTGCTTAAGAAAAGGATCAACCCGATCAGGCGGTCCGGACGGGCGAGCAGCCGCTCCGCCAGCCGCGCGCCGCGGCTTCCTTCCTTGGCGCGGTGCCTCAGCCGATAACGGTTCAGGCTCATCAACGCCGTTTCGCTGCCGGCGAAAAATGCGGCGAGAATGAGCAAGCCCGCTAGCGCTTCGAACATCAGTAACAGGGTGGGATGCGCCATGGTGGCAGGTGCGGTCGGGGCTTGAGACTAGCCCCAGTGTCGCCCGAACAGGTACTCGAGAACGAACTTCACGCCGAAATAAGCGAGCGCCAGGATTCCGAAACCGAACAACGTCCAGCGCACCGCCGAGCGGCCGCGCCAGCCGAAGCGTATGCGCCCGATGAGCAGCACGCCGAACACCAGCCACGCGATCAGCGACAGCACGGTTTTTTGCACCAGATTCTGCGTGAATAGATTGGTGACGAACACGAAGCCCGTGAGCAGCGCCAGCGTCAAGAAACCAAAGCCCGCCGCAATGAGCCGAAACATGAGCTTTTCGAGCGCATCGAGCGGCGGCAGGGCGCTCGACAGGTCGGCGATTCGCCGCGTGCGCAGTCGGCGATCGAGGATCACCAGCAAGATGGCCGTGACCGCCGCGGCAAACAGCAGAGCGGCGGCGGCCATGGACAGCAAGACATGCGCGGTCAGTTCCCAGCCGGCGGTCGCTTCGGCGTAGCTGCGACCAACGCCGGCTAAGCCGGTACCGAGCGCTGCGCCGACCGCTGCGCTCGCCATCAGGGTGGCCCCGAGCACGCGATTATGCTTGTCGATCGAAATTAAACAGGCGAGGACCGCAAGGGTCCAGCCCAGCAACGATGTCGCTTCGAGCAGGCCGATGGAGAAGCGGCCGTTGAGGCGCATCATGCGCATGATGGCGTCGCTGTGGCCGATGATGGTAACCAGAATCAAGATCCACGCAACGGGTTCCAGTCGCGGCTGTTTTACAGTGCGCAACATCGCCCATGCGCTTGCGGCGTACAGGAGAAACAAAATGATGGCGAGGATCACGGCTTGCCTGAAGGATGACGCTCCGATGATGGCACACGTATAATAACCGCAATATGTTTGACCGGCTCACATCCAATTTGTCTGCGGCGTTGAAGTCCCTTTCCGGCCGCGGCCGACTCAGCGACGACAATATTTCCGATACGGTGCGCGAAGTCCGCCTGGCCTTGCTGGACGCCGATGTGGCGCTGCCGGTGGTCAAGAGTTTCACGGACGCGGTCAAAGCACGCGCGGTCGGCGTTGAGGTGACGAAGAGCCTGACCCCGGGGCAAGCCTTCATCAAAATCGTGCATGAAGAGCTGACGCGGCTGATGGGCGAGCCGAGCACGGGACTCAATTTACGCGCCCAACGGCCCGTGGTCGTGATGCTCGCCGGGCTGCAAGGCGCCGGCAAGACCACCAGTGCCGGCAAGCTCGCGCGCTGGCTGATCGAGAAACAGAACAAAAAAGTGCTGATGGTCAGCACCGACGTGTACAGGCCGGCGGCGATCCTGCAGTTGCAGACCCTGGCTGCGCAAGTCGGCGCGGGCTTCGCGCCGGCGCTGGGCAGCGAGGCGCCGGTGAGCATTGCCAAGCGCGCGTTGACCGAGGCGACGCTGCAGGCATACGACGTGCTGCTGGTCGATACGGCGGGTCGGCTGCACATCGATACCGAGATGATGGCCGAGGTACAGGCACTGGAAGCGGCGGTGCAGCCTCACGAGCGGCTGTTCGTGGTCGACAGCATGGCGGGACAGGATGCGGTCAACGCAGCCAAAGCCTTCAACGAGGCGTTGAGCCTCACCGGTGTGATACTCACCAAAGCGGACGGCGATGCGCGCGGCGGGGCCGCGCTGTCGGTGCGCCACGTGACCGGAAAACCCATTCTGTTCGTCGGCACCGGTGAGAAATCCGAGGCGCTGGAGTTGTTCCAGCCGGAACGCATCGCCTCGCGCATCCTCGGCATGGGCGACGTGCTGTCGCTGGTCGAGCAGGTTCAGGAACAGGTCGACCAGGAAAAGGCGGAAAAGCTTGCCAAGAAAATCACCAAGGGAAAATCCTTCGATCTGTCCGACCTGCGCGATCAGTTGAGTCAGTTGCAGAACATGGGCGGCATGGCGGCCCTGATGGACAAGCTCCCCGCCCACCTGCAGGCGAATGCCGCGGCCGCCGCCGGTGCCGTCAATCCCAAAAACCTCAAACGCCAGATGGGGATCATCGATTCGATGACGCCGCGCGAGCGCCGGCGGCCGGATATGATCGATAACTCCCGCAAACGGCGCATTGCGGCCGGATCCGGGGTTCCGCTGCCCGAGGTCAATCGTCTGCTCAAGCAGTTTGACCAGATGCAGAAAACCATGAAAAAGCTCGCCAAGGGCGGCATGTTGCAGAATATGATGCGCGGGATGGCGGGGCGTCTGCCCCCTGGCGGCTTCGGCCGCTAGGAATCGCTCCGTTTAGGCAAACCAATTGTTGCTCTTAAGCCCTGATTGTCATTACAATTAGCGGCTAGGCAGGCCCAAGGTGAATTTACGATGGTGACGATCCGGTTGACTCGACGCGGCGGCAAAAAGACGCCCTTTTATCACGTTGTGGTGACCGACAGCCGCAAACGCCAGGGCGGCACCAGCCTTGAAAGCGTAGGCCTGTTCAATCCCGTGGCGCGAGGCGGGGAAGTCAAACTGCGTTTGGACGTCGCGCGGATCGAGCATTGGGTGAGCAAGGGCGCCCACATGTCGGATCGCGTCAAGTTTCTTCTTTCCACCTTCCGCAAGCAGGCCGCGTAAGGGCTACAGGGCACGATGAGCGACGATGCATCGGCGCTCATCCAACTGGGTGTGGTGGGCGCACCATTTGGCGTGCGGGGTTGGGTCAAGCTTCGTTCACACACTGATCCTCCCGAGCGCTTGTTGGAACATCGCAATCTGCAGATTGGGCGTGAGGGATCCTGGCGGACTTATCGCGTCGAGGCGAGCGGGCGGAGCGGCGGGGCGCTCACCGCGAAATTGGCCGGAGTCGAGGATCGGGACCAAGCGGCGGCGCTTCGAGGCGCGCAAGTTAGCGTGCCGCGCAGCGAGTTGCCGCAGCGGGATGCGAAGGATTTCTACCGCACGGACCTGATTGGCTGTGAGGTGGTAAATCTGGCCGGCATCGGCTTGGGGGTTGTGCAGCATTTCATCGAGACGCCGGCGCAGGCGCTGATGGTGGTGCGCGGCGAGCGGGAATATTGGGTGCCGGCCGTGCCGAAGCATCTGAAGCGCGTGGATTTGCAGGCGCGGCGGGTGGTGGTGGATTGGGACGCCGGGAGCGTCGGCGCAGCGGACTAAAGATATGCGTTTTGCCGTGGTTTCGCTGTTTCCGCAGATGATCCGTGAGGCGCTGGATCACGGAGTGATCGGCAGGGCGCAGGAGCGCGGGGTTTTCGCGGTCGATTATTTCGACCCACGCGATTACACCAGCGATGCGCACCGTACGGTCGATGATCGCCCTTACGGCGGCGGGCCCGGCATGGTGCTGATGGTAGAGCCCATGCGCAGCGCTAGGCACGCTGCGGCGGCGCTGCTGCCGCCGGGCAGCCGACGGGTGTATTTAGGGGCTGACGGACGCAGATTCGAGCAAAGCATGGCACGCGAAGCGTGCCGCTGGCCCGGTCTCTTGTTGGTGGCGGGACGCTATGAAGGCCTGGACGAGCGCCTCATCGAGCATGAAATCGATGAGGAATGGTCGATCGGGGATTACGTTCTGAGCGGCGGCGAACTGCCCGCGCTGGTGGTCATCGACGCGATCGTGCGCCTGATGCCAGGAACACTGGGCAGTTCGGAATCGGCGCTGCAGGAGTCGTTCAGCGACGGTTTGGTGGATTGGCCGCATTACACCCGGCCACAGGTGCTGGACGGGCACGAAGTGCCCGCGGTGTTGGCGTCCGGTGATCATGCCGCGATTCATCGCTGGCGATTGCAGCAGGCGCTGGGACGCACATGGCTGCGCCGGCCGGAGTTGCTGGAGCGCCGCGGCATGAGCGAGCAAGAGCGGGAATTATTGGAAGAATTCAAGTTTGAACGTGCGAGGCAATAGTCATGAACAAGATCATCCAACAACTGAACGGTGAGCGCGCCACGCGCAAGATTCCGGACTTCAATCCCGGCGATACCATCGTCGTGCAGGTCAAAGTGGTGGAAGGTGAGCGTGAGCGCGTTCAAGCTTACGAAGGCGTGGTGATTGCCAAAAAGAACCGCGGCATCAATTCCTCGTTCACCGTGCGCAAGATTTCGCACGGCGAGGGCGTGGAGCGCGTGTTCCAGACCTTCAGTCCGTCGATCAGCGAAGTCAGCGTCAAGCGCCGCGGTTCGGTGCGGCGCGCCAAGCTCTACTATCTGCGCGATTTGTCAGGCAAGGCAGCGCGCATCGACGAGAAGGTCTGAGCACTGAATGAGCGCCGGATCCGCGCTTCGGGGATTCTTCGGGCTGGTCTGGAGAATCCTCGATGGCACCCGCAAGGTCCTGCACCTGGCGCTGTTGCTGGTGATTTTCGGCTTCATTCTTGCGGCGCTGCATACCTCGATTCCAATAGTGCCGCGCAGCGCGGCGCTGATCATCGCTCCGCAGGGCGAATTGGTCGAGCAGTTGGGTGAAGATGCGGTGCGCCGCGCGTTTGGCGAGGCCTCCGGCGGTCCGGCTCCAGAAACTCTTCTCCGGGACGTGACCGAAGCCATCGCTTTTGCCAAGTCCGATTCGCGCATCAAGCTCATCGTCCTCGATCTCGACAATATGAAATCTGCCGGCTTGTCGAAATTGCAGGAGATCGGCGCCGCGCTGCGCGATTTCCGCGCCTCCGGCAAGCGGGTGGTTGCGGCCGGAGATTCCTTCGATCAAGCTCAGTATTACATCGCCGCCCAGGCAGGCGAGGTGTACCTCGATCCGATGGGAATGGTGGCGGTGGACGGCTTCAGCTATTACCGCATGTTCTACAAGGACGCCATCGACAAGCTGGGCGTCGAATTCAATGTGTTCCGCGCCGGCACGTTCAAGAGCTATACGGATCAGTTCTCCCGCAACGACATGGCACCGAGCGAGCGCGAAGAGACCTCGGTGTGGCTTGAGAGCCTGTGGAACGCCTACAGCCAGGATGTCACGCGGGCCCGGTCATTGCCTGCCACGGCACTCAAGGATTTCGTCACAGACCAGCCGGCATCGCTGCAGGCGGTGAACGGCGACATGGCGAAAATGGCACTGCAGCGCGGCCTGGTTACCGCATTGAAGAGCCGCCGGCAGGTCGCCGATGATCTCAAAGGGCTGGTTGGCGAAGATCAAGACAGCCATTCGTTCAATTCGATCGGAATGAGGGATTATCTCGCGGCCGCGCGCTCCAAGCGCATTCTGAAATCAAAAGCCGACGCCAAGGTCGGCATCATCGTGGCCTCGGGAGAGATCTTCGACGGCCATCAACCGCCGGGATCGATCGGCGGCGAGAGCACTTCTGATCTCCTGCGCCAGGTCCGCTACGACAATGCCGTGAAGGCGGTGGTGCTGCGCGTCGACAGCCCGGGGGGCAGCGAATTCGCCGCCGAAGAAATCCTGCGCGAAGTGCAGGCATTGCGCAAAGCCGGCAAGCCGGTGGTCGTATCCATGAGCAGCTATGCGGCCTCGGGCGGCTACTACATCGCCGCTGCAGCGAACCAGATCTTCGCCAGCCCCACCACGCTGACGGGGTCGATCGGCGTGTTCTCGTACATTCCCACATTTCAGCGCAGCCTGGAGAAGGTCGGGGTCAAAGTCGACGGCATCGGCACCACGCCGCTGGCCGGCGATCTGCGATTGGACCGCGCGCTGGGGCCGGTTACCAAGCAGATGCTGCAGGCGTCGGTCGATCACGCCTACGCGCAATTCCTGCGGCGGGTCGCGGACGGCAGGAAGAAGTCCGTGGAGGATGTGGACAAGATCGCGCAGGGCCGGGTGTGGGCGGGTCTCGACGCGCAGCGCATCGGCCTGGTGGATCATCTCGGCGGCCTCAAGGACGCCACCGATGCCGCCGCCAAAATAGCCGAAATGGGCGCCGGCTACGATGTCGAATACATCGAACCGGAACTGAGTCTGCGCGAACAGCTGCTGCTGCAGATTCGGTCGCAGACCGCGCAGCTGGCGGAAATCACCGGGATAATTCCGCCGCGCAGCGACGTCGAACGGATTTTGGATCCGCTGCTCGAGCAAGCGCGCTCGATCGCCAAGCTCAATGATCCGCGCGGGCTATATTCCTATTGCTGGTGTCGCGAGCCGCGAAGCACGCTGAAAGCGCAGCTGAGCCGTTGACCCTTAGGCCGCTGGCCGCGGCGCCATCGCGGGTCGCCATTGGCGCGTCTACAGGCTCGACCAGTCCAATGTGACCTTCCCGGATTTGCCGGAATTCATGATTTTGAATCCCTCAAGGTACTCGTTGATTCCCAGCCGATGGGTGATCACCGGCCGCACGTCCAGTCCGCTTTGCAGCATGCTCGACATTTTGTACCAGGTTTCAAACATCTCCCGGCCGTAGATGCCCTTGATCGTCAGGCCTTTGAAAATAACTTGATTCCAATCGATCGCGGTGTCGCCCGGCGGGATGCCGAGCAGCGATACGTTGCCGCCGTGGTTCATGGTCCGCAGCAACTCGCGCAGCGCGGCGGGATTTCCCGACATTTCAAATCCCACATCGAACCCTTCTTCCATCCCTAAATCGCGCATCGCGTCGTCCAGCGATTCGCGCGATATATTCAGGGCTCGCGAGGCGCCCATCTTGGCCGCCAGACCCAATCGATAGTCGTTGACATCGGTAATGACGATGTGCCGCGCGCCGCAATGCCGCGCGATGGCCACTGCCATGACGCCGATCGGACCCGCGCCGGTGATGAGCACGTCCTCGCCAACCACGTTGAATGCCAGCGCGGTGTGAGTGGCATTGCCGAGAGGATCCAGGATCGAGGCAATCTCATCGTCGATGCCGGCAGGCAGCTTGAACACATTACTTGCCGGAATGGTGAGGTACTCGGCAAAAGCCCCCGGTCTGTTCACGCCCACGCCGGAGGTATTGCGGCACAGGTGGCGCCGTCCGGCGCGGCAATTGCGGCAATGGCCGCAGGTGATATGGCCCTCGCCCGACACCCGGTCGCCGGTGTTGAAGCCGCGCACTTCGCTGCCCAACTCGACGATTTCCCCGGAATACTCGTGGCCGACCGCCATGGGGACCGGAACGGTTTTCTGCGCCCACGCATCCCAATTGTAGATGTGCATGTCGGTGCCGCAGATGGCGGAGCGATGCACCTTGATGAGGACATCGTTGTGGCCTACCGCGGGTTCCGGTACGTCCTGCATCCAGATGCCGGGTTCAGCGCGCGCCTTGACCAGTGCTTTCATAAGTTCCTCTAGTGAATGATGCCGAGATCTCGCGCAGAACGGCCGAACGCGGAAATCACATGATCGAGTTGCTGGGTGCTGTGCGCAGCATTCATTTGGGTGCGAATTCTCGCTTTTCCATGGGGGACGACCGGAAAAGAGAACGCCACCACGTAGATGCCCTCGGCCTGCATCCGCTCCGCGAGCCGCACTGCCAGGGGCGCATCTCCCAACATCACCGGGACTATGGGGTGCTCGCCGGGGATCAGGTCGAAGCCCAGTGCCTGCATGCGTTCGCGGAAGTACCGGGCGTTGGCGTGCAGCCGATCGCGCAGCTGCGATGAGCTTTCCAGCAGATCGAGCACCCGGATGCTGGCGGCCGCGACTGCCGGCGCGATGCTGTTGGAGAAAAGATATGGCCGCGAGCGCTGCCGCAGCCATGCGACGATCTCCTTGCGGGCGGCCACGAAGCCGCCGCTGGCCCCACCCAGCGCTTTGCCGAGGGTACCGGTCAAGATGTCGATGCGGCCGATGACGCCGCGCAGTTCGTGCGAACCGCGCCCGCGGCTGCCGATGAAGCCGGTGGCATGCGAATCGTCGACCATGACGAGCGCATCGTGGGCATCCGCCAGGTCGCAGATCTCGTGCAGCCGGGCGATCGATCCGTCCATCGAGAATACGCCGTCGGTTGCGATCAACCGCACGCGCGCGTCCTTGGAGTCCTTCAGCGCCTGCTCAAGTTCATTCAAGTCATTGTTGGCATAGCGCAGTCGCCGCGCCTTGCACAGACGTATTCCATCGATGATGCTGGCATGATTCAGCGCGTCGCTGATGACCGCATCCTTCTCGTCAAGCAGGGTCTCGAACAGCCCGCCGTTCGCGTCGAAGCACGAGGAATACAGAATCGTATCCTCCATCGACAGATACGCGCTCAAGCGCTGCTCCAGCTCGCGATGCACGCTTTGCGTGCCGCAAATGAAGCGTACCGACGCGACACCGTAGCCATAGCGGTCCAAGCCCTGATGCGCAGCCTCGACGACTTGAGGGTGGTTGGCCAGTCCCAGGTAGTTGTTGGCGCACAGATTGATCATCTCGCGCCCATCGGCAAGCGTGATGACCGGGCCCTGGGCCGAACCGATGACGCGCTCGCGCTTCAGCAGCCCCGCGGCCTCGAGTGCCTCGGTATCGCGGCTCAACCGCTCGCGCAATTCTTTGCCATGCATGCCGCTATTATAGCGATTTCCCGGGCGGTTCTTATGGGTATCCCAGGCACCATTCGATATGACAAAAGATAATTCCGATTGCCACCGGCTCGACAAATGGTTGTGGTACGCCCGGTTTTTCAAAACGCGAAGCATGGCGACCGCGGCCATCAACGGCGGCAAGGTCCACTTGAATGCGGAGCGGGTGAAACCGGCACACCGCGTGCGGATCGGCGATCACCTGAGCCTGTCGCTGCAGGGGATCGTCGCCGAGTTCGAAGTCCTGGGATTGCCGCAGCGGCGCGGGCCGGCGCCCGAAGCCGCTTCCCACTACCTGGAAACCGCCGCGAGCGCCGCGCGCCGCGCGAAGCTGCGCGATCAACAGCGGCTCGCGAACCTGTCGCGGCCGCGACCCGAGGGCCGGCCGGACAAACGCGAGCGCCGCCGCCTCATGCGGCTGCACCGCGATCAAAGTTAAGTAAAACCGCGGTCTTTTAAGAACCGCTTGCACGCGCCGGCATATGTGTTACAGTCGGTAGCACTATGAAGAGTAACACTACACAAAGTCACGATCCCGCCGAGCTGGGCGAACTGGAGCGGGCCGTCCTGGAACTCATCTGGGAGCACCGTGTGCAAAACGCCGAGCAGGTGCGCGAACACCTGGCGCGCCGCGAACGCCCGCTCAAAGAATCCACCATACGCACGGTGCTGCGCCGTCTCGAGACGAAGGGCTATGTCGCCCACGCCATCGAGAATCGAACCTTCCTGTATCGGCCGGCGGCCTCGCGGCAGGCGGTGGCAGGGCGCGCCGTGCAGCGCATCGTGGATTGGTTTTGCGAGGGCTCGGTCGAGACACTGCTGACGGGAATGGTGGACTCCGCGGTTCTCGACCGCAAGGAACTGCAGCGTTTGGCGCAGCGTATCGCCGCCGCGAAAAAGGGGAAGAAATCATGAGCACACCTATTTTGGCCGAGGCCGCACTGCGCTCGCTGATCATGGGCGCGATCATTTTGGCCGCATTGCGCCTGTTGCGTGTCCATCAGGTGCGGGTACAGCGCGCGGCGTGGCTCATTGCCCTCGCCAGCGCGCTGCTGATGCCGGCTTTGGTCGGCTGGCAAATCGGGCCGCGGCTGCTGCCGCAATTTCCCGCAACCGCCCTCGACCAGAAGACCGTGATCGGCGCGACGTACCATGCGACTGCAACCTCATTGACGACGGCGACTGTGCGCCATTCCGAAACCGCCGCCCGCCCCGTGCCTGCCGCGCGTGCCGGCATCGCGAACGCGGCATTCAACGCGGCGCTTGCCGCCTACCTCACCGTCGCGGCTCTGTTGTTGCTGCGGCTGTGCTTCGGTGTCGGCTTTGCGCTGCGCTTGCGCGGGCGCGCGCGGCGCGTCACGCTGCAATCCGCCCCGCACTCGGATATTCGAGTCAGCCCGCAAATTGCCACTCCGGTCACCATCGCCTCGACCGTGCTGCTGCCGGCATCGTTCTCAACGTGGGATGCGCCGACCTTGCGCGTGGTACTCACGCACGAATGCGCGCATGTGCGGCAACGGGACTTCTATGTGCACCTGGTCGCTTCACTGCACTGCGCGCTGTTCTGGTTCAATCCATTCAGCTGGTGGCTCAAGCGGCAACTTGCGGAACTCGGCGAAGCATTGAGCGACGGCGCGGCGGCCGCGCAGGCGCAGAGCCGTGCCAGTTACGCTGAAATCCTGCTCGCGTTCGCGACGCGCGCACCCTGGCCTTTCGCCGGCGTGGCAATGGCGCGCGCCAGCAGCCTCACTCCGCGGATCGAACGGCTGCTGGATGATCGAGGTTTCGAGAAATCCTTCACCGCCAGGCCTCGCCAGGCGTTTGTGGCCGCCGGCGCGGTGCTGCTCGCCATGATCGCGTCGACCTCGATGGTGAGGGTGAGCGCGGCGTCGCCCGATGCCGTTTCAGCTGCCGGTACCCCGACTGCGCCGCCGGCGCCACCCGCAGTTCCCGCTGCTCCACCGTCTCTCGCCGTTCCGGTCGCGCCCACGACTCCCGCGCCTCCCAGTGCGCCGCCGCAGGTACGCATCGATGCCAGGACAGCCACCGATGTCTCAACCGGCGACGTGTCCGTCAGGGCACTGGATGATGAGATTCTGGCGATTCGCGTCGGCGAATCGCGGGTGACCTTCGACTCGGGCAGTGGGTTGCCGCAGATCGCCGGTGACTACATCTATTACCAGCACGACGGCAAGACCTACCTCATCCAGGACTCCCAAACAATCGCAAATGCACGAAGATTGCTCGCGCCGATGGAGGAGCTAGGCCGGATGCAGCAGGAGTTGGGCAGACAGCAGGCAGCCATGGGCAAACAGCAAAAAGCACTGCGCGCCGAGCAGCTGGCGGCCAGGGTGCAAACGCCCGACTTCAAGCGCGACATGGCCGAGCTCGAACGCGTGATGCGGCAGATGGACCTTGAGCATTTGACCCCGCAGATCGATCAGAAGGCGCTGGCAGAACTGCAATCCCGGCTCGGTGAGATTCAGAGTCGAGTCGGGGCAATGATGGCCGAACTGGGCATGCAGCAAGCCAAGTTTGGCGAGCAGCAGGGCGTGCTGGGCGAGCAGCAGGGCAAGCTCGGCGAAGCGCAGGGCCGCCTGGGCGAGCAGCGGCGAAAGATCGCCGAGGAGGCGCGGCGTCAGTTGCGGCCGCTCATTGAGCAGGCAATACGCGAAGGAGTGGCGAAGCCGGTCAACTAGCGCGGACGCTTTCCGCGCTCTGATACCCGCGGTCGAGTTTCGCGACCAGGAAGGGCTCGTCCTCCGACCACCAGACCATGAGACGCCCGAAGAGCGACTCATCGGTCGCCAACCGCCATACGGCGTCGGCAATCTGCTCGGGCTCCAGCAGGCGGGACGGGGCTCCGCGCTCCTTGCGCTGCTGCGGACTGAGTGATTCCCAATATTCCTTCGGGCCCGGCGATGGCGTGGCGATCCATCCCGGTGCCAGGCAATTCACCCGAATTTTTTCTTTCTTTGCGAGCCAGTCCAGTCCAGTTGTCAATCGAATTACACCCGCCTTCGCCACATCGTATCCGGGCGAACCACCATGCTCGCGGCCATGTGACAACGCCGAGGTGGAACCGACATTAACAATGGCGCCGCCGCCACGACGCCGCATGGCATCAATCGCGAAGCGGGTGCAGTAGATCGCGCCCAGCAAGTCTATGCGTACGCACTCGGCCCAATTATTCAGTGGCCGATCCGGCTCGAACGGTGGGCCGGAGGCGTTATTCACGAGCACGTCAAGGCCACCAAAGGTTTTTTCGGCGAAATCGATCAGCGCGCGCACTTGCTGCTCATCACTCACATCAGTTCGACAATAGGCGGCGCGGACACCGGCGCGTTCCAGCTCATCCACGGTATTGCGGCCGCCATGGTCGTTGATGTCTGCGACCACCACAGCGGCACCGCTGCCGCCCAGGCGCCACGAGATTGCGCGGCCGCATCCAGCACCTCCGGCTCCAGTAACGATGGCCACTTTGTCCTTTAACGTCATGAACGCGTACTCCAGGCAACGTCATTAACAACTGGTCCGCCCATGGCACCGCTTATGCATGCATCAGCACGATGTGTTTCTTCGTGAGAGGCTCATATGTATCCTGTGATTCTATTGCAGTGTCACACGGTTTGATCTCGAGCATCCTCAATTCCGTTCCAGAAGGCTATGACGACGCTGTACGACGACATCGGGCGCACCTACTCCCGAGCCCGACAAAGCGATCCGCGGATTGCAGCCGCGATCGATAACTCCATTGAAGGGTGCCAGTCAATCCTGAACGTCGGCGCGGGCGCGGGTTCGTACGAGCCGAAATCCCGTGCGGTGATCGCCGTCGAGCCGTCCCGCACGATGATTGCGCAGCGCGCGGCGGGCGCCGCTCCCGTCGTGCAGGCCCGCGCTGAGTCGCTGCCGTTTCGCGACGCCAGCTTTGATGCGGTCGTAGGCATTTTGACCCTGCATCATTGGGAAGACCAGCGACGGGGTTTTTCAGAATGCGCACGGGTTGCCCGCTCTCGGGTCGTGTTCCTGACCATCGACGTGGACGAATGTGCCCGATTCTGGCTTTTCGACTATTTGCCGGATCTCATCCGGATGGACCGGCCAATCTTTCCAGGCGTTGCGAGCTTCGAGGAAGCCTTCGGTCCGATTCAGGTAACAGCGGTACCGATTCCGGCAGATTGTCGTGATGGCTTCCTGGGCGCGTATTGGAAACGTCCGCGCGCTTACCTCGATCCTGCGGTGCGTGCCGGTATCTCGACCTTTGCAAAGATCGGCAACATCACCGAGCAACTCGCCCGTCTTGAAAATGACCTGGATTCCGGCAGGTGGCAGCAGCGCTATTCGAGCCTTGAGAATATCGACGAACTCGACCTTGGGTATCGCCTGGTTGCGGCGCGAATTTCACACCAATGAATCGCTTTGCAGCGGAGCCGCGACGGCCTAATCTGTGCCAACCGTGACCGGGCCGCAACGTCGGATCGCGGATGCGGCTGTCACTAACGAGGTGGAATCATGCAGAAGCGCAAACTGGGAAACAGCAATCTGGAAGTGTCGGCGCTCGGCCTCGGCTGCATGAGCATGAGTCATGGCTACGGACCGCCGGGCGACAAGCAGAAGATGATCGAAGTAATCCATGCGGCCGTGGCGCGCGGCGTGACCTTGTTCGACACCGCGGAAGTCTACGGCCCATTCACCAACGAAGAGCTTGTGGGCGAAGCACTGGCCCCGTTTCGCGGGCAGGTCGCCATCGCCACCAAGTTCGGTTTCCGGCTGGTCGATGGCAAGCAGGTTGGTCTCGATAGCCGCCCCGAGCACATCAAACAGGTCGCGGAGGCCTCACTGAAGCGTCTCAAGCTCGAGACGATCGATCTTTTCTACCAGCACCGTGTCGATCCCGAAGTGCCGATCGAGGATGTGGCGGGCGCGGTGAAGGATCTGATCAAGGCGGGCAAGGTCAGGCACTTCGGACTTTCCGAAGCGGGAGTGCAGACGATTCGTCGCGCGCACGCGGTTCAGCCGGTAACCGCTCTGCAGAGCGAGTACTCGCTGTGGTGGAGAGAACCCGAAAGGGAGGTGCTGCCGGCGCTCGAGGAGCTTCGGATAGGCTTCGTCCCATTCAGCCCGCTCGGCAGAGGTTTTCTCACCGGGAAGATGGACGAGAACACGACGATCGACAGTAAGGACTTCCGATTTGCGCTGCCGCGTTTCTCATCTCAGGCCAGGAAAGCGAACAAGGCTCTGGTCGACGCGCTGGCGGCGATCGCGGCACGGAAGAGGGCAACTCCCGCCCAGCTCGCACTCGCATGGCTGTTGGCGCAGAAGCCATGGATCGTTCCAATCCCGGGTACCACGAAGCCGCAGCGCCTCGAGGAGAACATCGGCGCAACGGCGCTGGAGTTATCCACGGACGATCTGCGCGAGATCGACGCTGCGGCGTCCAAGATCAAGGTTCAAGGGGACCGCTATCCGGAGCACCTCAATCGCATGGTAGGCAGGTGAGCCCAGCGGCCAGGCAGATTTCAACAACTGCATCGGCAAGCAAGCCTTATGAAAGCGGCCGTTATCACTCGCTACGGATCACCGGATGTCATACAGATACTCGATGCGCCGAAGCCGACAGCCGCGGCGGACGAGGTTTTGGTGCGGGTCCATGCGGCGACGGTCACCCGGACGGATTGCGGCGAGCTTCGAGCGCATCCCTACTTTTCGCGTTTGTTCTATGGGTTGCGCCGACCCAACCGCACGATTTTCGGATTGGATTTCGCCGGGGAAGTTGAAGCGGTGGGCGATGCGGCGCTTGCGTTAAAGCCAGGGGACCGCGTTTTTGGCATGTGCCCGTCACGGAAAAATGGCGCTCAAGCCGAATACGTCGCGGTACCCCAGCGGCTGGTTGCAATCATGCCGGCGGGCGCTCGATTCGACGAGGCCGTGGTCTGCGAGGGCGCTTTCTACGCGAATTCAATTTTGAAGAGAATTGATCTTAAGCCCGATCAGAGCCTTTTGATCTACGGCGCCTCCGGCGCCATCGGCACGGCGCTGGTGCAGCTCGCGAAATCGGCCGGCGCTGCGGTGACGGCGGTGGTTGCGACTCGACATCTTGAGCTTGTCAAATCCCTCGGGTCGGACCGCGTCATCGACTACAGCGTCGAGGATTTCACCCGTATCGGCGAGCGCTTCGATTTCGTGGTGGACGTGGTGGGAAAGACGTCATTTTTCAGCTGCCGGCGGCTGCTGAAGCCCAACGGGATATATGCCGCGACGGATCTAGGAGCGTATTGGCA
>Ga0210402_10002015_pt1 | contig 20230 bp, 12 predicted proteins | sample IncBWC7MmetaG_FD_161055 | JGI IMG/M metagenome (GOLD analysis project Ga0210402, IMG submission 161055) | Forest soil microbial communities from Barre Woods Harvard Forest LTER site, Petersham, Massachusetts, United States - Inc-BW-C-7-M | ecosystem: Environmental > Terrestrial > Soil >... | reverse complement strand
GTGCTTAGCAGTTGCGGAAAATGCAGGCACAAAACTCCCCCGAAGGAAAGAAATCCAAAAAAGGCCGACAAAATCCCGCTCCACCAGCCAGTTCCAAAGCCGGTAGACTCGGCATCGCCAAAAAATTCATTGATTTTTTGCTCGATCACGATGTCTTTTATTTTACGTTCCTCGACTTACGCAAGCTAGTAGCAAGATAGCGACATGGCGCTTTGGCGAAAAAGAAGTGTGGCCATGGCTGAGGTTCAGCGGCCTCATCTCGACGATGCGCCGGAATAGGGGAATGATCTATCGCGCCAGCCCGACTCGCCCTAAAATCTCTTCGAATCGCGGGTCACTTCGCAGCGGATCGTAAATAGGATCCACCTTGAGCGACATCAGCACGCTCGAATGTACCTTTACTGCCTTATTCAGCTGGTTAAACGCTTGGTCTTTTTGCTCCATTCCGGAGTAAGCAATTACATACATCACCGTTGATTCCTGCGGCGCCTTCCGGACTGATTCTTCCAATCTCGCCAGCGCTTCCCGGAGCGGCCGTAAACGTAAGCTTCCACCGCCCATGTATACGGCGTTGCATCGTTCTTTCGCCATTTGTCGATTTCTGCCAGCGCCTCCGCCACTCGTCCGCTTTCCGTATAGGCGTAAATAATCATTCGAGCCCGCGGAAAATCCGGGTCCATGTCCAGTGTCCCACGCAATCGTTCGATCGCTCGATCGTATTGTCTGGAAAAATAGAGAATGGCGCCGTCGTCCGCGGCTATGATCAGCGACAACGGATCCAGTTTCCGCGCGCGCTCGATTTCTGAAACCGCCTCTTCGAAGCGGCCTCGATACGCCAGATGCTCGGCATACCAGTGGTGCGCCGTCGCATAGTTCGGATCCAGCTCGATTGCCCGTTTAAATTCCTTCTCCGCTTGTTCCCAGTCCCAGTCATAGTTTTCGCTGATTAGTGCCAAGGAGGTGTGTGCCTCGGCCAGCTGCTCATCCAGCTGCAGCGCCTTCAGCGCCGCCGCCCGCGCCTTGGGCATAAACTCGTTTTCCGGACCAATGTTGTAATTGCTCATCAGCGCGTAGGAATCCGCCAACCCAGCATAGCCCCGCGCGTATTTTGCATCCTTCTCGATCGCCTGCTGAAAACATTGCACCGCTCGTTCGAATCCCTGCGGCGTGCGCTTATTCCAGAAATAACGGCCCTTGAGGTAAAGGTCGTACGCTTCATACGTCTCGCGCGAAAGCGGCGCTCCATTGGCAGATTCGAAGCGTCGCCGGTCTCCTATTGTCAGTTCAATCTGGTCCGCAATTTCTCGCGCAATCTGCCCTTGCAGCGCCAGCATACCCGTCACTTCGCGGTCGTACTGTTGCGACCACACGTGACTCTGATCTTTCACCAATATCAGCTGCGCTGAAATTCGCACTTTTTCAGGATCACGGCGTACGCTTCCTTCCAGTACATATTGCACTCCCAGCTCCCGGCCGATCTGTTCCAGCGGTTTTTGCGACTTGCGATACTGCATCACCGACGTTCGCGCAATCACTCCCAGTTTTTGCGGATCGAGACTTCCCAGTTGCGAAATCATCTCCTCTGTCAGCCCGTCACTGAAGTAGTCTTGCTCGGTGTCCCCGGTCAGATTATCGAACGGCAGCACCGCTAACATCAGCCGGCCCGTGGCGCGCGGTTGGCGTTCTTTCATACGCGACCACTGCGCAAAACCACCCACCACTATGATCAGGAATCCGAACACTCCAACCAAAATCGGCCAGCGTCTTAGGTTCCTCGCCAGAGCCCATCCGCCTCGTCCGGGGACCAACATCTCGCTCGGTCGAATTTCATCGGTACGGGGATCGTACCCTTCGGGACTTACCTTTTCCGCATCCGCTTCCTCCGTTACAACCGGCGCCATCATCCGGTAGCCCAGCTTCGGCAGTGTTTCTACGTATCGCGGTTTGCTGGCTGAATCACTTAGCACTCCCCGCAGCTCTTTAATCGCTGCATTCAGCCCGTGCTCAAAGTCTACGTGCGTCCCGGCAGACCACACCTGTGCCCGCAGTTCCTCGCGAGTCACCATCTCTCCGGGATGCTCCAATAAAATCTCCAGAATCCGGAAAGGCTGTGGGCGCAACCTTAGCTTGGTTTTCCCTTTGAACAGCTCCTTCGTCCGTGACCGCAGTTCGAACGGGCCGAAGCGAACGAGCATGGGTTGTTTTTTCATCGAGAGCCTGGTGGGGACAAGTCCCGGAATTCTGCCTTCTAGCAGCTTAAAGTACAAGTTAAATTTCCTGAAATGAGTCGCTTGGACATTCACCTTAGTTGTACCGCGATTGCACTCTCCTTCCATTGCTTCTAACGCTCACTCCGCGTATAGCGCTCACACTGGACCCCGTACACCAGACAAATGGAAGGCACACCATGAGCTCTCAATCCACCGCCCCGGTCTTTAGACCGTGGAACAGACTCCATTTCCGGATTTACCTCTCCGCCGCCTGCCTAATCCTCCTTTTGCTGCTCGGGTCGACCTGTTTACGCGCCCAAACCCCAAATTACATCCCGGCAACCGACGCCTTCGCAGACCCTGCTTGCAGTGACGATAACCTCGGAGGCATCTCACTCCTTGGCTTCACCACCGTTCCCAGCCCCGAGCGCGGGAACCCCGAATGGAAGGCCATCATCTTGGACGCCAGCAAGCCACCGCATCTTCAGCCTCCAACCATCCTCGAAGGTTTCGTCTCGCCCCAGCCGAACGATCAAACCTCCAGCTCCCAGTCAACTTCCGAGGTCGCCGAAGAAGACCTCCCTTGGACCCACTTCACCCACGACTTCACCTTCAAAGTCCTGCCCGATCCCAACTACCAGCAATTGCTCTCTTCGTGGGTAAGATTCACTGGCGGAACCGTTCCCAGTTTGCCTGATCCGTTCTGCTCGCTCGTCGGAGGCTCCTTTAACGGCACGGATTGCATCATCCCTGCAGAAATTTGTCCGGACGGCACCACTGGGCAGACCTGCGTGCACACCGATATGGAAGTCGAGTGGGATAGCGCCAGCTTGATGGACGAGCACGAGGGATTTCAACGCGATTGGGGAGCGGTTCCCGAGTTTGTTTGGCCCGGCGTCGGAGATCGCGTTTGGGTCGCTGGCCGTTGGATTTTTGACTGTGGTCACCCCGGCGCATCCTCCACGCCATTGGTTAAGTTTTCAACCGAGATTCATCCTCCACGCGCGCTCGTCACTTTCCGCCTGAATCACGTTGCTTTGGATTCGTTTCCTCGCGCCCGAGTCTCCGCCCCCAATTTTCCGGCCCCGCAAAGCTATCTTCCTGTTACCGGTCAACCGGTCACCCTGCCGCCCGACGCGCCGAATAGCGGCCCAACCAACGTTCCGGTCACCGAAGCCGACATTTTTGTCAGCGTGAATGGCGGCGCAGCTGCCGACGTCTGTTCCATTGTCCCAGTGCCCTGTTCCAATTTCGGCGGCCACACCGGCGCAATCATTCCCGTCAATGATCGCAACTACGTTTTCGACATCTATCCGCCAGGCACCGAGTACGGTGCGCTTTTTGGCTTCGGCGACCCGCTCATCAATGGCACCATTCCGGTTGGCCCGCCAGTTCCTGACGCTTCCCTGCAATATCGCATCGTCGACCATTTTTCCGAACTTCCAGCCCGTGCCTGCGGCGGTGCCGATAACAGCGTCTGTGTCTCCGTCGATCCCATCATCTGCTTGGTTGACTCCGCCACTCCTCCTCCAACCCAGCTAGAATCCACCATCTGCCCTGCAGTTCCAGCCCAACCCACTCGCCTGCGCGTGATTCTTCCTTTTGCGGGATCTCAGGCTAACTTCTTTGCCAAAAGCATTCTCGTCGGCTGGGACGACGTTCCCAACAAAGCCAACGGCGCCACTGCGGTTCCCGTGCGCACTTTCCAAATCAAGCTGCACCAACTCACCGTTAAGGATAACGGCTCCGGCTGCTGCAATAACTCTGACTGGCGCGTGTTCTTGAATATTGGCGGCCAATATCGCTATATCAGTCCCTATTTCGACGCGAATTCCGACGGCTCTAGCATGTGCAATGGTTCCAATCCTTCCGAGCCGCTCACCAACAATGGCAACAATGACTGCTACTTTTTCGACGGCATTCCCTGGACGGTCAGCGTACAGGACGGCAATCCGATTCACGTTGCCGTCGGCGGTTTTGTGGCCAGGGGCGTCGAGGATTCCGGAAGCTCGCTGTTTCCCTGCCGCGCCAACTTCAACACTGGCTGCGATGCACCGGGATTCTCGATCCCGGACACCCCGTGGCGCGACTTCCCGTTTGACAATGACGACCGCATCGGAACCTACGAATTCGATCTCAACGGTCCGGACTACGCTGCCCCAGCTGCCTTTACCACCGCCCAGTTCGGTTGCACCGTTCAGTCGCTCACCGGCTGCTCGTTGCGTTACCAGACTCAGTTCAACGTTACTGAGATCACCCAGCCCGCGCCTCCTTCCAGTAACCCGCTGGCCATTGGCACACCGAAGTTCGGCCAATTCATCAGTTCGGCTACCCCGTTAACCATCGGTTCCGCTTCGCCCGATGCGGAAGGTTTCCAATACCGGTTCGAACCGGTTGGCGGCCCACTACCGACATACACGTTCACGCCTATGCAACCTTTCCCAGTCCACTGGGCCCACGTTGACCTGCCATCAGGTTCGCAATCCGTCGCGCTCAATCTGAATGGCACAGACGGCGCATATAACTTCCAGTATTCCGCGCAAAACTTCGCGCAATTGCTGGAAACCCGCCACGCGCAAGCGCTGGTTCTGGACAACACGCCTCCGGTCAACAGCATCACTCAGCCCTTGGCCATGGCCTATCCACACAGCGCCACGCTCACCCTTGGCTATTCCGTCAGCGACGGCACCGGCTCGGGCGTTGCCTCCTCCTCAGCGACCATCGACGGCGCAACCTCATTGCCTGGCGTTCCCAGCTTGCAGAACACCCAGCAAATTCCGCTGCTGACCGCGCTGGCGCTTGGTTCGCACACCTTCAAACTCGCCTCAACCGATAACGTCAATAATTCCGGATCTACCTCGGTGACCTTCACGATTGTAGTTACGCCTGCAAGCATCGAGGCTGACGTCACACAATTCCTGCAAATGGGTGCCATCAAGAACGCCGGCCTGGCTGCCACCATCATGTCCAACCTGGTTGCAGCGGCTGCAGCGCGCCAGCGAGGACAATGCAGCACCGCGGCCAACATCTACAGCTCGTTCATCAACGCGGTGATGGCGCAAAGTGGAAAAGGAATCACAGTGAACGCGGCGAACATCATGATCGCCGACGCGCGCTATTTGATCTCCCATTGCCCCTGAGTTGCCCTAGGTTGACGGAGTCATGCGTAGCCGCGGCGAGTTCCAGGTCTCTGGCAGCGACCTCCCTCGCCGCCAAGTCGCCGCGGCCCGCGCATGATCGCCCCGCATGATCGAAGTATCCGTCCCTTACGCGAAGATGATGGTCTTGTTGCCGTAGAGCAGGATGCGGTTTTCAATGTGCCAGCGCACCGCGCGCGACAGCACCATCTTTTCCAGGTCCCGCCCTTTTTCCAGCAAATCATCCGGCGAATCGCGATGCGAAATGCGAGTCACCCCTTGCTCGATGATTGGCCCGTCGTCCAGCACTTCGGTGACGTAGTGCGCGGTCGCGCCGATCAATTTCACTCCGCGTTCATAAGCCTGGTGATATGGCTTCGCGCCAATGAACGCCGGCAAAAACGAGTGGTGAATATTGATGATCGGCTGCGGATATTGCAGGATGAAGTCCGTCGAGAGCACCTGCATGTAGCGCGCCAGAACTACCAGATCGATTTGGTGAGCGGCGAGCAGTTCCAGTTGCCGCGCTTCCGCTTCGGATTTGTTTTCCTTGCTCATCGCAATGTGATGGAAAGGCACGCCGAAGAAATCGGCATGGCGCTTGGCGTCGGTGTGATTGCTGATCATCAATGGAAAATCGCAAGCCAGTTCGCCGTTGCGCTGGCGATGCAGCAGATCCACCAGGCAGTGATCGTATTTGGAAACAAAAACCGCCACTCGCGGCCGGCGATCGCCCAGGGCCAGCGCCCAGTTCATCCCGAATTTGTGAGCCACCGGCCCGAACGCTCCATCGAAATCGCGTAGCGCCAGCCGAAATCCGTTTAAGTCCCACTCCACGCGCGCCAGGTAGTAGCGTTCTTCGCCGGCTTGATGCTGCTCGAAATGCAGAATGTTGCCGTCGTAGCGGTAAATAAATTCGGCAATGGTGGCGTCCAGTCCCTTGCGGTCCGGACATTGCACCAGCAGGATCGCAGTGTTTTTCACAGTGGCTCTCCCGAAAGCGGAGTCCATTGTAAAGAACCAGCGCGCCCCCTGCCCAGCCGCCATTCAATTCTGAAGCGATCTCGCGCGTACCTCGCCTTCGTGGCTCGATTCGCTTTGGAACCTCCTCTACGGGCTCGTCGTCGCAGGCTTGCTCGCCGCCGGCGCCGGACAAGTCGCCACGCATCCTTGCACCACACAAGGCACCGCGCACGTCGTCGCAGGTGGCGTGGCGGGTGCCGTAGTCTTCGGCGCGGCTGGCACCGTAAACATGAGTGGTTTGCCGCTTGCGTTGGTCACCGTCACCGGCATGTATTCCACTGTCTTCGTGGTAGTAGTTTTGGGCGCGGACTTCGGCTTGTCTGCGGAGCCGTTTGTAGGAGACGCCGAGCCAGCGCTCGGATTGGCGCCGGATTGGGCCGGCTTCGCTGGTTCCGGCTGGCCAGTGGTCGGGCCTCCCGCTGCCCCACTTTGGTGTCCTTGTCCCGCATTCGTCGCTGGAGTTGCCGCCGCCGCTTTCACCACGGTTGTGACCTCTTTGGTTTTCACCAGAGCAATCACCGTATAGGTTCCCGGTGCCAGCGAGTTGTCCGTCGCAGGTGGCGTTTGCTTTGGCGGCGTTTTTGGAGTTGCCTTCGGCGTCGTGACGTTCTCCGTCACCTTTACCCGCAACCCATTCTTGTCCTTGCTGATGTCAGTGCTGTTGGAGCTATTCCCGGCGCCCGTGGTATCAGAAGGCGTCGAACCACCGCCTGTGTCCTTGGGCGCGGTCAGAGTCACCAGCGCAAACCCGGTCCCCGATGCTACTTGCACCACTTTCGACGTCGTGCCGTTCTGCAGCGCCACCGCGCTGATGGTCTCCGCGTTTTCCCCACGCAATACGAATTGCGTCGGGCTCAGCGGCTCCAGCGCCAGCCGCGTCGGGAACAGCAGCTCCCGCAAATTCGGAAGCGTCGCCACCTGCACGTCGCCATATGTCGGCGAATGCCGTACCAGGTGAATGTCATCGGAAAGATTCGGATACGTGCCAATCGGTATCGTCAGCCTTAAACGAACGCTCTCCGATTTGTCTGCCATGGTCCACGCGCAAACTGCCTTTTTCAACGCGGCTGCCGCGTCGGGGTTTACGTTCCCGTCTGTTTCGGCTGGAGGGCAATTGTCCACCGGGGGCCATGCGTCGACTGCCTTTCTCCACGCTTCAGCCGCATCTGCATCATCCTGAAGGCGTTTCTTCTTTTGCGCCGCCGTCTCTTTGGGTTTGGCTTTCTGCGGTTCAGGCCCGGTGCACGTGCTTAACGGCTTGCTGCCGGCTAGCCACTCAACCTTAATTGCCCCGGGCTTAAGAAGCTCCGAAGCAATGTCTAGAGTGTCACTGCAGAGCATCCTGCTCACATTGAATTCAACCGTCCATCCGTCGGGCTGCACCTGTTTCGTGCTCGTCGTATAGATCTTTGCAAAACTTGGCTCGACCTCGGGGTACGAAAACCTCGGCGCGATCTTGTATGTCGCCAATGCCATTGCATCCGGGTACTGGCTAGGGTTCTCCCAGTCCAGCCGAAATACTAGTTGGGGCCGCAGGAGAGCCTTCGTCGGAATACTAAATGTGTGGCACGGCCCCTGGCCTACTCGGCTAAGATCCCGCGGATTTGCGGAATCTCCCGAAAACAATGAACCCAAAAGTGTGACGCGATGCTGCTCTTCGGGATGATTAAAGTAATTGCAACCCAATGCAGTGATTGCATCCGGAGCGGCGAACGAGTATTGCCATGCCTTGAATGGGGACGTCCAATAACCATCCGCCAGCGGAAAAAGATTGAGGCGTGCGGGCTCGGCGGAATAGAAGACTTGGTCGTCGTCCGCGTCGAACTGCACGACCCAAACTTGAAGCGTTTGTATATAGGCTCGAGGCAGATTCTCGGAAAACAGTTTGGCAGTGGCGGTTCTTGCCCGTAGATCTGCGACTTCGGCTAACGACCACCGCTGGTTGGGGAACGAAGCTGACACACTCCTCTGTACCGAAGCGGCGCTACCCTTTGCGCCGGGACAAAAGCGATCGGTTGAACAGACGCTAGCAAGTGCGGCGTATACCTGCCCGATCGACGCGCGTGGCAAGTGACAGGCCAGCTCGTCACCCTGTACGTAGCACGACAAAGACCACGCATAGTCTAGGGTATTGTCTTCCAGAATGACTTGGACTTGTCCTTCCTTCCACTGAGCCTTGCGAGGCTTTTCGCTTCCCGAATCGCCGGGTTGCAGCGGCAGAAACCCGATCATCAAATCGTCGCGCGTTTCTCCCAACCTTGCGTAGATTCTGCGCGGGGGAGCGTCCGGGAGAAAGAGCGGCACGTAAGTTGAAAAAGGGTAAGGTCCGGCCGTAATAGGTGCCTTGTCGAGCGGCGAATTTCGCGTGGCATCTGTAATCAAGGATACGGCTTCATCGCTGCCGTACGTCCTTAGAAAATCGCGTTGTAACTTGTCTCTAGTTTCGATCTGCATGTGCAGCCCGTTGATGATTAAATCGGTTGTGCCACTTCTCAGATCGTGCGGAATAATTACCGAATGCGAAGAATCCGTGAGCTGCATGACTGGAAATTCATCGTCCGTCGCGACATCTTTCGAAATGTTTAGAAATATTTCGTTCGAGTTGAGCGCGAACCACGAATTCGGTTCCGCCTGATCCGTCTCTAGCAAGCTGCGTCCAAGGCTCAGATGATTCGTCGAGCCGATTCCGCCGTTTCCAGTTGCCGATTGCGTTGCCAAGTCTGATCCGGACTGCGCCGGCGGCAGCACCGATGTCGCTCGCCCTCGCCAATCGCGCACCCGTTTCAACGGTTCACCGCGCACCGTGATCACCAGATTCGGATCGACTGGACGGTCCAAATGCAGCAGCACGCCCGCACACGCTTTCGGTTGGCACGGCGCAAGTGGGTCGTACACTGCGGAACCGGTCATAGTTGTCGTTACCGTCGTCCCGGAAGGTGTCGAGGTGCTTGTCGTATTCGCGGAACTTCCTGGCGGCGTAGTCGCGTTCGCAGGGCTCGGCGCTGCCAGGATTGGTGTTGCAGGATCTGGTGCAGGGTCTGCAAACACCGTGTTGTATTCCATACGCACCACATGCAGAATGTCGCGCTCCCTCTTGGCCACGAGGGACGCCTCTTCCGGCGCGCCCGGCAATCTAACGCTGGTCCTTCGCTTGTGCCGCGAACTGACTATCTCTGCAACGGTGCTGTCGGACGACTCCTCGCTCCCATTCGGCTTTGTAAGATCAGTCTCAGTCCAGTTGTAGAACGGTGACTCCAATCCTCTTGCCACTTTACCTATCGGCGACTCAGATTCGCGCTGCCGCATCGGATCATCCCGCTTGGCCCAAGCCGACTCGATATGAAACGGCATGCAAGCATTGGAGTTTCCGAAAATGTCCCGCACCTCATCGATATCCGCACGCGGAACCGTCACCACTGCAAATGTGGTCCGTATACCCGGCGAAACGGAATCCTGAAACGGCGCCGCTCCGTAATACCAGCCGAATCGTTGTAGTGCCGATGAACCGTCAGGCATTTTTGTGTCGTCTTCTTCTCCTGGCTCTCCGCCTTCCTTCTGTGCCGGTTTCCCGCCCACGCCCTCCTGAAATCCCGCAGTATACGCCGACTGCACCAGGCTGCCCTGCAGCGTGTCTTGCTGGCGCCGATAGGCCGCGCTCGCTCCGAATCCCAGCAGCGTCAGCAAATTTCCCCAGATTGTGGTGCGCTTGCTCGCTCCCGTATAGTTCGCCAGGTTGTACGAACTGACTCCCGGATAAAGCGAATACACTTTGCAGTCCGGGCAATTGATGGTGAATTCCACGCGCGCGCTGTGATTTTTCGCTTTGCGCGAAGGGTACACGCCGACGTCAAATTGCAGGAGATAGGCTACGTTGTCGGGACTCCGGCTCAGGTCATCTTGCAGCACCGACACTTCTCGCGCCAGGCGTTCGTACAGCAACGTAATGAAATTATCCAGGCGTTTTGCCGCGGGCAGCGTTGGAGTCTGCAGCGAAGTGCTCAAATTATTTTGCACGCCTTGTGGCAAATTTTTCAGGACGTCGGCAAAACCCGAAAAACTCGGGGTGCTTACCGCTCCGGACGCCGGCGCGCCCACCGTGGTGTTCTGCAGGGTCGGAGCCGCGGTCAGCGAAGATAAGCTCGCCTGGCCGATCGACGTATTGATGGTGCCCAGCGACTTGGTCAACGTAGCCACGCTGGAATTTGCTGCCGTCAATTGTTCTTGCTGAGCAGGCGTGATCGTCTGCGCGTCGGCCAGCGGTTGCAAGGTATTTACCGTGTTTTGTGCCGCCAACAATTGCGCGGTTTCCGCGTTTCGCTGCTGAACCAATAAATCAAGGTAGGCATTGTCTGCTTGAAATCTTTGCTGCGCGGCCGCGCTCTGCAGTTGAAAGTTTTGCCGGTTGATCCCGTTCGTCACGGCGGCGGCCTGGTCGTACTGCACCCCAACCTCCAGTGCGGACTGCACGAATTTTACTGCCGCCGCATTCTGCGCGTTCGGATCCAGTTGCGTAAGGTCTGTCAAGGAAATTCCTTCCACGTCGCGCAGCAGGCCATCAAGGAGCGAACTTACTCGCTCAAATTGCCAGATTTTCGGTTGCGCGACTGTGATGCTGCCCCACTGATCCTCGGCCTCGGTCTCGGCCTCCGACGGTATTGGCGGATTCTGCTTAAGCGGCAACAACGCTTTATGCGGATGCGGATCGTTCGGTTCGACTCCTGCGCACTTAAGCGGCCCCGACGCCTGCGGAGCAGCGGCCGCGGGCGGCTGAGAATTAGCGGCGGTGCCGTTCGAACCATCAGACAGGCTGGCCGAATAATCAGAGCGAACTGGAGCTGCGTGCGGGCCTTCTGCCGCCGGGCTGGCGGGGAGCACCAAAGTCCAGGCCAGCGATAGCGCCAGAAACTGCCGGGCCGCAAATGAAAATGTTGATTCGAAGCGTGCTGGGAGCATCGAGATTCACCTTCAACTGTGGGCTGAGTTCCCGCGTCTCTTGTGACCGGTAGATTTTCTTTCTCCGTCGAGAGGTGCAAGCGACGCTGGTTGGTCGCAGACTCTGGCACTCTTTGCCTTTGCTGTCAACAGTAAGTTAAGAGTATTAATGCGGCGTACATAATTGTGTCCAGTGGTTGCGTTCCGAGGAACGTTCACGCGGGCGAAAAATAGCCGCAGCTTTGCTGGAACTAATTGGCGGGATGGCGGGAAAATAAGATAGAGCTTTCAGGAAAGAGGTATTGGTGTGCGCTATTTCTTCGTTTTGTTTTTGTTGGTCGCTGTGAGCGTCGCGGCGCGACAGTCTCAACAAACTCAGCCGCCGCAACAGACTCCGCAGACGCCAGCTTCGGCACAGGGCAAGATCGCGGTGGAAGTGAAAACGGTGAGCGTGCTGGCTACCGTCCGCGATAAAAAAGGAAAAATCATTTCGACTTTGGGCAAAGACGATTTTGCGTTGGAGGAAGACGGCCGGCCGCAGGCCATCAATTATTTTGTGCGCGAAAGCGATCAGCCGCTACGGCTGGGTCTGCTGGTGGACACCAGCCTGAGCCAGCGGCGAGTCCTGGAGCAGGAACGTACCGCCAGCTACAGTTTTCTCGATCACCTGCTGCGGCCTGAAAAGGATCTGGATTTCGTGATTCACTTCGATCGCGAGGTGGAATTGTTGCAGGAGTTCACCGCGTCGCGGCCGAAATTGCAGGCAGCGCTGCAGGCGCTGCAAACTCCGCAGCAAGACTCGAACAGCGGAAGCAATGGCGGAGGAAGCGGCAGCGGCAGGGGCGGAAGTAGCGGGCGCGGTTCGGGACGAAGAGGAGGAGGCACGCTGCTGTATGACGCGATCTATTTGGCGTCGGATGAGGTGATGAGCAAACAGCAAGGGCGCAAAGCGCTGATTATTCTTTCCGACGGAGTGGATCACGGGAGCAAAGAAAGTTTGACAACCGCGATTGAAACGGCGCAGCGCGCGGACACCGTGGTGTATTCGATTTTGTTCAAGGACGACGAAGAAAACGGAAATCACGGCGGCTTCAGCATGGGGCGCGGAGGCGGCGAGCGGCGCGGAGGAAGGTATCCGCAGGAAGAGCGTCCGGACGGAAAGAAAATTCTGCAGCAAATTTCGAAAGCGACCGGCGGAAGATTGTACGAAGTTTCGAAAAAAGAAACGGTGGGCAAGATTTATTCCGAGATTGAAGAAGAGCTGCGCAATCAATACAGCCTGGGTTATACGCCGGAGAAAAATTCCGGAACGGGGTATCACAAGATTGTGCTGACCACGAAGCAGAAAGACCTGATCGTGCAGGCGCGCGACGGATACTACGCGACGCAGTAAATGACCCGCTGACAGCCGCGGCATCAATCCAAGAAAAAGCTGGATTATAGTCACTTCCTGAACGCTGGGGTCTGCGGTAGTGTGTGAGGCGTCGCATTGCATTGCGTTGCGGTGCTGGAGGGGATTGTGGCGGAGAGCGAAAAGTTTGATCTGGTGGTGATTGGGTGCGGGCCGGCGGGAGAGAAGGCTGGGGCGCAGGCGGCGTATTTCGGCAAGCGGGTGGCGGTGATTGAGCGCGCGGGAGTTCCGGGCGGGAGCTGCATCAATACCGGAACGGTGCCGAGCAAAACGCTGCGGGAATCGGCTTTGTATTTTTCCGGGCTGGGACAGCGCGGGCTTTATGGAATCGACTATTCGTTGAAAGAAAATTTGACGGTGCACGACTTCATGCACCACGAGCGGGAAGTGGTGGAGATGGAGCGGCGCCGGATTTTGAAAAATCTGGAGCTGCACAAGATTGAATACGTGCAGGGGCAAGCGGCGTTTGAGGATGCGCATACGATTGCGGTGACGGATGGCGGAAACACAAGGCGCTTGCGCGGCGAAGTGATTCTGATTGCCACCGGCTCGAAGCCGCATCGTCCGGCGGAAATTTCCTTCGATGACGTGCACACGTTTGATTCCGGCACATTTTTGCAGATGGACCGCATTCCGAAATCGCTGGCAGTGATTGGCGGCGGAGTGATTGGGTGCGAGTACGGTTCGATTTTCATGGCGCTGGGCGTGAAGGTGACGCTGGTGGATGGGCGCGACAAGTTGCTGCCGTTTCTGGACACGGAAATTTCCGAACGGCTGCGCGACCGGCTGAAGGAATTGGGGATGGAGTTCTGGTTCAACGAGCGTCCGGTGAAAGTAGAGAATTCGGCGAGCGGCGCCCCTTCGCATGTAACGATGCACATGAAGAGCGGAAAAAAACTGCAGACCGAAGCGGCACTGTTCGCCGCGGGACGGCGCGCGGCGGTGGACGGGCTGGCCCTGGAAAAAGCGGGCCTCGCGTTGAATGATCGCGGGTACATTCCTGTGGACGAAAATTACCGGACCAGCGTGACGAATGTTTATGCGGCGGGCGACGTGATCGGATTCCCGGCGCTGGCGTCCACTTCCATGGAGCAGGGACGCGTGGCGGTGTGCCATGCGTTCGGGTTCAAGTACAAGCAGCGGGTGGCGTCGATGCTGCCGATGGGGATTTATACCATTCCGGAAATTTCCGCGGCGGGCGAAACCGAGGACTCGTGCAAAGACAAAAAGATCGAGTACTGCGTGGGTCGCGCGCGGTATGAAAACAACGCGCGCGGGCACATCACCGGAGACACGGCGGGTCTGCTGAAGATTGTGTTTGCACCCGGCGACAAAAAATTGCTGGGCGTGAGCATTATTGGAGAAAGCGCCACGGAACTGATCCACATCGGGATGATGGTGTTGGATAACGGACTGACGATCAACGAATTCATCGAGCAGGTTTTTAATTATCCGACGCTGAGCGAAATGTATAAGTACGCGGCGTATGACGGGCTGGGAAATTTGGCGGGGCATAAGCTGCGCGAGGGATGAGGGGATAGGGGCAGTCGTCAGTAATAAGCTGTAAGTATTCAGTTTTCGGAGGGGAAGAAAAAAAGAGGGGACTGCCACAGAGTCACAAAGACACAGAGGATGAGTAAGGTGATTGTCCCGCGATTTTGCGAAGGGCGGGACAATAAGGGTATCCCCCGGGGTACTTTTGCTAAGAGTGGCAAATACAGGACTTACGGGAAAAAGAGTGACAAAGAGTGAAGAAGAGTGAAAGCGATTTGATGAAAACAAAGGGGTTAGCGAAACCGGGTTTGCACTCTTGTTGAAAGAAGTATGAATCAGATCCGGAATTGTGGCGCGGATTTCGAGAGGCAGGGGGGCTACCCCCGGGTGTTTTTGTGAAGTCGTTGAAAATGGGGGATTTATTTTTGCAAGAGTGCAGAAAATCTAGAAAAAGTGAGTAGCGGCGATTGAAAATAAAGGAGTTACACCAAGCGAATTTTCGGCGTTTTTTGAAAAATGCGAAAAGTTGGCGGCGGATGGCCACGGTTGGGCAGACAGGAGCGGTTCGTGGAGGAAGAGACGGGCAGGATCACTGCGGCGGGGACAATCGGTTCGAATTACGTATCTGTTACACTCGGAAGTATGGCATAGAAGTAACGGGCTGTCAAGCGAAATCGGTGTCGGGTGGTACGCTGGTGACGCGTGGCTCTAGACTTGAAAACCGGGGTATCCCGCGGGACACCCCGGCAGGTCATTTGCTTAGTGAACGAATGGTGAGCGCCAGTCCCAGAAGCAACGAGAGTTTCTGGATAACATCCCAGAAGATTCTCGCTTGTTCCTCTGGAGTAGGTTGCGGTGCTACGCGTCGAATCCTATATTCCATGTGTTACCTCCTTTCTGCCGAGGAATATCCGCGGCAAAGTTCGATGTGGTAGCCTCTTCCTCAGGTGTCCAGCCTTTCTGTGCGGCTTCCTGCTCATTCCGAACAGCTAAACCTGTAGGGCCTACCGATCTCGGTACGAGCAACCTGACCTTGTTCCGCAAGTCTTTGAAGGCACGTGTTGATGAACGCGAGGGGATTCTGGATTCCGGTGAAGTTATATCCCCAGCTTTGAAGCGTATCCCTGACCTGAACTGCCGACATCGGTTGTTGTCGTGCACAGCTGTAAATCACCGTTCTTACGAGGTTGGTCCACGCAATTTCGGCTTGGATTTGCTGCCCCAAGGCGTTTTGGAGGCCAATTTCTGCGGCTTGCAGTTGAGCAAATTTAGCGTTTAGCGCATCTCGCTCGCGAGCCACACTTGCTTTCTGCGCCCGCACATTCGCAAGGGCCCTTTCGAGGGTGTTATCCATACACTCTGTCTATACACATAGTGTGTAGTGATGTCAAGCATAGAAATTGAGGATTCTGCAGCTCCGCGGCAGAACGCTAAGTGTAGCGGCATCTTATTTGAGCGATACGTTGACGCTAAAGAGCGGGCAGTATAATCGAGCCGCGCCGGGACTGGGACTGGAACATCGACTGGCGAGAAATAGCAATCAGAAGTCCGGGAAACCAAACGGGGCCGCGGTAAATACTGCCCGTGGGTCTGTAGATGAAAGCAAATACAGAAGTTCGTATTCTTCGGTTCATATTAGCGGTACACGCAGTTGTATGCGTGGGCCTGGTATGCGGCTGGAGCATACAACATCTCTACAGCTACCTTTTTAGGTAGACGAGGCGTTAAAGGGGCGGGATTCATGTCTCGCCCCGACTTCTGAGAGATCCGAACGTGCGGCACCCGGCTTCCGTGGCATTGCCACAAGGCCTTGCTCTATTCTGCCAAATGGGGGTCACTATGGATTCCAAAATCTACATTGAGTGGCGAGCGCGGGGAGAAAAATGGGTCGTTGAGAATCGCGGTCAAGTACTGGCGCGATTCGACACGAAGCTGGAAGCGAAGGCATGGGTGAGGCACCATTATCCGGGTGAGGGATTTGAAGAGGAGCGCGTGCAGGTGAGGGACAACTCTCCTTACGGCGCGAAGCCGGGCCAATGGACGAAATGAAGCACCGTCGGTGTGGAGGCTAGCTCACTCCATGAACTGCTTCACAAGCTCGTTAAACTCATCCGACGAGTGGCAGACCTTTTCGTCGCCCGACAGGAGTGTGACCGTACATTCGAGGGGCGGCACTTCCCAATACTTTTTTCCTTTCTGGGTGCTCCATACGTAGCTGCCGTAGACCTTGCCTTCAAAGGCATCGGATAAACTTTTGGAGGTTAGGATTTGTGGCTTCGCTGATCTGGTATCGGTATTTGTAATCTCCATGAAGCACTTGTTTAGTCGGACGTTGTAGTGATTCGAGAAGTCTGCCATTTGATATTTGTTCCATCCGAGTTCATTGAACTCCCTTCGGGCCTGCGTGGCGCACCTCTCCTGCAGGTCCAAACTGGCGGTTTTTGGCGTCGCTTCCAGCTTTGCATTCAGTTGGCGGACTTGATCCCGCTCTCGGCTGAGGGTGCCGTGTTGTGTGTACGCAATGAGACTGAGCGCAACGACAGCGCCAAAGAGCAGGACTATCAAGATATTTTTCATGTGACGCTAAAGTGCCCCCTTTTGCGCCAACGAGCGAGGGTGGCGGGTTCCCCTACGCTCCAATATCCTCGATCGCGGCATCGCGGATTTCGTCCAGTAATTTCCCCACGGTTCCCGCGAAAGCATCAAGATTGCCGCCGCGCTCCAGGGCCCTAGTCGCGTCATGCCATCTGACCACTACATTAAGCCGCTTAACGGTGGGCGCGATAAAGATCCTGTTTCGGGCCGTTTCTCCAACCGATGCTAGCGCCGCTGCTTCTGTTCTTTGCTCTTCCGGTCCCCTGGCTACCAGATATGCGCGCGTCTCGATGTACTTCATCATGGCCTTGGTGAGAGCGGAAACCAGCTCGCTGTATTCTTCTTTCTTGCAGCTGCTGATCCAGTGCTGCCTCTGGTTCCGGTTGGCGATGTAAGCGCCGATGACGACGCCGATGAGTGGCCCGACCGCCGCCCATACGGCCATGCCTGTCGCTGCCAGATTCCCGTGCTCAGTGGGATTTGTCATCGCTCAGTACGTTTTCTCCGGTGTGATTTCTTGTCGGAGTGACTTCGAGTGCGATTCTCTCATCAACCGGTGAATTATCGAGAGGAATTCTGCCGGGTTCTCGAGTTAGTTGGCTGCCGACGTATGATGGCGCTCGGCGGATAGGGGGTGGGGTTTTAGTTTTTTGAGCTGGGCGGCGGCGTTGGAGTTTTGAGGTTGAGGGTGCGGGTTTTTCGTGGACCCAGTCCTCACGGACTGGGCTAACGTGTGGCGCGCCTCTGGCGCTTGGGATTGGAAAAAGCAGATCGCCTCTGGGAGGGTCGGAACCTTCGGTCACGTTCGATCGGGATGACAATCAAAAGTCGGAGAGAAGACCGAGGCGTGGACTCGAGACCTAGGACACCTGCGGGAGTCAGCACAAAAGTGGCAGTCGGAAAAGCGGCGGCAAGCCGCCGCACTCCAAGAAGAGCCGACCTGAAGGTCGGCATCTACAAAAGACAGAGAGGGCGCAGCAAGCTGCGCCCCTACGCGAAGAGGAAAAACGGAGGGTACGACGCCCTGCGTCATTAAACGCCCTGGAAAACGTCTCCGATGAAGTCTTTAGGGCTTCTGAAGCCGTTGCCCCACTTAGCGTCGGTGGCGGCGGTAGGCTTTGCGGCGACAATTTCGTCGAGGGATTTGCCTTGTTTCTTGAGGGCTGCCACTTTCTCGCGAGTGCCAACGAGGAGGTCGCGGTAGAAGGCGAGTTGGGATTTGTCGCCAATCGCGCCGTGTCCTGGGATGACAATCGTGTTGCCGGTGACTTTCGCCAAGTTGGCTTCGGTAGCGCGGATCATGCCGTCAATGCTGCCGCCGGTGGAATAGTCGATGAAGGGATAGTAGCCATTCCAGAAGGTGTCAGCGACGTGGAAGATATCGGCTTCGGTAAAAAGAACGGAGATGTCGCTGTCGGTGTGAGCGGGAGCGTAGTGCTTGAGGGCAATGGTCGTTCCGTTGAGTTGCAGAGTCCGCTCATCTTCAAAGACCTCGGCAGGAATTGCTCCCGGAGGCGAGGGCGAGAAAGTGAAGTTCCAACCCTCAACTCGAGTGGTAGTCGCGAGATGCTTTCGGGTGTTGGCGTGAGCGAGAATAACCGCGCCCGCAGAGTGCAGCCATTCGTTGCCATCGGTATGGTCAAAGTGCCAATGGGAGTTGATGAGGTGCTTGATGGGATCGGAGCTGATGGATGCAAGCGCGTCGGCAATCTTTGCGCGCGCGCCGGCAAAGCCGGCATCAATAAGGAGTTTGCCGCCGCGACCAGCAAGTACGGCGATGTTTCCTCCAGCGCCCATCAGGACGCTGACGTTGCCGCGGAGTTTCTGGACGGTGATGGTAGCGGATGCGGCGGATTTGCGGGCCGTCTGCACCAGGCCATCCGCTTGAGCGAATGAATTGCGAGGAGCGAGCAAACCGGCAGTGGCAGCCATGCTGGTGGATATTAGAAAACTACGACGGGAAATACCGGAATCTGATTTTGTGTTCATGATTGTTCTCTCCGTTTTTTTGCGCTGATGCTCGGCCGCTTGACTGCTATCGGATGCTACGGCGAATCCTTTCGATGCAGTTTTTTTCGGCTCGGGTCCCCATAAAAGACCAGGGCCTGAAGGTCGGCAGTCGGAAAAGCGGCGGCAAGCCGCCGCACTCCAAGAAAATTCAAGACCCAGGCGTAAACTCGATAAATGCCTGGGCAAGCTAGGGCGCAGCATGCTGCGCCCCTACGGGAAGAGGGAGCCTTGGTGGTTGCGTGATTTCTTATTTGCGCTCAGGTGGTTGCGGCTTGGGTTAGGACTTCGCGGAGGCGGCGGGCTACGATGGCGTCTTCGCCGGGTTCGAGCATCCATACGCCGACTACGATCTTGTTGGGATCCTTGGGAATGCCGGCGCTGGCTCCGGTGGAACCGGTGGAAGGATTTAGTTCAATACTGGGAGTGCCGGCGCGCAATTGTTTGGCGACGTCTTTGGGGGCGATTTTAACGCGCTGCGGGTCATAGCGAATGAGCAAGTGCGGCACGTTATTGGCGACGGGCGGGATAAATATTTCAGCTTTCAGGGTGGGAATATCCTTGAGAGCGGCAGCAATGCGATCGGCGCGGCGGCGGAACTCGGCTTCGAATTCGGCGTCAGACTGGCTGAGAAACCAATCCACGGCGGCGACCATGCCGACGATTTGCTCTTTGGCGACTTTCATTCCGCGACCTACGACATCATCAATCGGGCTGTTGTTGCTGACTGCGGCGGTAATCAGATTCGCTTTGCCGAGAAGAAGGCCAGCATTTTGCGGGCCTCGCATGCCTTTGCCACCGGAGAAAGCGACCAGGTCGAAGCCCATGTGCGTGTAGTTCCAGAGATTGGAGATGGGCGGAACATCGGCGGCGGCGTCGTTTAAGCAGGGAACTCCGTGAGCATGGGCGACGCGAACCCAGTCTTCTCGGCTGATGTTTCCGGCTTCGGCTGCATTGTAAAAAAAACACATCACGGTGTTTGGGGTGAAAGCCGATTCGTAGTCCTGCAAGGTTTCCACGTCGACGAAGCGAATGCCGCAGTTGCGCATGGCGTGATCGTAATCGTAGCGGTGAGCTTTCTGCACGATGACTTCGTTCTTGAGGCCGTTCATTTCAGTAGGCATGGCATGACCGGCGGAAGGTCCATTTGCGACGGTCATGCAAGCCGCGGTGCCGAGAGTTACCGCGGAAGCCGCGCCGGCGGTGACCATTGCGGCTTCGCAGCGCAATTGACGAGCGAGATATTCACCGGAGGCTTTCTGGATGTCGGCGAGAAACACCGGATGCTTGGCGGCGAGGGCGACTGCGGCTTGCACCGAAGGCGGCATGATTGATCCAGTTAAATAGGTGTAGGTACCGGCGGCGTTGATGGTCTTGGTGACGCCGAGTTTGTCGTAGTAGTCCACCGCTTCCGGGGCAGG
>Ga0210402_10002014_pt1 | contig 20248 bp, 22 predicted proteins | sample IncBWC7MmetaG_FD_161055 | JGI IMG/M metagenome (GOLD analysis project Ga0210402, IMG submission 161055) | Forest soil microbial communities from Barre Woods Harvard Forest LTER site, Petersham, Massachusetts, United States - Inc-BW-C-7-M | ecosystem: Environmental > Terrestrial > Soil >... | reverse complement strand
GGCGGCCGTCGTCACTCTCTTTGACCGCTCGTCTTCCTGCTTCAGCGGAGCTATCGGGATTCTCAAAGGCGACATTCCGTATGAGGACGTCGTGGCGATGCGGTTTGCGCAATTGTGGGAGTGACGCTTGCGTTGCAGAGGCCCGGTGCGAAATTGCCGCCATGATCTACGCCGGTAGCAGCCAGTCGGGGCGTTGCGACAAAGGAGGAATTTGCTCCGCGATTTGCATTGCTCACGGCTTGGCGTGTTCATTCGGTTCGCATGTGGAGGGACTGGACCCTGAACGCGCTGGCGACGACGCGAACGGCACTCTCAGCCCGGATGATGAGATCACGAGGGCGGTGAATGTTGCGACCATGCTCCAGAATTGATACCGCAAGTCGGTCGCGACGCCGATTATGAGGTATGCGCAAGTATAGAGCAGGCCGGACATGACAAGCGCGAGCGCGGCTTCACATCGTGCGGGACATCGGGGCCGCTTCGCCGAAGCAAGCAGCACCAGCAGACACGCGCCAGTCGCGAGCCAGAACGCCGGTGTGCGGGCGGACCCTGGCGGGCTCACGCCAAGAAGGTCGCTAGCTAGCACGGATCGCAACCCAAAACCCAAGGCGAAATTCTGGTTCGACATCAATTACCTGCGCTCGAACGTTGGTACCGAATTCTCAGCCAAGCGTTGAAAAAATTTCGGCGCGGACGAAAACTCGTCCCCCCGGCGGCAACTCCAGCCAGCGGAAGCGGCCAGCTACGGTTGACGTCGGTCAAAATCGGCCGCCGCCAAGCCACCAACTCATGGATTTAGGATGATCAGCGTGGTCGTCTGCAGCGGCGTCAGGATATGGAGCCATGCGGCGGCAGCAATCAGCCCAAACGCAAACCCCGCGACCCCGGCGACAAGCGCCGCCGCAAATGTCGCCGTTAGATACACGGCGAGCTCGAGTAATGGTGCATCCATGAGCGACCCCGGCGGTGACGGCAGGTTTGCGTGCTGCGTCAATTGGCCTGCGTCACCGCAAAATCGTTGAAATACATGTGGCTGTCGGCCTCGACCACAGGCCGATCCGGCCGGATAAGGGTTCCGACAGCGTGTGCTCAAGATAAAGCTTGCCGTCGAGATAGGCCTCGACCTTCGCGCCTGCGATGCGGATCTTGAGATCGTGCCATTGGCGCGTCGCGGTCGGCGTGTCGCGAATCCATTTGACCTGGGAGCGACGGCCTTTCTCGAGCTTCCACGGCACCATTGTTTTCGAGGCAATTGGCCCGGACCGTCAGGTAGTCGCCGTTCGGTTTGAGATTGAACAGGATGCCGGCGCCCTGATCGATACGCCCGGACAGCCCCTCGAAACGGACTGAGATTTCTCCGTCCGGAAATCCGCCACGTCCTTGAAGACCGCGTACGGATAGTAGGCGTAGGCTTGAACGCGATCGAGAAATTCAGCTTAGCGCTCGCCATGGAGCGCCCGCGCCTTATCGGCGATGCCGGCGGACGACTGTCCCTCTTTCCATTGGCGGCCGTCGACAGCAAGAGCTTTCTGGTTGGCCTCGGTCTCCATCCGCCAGATGCCGACTACGCTTAGAAATGATTTGGATTCGGCGCCGGCCGTCTCGCCGGAAAAATCGACCTTGATGCTCTGCTGAGCAACTGCGATCGTCATCAACACGGCCGAACCGATCGCGGTCGCGGTTGCAATCATGCTAGCTTTTCGAATGAGTTTCATTTCTGACCTCCGTTACGATCGACGGATGGTTGACGGGCGGCGGCCGGCGGCCGGCGGCTGCACCACCATGCGATAGCGATGGATAGTGGAAGAGCGCCGAAGAACCACAACAGCGCCGCGTTGGCAACAAGCGGGTAACCCGGGTAGTCGTCGCCGAAAACGGGTTGCGGCGGCGCCCGGCCGGCGAGCCCGTAGAACATTGGGAGAATTTCGCGATGGCTTGTCGATCGGCTTGTGGCCGACCGGCCGGCATAGACGTATTCGACTTCGCCATAGGCGTCGTCGCCGGCATTGCCGATCACACTTTGCTGCGCGCCGGCGAGACGGATCGTGACGTCGTGGAGCGAGCGCTCCAGCTTGGAGAGGACGTTGCGACGCAAGTCAGCGTAGCGCGGGCCCTCCGGCGCGAGGTGGGCCGTGACGGCGAGCGGCCCGCGTAACTGCGACAGCGCGCGCTCATCGGCCGACGGAAAAGAGTTGTGGCGATCCTCAGTGACGTCGGCGGACCATCGGATCTGCGCTACTGCCGCAAGGACCGCGGCCGCGGCGGCAAGGCAGGAAAGCGACCGCAGTAGCTTGCGCTGTAGCGAAACGCCGGACGGGAGCCAAATGGCGGCAAGCGCCGCAAAACCCGCAACGGTCGTCGCCATGCCGATCACCAGGCCCACAGACAGCAGTCCCTGCTCGAAAGGACGCAGCGTTTGCGTCAAAGACAGCCGCGACAGCCAGTCGAGAAGTCCCGGTCTCCCCGCTACAGTGAAATCCAGCACCCAGGATCCGATCGTGAAGGCCAGCGTTACGATCGCGGCGGTCGCCGCGCCCTCCGCAAGGGCAGCCGCGAACACCGCGACCGTGCCGACCAACAGGCCATAAAGCGCGTGTCCAAACATGAGATTGAGCGTTTCTGGTGCATACAAATGTCCGCCCCACGCTGTCCACATCCCGAGGCTCGTGGCCACCGGCACAAAGGCGACGCCCCACGCGGCCATGACGGCGACCAGTTTGGTGACGATCAGCGTCGGAGTTGCGTAAGGAAGCTGGATCAGCACCTCAACGCGCCCGATTCCTTTTTACGGCCAAGCACCCGGATAGCCACGAAGGGGAACAGCAGCGTAACCGCAATGTAAAAAGACCCGAAGGTCGGCACCAGCACGCCGTCGAGCGGCGACAGGCCGGTCGCGAGGACCGGAGATTGCTGCACGGCCGCGCTCGCCTCGCCGTACAGCGAAACTGCATGGAAAAAGCTGTAACCGGCGAGCGGGCAGAGGATGAGAGCCATGATCCACAACGCACGACCGCTCACCACCTCCCGCACCTCCTTGACGAGGAGGGCAAGCCACGGTGCGGGAACAGTCATAATGGTTTCAGGCGAGCGCAAGGAAGATATCCTCCAATCTCCCCGTCGGGCAGCCGGCACGGACGGAAAGCTCGTCAAGCGTCCTGGCGCTGCGCACGTGGCCGTCGGTCAGCAGGACGAACCAATCGCAGACCCGCTCGGCATCGGATAGCTGATGAATGGAGAGAATGAGCGTGCGAACGGGCACCAGCATCTTGCGCAGCAACTCCGTCATCTGGCGGGTCTGCTTGAGATCGAAACCGTCGAACGGCTCGTCCATAGCAACAGCGGGTGAGGCGCGATAAGCGCCAGCGCCCACATCATGCGGCGTGCATATCCTTTGGACAACGCGACGACCCGTTTCCCAAGCACCGGCTCCAATCCGATAGCCGCAACCGTCGTGGCGATGTCGGAGCGAGACCGACCATAGACACCGGCGAAAAATTCCAGAACCCGAACCGCATATTGGTCGGACCACGGCCGCACTCCGTCCGGAAGATAGAACATATGCTGGCGGCGTTCTGCCTGTGGCACCGGCCAGTTGCCCCAAGGACTTCGCCCGAATCGACCGGGACGAGGCCCGCAATGGCCTCGAGCAACGTCGTCTTGCCGGCGCCGTTTGGTCCGATCAGGCCGAGCGCCTCTCCGGCATTCACCGCAAAGGACACGTCGGCAAGCGCGCATTGATCGCCATATCGCTTGTTGAAAGCCGCGACTCGCATCAGAGCCGTCGCGGGCTTTTTCAACCGGAATGCGCGCCACGCCGGACTCAAGCTGCATCCCTCGCCTCATCACAAAGCCGCCCGACACCGGCGAACGCCAGCCCACTTCGATGTACGTCGGATTTATTTGTATTCGTCGCACCAGTCCGGCTGGTCGGCGTAGTAAAATAAGCATTCCTGCTTCGTGATGGTCCGGCCCTTGCCGACTATGCGGGCCTGAAGATACGTGACCACGGCATCGATCTCGTCTGGCGTGAGAGTGCGCGGCGCCGGGTAGAGGTCGTTCGGAGGCGGCCCCAGCGCTCGTCCATCGCAGGCCCGGACCGTGTAAGCTCCTTCATCAAAGGAGGGCATGCCGGTGCCGGGACGTCCGCAGCCGAGCGTCTGCTTAAGCGCGGCGGCATCGAGCCGTGTGGTCCGCAAATTGGCCCCGGTCGGCGACTCGTCGCGTTGCTTTTCGCCGTCCGCGAAGGCGCCATGGCAATCGGCGCATCCGCTGTTTCGCCACATCATCAGGCCGGCCTTGACCCGGTCCTCGTTCTGCGCAAATCCGGTCGTCGCGTGCGCCAGAACGCCGACCGAGAGTGCAAGAGCAAGACGACGCATGTAAAAGACGCGAGTCCGATCTACGTCAGCTCTCGAGCTTGTATTTTCCATCATGTCTGTCTCCGGTTGAATTGGCCGATCTGCATGTAGGGCTTGCGGCGTGGACATCCGTCACGATCTCCGAGCCTCGAATGTCATGATAGAACTCCGATGCCGAAGAGAACAATTCCTGCCGCGCAAGACCCAACAAGCGTCCATATCATTCCGAACTTGAAGCGGAAAATCGCCAGGACGTCGGCGACCGCAAGCGTGAGCGCCCAGACGTCGGCGCTCGCCGGTACGGGCGCGTGGAACGACAAGCCATAGCCGTGAACCGGCACAGTTTCGCGAAAGATGGTGTGGATCGCAAACCAGATCGCGAGATTGAGGATCACGCCGCATACCGCTGCCGTGATCGCCGACAGGGCGCCGGCAAGTGCCTTGTTGCCGCGAAGTGTTTCAACGAACGGCGCGCCGAGAAAGATCCACAGGAAACACGGCGTGAAGGTCACCCAGGTGGCCAGCAATCCCCCCAGCGTGCCGGCCAGCATGGGCGAAAGTGTGCCGGGATCTCGGTAAGCCGCCATGAAGCCAACGAATTGCAGCACCATGATCAGCGGACCGGGCGTGGTCTCCGCCATGCCGAGGCCGTCCAGCATTTCGCCGGGCTTGAGCCAGCCGTAGTTTTCAACCGCCTGCTGCGCCACATAGGCAAGCACCGCGTAGGCGCCGCCAAACGTCACCATCGCCATTTTGCTGAAGAAAATCGCGATCTCACTGAATACATCGGCGGGTCCCAAGGTTGCCACGATCGCGACCACCGGCACGAGCCACAGCACCAGCCAAACACCGGAAACCCGCAAGGCAAGAGCGACCGTGGGACGCGCATGGTCGGGTAGATTTTCGCCGAGCAGACTGTCGGTTTCCCCGACCGATTTGCCGTTGCCGTGTCCGGAACCGCCCTGGAACCAGGAAACGCCGCCCGCGGCGCCAACATAGCCGATCAATGCAGCGCCGAACACGATGATCGGGAACGGAACATCGAAGAAGAATATACCGACGAACGCAGCGGCCGCGAGCAAAATCAGGACGTTGTTCTTGAGCGCGCGTTTGCCGACGCGGAAGACCGCTTCCAGAACGATGGCCAGCACCGCGGCCTTGAGTCCGAAGAACAGCGCCGCCACGAGCGGAACATTGCCGAAGGCCGCGTAGACATAGCTCAACGCCATGATGGCGATGATTCCGGGCAGCACGAATAGGCCGCCCGCCATCACGCCGCCGAGCGTGCGGTGCATCAGCCAGCCGATGTAGGTGGCGAGTTGCTGTGCCTCGGGACCCGGCAGCAGCATGCAGTAGTTGAGCGCATGCAAAAACCGGGCTTCCGACACCCACCGCTTCTCTTCTACGATGATGCGATGCATGACGGCGATCTGACCGGCCGGTCCCCCGAAACTCAAGGCCGCAACCTTCAGCCACACGCGAAACGCCTCTCGGATCGAGGGAAGTTCGCGCACCGCCGGGGTCGCGGCAGTCGCCGTCAGTACTTCTGCCAATTTAGACTCCCGGCTTCTTGGAGTGCCACGTATGGGTTTCTTCCGTGGCGTCCCGGCACCACCGATAGAACGCGTCGTACAGCATCATCCCGGCTTCGAGCTGGGCAAGGTCTTCCGCATACATGCGCGACAGGCCGAGCGAGGCGGCGAGGAGCCCGGCGGCTTGAGGCGCGGCATCCATGCGGCCGGTGTCAGCGCCCCGCACGATCGCCGCAAGGTGGAGCAAAGGCTCGGTCGCAAGACCGAACTCCTCCACCATGACATCGAACGTGCAGGTATCGCCGCGGTGGCTCCAGAATACGCCTTCCACGTCGAAGGGTGTGGCCGAAAAACGTTCCGCAACGCCTTCGACTTCGGCAGGGGCGACGAACAGGAATACGGCACGGGGATCCACAAAGCGGCGGATCAGCCACGGACAGGCGATGCGATCGACCTTGGGCCGCGCGCGCGTCACCCAGACGGTGCGCTTCTGGTCGTCGAGCGGGGGCATTCTGGTGGTGGTCACCAGGGGAAGGCCGGCCTTGCGCCAGCCCTCGAAGCCGTGCTCAAGCGCGTCCGCTGAGACGCCGCTATGGCGCAACCAGGCCGCCGTGCCTTCGCTGAGCTTGGCGCCTCTCTGGCAGATGGCTATGGCAGAACGGCCGGCAAATTCGGCTGTCCACGCAGAAAGGTCCGCATGGGACCGACGCATCGAACCCGGAATCAGGCGTGGATCAGCTTTGTAGTCGTCATCGGTCCGAACATCGACCAAAGCGGGGCAGTTGGGAGTGCCAATGAGACGGGCGAGCTTATCGACGGAAATTGTCGTGATCGACGGCATGGGAGCGTCCTTGCGTTGTGAGCGGGACGCGATTCTTCAGCATGTCGCCTCGTGGGGAGATCGCTGTCCCCATGGGGGCGAAACTAAGCACCGAGAACGGATTGTCAAGTGCGAGGGCCGCCGGCGTCCAAGCACGAAATCGAGGTTAACAAAACCTGTCGGACGACAGACGATATGTCCTTTTAACTGCAGCAGGTCCGAACAGGACCTGGACGCCGAGCATTTTCGATTCAACGGTTGTCGTTTGAATGCATACTGTTACCGTGATCATCACGACAGCTCACGTTTGTTCGCACGACGTTAGCCCGAATTTCCGTCCGTGCTGCCCGCGCCCCGGCAGATATGATTTCGGGAGGTCGGGACGGCGCTATCCGGCGGGTAATGCGTTTGCGCGGTCGCGATGTACGCCATTGACACCAGCAATCCGGGGGCGCGACAATATAAGTGGCCTTGGTTTCATAAGTGGCCTTGGTTTCGGCGACTCGACGTAGCGCGGGCGTACAACGAAATGCGTTGGTTTCGGACCAATCGACGGTTTGGATCGTGGTGTGCCTTGCTGGCCATCACAGTCCAGATCATCTTGTCGTTTGGGCACGCGCATCGCATCGAAGGCTTCCGCTCAGTCGGGCTGGCGCCTCAAGCAGGCGTCACGGCTCACAGCCAACCGACGGTCGAACCGGGCGACCCGGTCTCGACGCCGATCGGGTTGCCGTTCGAATACTGCGCGATTTGCGTGGTTATCAAAATGGGGGCGTCCACGGTGCCGGCCGAAGCACCGGCGTCCGGTGTTCCAACCGTCGCCGGCAGGGCGCGATTTGCGCCCCGCGCCGAAGCTGCAGCCTGGACATTGGGGCACCTCCTCTTCCAGGCGCGCGCGCCGCCGTCTGCTTGACACCGCTGATTGAATGGCCTCTGGCGTCCCCAAATTTTCCGGCGTGACGTAGCTCGCGCGACAACGTTTCAACGTAACCCGGGATGGGGAACCGGCCTCAACTGAGCCCGGGCGCCATGGCGTGAAGTCATCGTCAATTTGGGATAACCCAGATGGCGCAAAGTCAAGTCTCAGATGAAGGCAAATACGCCCGCTCCAGACACGCGCTGACGCGGGCCTGGGTTGCATTCGCGGTGGCGGCGATCTCGGCAGCGCTTGCGGTCGGCATTTTCAGCAGCGGCGTCTATCAGTCCGCAATGGATGCAGCGCTTTCCACGATGAATGCACCGGCAAGCCGTTCGCGCGCCGCAACGTCCCAGATCGAGAGCCCGATGCTGGTCCGGGAGGGAACGCGCGTCAGCGTTCCGGAGGGGTCGCCGCTGAGGGGCAAGCTCACAATCGAAATGGTGGGAGAACGAGAAATTCAGCGTAAGCTGGTGTTGCCGGCGGTCGTAGAAGCCGACCCAACTCGCACCGTGAAAGTGCTGCCGCCCGTGACCGGCCGCGTGATCGATCTTATGGTCCAGCTGGGTGAGCGCGTCGTGCAGGGGCAGGAGCTTGTCGTGATCGACTCCGGCGATCTCGCGCAAGCCTATGCGGATATTGAAAAGGCGAGGTCCGTACTGACGCTCACCAAGAAAGCGCTCGACCGGCAATTGGGCCTGGAGAAAGCCGGCGGGGCAGCGATTAAAGACCGGGAGCAGGCGCAGAGCGACTACAACCAAGCTGTTGCGGAGCTCGATCGAGCCGAATCGCGGCTGCGCGCCATCGGCGTGCCGGCCGATCAGAAGGAACAATCCCGACTCTTATCCCTGAAGGCCCCCGCGTCCGGAAGCGTGATCGATCTCCAGGTGGCGCGGGGCGAATTTCTCAATGATCCGACCGCCTCCATCATGACGATTGCGAACCTCGGCACAGTTTGGGTCACGGCAAATGTGCCAGAAAGGGACACCGCATCAGTAACAAAGGGGCAGGAAGTCGACGTAACTTTTTCAGCGTATCCCGGCGAGGTTTTCGCCGGCAAGGCGCTCTTTATCAGCGACGTTCTGGATCCCGATACGCGGCGCACGAAGGTCAGGATCGCCTTCGAGAATCCCGAAATCAAGCTGAAACCGAACATGTTCGCCAGTGCCACCTTCCTGGCACCGCGGCAGACGGTGCAGGCTGTTCCCACACAGGCATTGGTTCTCAAGAACGAAACCGATCAGGTATTCGTCGAGGTGGCACCGTGGACGTTCGAGGCTCGCCCCGTTGAGGTCGATTTTCAACAAGGCGATCAAGCCATTGTGGCGCAAGGCCTCAAAGCCGGCGAACGCATCGTCGTAAAGGGCGGAGTGCTTCTTAATGATTGATTGGTTCGTCGGCTATACGCTCCGCAAGCGCCTTGTGGTTGCGATGATCTGTGTTTTCGTCTCGGTTTATGGCTACTATTCCTGGACCCAGCTTGCGATCGAAGCCTACCCGGACATCGCCGATACGAGTTCGCAAGTGGTTACTCAGGTGCCGGGCATGGCGGCCGAAGAGGTCGAGCAACGCATTACGATCCCGCTCGAGCGCGAGCTCAACGGAACGCCAGGTTTGCTGTTCATGCGTTCCAAAAGTACGTTCGGCCTGTCGTTGATTACGATCGTGTTCCGCGATGGCATAGAGAACTATTGGTCACGCCAGCGCATCAACGAGCGCATCCAAAACGTCACCTTGCCTCCCGGCATTAGTGCCGGCCTCGATCCGGTGACCTCACCTACCGGCCAAATTTACTATTACACGCTCGAATCCGATTCCAAGGGGCAGCGCGAGCTTTCCGAGCTTCAGCGCTGGATCGTCATTCCTACTCTCAAGCAAGTGCCGGGCGTTGCCGACGTGTCGAATTTCGGCGGCATCACGACACAGTTCCAGCTTGAGCTCGACCCGCAGCAACTCGTGCGTTTCAACCTGTCTTTGGCAAACGTCGAAGCCGCCATCAATGCCAACAGCGGCAACGCCGGCGGCAGTGTCGTGACTCGCGGCGATCTCGGACTCGTCGTTCGTGCCATCGGCTTTGTTCAAAGCCTTGAGGACTTGGGCGCCATTGTGGTGACGCAGCGAAACGGCACGCCGATCTTCCTGCGCGATCTCGGCCGGCTTAAGCTTGCCAACCTGGAGCGACACGGCATCGTCGGCAAGAACCAGAAAAACGACGTCATCGAAGGCACCGTCCTACTGCTAAAGGACGACAATCCTTCGCGGGTCTTGCAAGGCATCCATGCGAAGGTTGCCGAGCTCAATGAGCGTCTGGCGGCCGACGACGTGCAGATCGTAGCATATTACGACCGCTCGGACCTCGTCGACCAAACTGTCAGCAAGGTCTCGCACACGATCTTTCAAGGCATAGGCTTTGTTCTCATTGTGCTTATCCTTTTCCTCGGCAGTCCGAGCGGCGCCGTGATCGTCGGCATGACGATTCCGTTTGCCATGGTGACGGTCTTCGTCCTGATGAATTTCTTCAAAATTCCGGCGAACCTATTGTCGCTGGGCGCGATCGATTTTGGGATCATTGTTGATGCCGCAATTGTCGTGACGGACGCAATCCTGCGGCGCCGCGAATCCAAGCCCGACGAATCGCTCACCGAAGGTGATGCGCGCGCCGCCGCCCATCAAGTCGCGCGACCGATCTTTTTCGCGACGCTGATCATTATCGCCGCTTACCTGCCTCTGTTCGCCTTCCAAAGGATAGAGGCGAGGCTGTTCTATCCCATGGTCTATGCGGTCGGATTTGCGCAGTTCGGAGCGCTGCTACTCGCATTGTCGTTGGTTCCCGGCCTGGCCTATCTCGCGTATCGCAGGCCCCGCGGGGTTTTCCGCAATCACGTCCTCGGATGGATCGAAGCGGGATATCGACGAACACTGCAAGGCTCGCTGCGCCGGCCGGGCATCGCTTATCTGATCACCGCCGGCGCCGCCGCCGCGGTGGTAGGGCTCGCGATCACGGTATCTCGCGAATTCCTGCCGAATCTCGACGAAGGCGGACTCTTTCTTCATGGAGAGATGGTCGGAGGAATTTCCCTTGCGAAAGCAAGCGAGATGGACGCCGAGTTACGCAAAGCCGTGCTGGAATTTCCAGAGGTATCAACCATCGTAAATCATATCGGCCGCAATGACGACGGCACCGATCCCAATACGCCCTCGCATCTCGAAGCGCTGATCGTACTTCACCCTTACAACACTTGGCCGTCTGGTGAGTCCAAGGAGGATGTTATCCGCCGCATGAAGATGCGGCTCGCCGAGCTTCCTGGATACGAACTCGCCTTCAGCCAACCCATTCTCGACAGCATCAAGGACAAGGTTTTTGAGCCGCACAGTCAGCTTGCAGCAAAAATATACGGCGACGACTTCAATGAGCTGCGCCGGATCGGCAGCGACGTCGCCAGGGTGCTTAAAGATACGCCCGGCGCCGATGGCGTCCTGGTCGACGACCGACCGCCGCTTGGGCAGATCACCGTCACGGTCGATCGCGAGGCCGCGGCGCGCTACGGCATCAATGTCGCTGACGTCACGGATCTCATTCAGACCGGAATCGGCGGCGGAGCCGTGAGCCAAGTCTTCATCGGCGAGCGCCGCTACGACACGACCGTGCGCTTTCCGGAAGCGGTTCGCAGCAGTCCGGAAGCCATCGGACGGCTGCTGCTTACATCGAGCGCCGGCGCTCTTGTTCCACTCTCACAGGTTGCGCGGATCAAATTGCAGCAGGGCGAAAGCACGATCAATCGTGATATGAATCGCCGCTACCTGATGGTGAAGTTCGATTCCGCCGGCCGCAGTCTTCCAGAGCTTCTGGCTGACGCCAAGCGGGCCGTGACCGGCAAGGTTTCGTTGGATCCGAAACGCAATCGCATCGAATGGGTTGGACATTTCGAGGACGAGCAACGGGCAGAGTCGCGCTTTGGCTTGATCATCGGCCTGATCCTCGGGCTCATGATCATCCTGCTATACGCGGAATTTGGTCTCCTACGCCAGGTGGTCCTTATTCTCGGCGTCGTCCCGCTCGCTACACTCGGCGGACTGATTGCTTTGCATATCACCGGCGTTACCCTCAACGTGGCCTCCGGGGTCGGCTTCATTGCGCTATTCGGGGTCGCCGTCATGAATGGAGTCATCATGGTGGCCAACCTCAATCGGGTTCGCGATCTTGGCATGCCGCTGACCGAGGCGGTGGTAACGGGTGCCAGCGAGCGCCTGCGCCCTGTCCTGATGACGGCTGCCGTTGCCACGGTCGGCATGTTGCCGGCTGCCATGGCGACCGGAGTGGGTAGCGACGTGCAACGCAGTCTCGCCACCGTCGTGGCGGGCGGCCTCATGGTGGCGACGTTGATGACTCTGTTCCTGTTGCCGACGATCTATTTCGTCATCGAGACACTGGCTACACGATTTGGCAATGCCGGCGCGCGCGAGGCAGCGCAGGTATCTACCTAAGGGCTGAGCGTCACGCCGGGCTCGCCGGCAAACCCACTTCACCGAGATCTTTGGCCACGGGTGTGGGTCAATCAGGCTATTTTCGCCGGTCCGCCGCGCTCCGCCGGACCGGCGGCGGCTGTGAAGGCCGATAATAGGGGCTCATGACGCAATTGCCGCCGATTCCGGATAGTGTCGTTCGGCATTGTTCCCAGCTGGTGTAGTAGCAGGACATCCCGCCACTGCGGCCCCGGATCCCGCACCAAGGATACGAATGTGCCGATTGTGCCGACGCAGCCTCGATATCGCCCACCAGCACTACGGAAAAGATCGCAAGAAATATGATTCGCAAGGGCATGGCTGTGCTCCGTTGCATCGATCGACGGATCGTTGCGTACTTGATCGGGTGTACTCTCAACGCGCGCGCTGAAACGATCAGCCTTTTTTAGACTAAGCTGTGTGGCAGATGTTTCAAGCGGCCGTCGCTCGCATCGACTGGGAATGAGCAATTTTGACAATCAAAAACGTTGGAAATCGAACGCGAGGCGGTCAATGGTACCCACGTGGTGCTCACACCAGAGCGCCGGCCAAGGTCATGCGGTTGAAAGAGGAGATGATGTCGACTCACCCGGGTCCATTGGTATCGGACGGTCGATCGCTGTCGCGGCCGTGTGTCTTGCGGCGGCGGGTCAGGCGTCGAGCTCGATCCGGCTTCTGCGGCGAGTTTGATCCCGCCAAGTCCGCGGTACGGATGAAACCCGGGACCTATCGTTCACTTTGCCAAACAGGCGTGCGCGATAGTGCCAAAGGGGAAAGACGCGACCAAGCATTGACCGGCTTTTCCCCACAATCCCGTGTACAACTCGCGCAAGCCAAGGAATTTCTGGCCATATTTTTACCACACTGCGCTCTTTACCGTAGTAATTGTAGTACAATTGATTCGATTAACGTGCGCTGGGTACGATACCCGGCTGGGATTATTGAATCACGATCGTGGGGATGCACCTGCGTAGGACTGCCTCAACCGGAATGCTGTGCGATGCATGGCGGCAGTGAAAACGACGGAGTGACAGAAATGAGTAGTGTCGACTGGCAGAATGGAGTGACCGATCGTAGCCGGACCTCATTGCCGGATTCCTACAAACCGAAAGCATTGCGCCTTGCCCCTGCCGATGACTTGGCGTCTTCAGAGTTAAATCCGCCTATCGTTGATTTGCGTAAGCTTGAGGAAGAACTCGGTCGCCGTCGGCTCGACGAGATAGCGGACGTCGTGCGAGCCCTTACCTATGGGGAAATGATGGAACTCGCGGCTTCGATGTGGAACGTGAGGCCGGATGGCTCCAGCCTCACGGAACACAACTTGCCGGCCGTGCTGTATCGCTGGTCGACATCGCGCCAATCCTGAAAAGCGGAGAGTCGGTCCACCTCGGGATAATTCGAGGGGCGGCCGGGGAGCGATCTGGTCGTGTCCCGTCTTTAGGAACTATCCGTTGTGCGATTGCCGACACGATCAATTCAGCGCCTTGGCGCAGCGCCGTAACGAGCGCGTGAGAACGTTGTCGATCGCGCCCGGAAAATGGCCGGCAATGCGATCGACAAAGCCATGCTCCAGGCCGCCCGCGCACCGATCGGTTTCTCGTAATTTGATTGCGATGAACATAAGGACGCATTCGATGAAAACGCGCTGGCCGGTGGCCCGAACATGCCCGATGGCCTCGTCGGCATAGTGCTGGCCGCGCAAATAGTCGGCTTCGCCACTGCCACACGGCTCGACGGCCCAGAAATCGATCCAGGTGACAACGGACCGATTTTCGCCCTGATAGGCAAAGGCACAGAAGGTCGGAAGATCGCCAACGCGATCGATGACGAGCACATCGGTGATTTCAATGGTCATGGCTGAAGATCTCTGCACGCGAACAGCATTCGCGCCGCACATCACGACAATATTGAGGGGGGACATCTGCCCGTATGGGCCAGGGGCCAAAATGATCGCCGGACCATACATAACGCGTCCGAGGCCACATCCTAAGATCCGATCGTTACGAATTCGTTGCGGAGGCGCCGATCGGATTGCGTTTTTTTTGAGGTGCCGCGGATGCGGACTTCTTCCGGCGAGGCGGCTGCTTGCGAAGATGAGGAACCGCCGGCTGATCAGTCCCGGCGAACTTGCCGCCTTCCGCAATCCAGGCTAGGACAACAACCATGATCGCCGTGATTTTCGAGGTTTGGCCCAGCCCTTGCCGCAAGGCCGACTACCTGGATCTCGCCGCACGCCTGCGCGGCGAGTTGGAGCATGTGGACGGGTTCGTGTCGGTCGAACGGTTTCAGAGCCTCGCTGACCCGGACAAGCTGCTATCGGTATCTTTCTGGCGCGACGAAGCTGCCGTCGCCGCGTGGCGCCGTCATACCGCGCATCGCGCGACGCAGGCGGCAGGACGCGGAGGGATCTTCCACGATTATCGTCTCCGCGTGGCCGCCGTGGTCCGTGATTATGGAATGGCACAAAGGCGTGAGCAGGCCCCCGAGGATAGCCGCGCCACGCATAATGCGGTAATGTAGGACGCCAGAAACGTTGCGCCATGGCAAAGAGGGGGCCCGAGAAAGCCAATTGGCGACAAGTCGAAACAAAAGGGTCGGTCGCAATAGGGAAAGGTGTGACCGAATTGCAACCTTTGTCGGTTTTTTCAATGCTACATTCTGGATGAGAGTCCGCGTGCGGAGAGTGCCGATGAGAAAGCTTGGGATTGCATCAATCGCGGTCGCTTTGCTGACCAACGCGGTTGCCGCAGCGGACCTCGCGGTGAAGGCGCCGCCGATGACGGTTGTGCCGTTCACCTGGACGGGGGCCTATGCGGGCGCGCACGGAGGCTATGGTTGGTCGACGTCGGGAGGTCTGGACGCAAAGGGTGGTTTTGGCGGGGGCCAGATCGGGTACAATGTTCAGACTGGCACGATTGTGCTCGGCATCGAAGGCGATATCGCAGGGGGCGACATCGCTCAGACTGTCAATGGCGCTGTATTTGGGATTCCGTTTACGACGGCGTTTACGAATGACACGTTGGCCTCGCTCCGCGGCCGCGCTGGCCTCGCTTACAACACTTGGCTGTTCTATGGCACCGTTGGCGGCGGATGGGGCCACGACAAGATTTCTGGGAACCTCGGCGGCGTTCCGTTTTCAAGCGACGCTTGGCTGTCCGGATGGAGCGCCGGTGCCGGTGTCGAATGGGCCATGGCTCCGAACTGGAGCGCCAAATTCGAGTACCTGCACTATGGGCTTGGAACTGCGAACTCTTTCGGCACCGTGCCGTCGGGCAAGGTCGATATTGACACCCTCAAGATCGGCATCAATTACTTATTCCGTTAGTGGGCGAAGCCGCTCGGTCACCTAAGAGGCGGCGTTAGGTCTAGTCCACATGACGAGGCACCATTGAGAAGGCGGTTTTTTCCGCTTCGACGACATGTTCCGGCATATAGTAGGGTTGGTCTAACCCTAGGGCAGGCGCGATCCTTGATGCACGGGGTCGCTCCCCAATGTGCGATCAAGTAGCCCGCCCATTGTTAGACCGAGGGGCCGGGGGTCGCTCCCCCGGCTTCCTTAATTAGGCGGAAAACACGGCCATGGCGGAGAGGGAGTCCGCTGCAACCTTTGAAATTGCTTGGATTTTAGCCGTTTTCCTGACTACCAACGCCCGTACCTCCGTTTCTGCCGGCAACGCTCACATACGACGGCGGTCACAGGCGGCCGACTCAGGTAGAGTGCGATCTTTACAGGCAGGACTGGGCTGCCGATGGGGGCGCGGCTGCGCGCCTAATCCAGCGTGACGTTAAAGCGAGTGCCATTCGTGGCGAGCGCCAGCGAGAAGCACCACTACCTTCCGGTCTTCTACCTCAAAGAATGGGCGGGACCGGATGGGCGCATCTGCGAATACAGCCGGCCGTACGATGTCGTGAAGCCGAAGCGCGTGCATCCCGGCGGGACCGGGTATGTGCGCGGCCTGTATGCGATCGAGGGGCTGCCGGCAGTGTCCCTAATGCCAGTGCCGCAGCGGTTTCCTGCATTTTGCAAGTGTACCTTTGGGGCGGCTTTTAGCGGCTTCTGGTACGGTTGCCAAATGCAAGAAGTCCCTGTGCCGCAACGAGAAGGTACACTTGGACAGTTGCGAAGTGGGAAAATCGGCTTTTGAACGAGAGAGAGACGATCACCATGACGAAATGCACCCGTGCCACCAGCGCTCGAATGCCTGGCCGAAGGCGATCTGGATCGAAGGCAGCGGGCAGTACGCCTCGGTCTCGTTCTGCAATCCGGGTCCGACGGTCGTCCTGTGCCGGAGCTATGCCGACGCGAGGGCGCTCAAACGCCAGATCGACGAGACCGGCTGTGGCGGGCAGTGCACCGGCAAACGCGCCTTCGAAGTGGGCCTGCCGCGCATGACGACTGAGACAATTACATTACCGCGAACCTCCCGAGGCGCGCCGACGGGCAGATCGGACCCTATTGCCTCGCCTACGCCCGCGTCGGAATTGAAGCGGACAGACATGCCGGCAGCACCGCCATGATCCCTAAGAATGTCTTGAGCATCGTTTCACCTTACGATTGTTCGCGTCCCGCCCCTGAGGTCGGCGATCTCCACGACTCCTGGTGTCCCATCCGCAATTCCAAACCCTATCGCGTTCGGGTGGGCGCGACCCGCACCGTCGCAACACCGGCCCGGCTGGGGCTCGCTTCGCTTTCACAGCCCAAACACGAATACCATGGTGGCGTTGCCGATCTGGCGCAGCTCTGGCGTGCGAGAAATGCGCACCCGCGCGTTGCGGTATTGCCCGGGCATGGTGCCAGCGCAGCACAGGCCCGAAGCCAATCATAACTGTGCCTTTCAACTTCATCCCGAGCCGTCACGTCATAACCCGAACACCCACACCACCGTAGCGTTACCCTGCATCCGCAGTTCCGGCGTACGCGCGGCGCGACCGCGGCTGTTTCGCGGGAGCGGCGCGCCGCGACCGTCGCAGCACAGGCCCGACGCGATCGCAATGTATTGCTTGCCGTTCACCGCGTAGGTCATCGGCGCAGCGTTGAAGCCGGAGCCGACATTGATGCGCCACAGCTCGTCGAGGGTCTGGTCATCATAGGCGAGGATCGTTCCATCGATCATGGCCGTGACGACTATGCCGCCGGCGGTGGCGAGCGCGCCCGCCGGATTCGGATACGGGAGGTCGATGCGCTTTTTCACGTCTGCGCCCGTCGGATCGATCGCAACGAGGCCGCCGGTGATAGGACCACCGCCGCCCGTGATGCCGCCGGTGATGCGGCCGATCACATGGGCGCTGGTGTCGGTCGTGATCTGGCTGCAGCCTTCTTGGAGCGGCACGTACAAGAGCCTGGTTCTGCGGCTGTAGGAGGACGGCCAGTAATTGGTGCCGCCCGCGATGTTGGGACAGACCTGCCGGGCGACCTTGTCCTCGACCGAGTTCGCAGCGGCCGCATAGACCTGGATATCCCGGCTCGGATCGTAATCGAGCGGCTTGCCGGTCTTGGGGTCGATGCCCTTGGTCCAATTGACCTGCTTGACCGTCTGCACCGCCTTGAGGAACTGCCCGTTGATGCGATCGAAGGTGTAAGCGAAGCCGTTGCGGCCCGGATGGAACAGGATCCGGCGATCCTCGCCATCGAGCTTGGTGTCGATAAGGATGTGGCTGCCTGTCTCGTCGTAGTCGCGGTTATCGTTGGGCGTGTACTGGTGATACCACCTGATCTTGCCGGTCGCGGCATCGAAGGCGATCGCGCTGTTGGTGTAGAGATTGTCGCCCGGGCGATAGCTCGCATCAAAGGCCGGCACCGGATTGCCGGAGCCCCAATACGTCAGGCCGGTGGCGGGATCGTAGGAGCCCGTGCTGTAGAACGCGCCGCCGCCGGTGCGCCAGGCATTGTTCTTGTCTTTCCAGGTCTCGCTACCGGGCTCGCCGGGGGCCGGGACCGAAAACGTCTTCCACAGCAGGTTGCCGCTGTTGGGATCGAGCGAAGCGAGCCAGCTCCGCGTGCCGTGGTCGCCGCCAGAGGCGGGCACGAGGATCGCGTCCTTGAGGGCGAGCGGCGCAGCACTCAGCTCGGTGAGACCGACTTCGTTCTTGTCGAGCAGGTTCTTTTCCCACACGACCTTGCCGGTTTCCTTGTCGGTCGCGATCACGCGTCCATCATAGCCGGTGATCGAGATGACGAGATTATTCCACAACGCCACGCCGCGGTCGCGGTCGGGCTTTCCTTGGACCGGGTCCATCTTCCAGACGATTGGGCCGGCAGTGCCGGAGCGCACGTCGATCTTCGATACAATCCCTGAGCTGTCGGCCATGTACATGAAGCCGTCCTCGACGAGCGGCGTCGCTTCCAGGCTGTCGTCCTTCGAGGTGCCGCCGAGCGCCACCGCGAACAACAACCTCATGTTCCGGATGTTGCCGCGGGTTGATGGTGTCGAGCGTGGAGTAGCGCTGTGCGCTGTAATCGTGATGGTGCATGAGCCAGTTTTGCGGCTCCGGATTGGCGAGCCGCTCGTAGGTCGCGTCGGCGGCGCGCGCCGGCAGCGCGGCGAGCGCGACGCATGTCATGATAGATGTGAGGATGGTCGTGCGCATGTTGGACGATACCTTGCCCTGCTGAAGCCGAACTATAGCGTTGTTTTTTCTGATCCTAGCGCGACGGAAGGTAGGTGCGAAGCACGTGGGTGGCCACCCGTAGCGACTGAGGTGTGCCACTCGGGTAGGCGATACCAAGTGCTATTTGCCTCACAAAGGCTTTGCCACATCTCGAGCCGGGCGGGCCACGGTTTAACCGGCTGATTGGCGTTCGGTGCTCAACGGCAACGGGCGCGGGCTCGGATGGAAAATCGACTGGGGAGCGCCTCGAACACGGAGTGGTGATCTCTCTCGAGCGCTCGCTGCAACCTGTCCCGGGAGAGACGGCAGGGCATTTGCCTTGCCGTCGCACGCGATGCAGTCGCTTCGGTCTCAGGTGTCGCGCGGTCACGCCCCGAGCTTGTCCGCAAAATCGTGGAAGTTCTTGCCCACGACGTCAAACGACCCGTTAGGTTCGGTCTCGCCAGTACCGGGACCGCCCTCCCCCGGCCGTCCAATATGGCCGGTGCGCAGCCCAAGCTTCTGAGCGGACGACAAGTCACCGCTGTGCGCAGCGCACATCATGACCTGCTCGGGCTTAAGATTGAACGCCTCGCAAGTCGCCAGGTAAACCTTCGGCTGCGGCTTGTACCCCTGGGCAATCTCGGAGCCAAGGATTGCATCCCAAGGGAGGTTGTTGCGCCGCGCTACATCGGCCATCAGCGCAATGTTGCCATTCGAGCAAGGTGCCATCAGGAACCGCCTGTGCAGTCGCGCAAAGGCTGGGCCGACATCCGGCCAGGCGTCGAGTTTATGCCAAGCGAGGTTAAGCTCGGCGAGCGTCGGCTCCTCGAGTTTCTCGAGCTTGAACCGCGGCCGAAGGTGATCGAGATTTTCCCGATGCAGAATGTCGAGTTTGACGAACGGCCGGTGCCCGTTGCGCACTTCCTCCATGCTCGGCCCGTATTCTTTGCGCCAGGCATCTGCGAACGCTAGCCAGTCGAGATCGTAGCCCAGTGGCTTCAGAATTCGCTCTGCTTCGCGCGCAACACCATTGCGCCAATCCACGACGGTGCCGAACGTGTCGAAAACCAGCGCCTTGACCTCCCGCATCGGCAGTTTAGCTGCGCCTTGCGCCCGTATAGGACTTGGCGCGACAAGTCCGGAACCGGCGAGCGTACCCATGGCCACCAAGGCCGTCCCGCAGCGAATGAGACTGCGGCGAGTCGAATTCATAGTGGCATTCCTCCTGCAAGATTGGAAACCGACACTGCCACTATAGCTCCAGTGCCGGAGATAGCGGGCCGAATTTTTTTTCCTGACCTTGCGATGGTGTGCCATCGGTTGCTACCGCGTCCACGATGTCACCGCTACAAACGGCATGATGAGGCAGATAGGGTGGCGGGAACTGCTTTCGGTCCTCGCACGAATCGCAGTTTCGGCCATCGCCCAGGCGACAAAGGGCGCTCCTATTTTGCGTTAGCTCGCCTGCTGGCAGTGGTCCTGCCTACCAGCCCCGCCTAAGTCCTTTGCCGTGTCTGCTTGATGAATG
>Ga0210402_10002013_pt1 | contig 20252 bp, 13 predicted proteins | sample IncBWC7MmetaG_FD_161055 | JGI IMG/M metagenome (GOLD analysis project Ga0210402, IMG submission 161055) | Forest soil microbial communities from Barre Woods Harvard Forest LTER site, Petersham, Massachusetts, United States - Inc-BW-C-7-M | ecosystem: Environmental > Terrestrial > Soil >... | reverse complement strand
CCAGCGCTCTCGTGCTGGCGGATTCATCGAAACGCGTCCGCGATGCCCTGGAGAGCTACTTCCGCGGCGACTTCGAAGAGGCCTCGAACAAGTTCCAAAAGCTCACGGGCGAGATGCCGGCCAACGGCTGGATCTGGGCCTTCCTCGGCGCGTCGCAATACTCCCAATACGCCTTCGAAGCTGACGACAGCTACAAGAATCAAGCGATGGAGTCCTTCCGCAAAGCCAAGAACCTGCACAAGTGGAACGGCGGCCTGCCGCAGCGATACTTCTCGAAGAAGATTCGCAAGGTGTTCGACAGCGCGACCTAGCACAGCGAAGCGCTGACGTCTCGCCGCTGAGTTGCCGTTGCCGACTACCTGTCGCCCGCTGAAGCGGGCTCGAAACCTTTAGTGGAACTGGAGACCCCCGGCTGAACGCCGGGGGCTACAGATCTCGCGCCGGCTCTCGCCGGCGAGCGGCCCAAGCGGATGCTGTGCTAATCGTTACTGTTTGCCGCCGGCGATATCCGAGCCGACGCTGCTCTTGGCTTCGGCCTTGCCGGTCTCGCCGCCATGCGGGATGACGCTGGCGACCGCGTGGCCCATCGTCGAGACGGCCTTGCTGATCACGCTGCTTGCGCGGGCGAGAGGGCTGGCCTTCTTCTTCGGCGCAGCTTTCTTCGGGGCAGCTTTCTTCGCCGGAGCTTTTTTCGCGGGAGCCTTCTTCGCTGGAGCTTTCTTCGCGGCTTTTTTCGCCGGCGCCTTCTTCGCAGGCGCCTTCTTCGCGGCTTTCTTCGAAGACACCTTCTTCGAAGCAGCGCTACGCTTGGCGGGCGCTTTCTTCGCGGCCTTCTTCGCGGCCTTCTTGGCCGGCTTCTTGGCCGGCTTCTTGGCGGCAGCCTTCTTCTTGGCTGGAGCCTTCTTCGACTTTGCGGCCTTCTTCGCGGCCGGCTTCTTCGCGGACTTCTTGGACTTCTTGGCAGCCATGGATTCTCTCCTATTCAAAACTGTAGACGTGGGGAGCCGTACGTTTGAAAGAAAATTTGTGCTGCGTGGCAACCGCGTTGCACAAATTTCAATGTAGACGAAGATGTCGCGATTGTCACGCACGCATCACATGCCTCGATGGCTCACTCGATCGATTGCCGCGATCGCGATCATCGCTTTCATCGCCGCCGAAGCGTTCTCGATCTACATCTTCATCCTCAACCGGAGGCTCACGCGCGAGCTCGTGAACCACGCCTGGCGCGAGCCGACCATCATCGTCTCCGCCGCGCACCAGCGGCCGGTGCGCGTGGCGGCGTTGTACGGCGTCGACTGGCGCATCACCCCTCCGGTGGCGCTTCGCTCGCTTCCCGACCACGTATCGCGCGCCTTCCTGGCGGCGGAGGATGTGCGCTTCCATCATCACATCGGGATCGATCCGATCGGCATGGTGCGCGCTCTCTTCACGAACATCCGCGCGGGGGGCATCGCCGCCGGCGGCTCGACCATCGATCAGCAGATCATCAAGACGCGCTTCCTCTCGCAGGAGCGGACCTGGCGCCGCAAGATCACGGAGATCATCCTGGCGATTCTACTCGACGCCCGCATGCCGAAGAACGAGATCCTCGAGATCTACCTCAACGACGTTTACCTCGGCCACAGCGGCGGAAAGCCGATTCTCGGAATCGATGAAGCATCCCGGCTCTACTTCGACAAGCCGCCGTCGGAGCTTCGCGTCGATGAAGCTGCCGTCCTGGCAGGGATGATCCGCGCGCCGAACCGAGACACGCCCGAGAAGCATCCCGACATCGCCCGCGCGCGGCGCGACGCCATCCTCGCCGTCATGCGCGAACACGGCTGGATCGACGACGCGCTATTCTCAGCGGCGAAGGCACGTGACGTCGAATTCAACGGCGGCGAGATCCCGCAGGCGCCGTATCCGTTCTACCTCCGCGCCCTTCGCGCCGGCATCGTGAAAGAAATCGGGGTCCGTCCCGTGATCGAAGGCGGCCTGACGATCGTCTGCGAAATGGACCCGGACGCCCAACGCAACGCCGAGCGCGTCGCTGCCCGCGCCCCCGCCCAGCTCGAGGCAACCCATTCCTGGCTCCGCGCGCAGGCCCGAAGCGAGCCGCTGCAGATCGCGCTGCTCTCCGTCGATCCGCGCAGCGGCGGGGTCCGTGCGCTCGTCGGCGGCAGCGACTACAACGTCTCGCCGTTCGACCGCACCTCGGCGATGCATCGCCAGCCTGGCTCGGCGTTCAAAACCTTCGCCTACCTCGCTGCCATCGCCTCGAAGAAAGCGACGACCGCGTCGCTGCTGCTCGATGCGCCAATCAGCATCGCCGTCAACGGAAACGAAACATGGGAGCCGCACAACTACGACGACCGCTATCGCGGACGGGTGTCTCTGCGCGAAGCCTTCGAGCACTCGCTGAACGTCCCCACCGTACGGCTCTCCGAGGACATCGGCGTGGCCCGGGTCGCTGACACGGCTGAGAAATTCGGATTCGAAGAGAAATTCGCGCGCATCCCGGCGCTGCCGCTCGGTGTGACCGAGGTTTCGATGCGCGAGCTGACGGCGGCGTATACGCCGTTCCCAAACCTCGGCATCCGCGTCGAGCCCTTCCTCCTGCGCGAGGTGCGCAACCGCGCGGGAAAGACGTTGTATGCGCATGAGCTCGAGCAGAAGCGCGTTGCCGATGCCGCCCCGGTATATGTCATCCACACGTTGCTGCGCGGCGTCGTACAGCGCGGCACCGCGTCGCGCCTCAAACGTTACGGCCTCGGCTACGTCGCCGGCAAGACCGGCACGACCAGTGATTACCGCGACGCCTGGTTCGTCGGCTACACCGCCGACATGGTCACCAGCGTCTGGGTCGGCTTCGACCACGGTGCGCCGTTGCGTCTCTCATCGGGCGAATCGGCCATCCCGATCTGGGGCGCGTACATGAGCTCCATCCCGCATCTGCGCGGCGAGCCGCGGCCGCCCGCCGGCGTGACCTTCCGCGACATCGATCCGGAGAGCGGCATGCTCTGGCAGGACGGCTGCCCTGGTCCCCTCCACGAAGTCTTCCTCACCGGCACTGCGCCGACGAACAGGTGTCCGGCCGGCTTCTTCGGCGGCATCATCCGCAGCGTCTTCTTCAGCCGCGGCAACTTCGACGAGCCTCCAGCCATCACGCTCGAACAGTTCCGCAAGTGGGCCAACGACGTCGACCGCAGCCGGCGCGAGGTGGAGGGGGCGTGGGGCAGGTTGAAGAAAATCTTCGGGAACTGAGGGTGGGATAGCGCGGTAGCGAGGTTTCGCGGAAGCGCGGTCGCGCGGTCGCGCGGTCGCGCGGTCAAAAGGCTAACGCCCTCAATACCGAGACCTAGAGGGCAAATTCTGCATCGATTTCGGGCGGAGCGTATCCGACGGCTGCCAAGGAGTACATACATTACAGAAAGAGAATCGGACGCCAGTCAGTCATGCCTTGCGTCCAATAATGACAATCGTGCTTCAGTCGCCCTGACTTTAGCCACATCCGGACTTGGCTAACTGAATATGGTCCGTGCGTCTCCCCAGATACTGCGACGAACACGTGCTCTCCACTACCCCCCAAGGACTGATCCGGTTGCCCAACGTCAACGCTCGTTGCCGCGGTATCCTTTACGTCGCTGTTCTTTGAAGTTTTGTACGTTTCTCTCGCTTCACTAACGATGTCACGAATAGATGCTTTATCTTTAAGAATGTCATCCGTGGCGCGCTTCAGATCCGCCTCAGTGATCGTTTGGATATGCTTCGTGCGCAATATCGTTGCAAGCGCCTTCATGTACACGATACCGGCAGCAATTGTGAGCGCATAAATGGTTGTCGCCATCACCGCAGCTCCACCCAATGTTCCAAGGACTGGTAACAGCTTCGCGGCGCTTGCCAGAACGATGAGCGCGGCGGCGTTGGAGGCGATATTCGTGATCACGCCGGTAGCTAAACTCTTCGCGATATTTTCGCCGAAGGGCAGATCGATCTCTTTGTTGATTCGGACATACATTGTCCAAGTATTCGCCACAGCGGCCGCGATATCCGCACCTGGAATTGGTATGAAGGCAGCTCCAACAGCGACCTTGGCGTGCAACTTCACCACACCTGCAAGTTTCTGCGGAAGATGATCGTCTACCACCTTGTCAAGTTCGCGTGCGAGTTCAGCCGCTGAACGGAGAAGATGCCCTTCGTCCATGATTGCGCCTCCCTGTCTCTGCTTCCGGACCGTTGGTTACTGATATACTAGGAGTGACGGAAAGCGACATTTCCCTACCCCCAGCATAGCCGGTACCAAAAGAGTTCTTCGGTCGTCATGCAGACGATGGCCAGCATGGATTGCCAGAATGGCTACCGGAAAGAGGATCGCATCAGCGGGATCGTCGCCCGGCTTCGACAATGGCGCGCCGCTCCGACTCTCGTCCGGCGAGTCGGCCATTCCGATCTGGGGCGAGTACATGAGGTCCATCCCGCACCTGCGCGATGAGCCGAAGCCACCTCCGGGCAATAGCGAAGTTGGTGGTGGCAACTCCGAACGTGTTGACGGCAACAGGAGACGTGTTGGCTGGCTCGTGAGCCGGTGGCCGCAGGATCAGGTTACGGGGGGTTGCACGGTTCCTCAATCGGTGCGTAACGTCGTCGCTGAGTGGCCGGCGCTGGTTGAATCATCCCAGCACCGGTCACCGGTTTTCCGCGTTTCCGCGGTGCGTTGTCAGGATCGCTTCGCGAGCTGGCAAGCCCGATACCGCACGACCGCGAGACGGGATGCTTGCGCAAGGCACTGTTTTTTCAGGCGCCCCGATAGGCAGCGAGAGGGGTTACCATGCCTTTCCTCACCACCAGCTTCGTGTCGTTTGCGACGACAACCGTGGTTGAGAATCAGAACGCCACTTCAACGCGGACACGGATCGCGCGCGGCTCCATGGGATGTAAATGCGTATCGTCGACACCGCCGGCCGGCTCTCCCGGCAGCCGGGACGCGTAGTAGTAGTCGATATCACTGACCCTGGCGTTGAGGACATTCAGTCCTTCTACGACGACGCGATATCGCGGCGTGATCGAATACCCGAGGCTCGCGGTAACGAGGTTGGACGCGCCCGACCGGACGCTGTTGTTTTCGATCAGTGGGCGCGGGCCGAGGTACCGGTAGCGCAGCGAACCGCTGAAGCGGCCGAGGTCGTAGGCGGAGATGCCGGAGGAGACCACCCCTTCCACGGCGCCCGGAATGCGATTGCCGATGAGGTCACCGTCCGTGAAGCGTGCTTTCGAGTAGGCGAGATCAGAATCAAGAACAAGATGATCCGACAGGCGGTAGTAATTCGACCATTCCCACCCAGTCCGGCGGCTGGGACGGCTGGCCTCGGTGCTTCCGGCATCACCGGAAAAGACCAGCTCCGAGTTGATGTCGAGACCCCACAGCGCGACGGTGCTTTGCAGCCGGGGGATGAGATTTGTACGCAAGCCAATCTCGGCGCCTTTCGTGCGAACGAGCGGGTCCACTCGGTCTGCCGGCTGGCCGGTCTTTGGATCGCGCGTCAGCGTCGACCCGCGGCCGTCGTTGCTGTGGAAGCCCGTTCCGGCACTTGCATACACCTCGGTGCTCTTCCACGGCCCGAGAATGATGCTCAGCTTCGGACTGGCGAGCGACGCATCCGCGGTGCCGCCGTTGACCGGGTCGCCGGCGTGGACACCGAAATGGTAGTCGTCGGCGCGGAGACCGAGAACCGTCCGAAGCGCGTCCGACCATTGCACGGTCGATTGCGCAAAAACGCCGATGCTGGTCTGGAGCACCTTGTCGGCGCGGATGGTGTCGAGCCGCTCCCGATCGCGCGTGTGGTAGAGCCCGACGCTGCCGATGTGATCGTGGCGCACGTCGACGCCGGCAAGGTTCTCGAAGGAACGGCCGAAAAGTGTCTCGAACCATTGATGCGTCACATGGCCGCCGGCCACGACGCGGCGATCCGTCTGTTCGAACTGGTCGCCGTTGACCGGGTCATCGAGAAAATAGGTGAAGTTCGAGAAGAGATCGAGGCCGTAGCCGATGCCGTAAACACTCGCTTTGGTGAGCGAGTTCTCGCCCCGCCTCTGCCACTCACCGACAACGGAATCGCGGTGTGAGCTCCCGCCGTCAGAGGGATCGATCTCACCGAAACGGGATACCAGCCCCTCCTGGATGGCACGGTCAGGAATCTGGTCGGTGGAGTTCCATCTGCCGTCGTAAGCGGAGACCGTGACCGAGTAGGCCTCGTTATCGTGGCCGCCGGTGAAGCGCGCCAGGCCGTTGAGCTTGTGGTAATCGTCAGGACGTTTCCATGGACCGTTGTTGCGCGAGAGCTCGATGGCGCCGAGAAGCAGACCGCCGGCCCACGGCGTGGAGGCGGCGGCGAGCAGGCGCTGATAGCCGAAGGTTCCGCCGGTCAGGGAGAAGAGCGGCCGCTCCAGAACGTTCACATAGTTGATGTTGGCAGCGCCCGCTGAGGCGAAATCGCCTTCGTCGGCGTAGTAGGGTCCTTTCTTGTATTGCACGCCGCTGATCAGCTCGGGAATGAGGAAGTTGATGTCGGAGTAGCCCTGTCCATGCGCGTTCGTAGGCATGTTGACGGGAACTCCGGCAACCGTGGTGGCGAAATCGGTTCCGTGGTCGAGATTGAATCCGCGCAGGTAGTACTGGTTCGCTTTTCCCTCGCCGCTATGCTGGCTGATGACGACGCCGGGAATGCTCTCCAGCACATCGCCCGGACGCTGCTCGGTCCTTGCCTCGATTTGCTTCGCGGTGATGACGCCGACGCTCGCCGCGTCCGCCGCGCCGATCAATCCGTTGACCGGTGTATCGAGATCGGCCAGGTTGCGAAAGGTCTTCTTGCCGGTGACGACGATCGATGCGCTTGTCTCCAGCGGCAGCGTGACGTCGATCGTAGCCGGAGAGCCAGCGTGCGAGACCGCGCTCCGGCGCACGCCGGCAAAGTTGATGAGTTTGAAACTGAGCTGATATGGGCCATCCGCGACGGTGAGGCCGTAGTGTCCCAGCCGGTCCGTTATGGAGACCACCGGCTTCTGGCCGGATGCGGCCACTTCGACAGTCACGCCAGGCAACGGCTGGCCGGTGGTGTCACGCACCGTCCCCTGCATGACGCCGGCGAAGGCGGAGCCGGCGATCATGAACGGAAGAGCGGCAAGCAGGTGGCGAACGCGATGGCCAGTCATGAGTTCTTTCGGAGAGCGCGAGCACGTTGAATACGCGCGCGGTGGGGAGTTCGGATTCAGGCAGGTTCATTCGAATGACGCCCGGGCCGCGTTTTGCTGGCCGCGTTTGACAAAACCGCTTCCGACGCCTACAGTCGCTTCTCGCTGGATTGATTTGGGGTCGCTTGCAACCAGGGTAAAAAAAGCTAAATAGCCGGCAAGTTCGAATTCGTTCTTCGATTTGGCCCCACGTCGAATCCGGCGTGGGGCTTTTTGTTTGCGGTTACGGGGTTGCGCGGTCTCGCGGTTACGGAGTCCCGCCCACCCCTGCCGCGAGACTTCGAGACCGCGTAACCGCGAGACCGCGCATGCAAGACTTCATACAGGCAATCGCAGACGAGCACGTCTACCTCTTCGACGGCGCGATGGGTACGATGCTCTATGCCAAGGGTGTCTTCATCAACAAGTGTTACGACGAGCTGAATCTCCGTAATCCGGAGATCGTGCTCGAGGTGCACAAACAGTACGTCCACGCCGGCGCCGAGATCATCGAGACCAACACCTACGGCGCGAACCGCGTGAAGCTGCGCAGCTTCGGCATCGAAGACGATCTGCGCCATATCAATGGGCGCGGGGCGGCATTGGCGCGCGAAGCGGCCGGCAACGGCGTCTATGTCGCCGGCGCCATCGGTCCGCTCGGCATCCGCATCGAACCGTACGGCCCAACCGCACTCGACGAGGCGCGCGAATTCTTCCGCGAGCAGGTAGCCGCGCTCCGCGATGGCGGCGTCGATCTCTTCGTGCTGGAGACGATGTCCAACATCGCCGAGATCGAGCAGGGCATCCTGGCCATCCGCGACATCTGCTCGCTGCCGATCATCGCCCAGATGACCATCGGCAACGACAGCCGGACGATCTACGGCGACAGGCCGCGGACGATCGCCCAGCGGCTCGACCTCGCCGGCGCCGACGTCATCGGTCTCAATTGCTCGGTCGGTCCCGACGTCATGCTCGACGCCATCGAGGAGATCACCGCCGTCACCGCGAAGAAGATCTCCGCCCAGCCCAATGCCGGTCTACCGCGCGAAGTGAACGGGCGCCAGATGTACATGGCCTCACCCGACTACATGGCCAAATACGCCAAGCGGCTCATCCACAAAGGAGTGAAATTTCTGGGTGGCTGCTGCGGCACGACGCCCGACCACATCAAGATCATGGCCGACGCCGTGCGGCCGCTCTCGCCGCGACGTTCCTTCGTCGTCGTCGAGCGCGATGCAAACGTCAAGGGAAGCGACGCCAAAGAAGCCGTGCCGATGGCGGCGCGCTCCAATTGGGGAAGGAAGATCGCCGCCGGCGAGTTCGTGACCACGATCGAGATCACGCCGCCGAAAGGCCCGAATCCCGACAAGATGATCGAGTCCGTGCGCTCGATCAAAGCGGCCGGCGTCGACGCGGTGAACGTCCCCGATGGTCCTCGCGCCCAGAACCGGATGGGAGCGATTGCGGTGGCCGTCCTGCTGCAACAGCGCGTCGGCATCGAGACCGTCCTCCACTACTGCTGCCGCGACCGCAATCTCCTCGGAATGCACTCCGATCTTCTCGGCTGTGCCGCACTCGGTCTGCGCAACCTGCTGCTCATCACCGGCGATCCTCCGAAGATGGGGCCGTACCCCGACGCCACCGCGGTGTTCGACATCGACTCCATCGGCCTGACGAACATGGCCAACCTGATGAATCACGGTCTCGACCTCGGCGGCAACCCTTTCGGCGAGCCGACGAAGTTCACCATCGGCGTCGGCGTCAATCCCGGCCACCTCGACCTCGACTACGAGCTCCGCCGTCTCGAATGGAAAGTGAAGGCGGGCGCCGAGTACGCCATCACACAGCCCGTTTTCGATGTCGCCGTGCTGGAACGTTTTCTCAGCCAGATCGAGCACATGCGCCTCCCCGTCGTCGCCGGAATCTGGCCGTTGCTCTCGTACCGCAACGCCCAGTTCATGAACAACGAGGTCCCCGGTGTCTCCGTCACCGACGAGGTGATGGAACGGATGCGCATCGCCAGCGACAAGAGCAAGGAAGACGGCCTCCGCGAAGGCATCGCCATCGCCCGCGAGACGCTGGAGCGCGTCCGCGGCCGTGTGGCCGGCGTGCAGGTGTCGGCACCACTAGGGAGGGTCGATCTGGCGCTGCAGGTGTTCGAGGGGTTGGTCGAGCAGCGGGCGATCGTGTCCTGAACGCGATTCGGCGCCGATTTCAGGGTCGATTTGTCCACTTTCTCTGCGATTTCGAAGCATTCGGCGCGACCGATGCCCACTTTGATTGGTAGCGACCGTTTTCGGTGAGGTTGCTCAACCCACCACTCGAGGTTTGATGACCGCTCGGGTCCGGTCAACGACCGCTCGGGTGAGGTCAACGAAGGCCCGGGTCCGGTCAACGAACGCTCGCTTGAGGTTGATGAACGCTCCGTTGAGGTTAACGAACCTGACCGCGCAGTGTGCAACGGCGAGGAAGCGAATATTGCGTTAAGCTTCCGCCTCTTCATTCACCATTCAACACTGAACATTCAACATGCGACATTCCGATTTTGACCTAATCACTCTCTTCCGGCCGCACCTGCTGCTGCACCACCTTCTGCAGAGCCCCGTCCGGTGTTCTAGTTGCCTCCGGCCGGCCCAATGTTCTGGACGACCACTGTCTGAAACTTCCTCGACCCTGCCTCGAACTCCAGCATTCCCCGCACCGTCACCGGACCGTTCGTGCCCGCCACCGTCTGTATGGAGACGTACGCCGGCGCCCAGAAGGCAACGCTCTTCGTCTCGCCCGGCCCGATGGTTTCATTGAATCCCTGGGAGTGCGACGGCAGTGTGTACGAGCCGCCGCCGATCGACTGCACGGTTACCCGCCGAAGTTGCAACGGCTCGCTCAGCGTGTTCTTCACCTCGACCGCGTAGTGCGCCGTGACCGGGCCGGTGTCGTACTGAGTCCCTTCCGCCACGCGCGAAAGCTGGATGAGCGTTACGTCCGGCTCCGGGCCGGACGGGGCGCCGCTGGAGGCGCAGCCGAGAGCGAGAAGAAGCACGGCCAACATCGAAACAGTACGCATGATGACGTCCTCCCAAAACATGACGGGGAGCGTTTCCGCCCCCCGTCAGCTTGCCACAGTCGATCCGTGAAGTTGTTTCACTTCACGTAATTCAGCATCTCTTTCGCCGTGGCGGCGTCTTTGCCGTTCGGCTCGAGCTCCAGGTACTTCTGCAGGTTCGTCTTCGCGTCGGCGTTCTTCTGCGTCCTTACATAGAGCATGCCCAGCTCGTAATAGGCCGGCGCGAATTTGTCGTTCGCCGCGATTGCGCTCTTCAGCAGCGGCTCGGCCTCGGCGTCTTTGCCGCTGTTGATGAGGTGGGCGGCCTCGTTGAACATCGACGCGGCGTCGGCCGGCAGCTTCTTCCGGTACTCCGCCGCCTTCGCTTTGTCGCCCTTGGCGGTGTAGGCCTCGGTGAGAACAGAGAACAGATCCTGGTTGTCGTTGTCGACCTCGAGCGCCTTGTTCGCGCGCTCGATGGCCTTGTCGTAGTTCTTGTTGCGGAGATACAGGTGGGCGAGCGCCTCATAGGCAGCGGTGAGGTCGGGCTTGGCGGTGACCGCCTCCTCGAGCTTGGCGATCGCTTCCGGAACCTTTCCGGCGTTGGCGAGCTCCGCCCCTTCGTTGTAAGCGGCCACGGCCGGATCTGCCTTGGCCGCGGCCGGCGCGGCGGCGGCCTGCGTCGTACCCGAGCCCGGGGCCATCGTCACGTCTTTCGTGTTGATGTCGCCGAGCGTGAGCTTCATCGTCTGCTCGACGTTTGCGTAACCTGCCGCTTTGTAGGTGAACTTGTACGACAGAGTGCCGTCGAGAACGAGGAAGCGATAGACGCCGTCCTTGTCGGCTTTGTACTCGTTGTGGACGGTGTGCCCTGTCACGGCATCGACGATGATCTCGGCGAACGGAATCGGTTTGTGGGTTGCCGCATCGGTGATCTTTCCCTGTATCCGGGCCTCACCAAGAGCGAACGCGTTACCGGCCACGACCATGAGTGCCAGCACGCAAACCGCGAGAGTCTTACGCATGTGCATCTCCTATTGCTTGAATGTTCGTCGGAAGTTAACGCCCCCTCGGAAGTACCCATTCCGAAAGGAGGCTCCTACGATATTCCGGATCATCGGGCGTTCCGGTACACCACGTCGCCGCCGACCACCGTATAGCGCACCTTGGTGGCAAAAAGCTGTGATTGCGGCGCCTTGTACAGGTCGCCTTCGACGATAGTGAGGTCGGCCAGCTTGCCCGGCTCAATCGCCCCTCGGGACGATTCCTCAAAGGCGGCGTAGGCGGCGTCCGAAGTGAAACCGCGGATCGCTTCCGCCAGCGTGAGCTTCTGATCGGGATACCAGCCGCCGGGAGGATTGCCTTGCTGGTCCTGCCGGGTCACGGCGCTGTAGAGCCCGAAGAAGGGGTTGACGTCCTCGACCGGAAAATCGGAGCCGAGGGCCAGGCGGGCTCCGGAGTTGAGCACCGTCCGCCACGCGTACGCGCCTTTGATCCTCTCGGGACCGACGCGGGCTTCAGCCCACGGCATGTCGGACGTCGCATGCGTCGGCTGCATCGAGGCGATGATGCCGTGCTTTGCCAGGCGGGAAAAATCGGACGGCGCGACGATCTGAAAGTGTTCGATGCGGAACCGGTCCGCGGGCGTCGCGCCTGCCTGCTCGTAGGCGTCGATCACATTGCGCACGCCGCGGTCCCCGATGGCGTGGGTATTGGCCTGATACCCTGCCGCGCGCGCGCGTTTCGCCACGGCCAGCATGTGCTCCTCCTTGCTGACGAGGAGTCCGGTGTTCGACGGATCATCGCTGTAGGGGGCGAGCATCGCCGCGCCGCGGCTGCCGAGGGCACCGTCGGCATACATCTTCACGGAGCGAACCGTCAGATGGCCGCCGTAGCCGATGAGCGGCTTGCGCGTCAGCCACGAATCGAGCAGCGCCGGGTCGTCAGTCAGCATCACATAAACGCGGATCGGGAACTTGCGCTCGTCGATGAGCTGCTGAATGGCCGTGATGGTGGCCTGCTCCGCGCCGGCGTCGTGCATCTCGGTCAGACCGTTTTCGGCGATCTTCTGCGCCGCGGCCAGAACCCGCGCCTTGCGCAATTCGGCGGACGGCGCCGGCACCTTCGAATCGATCAGGTGCTGCGCGCCGTCGATGAAAACGCCGGTCGGGTTGCCTTTTCTGTCGCGCAGGATCCGGCCACCTTCGGGATCAGGCGTTGCCGCCGTGACTCCCGCCGCGCGCATGGCCGCACTATTGGCGACGCCGGCGTGCCCGTCGACGCGGCGCACCCAGACAGGGTGATCGGCGATGACGGCATCGAGCGGCGCCGCCGTCGGAAACTGCTTGTCCGGCCAGCGGTTCTGATCCCAGCCACGGCCGATGATCCACTCCCCCGGCGCGGCGCGCTGGGCGCGCTCGCGGACCTTGTCCACCACTTCCTGGAACGACGCCGCACCGACGACGTTCACCGTATCGAGCGAGAGCCCCAGCCCGTACAGATGTCCGTGCGCGTCGGTCAGGCCCGGCATCACCGTCGTGCCATGGACGTCGACCACGCGCGCATCCGGATGCGCGGCCCGCATCGCATCCGCCGGCCCGACGGCGACGATCAGCCCGTTCGCCACGACGACGGACCAATTCGTCTGCGGCGTCTGGCTGGGCCCGGCAAGCACCGTCCCCCCCGCGTAAATGACCTCGGGGACAGAAGCAGCTTCCCGTTTCGTGTTCGGCATCGTGCAGGCGGTAAAGGCGAGGAAGAGTAGTACAGCCGCGCGTCTCTCGATCGTCATGAAGCGAATCGTATCGGAATGTCCGCCGACGATACCCGACTTTCCAAACCTGCGGCCCTTTCTTCGTTTCGGCTACGCCGGGGTATGGAAAAGCCCGTGGTCGCGGCCGTCCCTTCCTTTTGAGGTGAGCGTCATGCCGATCAAACACGTCGTCGTAGTTATGCTCGAGAACCGTTCGTACGACAATGTCCTGGGGTGGCTGTACAATCCGTCCAACGCCGCGCCGTACAACGAGCCGCCAGCGGGGCAGGCGCTGCTGAACGGGCTTACAGGACACGAGTCGAATCCGAATCCCGCTTACGATCCGAACCAGCCTGTCTCGCCCACGAACGAGCCCACCATCCCGGTCCAGAACCTCGGCCCGACGACGTACGGCGGACGGCCATATCCGGCGACATGCATCCCCATCGACGATCCGGGCGAGTACTTCGATGACATAGCACAGCAGATCACCAGCTCATCCGAGCTGCCCACATCGAATCCGTACGGCACGTACGTGCCGGGCACTGCGGGGCTGATGCAGGGATTCACGACCAACTATGCGAACCTCGACGGCACAGGGCAGCAGCCTCCGCCAACGGCCACGGGAGTCATGAACTACTTCACTCCGGCACAAGTGCCGGTGACGGCGTTCCTGGCCCGCAACTACGCCGTGTGCGACGCATGGTTCGCGTCCGTGCCCGCGCAGACGTTCACCAACCGCGCGTTCGCTCTCACCGCCGCGCCGGGCGTCCACAAGACCTTGTTTAGCAATTTCAGCCTCGTCGACGACTCCCAGTGGGGCGATTCGCTGACGGACATGACCTCGCTTCTTTGGGTGCTCGATCAGGTCAAGCCGCCGCCCCCCGATCCGCAATGGAAGGTGTACTTTCACGACTATTCGATCGCTTGCATGACCGTCCCGTACATCCAGCAGCAGGGGACGAAGGAAGTCAACATCAACGTCTCCACATTCGACAATTCCGACTGGGGCAACACGATCCCGGCGCAATTGAATAGTGGCCCGCTGCCGCCGACGTTCGTCTCCGACGCGACAAGCGGCACTCTGCCGCGGTTCGCGTTTCTCGAGCCGCGCTACGGCACGTACAACACGCCGCCGTTTGTCACGGCGCCACCAACGCAACTGCCCGCCAACAGCAATCATCCGGGCCCGGGCTACCGCCAAGCCAGCGTGTACGCGCCACCGATCGACGTGGCGTCGGGGGAACTGTTTCTCCTTCAGGTCTACAACGCGCTCGTGTCGAACCAGACGCAGTGGGCGGAGACGCTGCTCATCGTGACGTACGACGAGCACGGAGGTCTCTTCGACCATGTCCACCCACCCCTGGCGACACCACCCGGTTCCGGCGTTCCGGAAGCGGCCTGCGACTCCGACTCGGCCGCGAACACTTTCAACTTCAACGTCTTCGGATGCCGCGTCCCGGCCATCATCATCTCGCCGTACATTGCGGCGGGATCGGCGTTCCCGCAGATGTTGATCGTCAACGACGCGGCCGAGAACCCACCGGCGCACTTCGATCACACCTCAATCATCAAAACGGTGTGGGATATCTTCGGTCTCTCTTCCGTCCAAGCGTCGCTCACGGACCGCGATGCGAACGCCGCGAGCCTCGCGCCCGCTCTCGAGCCCGACCCGGTCAACACCACCGGTGCGTACACGGAGACGGTGATTTGCGCGCCATCGACGCTCGTCTACACCGCGGACGGCACGCAGATCGCGTGGGCGATGAGCGGCCCGACGGATACGCTCACGGCGTCGGTTGTGGGCGACACGCCGCCATGGCTGAGCATGACCTCCGCCGGAACTTGCTATCTGACCATCACCGTAACGGTGAGCAACCCGCCGAGCACTTCCCAGAGCGTAACCATCCAGGTCACCTCGGCCAACGGCGCCACGGCGGGCACCGTGATCGTGAACTTCACCCCTCCGTGATCGTCCGCCGAGGATGCTCCTCCGTGATCCGCAGCGACGCTGGATCAGCACCATGGATCGCTATCGTTACCAGACGATCGGCCAGAGTTCTGCTGGGTGTGCGCTCCCTACCCCTCACCCCACTTCAACTTGGCGCGCAGCACGTCGAAGTAGCTCTTGTGAGGCGTCCGGATCAGCGTCACCGGGTTGGGGGATTTGTTGATGCAGACGGTGTCATTCTGGGCGATGGGAAGGCCTTCCTGGCCGTCGAGGGTGAGGAAAATCTCCTGGTTCGGGGTGGCGATGCCGATCTCGATGTCCAGCGTATCGGGCAGCACGACGGGGCGGTTGCTCAGCATGTGCGGGCAGATCGGGGTCAGCACGACCGCCCCCATCGTCGGATAGATGATCGGACCGCCGGCGGATAGGTTGTAGGCGGTCGAGCCGGTGGGGGTGGCGATGATCAGACCATCGGCACGGAACGAGGAAACGAATTCGCCGCCGACAGTTACGCGCATCTCGATGATGCGGGCCAGGGCGCTCTTGTTGATCGTGGCGTCGTTGAGCACGCGATAGATACGATGGTCGCGTCCCGGTCCGCGCACGGCGACTTCGAGGGCGACGCGCTCTTCGCTCTCGTAATTGCCGGCCAGCACGAGCTCGATCACTTCGGGGAACTCCTCGACGCGCACTTCGGTGAGGAAGCCGAGCGTGCCCATGTTCACGCCGAGGATCGGTACGCTCTTCGGTGCGTTACGGGCCACCGAGAGCAGCGTTCCGTCGCCGCCGAAGGTGATGAGCAGATCGGAATGCTTTCCGAGGTCGCCCTTGGCCACACACTTGCCGCGGTCATTCAGTTTGTCGGCGGTGGCAAAGTCGAGGCAGACGCCGAAATCGCGCGCCCGAAGATCGGCGGCAGCCTTCGCGGCGAACTGCAGTGCGTCGTCCGAGGTGATCTTTGCGGAGATCCCGATCGTCTTCACGGCAGGGAGTTTACGCGATCGCTCTTCGCACATCCTCCGGTTCGATGACGACGCGCTCGCCGGCGCGCTCCGGGCCGACGAAGAGCACCGGATGGAGGACCTTCTCCAGGATGGCGCGCAGGGCCCGCGCGCCCAGCTTCTGCCGCAGAGCGGCCTCGGCGATGGCGACGAGCGCGCCGGACGAAAACTCGAGCTGGATCTGGTCGAGCGCGCAGAGCCGCTGGTACTCGGGGATCATCGCCTCGCGGGGCTCGGTCAGGATCGTGACCAGATCGCGGGCCGTCAGCCGGTCGAGCGCGACGTGCACCGGTAGCCGGCCGAGCAGCTCGGGAAGGAAACCGTATCGCACCAGCTCTTCGGTGGTCACTTCCTTCGCCCGCGCTTCACCGTCGCCGAAGAAACCAATCGGTTTCGTCTCGCTGTTCTCGTCGATGTCGCTGAACGAGCCGGCGCAGATGAAGAGGATGTTGGCGATGTCGATCTCGGCGTAGTCGTATTTGTTCCAATGCGAGGTCACGTTGAGCGGCACGAAGAGCTTCTCGCCCTCCAGGATCTTGAGCAGCGACTGCTGCACCCCTTCACCGCCGATGTCGCGCGAGCCGGCGCCGGTGCGGCTGCCGCCGGAGCGCCGCGCGATCTTGTCGATCTCGTCGATGAAGACGATGCCGTTCTCTGCCGCATCGACGTTCTGGTTAGTGGCATAGAGCAGCCGGCCGATGGCCACCTCGACGTCTTCCCCGTAGTAGCCGGCCTCGGTGAACGCGGTGGCGTCGTTGTACGCGAACGGCACATCGAGGACCTTCGCCAGCGTGCGGGCCAAATAAGTCTTCCCGCAGCCCGACGGCCCGATCATCAGAATGTTCGACTTGCGGATCGATACGTCGCCGCCGAACTTGAGGTACTCGATCCGCTTGAGATGGTTGTACGCGGCGATGGCCAGCACCTCTTTGGCGTGCTTCTGGCCGACGACGTACTGATCGAGCTGTTCGTAGATGCGCCGCGGAGTGACGTGGAGGAAGCGGTAAGTGTCACGCTTTTCCTTCATCGGAGAATGGAAGTATAGCCTCCGTTCATGAACGCTGTGGAAGACTGGCCGCAGTTTTCATGTGTGGAATCAACGGGATCGTCTCGTTTCATGCCAGCGCACCCCCGATCGACGCCGATGAGTTGACGCGGACGCGTGAGGCGATGCGGTCGCGCGGTCCCGACGCCGCGGGCACGTGGCTTTCTCCCGATCGTCGCGTTGGATTCGGTCACCGCCGGCTCTCAATCATCGACGTCAGCGAGCGCGCCAACCAGCCGATGGTCAGCCGCGAAGGGGACGCCGTGCTGATCTTCAACGGGGAGATTTACAACTACGCGGCGCTGCGCGAAGAGCTCGAGCGCGAGGGCGAACGCTTCGATACCACTTCCGATACCGAGGTCGTGCTGCGGATGTACCGGAAACGGGGCCAGGCCATGCTGCCTCAATTGCGCGGCATGTTCGCATTCGCCATCTGGGATGCGCGCACGAACACGCTCTTCCTGGCGCGCGATCCCTACGGCATCAAGCCGCTGTACTACGCGAATGACGGGAAGACCTTCCGCTTCGCCTCGCAGGTGAAGGCGATTCTGGCCGGTGGCGCCGTCTCTACGTCACGCGACCCCGCCGGCATCGTCGGCTTTCTTCTCCGCGGCCACGTGCCGGAGCCATTCACGATCTATGAGGCCATCCGCGAGCTTCCGGCGGGAAGCTCGATGGTGGTGACGCGCGACGGCGCTTCCGCACCGCGCTCCTATTTCTCTCTCGCCACCGTGCTCCGCGACGCGGTGAACGAGCATCGCCGCTACAGCGACGGCGAGCGGGCGGAGATCATTGCCCGCGCCGTGCGGGAGTCGGTTCGCTACCACCTCGTCTCGGATGTCCCGGTCGGCGCGTTTCTCTCCGCCGGTCGCGACTCCGGCACCATCGTCGCCCTGGCCAGCGAGAGCGGGATTCCCCTGCAGACAGTGACTCTCCGCTTCGAGGAGTACGCCGGCACACACAAAGACGAGGCGCCCCTGGCCGCGGTGACCGCGCGGGCGTACGGAACCGTTCATCAGACGCAAACTCTCTCGGCCGAGATGTTTCGCCGCTCGTTGCCGCACGCGCTCGAGGCGATGGATCAGCCCTCGCTCGACGGCCTCAACTCGTACTTCGTCTGCAAAGCGGCGGCGGAGCTGGGATGGAAGGTGGCGCTGTCGGGCACCGGCGGTGATGAGCTGTTCGGCGGCTATTCGACGTTTCGCATCATTCCGCGGTTCATCCGAACCTTCGGAGTCTTCCGGCACATGCCGGCGCTGGCGAACGCGTTCACGCGAATGCAGCCACGCATGGCCAGAAACGGGGCTCGCTTCAGTCCGAAGACAGCTTATACGCTGAAGTACTGCACCTCGTATGAAGGCGCCTACTTGATGAAGCGAGGCCACTTTCTCCCGGATGACGTCAGCTCCGTCGTCGGCGAGGAGATGGCGCGCGAAGGGCTGAAGCGTCTGGGCATCATGGAGATCATTCGCGAGGCCATCACCCCCGACCCGGGAACGCCCTTCACCCGCGTCGCGGCGCTGGAGTCGTCGCTTTTTCTGAGAAGCCAGCTCCTGCGCGACATCGACTGGGCGTCGATGGCTCATTCGCTGGAGGTGCGAGTGCCCCTCGTCGATGCCTTCCTTCTTCGCGAGGTCGCCCCGGCGGTCATTTCGATGTCGGGAAGAAAAGGCAAGGAGCTACTTGCCGCCTCGCCCACGCGACTGCTCCCCGCGGCCATCCTCGAGCGGAAAAAAAGCGGCTTCACCGTCCCACTCCGCGACTGGCTGGCCCAGGAGCGCGACGTGACCAAGCATTTCGGTGCACGCCCATGGGCGCTGCACATCCTCGACGCAGGCGGTCACTTCGCGATAGCGCGATAGTGCCGATACACTGAAAAGGAGTTCCGGGGGCGCGGAGGAAGCCAGCGCCGGAGAACCACGGAACAGGAGCGTCCATGAACTTCGTGAGCCGGCGACACATTGCGGGCGGGTTGGTGCTGTTTGCAACATTCGCGGTAGCGACGACAGTGGCCGGAGAGCCGGGGGGCATCGTTGCCGGAAGCGGGGTCATCACAAAGCGTCCGGGAAGCGCCCGGGAGAGTCAGGTCGACCGTGCGCGAGCCTATTGGAAGACCCTCAACCTGATCGGCTTTCGTGGAGTGGGGCTGCTTGCAAAAGACGGCAAGACAGTGCTCCTCGAAGGCTCCGGTGGGGTAAACCCGACCGCAACATTCAACCTCGCCTCGATTGCCAAGTCGATCACGGCAATCGCTGTGCTGCGCCTGGCTCACCGCGGCAAGCTGGGGTTGGACGACACGCTCGACCATTTTTTTCCGGATGCGCCGGCCGACAAACGAGCCATCACCGTTCATCAACTGCTGACCCACACCGGAGGTCTCGGGAATCCTACTGGAGATACCGCCGAGGGAACCAAGGACCGGGGCCAGGCGGTACGGATGATCCTGGCGACAGCGCTTGTCGACAAGCCCGGGCATTCCCACCACTACTCCAACGACGGGTACACCCTGCTGGCGGCGATCCTGGAAGTCGCGGCTTCGAAGAGCTGGGAGCAAGTGATCCACGACGAAATCCTCCGGCCGGCAGGAATGCGACACACGTTCTTCCTGGGTGACTCCCTGCCCAGTGGGCCGTACGCGATCGCCCGAGCCGCGGTCACCGACGGTGAACCCGTGGAGAGCGACGCCAACTGGGGCTCCAAGGGCGGTGCCGGGATTTACTCGAACGCTGAGGATCTGCTGCGCTTCATGAACGCCGCCGTGGATGGAACGTTGCTGGGTGCGCAAGGTGCGCGCGAGCTTGGCAAGTCGTATGCCCCGGAAGGGCAACTGGAGTACTCGCGCGTGTTTAGTCTGGCGAACATCGCCGGCCGCGGACCGCAGTGGGGGCACGGGGGCGCGGATACCGGAAGCGGCCACTATTCGGATCTGGTGTACTACCCGAACACGCGGCTCCTCATAGTCATCCTCGGCTTAGACGACGAGGATCTGAAGACCCAGGTCAGCTCTGGACTTAGCAAAGTCTTGTTCAGGGAGGGAGCCGGCGAAGTGCCGCCGTCGCGCCCAGGCCACCCAGCGGCCTTCCGCGAACGTCTGGAGCTCCGAGGCGGCAGCCTTCTTTTCACGATCGAACCCGGCGCCGGGCCGGCGTTGCTCCTGCCTCAAAACTCCGACGCGACATCATTCCTTGTAGCGCGGTCGGAGGCGGAGAAGGCGACGCTGGAAGGGTGCGTCACCGAGACGGGAAAGCTGC
>Ga0210402_10002012_pt1 | contig 20257 bp, 20 predicted proteins | sample IncBWC7MmetaG_FD_161055 | JGI IMG/M metagenome (GOLD analysis project Ga0210402, IMG submission 161055) | Forest soil microbial communities from Barre Woods Harvard Forest LTER site, Petersham, Massachusetts, United States - Inc-BW-C-7-M | ecosystem: Environmental > Terrestrial > Soil >... | reverse complement strand
ATAAAAGAAAACTCAATGAAAAAATTACTTTTTATGCGCAGGATTGGCAAGTTATAAAAGCGGCTATCTCACAAAATTTGAAATTATTTTTAAACCCTCCTTGAAAATTAAACGCGAAACTCCTGTTGTATTGAAATTGAATTTCATTTAACTGTTCGATAACTATGCCAGGCTCTTCTAATTTAGAGATTAAATGATAAATAACTTTGTCCGAGTCAGATCGGTTTTCTCTAAAATTAATGTATGTTTCTTCCCAATTTTTTCGGCTAAGTTGATTATGCCGACGCTCATCAGTGTACCTATCCCTAGGCGGAGTTCGAGTGGCTAGCCACTTGCTTGAATAAGCGGCTTGTTTGGCACAGGAAGCATCGTTTTGTTCTTCATGATGGTTACTACTACGTCTTTTTCTATTGCTGCTAAACAGGGATATTTTTTCATTATAATTTGGCATAAAATTCACATATTATTGCTATAATTACATGAATAATAAACCTTAATTCTTAAGGGAAAATTATATTAGACCTCTTTCGAAACTTAGAAATGGAGTCAAGTGCGCGGCGAACGACTGGCGAGGACCGGAGTTTACTACGGGTAAATGAGGACCGTAGTCAGGCGTTCAACAATGAAATTGACTAAATTTCTGAGTTTCGCAAGAGGTCTAATTTAACAATACCGAGCACCTCGGATAACTGCGCAACAGGAAAAACAGTCATACCCTCGATATTCTGTTTACCTACATTGGCTTTGGGTACGATAGCGAATTGAAAGCCATGTTTTGCTGCATCACGTAAACGTTCTTGGCCATTCGGTACTGGACGAATTTCACCTGATAAACCAACTTCGCCAAAGCTGATCCAATCATGAGGAATAGCTTTATCTTGCAAACTCGATAAAGCTGCCAACAAAACTGGCAAGTCGGCACTGGTTTCTATTAAACGTACACCACCAACCACATTTACAAACACATCTTGATTGTAAGTTGCTACACCGGCGTGCCGGTGTAAGATGGCTAATAACATCGCTAAACGATTATTGTCTAAACCCACGACCACTCGGCGTGGATTTCCACTATGGTTGCTATCAACTAACGCTTGTACCTCGACAAGTAAAGGACGACTACCCTGCCAACTGGCAGTAACCATACTGCCCGGTAAAGACGCATCAGATCGTGATAACAGGATAGCCGAGGGATTACTGACCTCACGTAAACCTTTTTCTGTCATTATAAAAACACCCAACTCATTGACTGCACCAAAACGATTTTTAATAGATCGGATCAGTCGATGACGAGTATCCGTTTCTCCCTCAAAATATAATACGGTATCTACCATATGTTCTAAAACTCGGGGACCTGCTAAGACACCATCTTTAGTTACATGTCCAACTAAAAACAAAGCGATATCCGTTTGCTTTGCCAAGCGCGTTAGCTGCATAGCACTGTCCCTTACCTGGCCAACGGAACCCGGAGCCGAGGACAATAAATCGGTATGCATCGTTTGAATAGAATCAATGACTAACACCTGCGGTTTTTCTTGCTGTGCATGGGATAAGATATTTTCTACGCGGGTTTCAGCCAATAATCGTAATTTTTCTCCTGTTAATCCCAAACGCCTTGCACGCAGCGCCACTTGTTGCAGTGACTCTTCGCCGGTAATATAGAGAACGGAAGTATCTTCACTCAGTTGGCAGAGACACTGTAACAATAGCGTTGATTTGCCAATTCCTGGATCGCCGCCCATTAATGTCACAGAGCCTGGCACAATGCCACCTCCTAAAACTCTGTCTAATTCTTTAATTTTTGAAGAAAATCGCTCAATTTCATTAAACTGGATACCACTTAACAAGGTTGTTTGCTGTTCGCTCATTGAGGTATAACCACTTAATGGCATCGTCATCACACGAGAAGCAGGTGCAACGACTTCGTCTATTAAGCTATTCCATGCTTGGCATTCACCACATTGGCCAGACCATTGTAAAAATTGACCTCCGCAGGATTGACAACGATAAACTCGCTTAACTTTAGAGAGATTCATTTTGCTTTAGCAGGGCTTTCACGGCCGTTAATAAATTAGGAAAAATAGGAATTTTATCACGCAAATCAGAATTATTTTTTAGTGTTTCTTCGCCATTGCCCGTTAATACCAAAATTGGCTTGCAGCTAGCTTTCTCAGCTGCTCGAATATCACGTATTGAATCACCTATTGCAAAACTATTTTTTAAATTTATGTGGTAGACAGCTGCGATTTGTTCAAATAAACCAATGGCAGGTTTACGGCAAGAACAATGCGCATCGGGACGGTGTGGGCAGTAAAAAACTTTATCAATAAAACCACGCTTCGCTTTTGAGTAATCTAGCATTTTCTGATGTATCTGCGCCAAAACAGCTTCTGTATAATGGCCTCTACCTACACCTGATTGGTTCGTGGCTACAACAACGGTATAACCTGCCTGACTCAATAAAGCGATGGCCTCTAGACTACCCGGAATAGGCAGCCACTCATGGGGTGATTTAATGTAGTCTTTAGATTCATAATTAATCACACCATCACGATCTAAAATAATAAGCTTTACATCTCTTTTCTTACCAGAGGACTCGCTTTCAAAAGATTTGTGCATCTGTATTGAGTAAAGGACAGCTTTTAACTATTTTAAGTGCTTGTTTGAGCCAAGGAGTAAATCGATTGGGAAAAATAGCCATTTCATCCTCTAAGCCTTCAAGCGTAATCCAACGATAATTGTTGACTTCCGCTGGATTCGGCGTAACGCTGATTTCAGTGGCAACAACACCAAATAGCACGTGGTCGATTTCATTTTCGGTTAATCCATCCAAGAAATCAACATTGTAATGAAACCACCCTAAATTTTGCAGTACCGTAGCAATATTGAGTTCTTCAGATAGGCGACGTTGGCCTGCCGCCAGGATGTTTTCTTGGGCACGCGGGTGTGAACAGCAGGTATTGCTCCACAAACCAGGCGAATGATATTTATTTAAGGCACGTTGTTGTAACAACAATTCAAAGGGCTGCGTTTTCCGAAATATGAATATAGAAAAAGCGCGGTGGAGTAAATTGTATTGATGTGCAAAAAGTTTTTCAGAATAGCCTATTTCATTATCGAGCAGATCAACGAGAATAACGTGTTCGCTTGCTTTCATAAGCCGTTTTCTTCTAGAATAGGGCGGAAAATATTTTATAACCTTAAAGCTTGGTCATTGCAAGTGGATTATGCGCTGTAAGAATAAGCAACAGACAGCTGCTATTCCTATGAAAGAAGTAGGTCCCGTCAGGGTTAGTAGCGCCGAATTCGATGACACCGTGATGCTGCCCCTGGCCACTTTTGAGAGCCCTCTCTGGTCATCCACTCATCGTGGAACTCTAGTTTGTAATCAGTCTGGCGGGATTAAAGCCACTTTGATAGATGATCGCATGACGCGGTCTGTGTTAGTTGAAGCAGATTCTGCCTCCCAAGTTCAACAAGCCTATCTCGATATTCGACAACAAAAAGAGCAACTCCAATGGCTTGTTAGTCAACATAGTCGTTTTGCAAAGTTACTAGACATGCATGCCCAAGTGGTTGGTTCGTTGCTTTATTTGCGTTTCGAACTGCTTACTGGTGATGCAGCAGGACATAACATGGTCACACTGGCTGCCGAACATATGCTCAATTGGATATTAAAACGACACTCCTCGCTGCGGTATGTTTCTATTTCAGGTAATTATTGCTCAGATAAAAAAGTGTCTGCTGTTAACGGGATATTAGGTCGTGGAAAATACCTCGTCGCAGAGGTATCCATTCCTAGTCGCTTGTGCGAACGGCTGCTACGAACCACACCAGAAAAGATCGTTCAATTAAATATTAAAAAAAATTTACTGGGAAACATTATATCCGGTGGATTACGCACAGCAAATGCGCATTTCGCCAATGTGCTATTAGCTTTTTATCTGGCTACCGGACAAGACGCTGCTAACATCATCGAAGCCTCTCAGGGTATAGTCCACACGGAGCAACGCCATCACGACCTTTATTTCTCGGTGACGCTACCCAACCTGATCATGGGTTCAGTCGGTAATGGCAAACATCTTGAATTTGTTCAAAAAAATTTACAGCAGCTAGGTTGTGTTGAAAACTGCGAAATAGGTTATAATGCCAGGCGTTTGGCCCTTATAGCGGCTGCAGCGGTGTTGTGTGCTGAATTGTCGTTGCTAGCCGCACAAACGAATCCTGGGGAACTCATGCGCAGCCATTTACAATTAGAGCGTAAAGAGAGGAATAATCTCAGAAACTAAACAGGAAAGTAGATTCAGATGTATTGCCAAGTGTTTCTAGGCATCTAAACTAGGTTCGCCTGCTTTTATGTTCCTGCTCCTCGTAATTCAATAGACCTCTTTCGAAACTCAGAAATAATGTTTGCTTATAACTGGTACCGCCATAACTGTGATTTAGCCAAGCGCTCGGCTATTTGGGCCCTGCGGACGCATAACAATTTATCAGTGGGGGTGTTTTTGTGCAGAAAGTTGGAATCGATAAACTAGCCATTTATACGCCGCGTTATGCACTTGATTTGTCATTACTCGCTCAAGCGCGTGGTGTCGATCCGGATAAATTTTTTAATAGCTTAGGTCAAGAAAGGATGGCGGTACCGCCTCCGGGTGAAGATATCGTCACGATGGCCGCTAATGCCGCCAAGCAAGTACTACTGGACGTTGATACAAGCGCCATTGAGATGTTGCTGTTTGCGACAGAGTCCGGCATTGATCAATCAAAAGCTGCCGGTCTTTATGCTCATGATCTATTAAATCTACCTATGCGCTGCCGTATCGTGGAATTGAAGCAAGCTTGTTACGCAGGCACGGTTGCTATCCAACTGGCGTTGCCGTTTTTGCGAGAAAATCCTAAAAAAAAGGTTTTATTCATCGCTGCTGATATTGCACGCTATGGTTTGAAAACAACGGGGGAATCATCACAAGGTGCCGGTGCCGTAGCGGCTGTTCTGACGGTTGATCCACGATTACTCGCTTTCGATTCTGAATATGCCGTCAGTGTCGAAAATATCATGGATTTTTGGCGCCCTAATTATAGAGATGAAGCGCTTGTCGAAGGCCAGCATTCCAGTAAGAAATATTTAGAAATGTTAGAAACCTGCTGGAAGCAATATCAAACGTTATCTGGGCGTCATTTTAGTGATCATGCTTACTATTGTTATCATGTTCCCGTACCACGTTTAGTTGAGAAAGCACACCAAAGATTGTTCAGAGCAGACGCAGAAAAACAATTTCTTATCGAACAGATCCAGCCTACACTCGTGTATGCTAGACAAATTGGAAATAGTTATACGGCATCATTGTTTGTGAGTCTTGCTTCTTTACTAGATAAGGCAAGCACAAATTTAAGCGGTCAACGAATCGGGTTTTACAGTTATGGTTCAGGTTGCGTAGCAGAATATTTTAGCGGCGTTATACAGTCCGATTATCGCGAATTACTCTACACGCCCTACCATACACGCCTGCTTCACTCACGTAACTTACTCAGTTACGCTGACTACGAAACTCTGTATACCTTTCGCTACCCGGAGGACGGGAGCCATCTGGAAATTCCCCTTTACCAAACGGGTGATTTTCGACTGGCCCAATATCATGACCACCAACGTATCTATACACACTCGTGATGAAAGTGTTAGCACCAGCTAAACTCATTCTCTCCGGCGAACATGCTGTCGTTTATGGGAAGCCTGCTTTGGCAATGGCTATTAACCGCTATGCAACCGTGACGGTGACACATGAATCGCTTCCTCGCATCCTTTTCGATCTGTCGAACTTGGCCTATTGTCATTATTTAAGCTTTGGTGGGCTGCGTCGTTTAAAAAAACGTATTAAAACTAAATACCACCGTTTTATACAGGGCGATCTCAGTATTCGTGATGTTTTGAAAAAACCGTTTGAATTAATCCAATTCACGCTCAGTTTATTAACTGAATCATTACAAATTTCTTTATCAGATGGCCTAAAATTGGAAGTACAATCGGATATTCCTATTGGCTGTGGCATGGGCTCTTCGGCGGCGATTATATTAAGCATTCTATACGCCCTCTCGATGTATTTGCGTATTAAACTCTCGCCAGAAAAATTAATTCAGTTGGCATTACAGGCAGAAAATATCCAACATGGATATTCGAGTGGACTTGATTTACGTACCGTATTACAAGGAGGCGTTTTATACGTACGTGATCAAGTGATAGAAATACGACAGGCTCCAAAGATACCGTTGTATCTTGTAAATACAGGTATCCCCCTCTCTACGACGGGGCAATGTGTCGAATGGGTAGCACCTTACTTTCGATTTTCCTATTTGGGGGATGAATTTGCCCATATTACAAACAGCATGGATGCGGCATTACAAACAAATTCCTATCCACATTTTAAACAAGCCATACAAGCAAACCACCGTTTGCTGGTTAGACTGGGTGTTGTGCCCGTGCGTGTACAACAATTTATTACACAAGTAGAAATACAAGCCGGTGCGGCCAAGATATGTGGTGCCGGTACCATAGCGGGTGAGCAAGCGGGCGCTGTTCTTGTCGTAACCGAAAATAAATTAGCATTGCAACATTTATGCGCGAATTTTGCTTACTCATACCTGCCTATTATGTGTGAACCGCGAGGATTACGTGCCATTTAGAGCTTCTGCACCCGCTTCGCTCATGTTGTTAGGTGAATATGCTGTGCTTTACGGTAAACAAGCCTTGGTTTGCGCTGTAGACAAGCGTATTCACGTGACACTGTCACCACGTATTGATAATAAAATTGAAATTTTTTCTTATCAATATGGTCATTCTGCTTATTTTACAGACATTCAACATCTGACCGTTCAACAACCATTTCAATTTATTCTCGGCGTATTTAAACAGTATCAACATAAACTCAAACATGGATATACCATTGAAATTGAATCTGAATTTTCTGATCAAGTAGGGCTTGGTTCATCCGCTGCGGTTACCGTAGCGACCTTAGCTGCTCTTTTCGCTAGTTTAGATATCAATGTATCTAAGCCAAATTATGTCGCTATTGGACGTTTGATCGTACAAGGGATACAAGGAATAGGTTCAGGTGCTGATATTGCGGCCTCTGTTTATGGCGGCCTTATTAATTATCGCGCATCGCCATTATTTGTAAAAAAATATAGCGCATTATATCCTCTGACCGTTTTATATTCTGGTTTTAAAACACCCACGCCTATCGCCGTAAAACGGGTAACAAGCTATTTTTCCGACCGTCCAGACCTATTACACCAACTTTGTGAGGACATCGATGAATGTGTTTCTGAAAGTATTCCGCTAATAAATCATCAATCCTGTTTGTCCAAATTAGGAAATATTTTGTTAAGACAACAGGCATTGTTAGTACAGCTAGGCGTAAGCCTGCCCTTACTTCAGAATATGGTTGATAGCTTATGTGCACAACCAGGCATCTTCGGTGCAAAGATTTCCGGAGCTGGCTTAGGCGACTGTGTCATCGGCTTAGGTTACCCACCCGATACCTATGTTTATAACGCTGAATGGAGTGTAACAAGAAACAGTAAAATCGATAGTCCTGCAGCAACCTTATTCCCAGAAGCGTCCACCGTTAAAGGCTGTGTTCAACGTATTCCCGTTAACATGACAACGAGAGGCGTACACTGTGAAACGATTTGAGCTTATTCAAGCTATTTTTAATAATCAGCTTCCGCGAGAGCCGAGACAAGTCACAGCAACTGCCTTTGCTCCGATTAACGTCGCACTTTGTAAGTATTGGGGAAAGCGAAATAACGAACTCAATTTACCGGTCACATCCAGTTTGTCTATTGCCGTGCCAACAAAAGGAACGACGACTACCCTGCTCTGGGCTCCTGAGCAAACGCAGGACAACATTATTTTTAATGGAAAAGAAATGGATCCTAAGAGTTCTTTTGTGCAGGGTATCACACAATTTTTGGATCTGTTTCGTCCGCAACATAAATGGTATTTGCAAGCAACGATAAAAATGAATATTGCTTTAGCGGCAGGATTTGCTTCTTCCTCCTGTGGTTTTGCGGCCTTATCATTAGCACTGAATAATCTGTTCACCTGGAATTTAGAGCCCTATAAATTATCTATTTTGGCTCGCTTGGGGAGTGGAAGCGCAGCTCGGTCCTTATGGACTGGCTTTGTTGAATGGCATCGCGGTACACGTGACGATGGCATGGACAGCCACGCCAGTCCTTTGGCGGAAGACTGGCCCGCACTTTGCATTGGCCTTTTAAGTGTCTGTGAGACAGAAAAACCAATTTCCTCGCGTAAGGCCATGCAACATACCGTGAATACCAGCCATTTATATCCATATTGGCCGGAAAAAGTAGCACAGGATTTGGTTAAAATTAAATATGCTATTGATAAAAGAGACTTTTCCTTGCTCGGTAAATTAGCTGAACAAAATGCATTAGCCATGCATGCTACGATGCTTAGTAGTCAGCCCCCTATTTGTTATTTTCTATCCGACACGATAGCTGCGATACGGCGTATTTGGACCTTACGCAAAGCAGGTTTAGAATTATATTTTACACAGGATGCAGGCCCTAATTTGAAATTATTATTTCTCAAAAAAGATATCACAGCTATCCAGAAATTCTTTCCAAGTGTAGAAATTGTCTCTGTTTTCAGTGGTTGTATCTAAAAACCACTATGCAAGATATCTTTTCTGATTTGTTTTTTTTAACGCAATTTATTACCTTAATTGTCAACACGCCTTAATATTTTGTTAAGAAAAGTAGTTTACTATACAATAGACTTCTTTCGAAATTCAGAAATTTAGTCAAGTTCGCGGCGAACGCCTGGCGAGGACCAGAGTTTACTACGGGTAAATGAGGACCGTAGCCAGGCGTTCAACAATGAAATTAACTAAATTACCACGTTGCGAAAGAGGTCTAATGACACTTGGATCGTTTAGGAAACGTATTCATGTGGTGTAATGTGTTTTTTTAACTATAAATTAACAGGATAAATTATGATAGAACCAACGAATAACTCAACTTCTGAAACAGAAACCGACACGAAAGCATCTCACTTAACTTGGGAAACAGCAACCCCCGAGCAAAAAAACGCTGCTGAAGAATTGTATCAACAATACCGTGAGGCGGTGCATGGTGCTGCTGTGCGCCCAACGGCCTTTGTATGTGATGGAACAAAAATTTCCGTGGTCAAGACTATGTTGAAGGGCATGCATGGCCTTCCTGAACCTATTGCAGGTGCAGTCGATAAAGTTGATGAAGTTTATGCAGAGGTCATGCAAGATCCAACACGGTACTACGTGCAAGATGGAAAAGTTGTTGCAGCATCAACCTCAACAGATGTTCCTGCGGCATGCTCTACCTCTACTTTTATGAAGGTTGCTACTATGGCGCCAACGGTAGACGCAATGCATGAATTTCATCGCTTGCAGTATATTAATGATATTAACAAGAATCCACGAACTGCCGATAAATATCTCAATACGGCGGCATACTTTATTAATTCTTCAAACCCTACATCTGGTAAAGGTGAAGAGGTCTACGCATACTACCGACAGCTACCTAATCCGCTAAACTTTTCAGGGGGGGCCCTACCAGAATGGGATAATAATATGGGGGGTATTGGTGATGTGCCACGATGTGGATGGAATAGCGTAGCACAAAGCCTCCCAGACCTTCGTGTGCTAGCCGCTAAAAACGCCGAGGCAGCAGAGTTTGCTGCTAAAACTGCCATTCTAGATGAGCAATTAGCAGGCGCTACAGAAAACCTGTTGGGTACAGCTGTATCAGCCACAGCGTCAGCTTCCACCAGCAACTTTTTTGCTGCTAGCACAGCCAAAACTCAAGTAGAGCCGCCAGCAACGTCTGTTGCTTCTCCTTCAATTCCTTCCTTGAGTTGAACTTGAGCGTGTTTACAATATCAGGATCAGGAGAGAGCGTTATCGCCTCTCTCCACCATTTTCTTAAAAGAAGAAGAGCGTAGCCATGAAAAGATATACCTACGAACAAGCTGACCGAACTCTCAGAGATCGAGCAGAATTATTTTACAAAACCCATTTGCAGAAGAGTGGCTATAAAACCAGAAACGGAACGGAAGTCCCTCATAACGTGCGAAGTTTATATCTTGCCAGCCAAGATCTTGCCAGCCCAAACCCCTGTTATACTGCTGATGAGTATACCAATTTTCTGGATTATTGGGTAACACTCGCTGCTCTAAACCGACGAGTTACCACTGATGATATTGATAAGGTAATTGAAGAGGTAGTCGTTAATTTTAGACGGATATGGGACTTCATACTTACCGTTGAAAGGAATCGAGAATCTCCACAAACAAGAGAGGGCTCTTGCTATCCTTTTGTCTCCTCCTCGCCATCTAGTTTGCGACAAACTGCTTTTACATCCGGTAAAAATTCTGATGATTTCGTTTCACCGTCTGTTAAGCCCGTCGTTCCTCAAAAGTTTCTTGAAGCCGATAGTGATGGTGGTTGTTCTTTTGCGACAGCGCCTTCCATATATGATCGCGTAGCGGCCCGGCAACAACAATCAAGCACTAACACACTTAAAACAGATGGTTGTGCTGATTATGCAACGTATTCCTTGGATACTCTCGTAGCGCACAAGACCTACCTAGAAAAAGAAAGATATACCTACGAACAAGCTGACCGAACTCTCAGAGATCGAGCAGAATTATTTTACAAAACCCATTTTCAGAAAAGTGGCTATAAAACCAGAAACGAAATGGAAGTCCCTCATAGTTTATATCTTGCCAGCCAAGATCTTGCCAGCCCAAACCCCTGTTATACTGCTGATGAGTATACCAATTTAATGGATTATTGGGTAACACTCGCTGCTCTAAACCGACGAGTTACCACTGATGATATTGATAAGGTAATTGAAGAGGTAGTCGTTAATTTTAGACGGATATGGGACTTCATACTTACCGTTGAAAGGAATCGAGAATCTCCACAAACAAGAGAGGGCTCTTGCTATCCTTTTGTCTCCTCCTCGCCATCTAGTTTGCGACAAACTGCTTTTACATCCGGTAAAAATTCTGATGATTTTGTTTCACCGTCTGTTAAGCCCGTCGTTCCTCAAAAGTTTCTTGAAGCCGATAGTGATGGTGGTTGTTCTTTTGCGACAGCGCCTTCCATGTATGATCGCGTAGCGGCCCGGCAACAACAATCAAGCGCTAACACACTGGAAACAGATGGTTGTGCTGTGGAAGCGCCTCTCCTGAATGATCACGTAGCGACCCCGCTACGACCATCACGTACGTCAACCCATGGAGACGTCAACTCTTACCGTTTTCCTGTTGGTTTCGATTCACCGTCTGTTAAGCCCGTCGTTTCTGAAAAAACTAATAAAGCATTAAGCCACTTAAATTCAGCAAGCAACATAACGCTTCGTACGGATATTCCAAACAATAGCTTAGAAAGCCTAGAAATAACCTATCGCAGTACTTTATCGCCAGAAACGCTAAGCAATTTTCCAATCAGAGAAGAAACAAAACCATTTACTGCTCAGTTCTCATCACGGAAGTATGTCGATCATCACCGTGATCTTACACTGCAAAATTCCGCTACGCCTCAGGATTCAGCTACTATGCCAGTCGCTTCGCTGGTAGAAACAAAGCCAAGCGCAGCACCTCCATTGCGATTGCCTGCTGCGCCACCAGGAGGCCGACTGGCCCAATTAATTCAAAAAGCAGAGGAAAAAGTTAAACAACAAAAAGAAGAATATGAAGAAAAACAACGAAGGCTTATGGCAACTACCGAACTCACTCAAAAATTCGCAAACACACAAGAGAAACTTGCGCTCATAGCTGAAAACACAAAACGGGCAGAAACAACCAGCATTGTTGATCCTTTGAATAATCCAGATCTAACGGATGCAGATATTCGTCGTGATTTGGCAGATATTTGTCGTGATTTGAGCGCGCTCATCCCCCAAGCGGTACAAACAATTTTCGAAAATCTAAAAACGTTGCAAGCTGTCGCTTCTGAGACTGCCGTTGCTAACCAAACTGATCCATATCCCGAACCTGTTGACAACCCTATACCAGACGTTAACCGACATCAGCAAACAACTGCTAAGGAACGCAAGCAAAGAGATATTCAAGTGTTGCGCCCGAGTAGCCCTGGAATGTTCTGCGGTGGTATGCTGCTTCAGTTTTGGGACGACCAACTGGAGGCACTAAAAATAGCCGAAAAGAGATTAGCCAAAACAAAAACGCTAGACACCGCCCTTATTACTACCTTTTTTCCATCGCCGATAGGTTGCAGACCTTATGGCTTGATAGACAACATTCATGCAGAACGTGCTATCAGAGGATCATCTGAATCTCTGGCATCAGGGTCTTTAAATTCAGAATCTGAAAATTCAGATTCAGATTCAGATTCAGATTCAGATTCAGATGCAAAAAAACTCAGATCAACGTTTTCTTGCTCCCGCTAGTAAAGGGTAGCTCTAGAAATTAGAAGTTTTGCTTCAAGACGAGGCGCGCCGAACAAGTTACCTGGGCGCTTTTCACTCATTTACCTTTTTGAACAAATCTGCTAACTTACAGCGCGTTTTTGAAAAACGAATGCTTTTATGACACAACGCTGTATCATCATCGGTATTGCTGGAGCTTCAGCTTCTGGCAAAAGTTTGCTGGCCAATACCATTGTTAAAGAATTAGGCTCTGAACAAGTCGCTGTGATCTCCGAAGATTCTTACTACAAGGACAGTAGCCCGCTCCCCTTCGAACAACGTACTCAGATCAATTATGATCATCCGGATGCCTTCGATCATATCTTGCTGATTGAGCATTTAAAGCAGTTACAAGCGGGAGAGTCGGTAGAAATTCCTATCTACAACCATACGCTGCATATCCGAGAACAACAGACTCGCTGTCTTGGTCCACATTCAATTATTGTTCTAGAAGGTATTTTGCTTTTTGCCGAACCCTCACTGCGAAAACGTATGGATATTCGCATTTATATGGATACTCCCTTAGATATCTGCTTAATTCGACGCATTAAGCGCGATGTGATTACACGAGGGCGGGAAATGCAAACTGTATTGACGCAGTATCAGGAAACTGTCCGCCCGATGTATTCACAATTCATAGAGCCTTCCAAACATTATGCTGATATTATTGTGCCTCGTGGTGGCGAAAATAGGATCGCTATTGAACTAATCAAAGCTAAAATACGAGAATTACTCACTAATTTCAGTAAAAAAAGCGAAGAGGAAACACATGGGTCTACTTGATGGTAAACGTGCGTTAATTGTTGGCTTAGCCAGTGATCGATCAATTGCCTACGGCATTGCCGAAGCAATGCACCGTGAAGGAGCCCGGCTGGCTTTCGCTTATCAAGGTGAAAAATTAAAGGAACGCGTCAGCAAAATGGCTGAAAACGATTTTGAATCCGATCTAGTGTTCCCTTGTGATGTCAGTAACGATGAAGAAATTAAAAATCTTTTTACACGGTTAACTAAACATTGGGATGCTTTAGATGTTTTAGTCCACTCGCTAGCTTATGCGCCCGCCGATCAACTGCAGGGTGATTATCTAGAACATGTTAATCGCGAAGGATTTAGAATTGCGCACGATGTTAGCAGTTACAGCTTGGCTGCTTTAGCGAAGGCCGCGTTCCCCCTCATGAAGAATCGGCCTTCTGGTGCCGCTATCTTGACGCTCACTTACCTAGGTTCAGAAAAAGCGCTGCAAAATTATAATATTATGGGATTGGCTAAAGCGAGCCTAGAAGCCAACGTTCGCTATCTAGCCAATAGTGTAGGACCCAAGAAAATTCGTGTGAATGCGATCTCGGCGGGTCCTATTCGTACCCTAGCCGCGTCAGGTATTTCTGGTTTTAGAAAGATTCTTGCTTATAATGAAGCCGTTACGCCATTACGTCAAAATACTACGACAGCGCAAGTCGGCAATACAGCGGCTTTCCTTTGTTCAGATTTAGCTTCTGGAATCACAGGCGAAGTCGTCCATGTCGATGGTGGTTTTCATGCCATTGTTGCCATGCATGCAAACACAGCGGCTTGAAAGCTTTTTACTCATCATGTAACGGTTAGGTTGACAACGTGTTTCGTCCTATTGCCCTCTATATTGGTCTACGTTACACCCGCGCTAAAAAACGTAACCATTTTATTTCGTTTATTTCACTCACGTCAATGATGGGGATTGCGCTAGGTGTAATGGTTTTGATAACGGTCTTATCGGTTATGAATGGTTTTGACGAGGAAATTCGTAGCCGTATTTTTGGTATAGCCACACAAGTTGCTATTACAGCCACGAATAGCCAAGCAATTTCTGATACGAGTGCATTAAACAAAACTGCATTACAACAAACCCATGTATTGGCTACAGCACCCTTTGTGATGGAACAAGGCCTGTTGATCAATCAGGGTCAACCTCATCCGATCATGCTAACAGGCGTCATGCCCGATCAAGAAAGAAAGGTTTCTGAAATACCCAATAAAATAGTTGAAGGTCAATTTGATTTATCACCCGGACATTACGATATTGTTTTAGGCGAAGAACTGGCCGTTGGGTTAGGTATCAATATCGGCGACAAAGTCAATGTCATCACGCCGCGTGTTGCATTAACGCCAGCAGGTATCATGCCACGTTTTAAAACATTTACTGTATCCGGCATCTTCCGTGTGGGACGCAGCTTTGGCTTTGAAAGTAATATGGCTTATATTGGTTTACAAGATGCACAAACACTTTTCCAATTAGGTCATGGCGTCACCGGTTTACGACTCAAACTCAATGATCTCTTCGCTGCACCAAAAGTTTCTCTAGCACTTTCTAAACAATTATCGCCAGCTTATCAAATCACCGACTGGACGAGTACCTATGGCAGTTTAATGTATGCGATTTCTTTAGAAAAAAGAATGATGTTTTTTATTTTACTGTTGTTGATTGCCATTTCAGCATTTAATCTAGTCTCTTCTTTAATGATGGTAGTCACTGATAAACAATCGGATATCGCTATTTTACGTACCTTAGGTGCGACACCACGTACGATTTTAGGTATTTTTATGGTCCAGGGCTGCATCATTGGCCTCCTAGGAACCTTGATCGGATTAATTGCAGGACTTTTATTAGCCTGCTACGCGAGTAGCATCGTGAGTTTTTTAGAATATGTCTTTCACACAGAGATTCTTGCTTCTAATGTCTATTTCTTCGTCGACAAACTCCCTTCAAAGATTGAAGGGAGAGATATTATCCATATTTGCCTTGCTGCTTTAGGGATGAGTTTGCTGGCAACGATCTACCCCGCCTTAAAAGCCGCCCGAACAGCACCGGCCGAGGCCTTACGCTATGAATGATAAGTCTATGAACCAGCCCGTACTGGCTTGTAAAAATCTAAGCAAGATATTTCATGATGGTTCGCTTTACGTTGAAGTACTGAAACCTATTAATTTTTCAATACAAGCTCGAGAACGAGTAGCTATTGTTGGCCCTTCGGGCGCTGGAAAAAGTACATTGTTGCATTTGCTAGGTGGCCTTGATCAAGCCAGTAGCGGCCAAGTTTTTTTAGCAGGGTATGATCTAGCTAAGCTCAATGAGGATCAACGAAGTCATTTACGAAATTGTTACCTGGGTTTTATCTACCAATTTCATCATTTATTACCCGAATTTACCGTACTAGAAAATACCTGTATCCCTTTACTAATAAAAGGTATCCGTCCCCAATTAGCAAAAAAAAAGGCATTGTTATTACTTACAAAAGTAGGTCTCGTATCCAGACAACACCACAAATTGGGTGAACTTTCCGGCGGAGAACGACAACGCACAGCGATTGTCAGAGCTTTGGTCAACGATCCACTCTGTCTATTAGCGGACGAACCTACCGGGAACTTGGATAGCCAGACAGCTGAACAGGTATATCAAACTTTGTTAGAGTTAAATGACACCTTTAATACGAGTCTCGTCATTGTAACGCATGATCGCAGACTCGCGAATCGTATGGATCGAATATTACAGATAAAAGATGGACAGTTAGTACCTATTACCTAAATGCGGGTCCTCGCCAGTTGTTCGCCGCGAACTTGACTCCATTTCTGAGTTTCGAAAGAAGTCTAATAGACTTCTTTCAAAACGTGGTAATTTAGTCAATTTCATTGTTGAACACCTGGCTACGGTCCTCATTTACTCGCAGTAAACTCCGGTCCTCGCCAGTTGTTCGCCGCGAACTTGACTCCATTTCTGAGTTTCGAAAGAAGTCTAATAGACTTCTTTCAAAACGTGGTAATTTAGTCAATTTCATTGTTGAACACCTGGCTACGGTCCTCATTTACTCGCAGTAAACTCCGGTCCTCGCCAGTTGTTCGCCGCGAACTTGACTAAATTTCTGAGTTTTGAAAGAAGTCTAATATCCACTCTGAGACAGATATTCGTTATAATGGGGTCTACTATAATTTGTTAAATGAGCGCAGTCTAAGGAAGCTAGTTAGTTCAAAGAGGTATAAAAAATAACGATAGCTAAATCTCTATTTTTAACTTTGAAAAATTTCTACTTCATTGAATTCAAACGTAAAGATGAATCGCATCTAAACCAACAGAAAAAATTCTAATGATAAAATTCAATCTTCTCTCCTATCTATCTTTAACAGAGATTGAATTCTATCTTAAAAGATATTTCATGTCAAACTTGATAGATCGTCTACATGAATAAAAAATTAAAACAGTCAGATCAAAGAAAAGATAGCACTGAAATTTCATTAGAAATTCAAGAACGCGCTCGCCGTCTTAAATTCTTACGAAAAATAACTTGTCTTTCTATGAAAGAATTTGCGCAGCATTGTAATCTAGGGTTAACCACGATCAATTACTGGGAACAAGGCTATAGCAGCATAACAGAACGAGGCGCAAAAAAGGTATGCAAAGCCATGCGAGAAGAAGGGATCGAATGCTCGACGATATGGCTGATGTCGGGATTAGGTACACAAGCTAAAATTATTGATCCCAGTAAACTATCAAAGCTCAATTATAATTTACTGGAATCTTTCCCTCAAACGGTTTGTGAAGAAAATTCTTCCTATTTTCAAGGGAAAATCAAGGAAGAATTAGAACTATTTCAAACGATTCATCCGGATAGTTTCGTTCATCTGATCAGTGATGAAGGTATGCATCCTCTGTATAGCAAGGGAGATATTGTTGCCGGAAAAAAACTAACCGGAAAAAATATGGAGCTCGCAAATGGTGTAGACTGTATCGTTGAAATCGAAAAAAATAAACTTAGGATTAGACGCATTCGCATCGGCCAATCGGTTAATAGCTTTGACTTGTACGTTATTAACCCTGAGGCTTCTTTAGAATTTCCTCCTTTGCGCAATACAAAAATTAATGCCCTTGCTCCAATCATTCGGATCTGGAAACCTACTAAATTTTAAGTGGAATTGTTTTTCTTATCTTTATCAACAATAAGATAAAATAATTCGTCTGGTTTTATCATGTTTAGATCATGACGCGCATGCGCCTCTAAGGCTGCTCGACCTATTTTAAGATCCTTAATTTCTGCAGCAAGCCCCTCATTGCGTTGACTTAATTGAAAATTTTCCTTCGTTTGCATGGCAATCTGTTGTTTAAGTCGTCGCACCCGCCAAAATCCATCAGGTTCACACCATAACTTATATTGCAATGCTAAAAAAAGCAGAGTCAAAATAATAGCAATCAGTTTCATACATCTCAGGGCGTTAAAAATTGAGAAAAAACCTGGCGTCCAGCATAGACCGCCTTAGCCTGCAGCTCAGCTTCAATACGCAATAAGCGATTATATTTAGCCATTCGATCCGAGCGACAAGCAGAGCCTGTTTTGATTTGACCAACCCCTGTGCCAACCGCTAAATCCGCAATAGTAGTATCTTCTGTTTCCCCCGAACGATGAGAGATAATAGCGCCATAGTGCGCTTTTTTTGACATTGCAATGGCTTGCAACGTTTCCGTTAAAGTACCAATTTGATTAAATTTAATAAGAATAGCATTCGCTAAATGTGCTTTTATACCTTGCGCAAATAACGCAGGATTAGTGACAAATAAATCATCGCCTACCAACTGAATTTTTTTACCCAGTCGTTGTGTAAGCTGTTTCCAGCCGACATGATCGGTTTCAGCCATACCATCCTCTATACTGATCAAAGGATACTGTTTTACCAAATCTTCCAAATAGGCGATCCACTCATCCCCATTTAATTTTTTATTTTCTAAACAATACTTATTTTCCCTGTAAAACTCTGTGCTTGCTGCATCTAAACCGAGATAAATATCTTTTCCAGCTTTATATCCTGCTTTAGTAATCGACTCTAAAATACAATCAATAGCCTCTTGATGAGATCGCAAATCAGGTGCAAACCCACCTTCATCACCTACATTGGTGTTTAAACCTTTTTGCTTAAGTGTAGTCTTTAAGACATGAAAAATTTCTGCCCCCGCACGTAGTGCTTCAGCAAAAGAAGTCGCCCCTATTGGCAAAATCATGAACTCTTGAATATCGAGATTATTATCCGCGTGCACGCCTCCGTTGATAATATTCATCATAGGCATTGGCAGAATGCAGTGTTCTTGAGAGCCTATCAAGCTAGCAAAATACCGATAGAGCGGTTGCCGGCGATTTAAGGTAGATGCCTTAGCCACCGCTAAAGAAACCGATAAGATTGCATTCGCTCCTAAATTTGCTTTATTAGACGACCCATCCAATTCAATCATGAGTGCATCCAAACCAGCTTGATCGTCTACTTCTCTCCCCACTAGATTTTTTCGCAGTATTGTATTCACATGCTGCACCGCCTTTAACACACCTTTTCCCTGAAAACGATTGGGATCAGCATCTCTTAGCTCTAGCGCTTCAGAGGAACCCGTTGATGCACCAGAAGGCACACAGGCACTTGCCTTTTCTCCCGAAATTAAAGTAACCTCTGTTTCAATGGTAGGATTCCCGCGTGAATCCAAAATTTCATATGCGGTAATACTGGCAATTTTTGACATATGTTAACTCTGTAAGACAGTATTCGGGCAGGTGATTTCTATCAGCCCTCTTGTTTTGACAAGTGCGTCTAAAGCCTTTAAGGTTTCCAGTAGTTCAGCTACCTTACCCAAAGGCCATGAATTAGGACCGTCACTCATTGCCTTGTCAGGATTAGGATGAGTTTCCATAAAAAGCCCTGAAATTCCCACGGCAACTGCCGCACGCGCTAAAACAGGCACAAACTCTCGTTGACCGCCTGATTGTCCTCTTTCTTTTCCAGGTAATTGCACGGAATGCGTCGCATCGAAAACGACAGGACAGCCTGTTTCACGCAAAACAGCCAGTGAGCGCATGTCTGAAATAAGATTATTATATCCAAATGAAACGCCACGCTCACATACCATGATCAGATTTTTGCTGACTGCACCTGCTTTTTCCACTACATGGATCATTTCCCAGGGTGAAAGAAATTGACCTTTTTTAATATTGACCGGCAAACCTTGCTTTGCCACATTGTGAATAAAGTTAGTTTGCCTACATAAAAATGCCGGTGTTTGCAAAACATCGACGACACTCGCCACTTCTTGCAAGGGCGTATCTTCGTGAACATCGGTCAGAACGGGGACTCCCAATTCTTTTTTCACCTTAGCTAAAATACGAAGCCCTTCTTCAATGCCTAAACCTCGAAAGCTTTGTCCAGAAGAACGGTTGGCCTTATCAAAGGACGATTTATAAATAAAGGGTATTTTTAGCCGCTGTGTTATTTCCTTTAGCTTTCCGGCGGTATCCATCGCTAACTGCTCACTCTCAATCACGCAAGGACCAGCTATCAAAAATAAAGGCTTATCTAGGCCTACTGTAAAATCAAGCAACTTCATAAGTTTACCTACTAATTTACTGCATGGCACTGGCAGTCTCCCATTTTATCACACAAAAACCCTCACTTCGTTGATCATGGATGCAAAAAATTAAAGTTAAAAACATCCTTCTTTATTTATTTTTTAAAATAAAAAATAATTTAAAAAAACAATATTAATGTTACTATATATATATAAATGAAAAAAGATGAATCTAAAATAGCAATAACATATAAAAACAAAGATATTATTGAAAAAACAAACGCTATAAAAGAAACTTATTTGGCTCTTTTGAAAATCGAGTGGGTAGGTGCTGTTCAAGGGAGGTGAATTCAAGGAAGATAGGGATTTATTTTTATTTAAATTCAAGTGGAGAAGCTTCGTGGACATGCGAGAAATATTCAGTAA
>Ga0210402_10002011_pt1 | contig 20258 bp, 17 predicted proteins | sample IncBWC7MmetaG_FD_161055 | JGI IMG/M metagenome (GOLD analysis project Ga0210402, IMG submission 161055) | Forest soil microbial communities from Barre Woods Harvard Forest LTER site, Petersham, Massachusetts, United States - Inc-BW-C-7-M | ecosystem: Environmental > Terrestrial > Soil >... | reverse complement strand
CGACGTGGAGTCCGGGCGATTCCAGAAAGCTCCCCGCTTTTCGATCGGAAGTCAGCAGCGACCGGACTTCCTCCAGCAAGTCGGAATCGCCGCCGCACTGCTGGCGCAGGAATTCCTCCTGCTGCTCGGCGGGCACCTGAAGTGCCGCCTGCAGCAGTTCATCCACGCGTTTCCAGCGTTCAGCATCCATCGAAACGTTCACCACTCATCTCGCGACGGCGACCTTAATGGACCGCATCTCAGATAAACGCTACTTTGCCCCTAACAACTTTGCGTACTCCGCCTTAGCTTGTTTCAGGATGGGAACGTCTGGGTCGGCGTCTTTCCATTGGTTCAAGAAGTCTTGATACGCGCTTTTGGCTTTTGCACGGTCGCCTGCCATGGCATAGGCTCTGGCGAGTTGAAGACGCGCCAGTGCTGCGGTCACGAAGTTCCCGACGATGCTGCGGTGATCAATCAGCTTTTGGAACTCGGACGCTGCGGCAGCGCCATTGTTCGCCAGCAGATAGGCTTGCCCGCGCAGGTAGGGAGGATAAAGAGTGGTTGCCCACGTCAGCGGCCAGCCCAGTTCGTATGGTGCGGCGACCTGAAGTAGTGCCAGTGCCTTTGCGGGATTGCCTTGATTGATCTCAATCGCAGCATTCATGCTGGGCAACCAGTACAGGTTGAGCATGGTGTTCGAGGGATAGCTTTTTTGCAATTCCTCGGCCAGAGACTTGGCCCCGGCAATATCGCCAGTGCGAGCCAGAGTCAAGGCTGCTAGCACCTTGACATCGCGGCCCGGAGCCAGAGCCAAGGCCGCTTTTGTGCCTTGCTTCGCTTCTAAATTGTCTCCAAACTCAGCCTCGCGCAGACTGGCATTCGCCTGCCACGCGGCCGCGGCTTCTTTGGCGTCGGCACGAAGGGCGGAGTCCACCGCCCGGCGCGAGAAATCCCGCGCCTTGCTCAGCCGACCGTAGTAGGCTTCAGTGTCGGCTTGGCTCGAGAGCAGCGGGTCCTCGTCTCCGACCCTGCCCGCACCCCATGCCAATTGCTGCTCCATCTGCGCGGCATTTCCTTCGAGAAAGGCAAGGGCGTAAATGTTTAGACGTAGAAAGCCCCCATCCAGCTTGTGTGCCACTGCCTGATCGAAGGCAGCCCTCGCCTGCTCTGGACGGTCTAAGTTGATGTAAGTCCCGCCCAGATTTGAGTAAGTGATCAAGTTGTCCGGCTCAAGTCGCACAGCCTCCTGATATTCGGCGAGGGCCTTTTCGTATTGCCCCAGATAGTTATAACTCCCGCCCAAGTCAATGTGTGGAGTGGCATCGCGGGGGTAGCTCGCTATCCACAGCTCGCAGGCCTGAATCTGTTTCTCCATTTCTCCGGTCGCAGAAAAGTATTCGTTGGAAATGCGCAAATTCTCCCGTTCGGTGACCCGATCACGCAACCCGTACGCCTTGGTGGCATACTCAACGGCGAGGGATGGTTGGCCGAAATTGTCGTAGATAGAGGACACCGCGACGTAGCCCATAGCAAAATTGGGGTCCAGTTCGACGGCTCGTTTGAAAAATGGGAGACTCGGTGAGTCTCCCTGTTCGTCACGTATCTTCTGGCCCATGCTGTAGTTTTTCAAGGCTTCGAGCGAGGTGGTCGTTGCCTCGATTGGACGCTCAAATTTCTGCACCGAAGGGAGCGATTCGCCCAGCTTGGCACGCAAACCGGAAGCGGCACCGTCTAGCGCCCTCAAGACATCTTCCTTGCCGAGGGCTTCGGCCTGTTGTTGCGCCAAGGTGTCTCCACTGCTGCATGCGACCGCCTTCAAATCAATCAAATAATGACTGCCCAAGCTCGATATGGTTCCGTCCAGCAGCGCCGTGCTGCCCGTACGCATACAAAGCTCGCGGCCAACATCCACAGTCAGTCGCTGGTTGGAAGGACGCCCCATCATCCGCAGAGCCTCGCTGACTTTCTTATCCGACAGCACATTCAGGAAAGGAGATTGCCCCAGTTCCACGGACAGAGCCTGATTCAACGCGCCGTCAAATATTGGGTCAGTTGTGTTATTGGCGAAGTCGGCGAGAACGATGGTGTCTTTGTCGGTTAGTGGCTTGCTTCGATATGAGCGATAGTAAAGTCCGCCCACCACGAGCAAGGCGATGGTCAGAATGGGAACTGCAATCTTCCAGACCTTGCCCTGCCGAGCCGTAGGAGCTTCTGGCATGGCCACGATGCCCGAGCTTGCCACAGAATGGTGCCCGCTCTCAGAGTCCCGCTTCAGTCGTTGCAAGTCCGTCCGTATGTCGGCTGCGTGCTGGTAGCGCAGATTACGATCTTTCTCCAGAGCCTTATTGATGATGTCTTCTAGTTTCGGGGGCACGTCGGGATTCAGACGTACCGCAGGCGTGGGAGCCGCGTCCAGAATAGCTTTGAAAATGACTGCGGAACTCTCCCCACGGAACGGCTGCTTCCCCGTCGCCATCTCGTACAGCACCGCGCCGAAGGAAAACAGATCGGTGCGATTGTCGAGTTCCTTCGCCCGCGCCTGCTCCGGCGACATGTAGGCCACTGTCCCTAACGCGGCTCCTCCGCCAGTCAGTGGCTTGAGCGTCAATGCCGTCTGTTCCTCGCCGCTTCCGCTCGATGATCCTTTCTTCTGCGGCCCAGTCAGCTTTGCCAGGCCGAAGTCCAGCACCTTGGCGTGGCCGCGTTTGGTCACAAAAATGTTTGCTGGCTTGATGTCGCGATGCACGATGCCTTCGGCGTGCGCCGCCTCCAGCGCGTCGGCAATCTCAATGGCCAGAGGCAGTAGTGTTTCCATCTGCAGCGGATGTCCCCCGATCCGCTGCCGCAGCGTCATGCCATCCAGAAACTCCATGGCGATGAACGCTCGCCCCTCATGATCGCCGATCTCGTAGATCGTGCAAATGTTGGGATGGTTCAGTGCCGACGCGGCCCGTGCTTCCCGCCGGAACCGCTCCAGTGCCAATGGTTCCCGCGCCGTGTCTTCGGGAAGAAACTTCAGCGCCGCTAACCGGCCGAGCAAAGTATCCTCCGCCTTGTAGACGACGCCCATCCCGCCGCTGCCCAGCGGCCCGAGCACGCGATAGTGGGAGACGATCTGGCCGGTGATGGAAGAAGGTGATCCCGACTGAGTCACCCCGAGAGTCGGCAATTGCGCCGCGACCTCGGCGACATGAATTCCGGGCGATTCCAGAAAGCTTCCCGCCTTGCGATGAGAAGTCAGCAACGACCGGACTTCTTCCAGCAGTTCGGAATCGCCGCCGCACTGCTGGCGCAGGAACTCCCCCTGCCGCTCGGCTGGCACTTGCAGCGCCGCCTGCAGCAGATCATCCACGCGTTTAAAGCGTTTAGCGTCCATCGGAATTTCCGCGACTCATCTCGCGGTGCAGCCATGCCCTTGCGGTGCTCCAGTCACGCGCCACCGTGACCGCCGACACCTTGAGCACTTCTGCCGTCTCGTCGAAGTTTAGGCCGCCGAAGAAGCGCAGCTCCACGACCTGTGCCTTGCGCGGATCGATTTTCGCGAGCTCCTTGAGGGCGTCGTCGAGAGCCACAACGTCGACATCCCGGCTCTTGCCCGGCTCCAACAGGCCCGTGTCGTCTAACGATAGTGTCTCGGCAGCTCCTCCGCGTTTCCCGGCGCGGTGACGGCGGGCATAGTCGACGAGAATCTGCCGCATCTGTTGCGCGGCGATGGCAAAGAAGTGGGAGCGGCCCTCCCACTGCGGCGCATTCAACCCCACCAGACGGAGATACGCTTCATTCACCAGAGCGGCGCTCTGCAAAGTGTGGTCGGGACGTTCCTTGCGGAGCTGAAAGTGGGCCAGACGCTGCAGTTCCTTGTAGACGACGGGCAACAATGCGTCCAGGGCCTTGCGGTCGCCACCCCGCCAGCCCTGTAACAGCCGCGTGATCTCTCCTGTTGATTCGTGCGCCACGAAGCTACCTTTGGGAGGGCGAAGCAGCTTGGGAACTTAGAGTAGGCGCGGGGGTTTGGGATGTCAACTGGAAATGGTTGAAAAATCAGCCACTTATAGGTGTTTCCTCGGAGTCAGAAAATATTTTGAGTACCGATGATTGATTTTGCCGGCGACTTTGCGCTGTTAAGGACAGAAGGGCAGAACGCGAAGGAGGACGGTATGAAGCTCAAAACTAAGATCCGGGCTGGCAAGATCAGACCCAACCACAACGTCACAGTTCATAGAACCGCAGCCTCTTCCTTCGCGACCGGGATTGCCGCGCAAACCACTGATGCTGCCAAGGCCGTAATTCCGACGGCTTCGACCAGTGGGTGCTAGTTGCAATTCTGCGGGCGGCTGCCCAAGCGCGGACGCCGCTCGCGTAGCACAAGGTTTTGGTCAGACATTATCGCAACACCGGGGGGCCAGAACTTCATGCGGTTGCTGCGAGGAAAGGAGAATCCTATGAAACTGCAGACTCGAATCAAGGCTGGACGTCCCAACCCGAACCACAACACGATCGTGCGTTAACCCTCTTGGGGCATGTACCGATCCCGCGAAGTGAGGTCATGCCCCGAAAGTTTCAAACGTCCGAACCCGAAGGAGAATCGTAATGAAACTCAAGACCAAAATCAAGGCAGGCAAGCTCGCCTCCAACCACAACCCCATCGTTCGTTGACCCTTGGGGCATGTACCGATCCCGCGAAGTGAGGTCATGCCCCGAAAGTTTCAAACGTTCGCACCCGAAGGAGAATCGTAATGAAGCTCAAAACCAAAATCAAGGCAGGAAGGCTCTCCAGCAACCACAACCCCATCGTTCGTTGATTGGTTTGGTGGTGCGCATGTTCCGTCAGCACCACCGCCAGCGTACGGACCCGCGACCCCATAGTTCGCGGGTCCTCTTTGGAGAATCCTCATGGCAACCACCGCCTTTGCCCGAACATTTTCCCGATTGCTCTCGGACCGCGGCGGCTTGACGCGCTCTCTACTTGCGGTCGGTCTGCTGGTGCTGAGTGGTTGGTGCCTCTGGGCCGCTTGGGCGCGCGTGACCTTATATGAAGTTTCGTCCGAGGCTCGAGTTGAGTTGGACGCAGCCGCTTATCCCATTCAGTCTCCACTACTCGGCCGCGTAGTCGAGGCTCACCTGCGGGTCGGTCAGGCCGTGCAACGGGGGGATGTGCTGGTGGAAATCGATGCCGCTCCCGAGCAATTGCAGATGCGTCAGGAACATGTTCATGCGCAAGGGTTGGAGTTGGAAGTAACCAGGCTGCGCTCGCAGGTGACAGCGGAAGAAAGCGCGCGTGCGGAAGAAAGGAGGACCGCACAGCTCAGCCTTGAGGAAGCCGACGGCCGGGTGCGTGAGGCAGAGGCCGCCTCGAAGTATGCTGACGCAGAGTTGATACGCGAACAGAAGATGCAGCAGGCGGGCCTGGTTCCACCGCGCGACCTGGAAAGAATCGACGCCGATGCGCACCGCTTGCGCGCAGCCTTCGAGACGACGGAAACTTCAACCCGGCGTCTACCCCAGGAGCAGGCCACACGCGACCGGGAGCGCGAGGTACGCATCCAGCGCTTGTACTCCGAAATCTCGGCGCTGGAAGAGCAGCGCAACACTGTGAACGCCGGCGTACAGGGCCTGAAGTACGAAGTCGAGCGTCGTCAAATCCGCGCGCCGATCGACGGGCGAATCGGCGAATGCATAATTCTCCGTCCGGGGTCGGTCGTGGAGGAAGCGGAAAGCCTGGCCTCGATCGTCCCGTCCGGACAGTTGCGCGTAGTGGCTCAATTTCCTGCCGAGGCTGCGCTTGGCCGCATCGAGGCGGGCCAGTTGGCCACATTGCGTCTGGACGGCTATCCCTGGGCCGAGTTCGGCTCGGTGTCCGCTACGGTGGCGCGCGTGGCCCAGGAAATCCGCGACGGCAAAGTGCGTGTAGAACTGGCGATCAGTCCCGGTGCGAACTTTCGTGGCCGACTCGAACATGGGATGCCGGGAACGATCGAGGTCGCGGTCGAACGAGTAACCCCGCTGGCGTTGGTTTTGCGTACCACTGGCCAGTGGATGACGAGGCGGCCATGAAACGTTTCCTGGTTCCGGAGGTGATTCAGACCTCGGTGATGGACTGTGGGCCGGCCTCGTTGAAAGCCCTGTTCGGCGGATTTGGACTCTATCTTTCCTATGGCCGGTTGCGCGAAGCGTGCCAGACGGATGTAGACGGAACCTCGATCGACACGCTGGAAACCATGGCCCAGGCGCTGGGCCTCGACGCCGCGCAGGTTGTCATTCCCTCGGACCTGGTGTTGCTCCCGACCTCGGCCTGCTTGCCGGCCATCGTGGTGATGCGCCTCGCGGGAGGCGCGACCCACTTCGTCGTGTTGTGGAGCGTGCACGGTCCATTGGTACAAATCATGGATCCGGGTGCGGGCCGCATTTGGATGCACCGTCGCAGATTTCTGGACTCTCTCTATGTCCACGAACAGATGGTCACGCGTGAGATGTGGGAAGAATGGTCGCAAACCGACGTCTTTAAAGCCGGGATGGAAGGAAGGATGCGAGCACTCGGCATCGAACCGCATCTGTGGAATGAACGCGTCGGTGAGGATCGCGCGGTTTTGGACGCGTCGCTTCGGCTGGCTCGTATTCTCTGCGATGCCGGCAAGCTGACGCCCGGCGCAGAAGCGGAACAATTTCTCAGCCTGTGCGCACAGAACCCCGAGCAGATTCCACCCGAGTTCTGGACCGTTCGCAAAACGATGGACGATGATGCGCAGCTACTGATGCGGGGCGCCGTTATGGTGGTTGCTGCAGGCAGGCGGGAAGAAGCGTCCACCGAGCCGTTGCCGCAGTCACTCGAAGCCGTGCGCAATGAACCGCCGACGCGGGTTTGGCTTCCCGTGGGGCAGGCGGTTCGGGAAAACGGTTGGCTCGCAACAGGCCTGATTATTTTGGCTCTGCTGACTTCCGCTGCCGGGACGGTGTTCGAGCCTCTGCTGTTTCGCGGATTCTTTGATCTGGCCCGGCATCTGAAACTGCCGAGTCAGCGCATCGGAGCGATCACCGCCATGATCTGTTTTCTTGGTGGATTGCTGGCGCTGGAGTGGCCCGCGGTGACTGGGCTTCTGCGCCTGGGCCGCCATCTGGAAATGCGGCTGCGCACGCAAATCCTGATGAAGATACCCCGGCTGCATGACCGCCATTTTCAGTCTCGCTTGATTTCGGACATGGCGTTCCGCGCGCACACGCTACAACTCCTGCGCCACTTGCCGGAATTCGCCGGGCTTTTTGTGCGCTTGACTGCCAGCCTGATTTTCGCTGCAGCCGGTATCGCGTGGTTCTATCCCGGCGAGGCCCTGCCTGCGGTGTTGGCAGTGATCGTCGCTGTGGGAGTTCCTCTTCTGTTTCAGCCCGCCCTGGCAAGCCGGGACTTGCGCTTTCGCGAGTTCAGCGGTGCCCTGAGCCGCTTCTACCTGGATGCACTTCTCGGGCTGCGGCCCATCCAGGCGCACGGCGCCGCCCGGACACTTCGCACTCTGCATTCTGAGCAACTCGGACAGTGGGCGGAGGCCGGACTGCGCCTGCAGTCGGTATTCGTGCGCGCGGAGGTGCTCCAAATGGCGGTGACATATGTTCCCGTGATCGCGCTGGTTTACCGGGAAGCTCTGCGCACTTCTTCTCCCGCTGGATTGCTGTTGCTGGCGTATTGGGCCGTTTCCATTCCCACTCTCGGTCAGGAGTTGGCGTCCATTGCGTGGGACATGCCTGCTCTGCGCAATACACTCTGGCGTCTTCTGGAGCCACTTGGCGCACCCGAAGAGGAGGTCCCGGAAGTCGCGTCTGCGGCGCCGAAGACCTGCGGCGTCGGCGTGGAAATCGAGGACGTAACGGTAGTCGCAGGCGGTCACGTCATTTTGGAGAATCTCGACCTCAGCATTGTGCCCGGAGAACACATCGCAGTAGTGGGTTTATCCGGCGCCGGAAAATCTTCGCTGGCCAGTCTGCTACTCGGATGGCACAAACCGCAATCGGGTAGCGTGACAGTGGATGGAGCGCCACTCGACGCAGAGCGGTTGGCGCAATTGCGGCGCCACACCGCATGGATTGCTCCTGAGGTTCACTTGTTTCAGGCGTCACTCCTGGACAACCTCAACTATGGCAATGGATCCGATTCCACCGGGAGAGTCGGCTTGGCGATTCAAGGCACGGACCTGCTCAGCGTGCTGGAGCGCCTGCCTGATGGCTTGCAAACCGAGTTGGGAGAAAGCGGCGCCCTCGTCTCTGGCGGCGAAGGGCAGAATGTTCGGATAGGGCGTGCCATGGCACGTCCCGATGTTCGCCTGGCAATTCTTGATGAGCCCGCTCGCGGTCTGGATCGCGAAGCGCGACGGAGTTTGTTGGCGAGAGCGCGACAGCACTTCGCCAAGGCCACGATGATTTTCGTCACGCACGATGTTCCTGACACTCTCGACTTCCAGCGCGTTCTGGTGGTCGATCAGGGACGCATTATCGAACAAGGCTCGCCGCGCGAGTTGTACGAGAAGGCAGATTCTCACTACCGTGCTTTGTGCGATCAGGAGACGATCACTCGCCAGCGCTTATGGGCCGGATCGACCTGGCGGCACTTGAAGATGAGCGGTGGAGTTCTTAGTGAGGCGACGGAGGCATGCGAATGGACAGCCGCTTAGCCGCGTACATTGCGGTCCTGCCGCCGCCGCCGGGGCAGGGTCCTACCGAATCTCTCGATGTCGAACTCTGGCCACAGCTTTCCTTCTGGCAGCAGATGAGAGCCGCAGGACTGGTCTCCCGCATGGGCACTCTACTCGCTACGCATGGCCTTGAGATCGCACTCGTGTTTGCGAGTTGGGCTTTCCTGGGATCAGGCGCGCTCAGCGGGCGGTTGGACTATGCCTGGCTAACGGCGTGGGCTCTCTGTCTGGCCAGCACAGTGCCGCTGCGCGCCGCGTCGCGCTGGCTGGAGGGTGTCGTGGCTGTTGGCTTCGGTGGTGTGTTGAAGCAACGCCTGATGGTGGGCGCGATGACCATGGACGCCGACCTCATGCGGCGCAAAGGTGCTGGCGAGTTGTTGAGCGAGGTCCTGGAATCGGAGGCGATTGAGCAATTGGGCGCCAGCGGGGGGCTGCAGATCGTGCTCGCCGCTCTAGAATTGCTGCTGGCCCCGTTCGTCATTGCCTTCGGAGCCGCCGCCGGCGCTGAGGTCACGTTGCTGATTCTCTGGATCGGCTTGAGTGCGCTTCTCATTTCCCAGAATTTGCGGCGTCGGTTTGTCTGGACGAGAAAGCGCCTTGGATTGACCCACCACTTGGTAGAGAAAATGAGCGCCCATCGCACCCGGCTGGCGCAGCAGGCGCCTTCTGAATGGCATCACGAAGAAGACCGTGAAACCGAACAGTACGCCGCAATGTCCGAGACTGTGGACCGATCCTCGGCATGGATCGAAACGGCGTTGCCTCGCAGCTACGTGATTGCCGCTTTTGCCGTGCTGGCGCCGTCGTTTCTGTCCGGCAAAGCTTCGCTCGCGCAACTCGCCATCAGCTTCGGAGCGATCCTGTTCACTAGCGCCGCAATTGAACGTTTGACCGCCTGGCTTTCTCCCGGAACCGCCGCGTGGATTGCTTGGCGAAATGTGAAGGTGATGTTTGACGCAGCGGCCGAGCCCGACCGAGCGCAACTGTCACCCCCACTGTCCTCGGTTTCGGACATCATCCTGCAGGCGCAGAATGTCATGTTCACTCATCAGGGCCGATACGAACCGATCCTGAAAGGATGCAGCCTGGCCATCGAGCGCGGCGATTTCGTGTTGCTGCAGGGCGACTCCGGCAGCGGCAAGTCCACGCTAGTCTCTCTGCTCGGCGGCTTGCGGCATCCGTCCGGAGGCCTGCTTCTGGCGGGGGGACTGGACCGGCATACACTCGGCGAAGCCGCCTGGCGACATCGCATCGCAATGGCTCCTCAGTATCACGAGAACCATGTGTTCACCGCACCTCTCAGTTTCAATCTCCTGCTGGGACGGCCCTACCCACACTCCGTCCAGGATCTCGAGGAGGCCAAAGAGTTGTGCCACGAACTCGGTCTTGGACCACTGCTGGAGCGAATGCCCGCCGGCCTCGACCAGATCGTCGGCGAAACCGGATGGCAGCTCTCGCAAGGAGAACGAGGGCGGGTGTTTCTGGCGCGGGCTTTGCTGCAGAATGCTGAAGTCGTGATGCTGGACGAAAGCCTTGGTGCGCTGGATCCTCAAAACCTCAGGCAATGCCTGGATTGTGTGACTCGGCGGGCAAAAACACTTCTGGTGGTGGCACATCCATGAGCACTGAACAAGCTGTCGCACTGCAAGAGCAGGCTTGGAATCTGCAAGCTGAAGGAAAACTGGACGAAGCGGCATCGGCTGTAAGGAAGGCTTTGCTGCTTCTCGAAGAGTCAGGTGAAGCGGACTCACCCGATGCCGCCAATCTACTCAACGATCTTGCCGAAATCGAAAGTGAACGCCAGAGCTTCCAGGACGCTTTGATGCTGGCGGAAGGGGCGCATTCCATTGAAGATCAGTTAAGCGACAGCTTTGCCGGCGAAGGCGCCGCCCAAATTCGCGCCAGGACGATGGGCTTGATCGGCGAGATCTGCCGCACCCTCGGTGATCTTGTTCGCGCCGAGGCAAGTCTCAAAGAAGCGTTGCGGATCGTGTCCACTGAGTTCGGCGAGGCATCCGAGCACACAGCCAACGCGAGGAACAATCTCGCCGTGCTCTACAAGGCTTGCGGCCGCTACGACGAGGGCTTGCTCTTGTACCAACAGGCGTTGGATTCGGTCATGAAACGGAGCGGCGAGGACTGCTTGGCCAGCGTCATCTATCACAACATCGGCGGCACTCTGCATGCCAAGGGTGATTTCACGGCCGCCGAACCTCCGGGGCGAAAAGCCTGGGAGATTTCTCGGCGACTGCTTGGCGAAGATGATCCTCGAACCCTGTTCGACGCCGTCGCGTATGCGGCGATCCTCGACGGCCTGCAAAGACATGACGAAAGCGAGGCCATTTATCGCCGGGCTCTCGCGATCTTTGAGCGGACTTTCGGACCCGAGCACTTTGAAGTTGCGTCGAACCTGCACAACCTGGCCGCGGTCCGGTGCGCTCGCGGCGATCTTGACCAAGCGGAGAAACTCTACCGACGAGCGCTGGCGATCAAAGAGCAACTGTTAGGCCAGGACAGTATCGATGCCGCTCTGACCCTCAACAATCTCGGCGGTGTGCTCATCCGCGCGGGTCGAGCGGAAGAAGCCGCAGGCCTGCTCCAGAGAGCCGTCACCATTCTTCATGACCGGGTTGCACCAGACCACCCGCACCTGGCTCTTGCACGCGCGAACCTGGAAAGTGCACTTCTCACCCCCAGCGTGCAGCGCTGAGGAGAAGATTGACTTTTCAAGGGACGGGGGAAAGTCCCTACGCGGCCATTGGCCTTTTCACAATGCTGGGCGTCGCATTTCCAGCGAGGGCAAGGGCACGGAGTTCCGAAGCCACGCAAATCAAGAAGCACACCACACTGAGTTCGAACAGATTCCGTTGCGACAGGTCTATTTTCAAAAACTGCGCCTTCGCAATGTTGACGTGCACTAACCCTCCACAGAGGAGCGCGATCCAGCCGACGTAGTAGGTAATTCTTCCGACCAGCTGCAGGCGAGCGAAGTGGCCCATAGTGATAACCCTCCAGTTTTCGTTAGCGGATTTGTAAAAGCCCCAAAAATGGTGCAATTGGCAAACGCGGGCAATTGTACACCCGTTGTCCAGCCGTCCGAGAGCTTCGATCAAAAAATAGAAAACGTATGGTCGCAAGAGGTTTTATTTGTGTGGTTTACGGGGATGAGCGGAAGACGTACTTCCGGGTCGCACTCACATTGATCTTAGGGAGGCGGCCGAGAGGGCAGAGGCTCTACAGCGGAACCTCAATGAGCGTGGGACCTTCGCTCGCGAAGCCGCTCGCCAACGCCTTCGCGAATTCCGGCAGCGACGTGACGCGGGTGGCGGGCACTCCCATGCCCTTGGCCAGGTGTACCCAGTCGAGATCGGGGTGACCGATTTCGAACATATCCCGGGCGCGTGGCCCGGGGTTGCCTACGCCAAGATAGGAGAATTCCCGCTTGAGAACCGCGTAATCGCGATTGGCGAAGACCACGGTCGTCACGTTGAGTCCTTCGCGGGCCATCGTCCAAAGCGCCTGCAGAGTGTACATGCCGCTGCCGTCGGCGGTGAGGCACAGGACTCGCCGGCCGGGGCTGGCGACGGCCGCACCCACCGCCATCGGCAGGGCGATCCCAATCGCGCCTCCCGTGTTGCCCAGCCAGTCGTGGGGCGGAGCGCCCTTGGTGGCCGCCATCATTCCTCGCCCAGAGGTCATCGATTCATCCACTACGATGGCATTCTCCGGGAGCAGCGCGCCCACCGCGGCGGCCAGACCGGGAAGGGTTATGTCGCCGTCGGGCACCACTGGCCGCGAGGGTGTCTCACCGGCCGGCTGGGGTCGAGGCAGCGACAACAATGTTTCGAGCGCTTCGAGGGCGCCAACATAATCTTCCCCAGGACTCGCCAGCGCGTGGATCTCGCAGTCCGGCGACGTGAAAGCGCTGTTCTTTCCGGGAGAGGCAAAATACGCCATGGGAGCACTGGCGCCCACTAGAATGAGTTGCCGAAATTCTTTGAGTTGTTCGACCGCTTGCTCAAGCACATAAGCGATGCGGTCCACGGGCGGCAGGCCTGCGCCACGTTCGAGGCGCACCACGGGATAAGGCGCAAGCAGCTTGGCGCCGGTCGCCGTCGCGATTCGTCCCGCGGTCGCGAGTCCGCGGCCATACAGCGCATTTCCGGTCATCAGAATTGCGGTCTTCAGTCCCGAGCGAAGCATCGCACCGGCATGCTCAATCGTTGCGGAAGCAGGTAAGGGAGGCCTGAGAATGCCGGGCAGCGCGGCAACCGCTCCGCCTTCGCTCCACGCAACATCGGCGGGTAAGATCAGCGTCGCGATCTGTCCTGGTGCGGATCGCGCGGCCACGATCGCATCAACGGCATCTCTGCCGACTTCGGGTGTAGCCCCAGACGTGCGCAACCATTTTGAAAACGGCCGCGCAATGCCCTCGATGTCGGAAACCAGCGGAGTATCGTGGTGCAGGTGGTAGGTCGCATGCTGGCCAATCAGGTTGACGATGGGAACCTGCGCCCGGCGCGCATTGTGGAGATTCGCGAGGCCGTTGGCAAAACCGGGACCAAGATGCAGAAGGGTGCAGGCCGGTTTTTCGGCCATCCGCGCGTAGCCGTCCGCAGCGCCGGTGACCACACCCTCGAAAAGACCCAACACGCAACGCATTTCCGGGATCCGGTCCAGCGCTGCGACAAGATGAATTTCCGAAGTGCCAGGGTTGGTGAAACACAACTCAACGCCACCGGCAACCAGCGTGCGGATCAGACTCTCAGCTCCGTTCATCGCTCGGACGCAATCCTTTCACTTCAATCAGTCTCTGCGGCTCGCGACATTGATTCTCGCAGATAATTTAGCGCCAGGATTTTCGCTGAGATCATTTTTACTGAGATCATTTTTGCCAACTGAGGCTGGGCTCGATCCACGGCTGTTCTCGCTCAAAGCCAGCACGGCATAGGCCGTTGCCGCATCCCTCATGAAGTGTCCGACATTCGAAGACGAACTGCGGCGCTGGTTCACCGAGGTCGAAGGCCAGGAGCCGTCCTCTTTGCTCTGGTGACTTGCCAGCCACGCGAGCGCCCGCCGCATCGCAGGGGCTGTAGCCGGCATTCCTGTCTGTTGCAGTGTGTAGGCGATCAGTCCGGTCGCATAGCCATCGCTTTGGCCATCCTGGCGTGTCCAGTCGGCTCGTAGCCGCGACCGGGCCAGGGTGTGTACGCTCCAGCCGTTCGACCAGGCCAGCGTCGACAGTCGCCAGCCGCCATCGGACTGTTGCGCGTCCGCGATTTCCTTGACGATCGACTTCTGCCGTTCCGAATCCAGCAGCCCAGGCAATTTCGTTGACGCCCACAGAAGAACCACGCGATTCATCGTGGATTGGTTCGTGAATTCGCGATTCAGATAGTCGCGCAGCACGCTGAGTCTTGGCTGGACATCTGGGTTCAAGCGATAGTCCTCCGGAGCGGTTCCCACTGCAAGGGCAGCCAGAGCGGCGCCGTAATACTGCGAGTCTCTCGCCTCCCACGGCTCCATGTTGAACTGCAGCCACGCCCACGAACCTTTTTCTTCGCCGGCTGTCTGCTGCAACGCCCACATGTTATTGAAAGCGGCTCGCGTTGTGTCCTCGAGGTGTCCGCTCTGACGATCGTAACTGGCAAGGATCATCGCATTGAGAACGGATTCGGTCCCGCGCGACTGGGCATTCTTGCCGTCGTGATATTTCTCTCCATCGCTGTAGAACGGCTCGACCTCGTTCCACAGACGCACGCGCTTGGTGACATTCTCAAGAAGTTTGCGTTCATTGACTGACGGGCCCTGTTCCGCGAGCGCCGTGCGGAGCGCAGGGCGCGAGAGGGCATACGGCAGACCGGTATGGCAGGAGACGCAAAAAGTTTCGTGGTCTCGAGCGGAGCCCGGCCATCCCATCCATGTGACTTCTCGTTGATCAAGGTAGGCGGCAGCGGTCTCGGGATTCCACGACTCGGCGGCGGGTTTCTGCGAATGAGAGCACCCAATGAGCGTGCCCGCTCCCAGCACCACCAACACGCATCCGAGCCTCAAGCCGACCTTCATCGTGGTATTCCTGGCAATTCGGGGGAGAGTTGCGGAGAAGCGCTACCTGAGCCGTATGTATGGCAATCGCTCAGTGCACTTGTTAGTACACAATTTCGCACAATGGCGGGGATTAGGCAACCCAGAATGGTCGGTTGTGAGGCACGGAGTTGCCCGGCATGCACCGCAGCCACCGCACGGTAGTCTGCCCTTGTTATGCGCCGCCGAGTAGACTCTTTTCTGTGACTGGAACCACTCCAAGTTCCCCGGCTGAATCAGAAACTTACAGGCCGCCGAGTCGGCGACCGCTCGGGCTGCTCTGCGGCGCCGCAGTCGTGGCTCTCCTCATCTGCACCCTGTGGCCGTTTAATCCTTTTCCCGAAAACAAAGTCCGCTGGGTTCCAGGAACGAATGGAATCGCCTTTAACGGAGCCGGCGTGGTTGCCAGCAAGGCGCCCGTGAGCTTCCTGGGAATGGAAGGAACTGACTCCTGCACTCTGGAATTGCTGCTTCAGCCCGCCAGCACCCAATCGGTGTACACCATTCTCGGTTTCTACGGGCCCAATCGCTCAAGGCTGTTCCTGGTGCGGCAGTGGACTGACGGCTTGCTGGTGTCTGACGCCAGCGTCGGCGCGCAGAGCCTGACGAGGGCCACGAAGTTCGATGTCGATCACGCATTCCATCCGGGGAAACTGTTTTTGCTGACCATTGCATCCGGGCCCAACGGCACGTCCGTCTACCTGGACGGCCGCTTGGCGCAGGTCTTTCCCAGATTCAGGATCCTGCAAGACGACATGTCGGGGCAGATCGTGTTGGGCACTTCGCCAACCGACTATCAGCCGTGGCCAGGGCAAATACGCGGTCTAGCCATCTATTCCAGAGAGCTAGTGTCTGCCGATGTATTTCGCCATTATCGAGACTGGACCAACCAAGATTCGACGAGCTCGCGCATTCAGCCTCCTGACCTGAACGGGGCCGTCGCTCGCTATGCCTTCAATGAGGGCGGAGGCCGTGAAATCCATAATCAGGTCGCGACCGGGCCGGATTTGGAAATACCGCCAAGGTTCTCGGTTCCGCATAAAGCCTTCTTGCAGTTACCCTGGAAGGAATTCACCGCGGATCGGGACTACGCCGTCGACCTGCTGCTGAATATCGCAGGCTTTGTTCCATTGGGCGTGGTGGTCTATAGCTACTGGGCGTGGGCGAAAAATCCGCGCCGGGCAGTCCTGTACACCGTCCTTATTGGAGGATTTCTCAGCCTCGCCATCGAAGTGCTGCAGGCCTACATTCCGCGGCGAGTTTCAGGAATGACCGACATCATCACGAATACTCTGGGAGCCGCTCTGGGCGCTCTGATCGCGCGGTCGAGCGTCACACGAAGTGTTCTCGCAAGACTGCGGTTGATCCCACCGCCTGACGGCTCAGCACGGTAAGTTTCTTGGAGACGCCGACTCGATTTTCGCGCCTCACTCTTCGTGTTGACAAGTTGAATGCAGTCGCTGGATTTCGACCCATGCCTGCTCTAATATCGACCGGGCCCGCTTTGCTGAGAAATCGCTTCACCGTCAGGCTGTCTTCGCGAATCGTGATCTATCTGCTCGCGTTAGGCGCAGCGGTGCTCATCACCGTGTATGGATTCCTGGGTAGCGGTTTGATTCGGCGGGTCGGGAGCGGATCGAACGAGGATCCGCGGCTGGCCGGGATTACCAACACACGCGGGACGCCCCGAGCCAATGGCCCGCCCGGCTTTCCCGACTGCCCGCCGGGAGGCCTCCTGCCGCTGCAACCGTCACCGCAAACCACCGGCCACCACAAAGTGACCCTCACTTGGAATGCGAATGCTCCTACTCCCGATCCCGCAAGCAAGGCCGTCGGGTACTGTTTGTATCGCAGCAAGACGCAGAATGCCGCGAAGCTGAATCCCATCTGCGCAAACTGTGAGCGGATCAACTCCATGCCCATCGCGGGCACGGGTTGTGTGGACAACCTTGTCGAAGACGGCGCAGCGTACTACTACGTTGTGACGGCGATCAATGCGGCGGGAAAAATCAGCTCTTCCTCGAACGAGACGCCAGCGCCCATCCCGACCAGCAAGGCTGTCGTGAATTCCTCTTCGGCCAGTTCCTATCCTTCTTGTCGGGGGACGACCGCGCCACAATAAATCTTAAGTCGACGCCTCGCTCAGATATCGCGACAGGATGGAAGCGAGGCTATCGAAGTCTGTCGTCAGCATTCCCAGATGATCGCCGGGCACAGTCTCCACTTCGAATTTCTCGGCGAAGTGGGCCCACACCGCGGTTGGGTTACTGGGAAAATACGTGCTGATCTCGGCTTTCACAAACCGAATCCTTCCGCGATAGAACTGCGGACGATAGGACCTCCACGCCCGATAGTCGGCATCCTTCATTCTTTGCAGTACTTGAGCCGTCGACCGGGCCGATTGATTCGGCAGTAATTCCGTTCCATCGTTGTTCTTGCGCTTTGATTTTTTTCGGCCTTGCGCGGTTTCGATCAGCTTCCGGGGAAGACGTTTGGCTTGACGAAGGGATAAGAGCGTGCGCTGCACCACGGGAACGACCTTCTTGTCGGGATAGGTATCCATCAGCGCCAGCAGCGCGATTTGGTTTCCGTCGGCCTGCAGGCGCCGCGCAATTTCAATCATGACCAGGCCGCCGAGCGAATAGCCGATCAGGAAATAGGGGCCACGCGTCTGCAGCTGCTTAATCGCATTGAGATGGAACTGCGCCATTTCTTCGATCGAGCTGAGGGGTTCGTCAATCCCGTCGACCCCTCTGGCCTGGAGGCCGTAAATCGAATGGCGGGAGTTTATCTTTCCCGCCAGGTCGCAAAGGCCGAGCACGTCGCCTCCCAGGCCGTGCGCGATGAACACAGGTGGTGGCTCAGTCCCAGCTTTGAGCAGGACAAGAGGAGGCACTCGTGGCGGGCTGGGATCCTCCAGCAAAGCAGCCAGAGACTCGACCGTTGGGGCTGTGCAGATAATCACCGGTGGAAGATCGCGCCCAAGCTCACTAGCGATTTCAGCACACAGCTGGGCCGCCGACGAAGGCGTGCCATGAAGGTCAAAAAAATTGTCCGTCGGCCGAATCGCAGGCCGCTGCAACACTCTCCGCCAGATCGGGAGGAGCGCCTCGACCATCGAAGGGACGGGCTTGTAATTCACGCTGCACATGAATTGGCTCGAATCGATGGCTGGGAGCAAGAAGTGAAATGCAATCGCAAATTGCCGGTGCACATCTTTCTCTTCACAGCGCTCCTCGCAGATAGCGCGTAAGTGCCGCGGCCAGGCCCTCGAACTGGTCTGTGATTATATCCAGATGGTTGCCCGGCACGGTCTCCACCTCGAATTCATCGGTCAGTTTGCCCCAAACCGCCGCCGGATCGTCGGGGAAATACGAGTTAGACCCGGCTCTTACGAATTTTACCTTGCCTCGATAGAACTGGGGACGGTAGCGCCGGAAAGCGGCGAAGTTCTTTTTGTGAACGTGCACCGTGGTCCGCGCGAACGACAGACGCGACGTTTGTGGAACCAGCGATCCGGAATTGCCAGCGCCAATGTGGAGGCGACGCCTCAGCCCTCGCGTGAAGTATGAGAACGCCTCCCCGGTCGGTCTTTGCCTCATTTCGGTAATGTGGCGTCTTGTGCGCCGCGCCATGAGTAGCAGGCGCTGCCCGGGTGACAGATAGCGTGGATGCGGGTACGAATCCACCAACGCCAGCAGCGGGACAGTCTTTCCCTGCAAGGATAGCCGCTGCGCTATTTCGAGCGCGACCATGCCGCCGAATGAGTAACCCATCAAAATGCATGAACCTTGCGGCTGAAGTTGGTGGAGCGCCTCAAGATAGTACTCGGCCATGTCTTCAATGCATTCAAACGGCTCTTCCAGCCCGTCAATGCCTCTGGCCTGCATGCCATAAATCGCGTGCTCGGTGCGAATGTGTTGCGCCAATTTCGTGAATCTCGCCCGGCCATCTAACCCATGTGCAATTAAGATTGGCGTCTTCTCGCTGCCGGCTTTCAGCTTGACCAAGGGTGAAAACCGCGGAAGCACAGGCTGCAGCAAAAGTGCGGCAAGGTCCGAGATAGTCTGCGCGTGGCAGATCGTAGCCGTCGGCAGATCCCGATCGAAGACCTTCGCAATCTCGAAGAATATTCTGTCGGCCAGAGGATCATTGCCGCCGAGATCATCGAACCGTTCTTCAGGCCCGATATTTGACCGCTGGAACGCGTGTTCCCAAATCTGGGTGAGTGCGTCGATGTTCGCGGCAGACGCTGTGTCCAATTCGAGATTACGCAAGTCTTCGCCCATCATGAATGTGCGAATGCCCAGTAGAGTTCCCGGGCCTTGGTGTAGATTGGGCCGAATTTAAGCGCACGATCGCCGATCCGTGTCACGGGAACGACCTTGGAATAGTTTCCCGTCGAAAAAATCTCATCCGCTTTTTCAAAGTCCTGATAGGTGAGAGTCTTTTCCACCACGCTCACGCCAGCCTGCCGCAGGAGTCCGATGACCCTCTGCCGCGTGATGCCGGCCAGAAAAGTTCCGTTCGGAATCGGCGTGAACACGACTCCATCCTTCGCCATGAAAACGTTCGAAGTCGCAAGTTCGGCGACATTGCCCAGCATGTCGCAGACGATCGCATTGTCGAAGCCTCGTTCCTGCGCCTCGAAAAGAGCCCGTGAATTGTTGGGATAAAGGCATCCCGCCTTGGCGTCGACCGGCATGGTTTCCAGGGTGGGCCGTCGAAAAGGCGACAGCGTGAGCGAAAAGCCTTTCGGCGTGCGCATTGGCGCTTCATAAATCGAAAGGCACCAGCGCGTCGACTCGGGGTCGTGCGCCTGCACCCACGGGCCTTCTCGTTCCGCCCAGTACATGGGACGAATGTAAAGCGAGGCGTCTTTGTCGAATCGTTTGATCCCTTCCCGCGCCAGCCGCACCCACTCTTCGGCCGCGACCGTCGGCTTGAGGTAGAGTTTCTTCGCCGAATCGTTCACGCGCGCGCAGTGCAAGTCGAGATCCGGCGTCACTCCCTCAAAATAGCGGGCGCCATCGAACACCAGGGAACAAAGCCACGCAGCATGCGTGCGCGGACCCATAATCGGCACGTTGCCCTCGTGCCAGTCTCCTTCGAAATAGGTCCACGTCTTGGTCCACCCGGTTCCGAGCGCCATTCCTTCCTCCCCTCGCGTCGCTGATCGTACGCTACGCTATCCGAATTTGTGCCGTCAATAACCGGCGCGGGACCCGTCGTCAGGCCCTTTTCGCCGGAATCGCATAACCAAAAATCGCTTTTAATTCGAGGAATTCCTCCAGCCCGGCCTCGCCCCATTCCCGCCCGTTGCCGGATTGTTTGTAGCCTCCAAAGCATCCCCCGAAGTCGACCCTGGCGTTGTTGATGTGCACGTTGCCCGAGCGAATCTGCTTGGCAACCCGGCGCGCGTGTTCGATGTCTCCCGAACTCACAAAGCCGGACAAGCCGTACACCGTGTCATTGGCAATCCGCACGGCGTCCGCTTCATCCTCGTAGGGGATC
>Ga0210402_10002008_pt1 | contig 20266 bp, 17 predicted proteins | sample IncBWC7MmetaG_FD_161055 | JGI IMG/M metagenome (GOLD analysis project Ga0210402, IMG submission 161055) | Forest soil microbial communities from Barre Woods Harvard Forest LTER site, Petersham, Massachusetts, United States - Inc-BW-C-7-M | ecosystem: Environmental > Terrestrial > Soil >... | reverse complement strand
AAGCCTTTCGCACCTACAAAAAGCAGCCGGGATTTTCCGGCGCGGTAAAAGGGCTTTTCCATCGCCAATACGAACAAACCGTTGCCGTCAACGAAGTCAGCTTCAAGATTGAACCCGGCGAACTCGTCGGTTTTCTCGGCCCGAACGGCGCGGGCAAAACCACGACGCTCAAGATGCTCGCCGGTCTGCTTTATCCGACCAGCGGTTCCGCGAAAGTTCTTGGCTACACGCCATGGGAACGTGCCGACGGCTATCGCCGGCAGTTCGCGTTGCTGCTCGGCCAGAAAAACCAGCTCTGGTGGGATTTGCCCGCGCGCGAATCGCTGGAACTGAACGCAAAGATCTACGGTATTCCCAAAGACCGTTTTGAACGCACCGTGGCCGAAATGAGCGAAATGCTCACCGTGCAAGACAAACTCAATGTGAGCGTGCGCGAACTTTCCCTCGGCGAACGGATGAAGATGGAACTCATTGCGTCGCTGCTGCACGAACCCAAGGTGCTGTTCCTGGACGAACCGACTATCGGCCTTGACGTGACCTCGCAGAAGACCGTCCGCGATTTCATCCGCCGCCACAATGCCGAGCGCAAGACCACCATCCTGCTCACGAGCCATTACATGGCCGACATCCAGGCGTTGTGCGAACGCGTCATCATCATTGACCACGGCAAGATCTTCTTCGACGGCAAGTTGAGCGAAATCGTGGACCGCTTCGCCGATTTCAAGCTCATCACGATCCAATGTGAGAACGCGGACAAACATCCGGCGGAAAAACTGGCGCGTTACGGCGAAGTCGTTGAAAAAACACCTGAAGCCATCACGCTCAAGGTCAAACGCGACCGCGTCATCGCGACGTGCAAGGTATTGCTGGACGAACTGCCCGTGACTGACATAGACATCCAGGAAGTGCTGATTGAGGACGTGATCCGCCAGATTTTTGCCCGGTAATTTTTGGTGGGGCGAGACTACTGGCGAACCGCAGAGATACATTTAATTTTCGGCTCGCGAGGACGCTCGTCCCACCTTTCAATCGCACGACACCGTCCGGCCCGATGCCCATTCACGCGTCGCCTCGACTTTTTCCTTCATCACGACGGACAGCGGCCGGGTTTGCCGGACTTCCGCCAGCAAGTCCTCCTGCGTCAGACCGTGACCTTGGGCGCGCGCGGTGTAGGTGGCGGACACGATGGCCTGCTCGATTTCCGAACCGGAAAAGCCGTCGGTGGCCTGAACCAGCGCATCCAGATCAAACACGGCGGGGTCAAGGGAGCGCTTGCGGAGGTGGATGTTCAGGATGTCGCGCCGGTTTTGCGCCAACGGCAAATCCACGAAGAAAATCTCGTCGAAACGTCCCTTGCGAACCAGTTCCGGCGGCAGGCGCACGATGTCATTGGCCGTGGCGACGACGAAGACGGTTTTTTTGCGTTCGGACATCCACGTCAAAAAAGTCCCCAACATGCGGCGTGAAAGGCCGTCGTCGTCGTCCTGCACGGCCACGCCCTTTTCAATTTCGTCCATCCACAAAACGCACGGGGACATGACTTCGGCGGTTTCAAACGCCTTGCGCAGATTGCGTTCCGTTTCGCCGTAGTATTTGTTGTAAAGCACGCCGAAGTCCAAACGCAGCAGCGGCACGCCAAAAATCGCGGCGGTCGCCTTGGCCACCAGACTTTTGCCGCAACCTTGCACGCCCAGCAAAAGAATGCCGCGCGGCGGATCGAGACGCGCCTCATCATCGGCGTCATCGAGGAAAAAATCCTTGCGAATGGCCAGCCATTCGCGCAACCGCCGCATCCCGCCGATCTCCGAAAATTGCGCGGTCTCGTATTCAAACGACAGCACGCTGTCGCGTTCGAGCAATTCATATTTCGCCCGCATGACTTCGGGCATTTCCGACTCGGAAATCACGCCGTCGTCCTTGATGGCCTTGTAGGCGAGCCGCCGTGCGTCGGTCGCTGTCAGCCCGACGAGATTGCGCACGAGCAGATCCACCGCCTTGTTCGTCGTCTGCACGTCGCGGCGGCCATGTTCCGCGCCCCATTCGCCCGCCGCGTCATAAACGATGGCGCGCAATTCGGCGGGCGAGGGCAGTGGCAGGCGAAAGCGCGCGGTGAACGGCGCAAGTTCCTCGGGAATTTTCAGCGCGAAGCCGACTAGCACGACCGTCGAATAATGGTGCGGATATGTCAGCGCGATGTCCTTGAGGTAGCGCACATGCACCGCGTCCGCCAAATAAGGATGAAAATCCAGCAGCACGAACACGCAGTTATTCGACGAATTTTTGATGTAACTCAAAACCTCCTGCGATTTCGTGACCGATTGCGACGGCTGGTCCATCGGATCATATGCCTGCAAACCTTCCGTGACCGTCCAGCGAAACGCCCGGAGCTGGAATTTTTGCGCGATCTGCCGCACCATGCGGACGATCTGCGGCTCCTCGTTGCTTTCCATTGCGATGAGCGGCGTGCGCGAGCGGATGATCGCCTCCAGATCGCGGAGCGGACTTTCCGTGAGCATCGCGCTCGTCGAGGCCAGGGTTGCGGACGGCAGATTCATTTCAAGGTGCTCAAGCCTCGCGTAAATGCGACCGCATTCAAGGAAAAAATCTGGAATCGCCCGGTTAAAATGCTTAAAATGCCGCAGAAACGCGCGGAGAAATTGAGCTTGGAACAGTTCGTGGCGCTGACAAAATTTCTTTCAACCTATGGCCATTAAACTTTTAACCGTTGAACAACATCAAGAAGTTCTTAAGAGGCTTGTTACATTGGGAAAGCAGCAATGTAATCATGTTCCGATTCATTCGGCTGGTAATGAATACACTTCACTCATGATTTGCTTCCTGATGCATAATTTATCAGCAGCAGAAAGTATTCTTCATTTGGCTGAATCTTTTGGCGATGAATGGTTTCCCGCAACAGTTGCATATTCAATCGCGAGGCCGATGTTTGAAATTGACGTTACCGCTCACTACATCACTAAAGCACCTAAAGAACTCTCACTCCAATACATCAAATTTTGCGCTGTCCTGAATAAGCGTAAAATGGAAGCGTGCTCGAAACATCGAAAAAGTAACAACGCAAGTTGGCGTGAAGGCATGGAACTCGAATGGCAACACAACTGGGCTTCGCGTGAAAATGAAGTTCAGAAAAAATTTGATGCTATCTTGCCTCTGTTTACTCGCAAAGAAAATCCACGCAAAGGCGAACTGTTTGAAAATTGGTCTGGAAAAAGTATTCGTAAAATGGCGAGTGAGGTTGACCATGTGGAATCTTACGATGTTTTTTACAGCGAACTTTCTTCATTTTCACACGCGAATGTTCATTTAGTAGATCGCTTTCTCCAGTCTCGACCGGACGGGCCAATTTGGTCGCAACGCTCAAATGAATTCGACGTGGGAAATGTTTTTCGCCACGCAGCTACTTTTTTGACGTGCAATATGAAATTGTTTGGTCAGCAATTTAAAACTTTGTCTGATGCAGAAATTGAAAATTGTTGGGAAGTGCGTCGGAATACAAAAAATTAATTTTTATGCTCGAAGAAATTTTTGACATCGTCAACGAGCGCGACGAGGTGATTGGGCGGGCACCGCGCAAGGAGGTTCATGCGCGCGGATTGTGGCATCGGGCGGTGCATGTGCTGGTGTTCAATGCGCGCGGCGAGGTTTTTCTCCAGAAGCGCTCCCTGAAAAAGGACACGGCCAAGGGCAAGTGGGATTCGTCAGCGTCCGGTCATCTGGACACGGGCGAGGATTACGACGCGTGCGCGGTGCGCGAGGTGCGCGAGGAGATCGGCCTGCGCCTGTCGCAGCCGCCGCAGCGGCTGTTCAAGATTGATGCGCGCAAGGAGACAGGCTGGGAATTCTGCTGGATTTACCGCTGCGAAAGCGAGGGGCCGTTTGTCTTGCATCCCGACGAGATCGAGACGGGCGATTGGTTCGCGCCGGACGCGGTGACGCAGTGGGTGAATGAAAAGCCGCACGATTTCGCGAGCGCGTTTGTGTTGATCTGGAACAAATTGATTTCATCCTCGCCCTCATAAGTCAAAACGAAATTCGAGGATGAGGATGAGCACGAGGACGAGGAGGATTGATGAAAACTTTACTTGCGGCGAAAATGGAGTAGTTATTTCCCATGCAAAATTATTTCGTTCCGATTGTAGTAGAGCAGACCGGCCGCGGCGAGCGGAGCTGGGACATTTATTCCCGGCTGCTCGTGGACCGCATTCTTTTTCTCGGCACGCCGGTGGATGACAGCGTGGCGAACATCATCATCGCGCAGCTTTTGTTTCTTCAGATGGCCGATCCAAAGAAGGACATCCACCTTTACATCAATTCGCCCGGCGGCAGCGTCACGGCGGGGCTGGCGATCTACGACACGATCCAATATATGACCTGCGACGTGAACACTTACTGCGTCGGACAGGCGGCAAGCATGGGCGCAGTGCTGCTGGCGGCGGGCGCGAAAGGCAAGCGTTACGCGCTGCCGAACGCGAACATCATGATCCATCAGGTGCTCGGCGGCGCGGAAGGCCAGGCGAGCGATGTCGAAATCCGCGTCAAACACATGCTCAAGCTCAAGCAGACGTTGAACGCCATCCTTTCAAAGCACACGGGCAAGCCGGTGGAACAGGTGGAGAAGGACTGTGACCGCGACTATTTCATGTCCGCCGAGGAAGCAAAGGCTTATGGCCTCGTGGATCTCGTCGTGCAATCGCGAAAGGAAATTCCCGGCGCGGAGAAGAGTTCGGTGGTCGTTTGAAGACGATGACTTGAGACGTCGTATGAACTCAAAGCGAACCCTCACCCCGGCCCTCTCCCTTTCCGAAAGGGCGAGGGAAAAGTGGCGTGATGTTTGCTGCTTTTCACTTTGATATGGCCCGTCCGACCAATCTCACGATGTGCAGTTTCTGCGGCAAGACGCACGCGGAAGTGCGCAAACTTATCCCCGGGCCGGGCGTTTACATCTGCGACAACTGCATCATCCTTTGCAAAAACCAGCTCGACCGCGAGCTGCTGGTGGTGACGCAGAAGAAGCAGCCGAAGTTCAAAGTGCCCAAACCGGCGGAAATCAAACGCCAGCTTGACCTTTATTGCATCGGGCAGGAACAGGCGAAGAAAACCCTGGCCGTCGCCGTTCATAATCACTACAAACGCATCAAAACGGAACCAGTGGCGGAAAGTGAAGCCGCCGCGAAGTCTGCGCCCATTGATCCGCACGCCGGCGTTGAAATCGAGAAGAGCAACATCCTGATGATCGGGCCAACGGGTTCGGGAAAAACATTGCTCGCGCGCACGCTGGCGAAAATTCTCGACGTGCCGTTTGCCATCGCCGACGCGACGACGTTGACCGAGGCCGGTTATGTCGGCGAAGACGTGGAGAACATCATTTTGCGCCTTCTGCAAAATTCCGATTACGACGTGAAGCGCGCACAACGCGGCATCGTTTACATTGACGAGATTGACAAGATCGCGCGCCGGTCGGAAAGCGCGTCCATCACGCGCGACGTTTCCGGCGAAGGCGTGCAGCAGGCGTTGCTGAAAATCCTCGAAGGCACGGTCTGCAATGTGCCACCGCAGGGCGGACGCAAACATCCGCAGCAGGAATACATCCGCGTGGACACGACGGACATTTTGTTCATCTGCGGCGGGGCGTTTGTTGGGCTGGAGAAAGTCATCCAACGGCGGCTGGGCCGGCACGCGCTGGGTTTCAGCGCGCTGCACCACGAAACACACAAGGCCGCCCACGCCCTGCGCGACGAAATTTTGTCGCACATCGAGCCGGAGGATTTGTTGAACGCCGGTTTCATTCCCGAATTCGTCGGACGATTGCCGATCGTCACGACGCTCGCGGAATTGACCGAGGATCAGATGATTTCCGTTCTCACCGAGCCGAAGAACGCGCTGACGAAACAATTCGCCAAGCTCATGGCAATGGAAGGCGTGGAACTGGAATTCACGCCCGACGCGCGGCGCGAACTGGCGGCGCAGGCGCTGAAAAAGGGCACTGGCGCGCGGGCGTTGCGCGGGCTGATCGAGAAGCTGATGCTCGACGTGATGTTCGACGCGCCGGACAATGGCGACATCGCCCACGTCAAGATCACGCGGCAGGTCGTGCGCGGCGAAAGCGAGCCGATTGTGCGAAGGAAGCAGGACGCGGAGGCGGCTTGAGTTCAAATGAACAAGCAGCACATTCTTCAAGAAATAAAACGAACTGCCGAAGAAAACGGTGGAATGCCACTTGGCAGTAGCAGGCTTGAGGACGAAATAGGAATTAAACATTGGCATTGGCAAAGGTTTTGGCCTCGTTGGAGTGAAGCTCTTCGTGAAGCTGGCTTTACTCCAAATCAACTAAATAGTGCTTACGATGAAACGGAACTTCTCAATAAATTTGCAAAACTTGCTCAAGAATTAGGAAGACTTCCTGTAAGAGGTGATTTACACGTTAAAGAACACAGTGATCCCAAATTTCCTTCACACGCTACATTCGGAAATCGTTTAGGCACAAAAGTTGAATTGATAAAAAAACTTGGCGAGTTTTGCAGAAGCCGAAGCGAATATGAAGATATTGCCCGTTTATGTGCAGAATACGTTTCTCCCAATAAAAACATTCCTGAAGACCCGTTCAAAAAATCTGCGTCTATCGAAGACGGTTGTGTATATTTAATCAAGTCTGGCCGCTTTCACAAAATCGGAAGAGCCAATTCTGCCGGACGCCGGGAATACGAACTCGCAATCCAGCTTCCTGAAAAAGCCAAAACGATTCACGTTATCCGAACTGACGATCCAAGTGGCATTGAAGCTTATTGGCATAACCGATTTGCGAAAAAACGTAAGAACGGCGAATGGTTTGAACTTTCTGCCGCAGACATTGCGATTTTCAAGCGACGTAAATTCATGTGATTCGTGCAACACTACTTCTTCTTTTTCCCCAAGCCCCAGATCAGCCACACGGCCAGCGCCACCAGCAGCATCAGCCACCAGAAATAACGCAGGTCGCGCGCGGCCATGGCCACGAACTCATGTGCCGGCGGGAAAAGCAGAACCAGGGCCGTCACGACAACCAGCACGGCGACGAGTTTGAAGAAGGCGAGCCAGCGCGGGTTCATGGATTGTTCGCGGAGGCGGCGCGCTGCTTTTGCAGGTCGGCCAGCGGGAGCAGCATGTTCACGCCGCCGGAGTTGCCGCCAAAGACCATCGGCGCCTTGCCGTCCCATTTTTCCACGATCTGCAAATCAATGAACGCGGGCGTCTGCTTGAGCGCTTCGCCGCGGATGCGGATGGATTCGGCGTCGCCCTTGGCCTTGATGACGACAGTGTCGGCTTCAATCTGAGCTTTTTGCTGGGTGAATTTCGCTTTCGCCGCTTCCTGTTCCTGCACCATTTTGGCTTCGATGGCGGTTTCGAGTTCGTGCGAGAGATCAATGTTCTGGATGACGACATCTTCAATCTCGAGCATGGAACCGACTTTTTCCCGCGCGCCGGCGAGCGCCTTGGTTTTGATTTCTTCGCGGTTCTTGACGATTTGTTCCGCGCTTTCCAAAGCCGTCACTTCCTTCATCGCTTCTTGCACGCGCGGCGCGACCAAACTGTCGAACGGATCGCCGGCAAAACCTTGGTAAATCTGTACGACACTCGCTTCCGGGATGCGATACAACACGCGCAAATCCATCTTCACCTGCTGCAAATCGGAGGAATAGCAGGCCGCCTGGACCTCGCGCGTTTGTTGCCGGATCGCGACCGGCACAATCGTGGTGATGAACGGCGTCTTGAATCCGAAACCCTGCGGCTTGAACACGGGCGACACTTTGCCGAGCGTGACTTCAATGCCGCGTTCGCCCGGCTGCACGACATAGCTGCTCGTGGACGCGGCGATGATGATGACAAAGATAAGGATGGCGACGCCGATCAGTTTGGCGATGGTTTGGGCTCTCATGCGCCGGAGATTAGACGAATATTTTTTGCGAACCAATTACAATTTTCGCCATTGATTATACTCCGCTGCCTTCATGCCAAAATTCCGGTCGCGCATGGGTTGGATGCACGCCGCAATTGTGTCATTGGTTGGTGAAAAGTTTTTTCGTCAACGCCACAAACTGTTCCAGGCTCAATTTCTCCGCGCGTTCCTGCGGCGAGATTTTTAATTCGTCAAAAACGTCCGCCAGTTTGTCCGCCGCCCAATCCTGTTTCAACAGTTTCAGCATCATCTTGCGCCGTTGCGAGAACGCGCGCTTCACGATCTTCACGAACGCGGCGCGCTGCCCGTCGGCGAGCAAGGGCCGGGCGCGGCGTTGCAACACCACGCACATCGAATCCACGTACGGCGCGGGAAAAAAACAGTCCGCCGGAATCTTGAAGCTGCCGCGCGGTTCGTAATCGAGCTGGACGAGCAGCGTCAGCACGCCGTAATCATCGTCGTCGGCCTGCGCCATCAGCCGCTGCGCGACTTCGAGTTGCAGCGTCGTGACCAGGCGCTCAGGCCGCCGGGGCGATTGCGCGAGTTCCACCAAGATCGGCGAGGCGACGGAATACGGCAGGTTCGCGACGAGCTTCCAATCGCTCCAGTCGCGTGGCTCGCGTTTGAGAAACGCGAGCGCGTCATCGTGCAACAAATGAAATGCTGCACTCTCGTTTGGCTCCACCGGTGCTACTGATCGGCCAGCCAGCGCGCCAGTCAGCAAATCAGCGTTTCGTTCCTCCGTGCCGAACCGTTCACACAAAAAATCCACGAGCCGCGCGTCCATTTCGATTGCCAGCACCTCGCCCGCCTTTTCCAACAGCAATTCCGTCAGCGGCCCCAGACCCGGCCCGATTTCGAGAATTTTGTCCGTCGACGTGATTTCCGCCGCGTCCACGATGCGGCGCAGTTGATTACCATCGTGCAGAAAATTCTGACCGAGCGAGCGCGTCAGTTGGATGTCGCGTTTTGCCAGCAATGAGCGCATTTCAGTCAGCGTCATTTCAAAACCTCCGCCAGTGCGCTAACCGCCTTTGCCAACTGCGGTTTAGAAATCGTCAACGGCGGCGTGAAGCTGATGACGTTGCCGTGTTCGCCTTCCGGCAGAAAAATGTAGCCACGATGCAACAGTGTTTTGACCGCGGCAATTGCGATTTCCGTTGCTGGTTTTCCGTCAGGCAAAATCAATTCAAGCCCGGCCATCAAACCCAAGCCGCGGCCCGGGTTTTGAGTTTTGAGTTTTGAGTTTTGAATTGAACCGAGTTCATTCAATAAAAATTTGCCCAGTGCCGCGCTGCGTTCGCACAGTTTATGCCGGCGGATTTCAGAAATTTGCGCCAGTGCCATCGCACAGCCGACGGGATGACCGAGAAATGTACTGGTGTGGATCGCCTCGCCGGTTGAAGTCGGCCACGCGGCGTCCATCAAACCGGCGCGGCCAACGCAGGCGGAAAGCGGAAATCCGCCAGTCAACGCCTTGCCGAGGCAGATGAGATCAGGAGTTGTTTGCGAATGTTCGCAAGCGAACCATTTTCCGGTGCGGCCAAAGCCGGTGTAAATTTCGTCGAGGATAAGCAGCGCGCCGTGTTCATCGCATAGTTTTCGCAGCAGGGGCAAAAACTCCGGTGGTGGAAGGTTGATGCCGCCGCGCGCCTGAACTGGTTCGACGAGGATGGCGCCAATTTTTTTGCGGCGGAAAATCTGACGGATGATTTTCTCGATGTCGGCAAGCTGTTCGTCCTTTGTTGGAAACCTTACAAAACTTCCGAACTCGCGCAGTTGAGAGCGGAACGGGCTGCGAAAATGTTTGCGATGAGTGGCATTGAGCGCGCCATAGCCGAGCCCGTGATACGCGCCTTCAAAGGCGATAACGCCATTTTTCTTCGTGGCAAGCATCGCCGTCTTGAGCGCAGATTCGACGGCCTCAAATCCGGAGTTGGAAAAGATGACTTTGCCAGTTTTGAATTTTAAATTTTTAGTTTTTAGTTCCGGCGGATTCGTCCAACGCTCAAAAGTGATCCGGCTCAACTCGCGCGCCAGTTGCGCCTTGAGCGCGTGCGGATGCACGTCGCCCATCGCGTGCAAAAGTCTGGCCATCTGTTTTTGCCCGGCATTGACGACACGCGGATTTGCGTGTCCGGCGGCGGCGACGCCGAACGCGGCGGTCAGATCCAGATATTCTTTCCCTTCGGCGTCCCAGACGTGAACGCCTTTGGCGCGCTCCCAGACAACCGGCCATGAACCGTCCGGCTCGAAAAACATCACGTTGCGTGATTCGTAGTCGCGCAGCAGTCCGACGATTTTTTGGGTTTTGCTCATCTCAAACGCCGCGTTGTTCCGGCGGCCAGATGATTTTATGCAGCTGAATCTGAAAGCGGACGGGCAGCGCGTCAGCGATGATTTTTTCCGCCAAATCCCGCCGCGAGATTGGCGTGAGTCTATCAGGGACTTTTTTCAGCACTTTGCTTTGCTGCTCCGGTGTGAGCGGATGCACCCAGGAAAAAAGCAACGGACAGACGGAATCCAGCTTGTGCGCGGCGATCTGTTGTTTCGCCCACTCGTAATCCTCGACGGTGCCGATGACGAATTTAATCTCGTCGGTGGCTTTCAGGTGCGCAATGTTTTCAAAACGGTTGCGCGCGACTTCGCCACTGGCGGGGCATTTCAAATCCATGATGCGATGAACGCGCGGATCGATTTTTGAAATGTCATGCGCGCCGCTGGTTTCAATCAAAACGGTGAAGCCGTCGTCGCAAAGCTGTTTCATCAGTGGCAGGGAATTTTTCTGAAGCAAAGGCTCGCCGCCCGTCAGTTCGATGAGCGGAAGTCTTGAATTTTGAATTTTGAATTTTGAGTTGGAGAATAATCCAGCCAGCCGCTGGATTTCACCGGAAATTTTCACAAACGACATTTTTTTGCCTTTGGTGAACGCATAAGCTGTGTCGCAATAGGAACAGCGCAGGTCGCAGGCGGTGAGCCGGATGAAAATGCACGGCAGTCCGGCAAAGGTGCTCTCACCTTGCAGGCTCAGGTAGATTTCGTTGACGACGAGCGTGTCGGACATCGCTTGAAATTAAATGGAATCGCCAAAATAAAACAGGATTATTCAGATGCGGCTTTGGTTTTTGCGCAGAATGGGTTATGCTCTGCCCAGTCAAATTTATGGGAAAACTGCCGGGACGAAATGCGTTATTGATTTTTGCGACGGCGGCTTTCTTCAGCACGACGGCGCGGGCGCAATATCTCGGCACCAGCGGCGTCACGCTTTTGCAGTCGGTGATGACCAACTTGAACGGCACAGGCATCCGTGTGGCGCAGGTGGAAGCGGACAATACCGGAACAAACTCCTGGGAGGTGCAGCCTGGCAACGTAGCCCAGCCGATAAATCTTTTCACTTACATTTCCAACGACGGTTCCGCGAACACTTTCCCCAACAGTCTGGGTTACGATTCCGGCCACGCGGATGCGGTGGGCGGAAATTTTTACGGCTTGGCTACCGGGGTGGCGACAAACGTCGCGCATGTGGACAATTACGAGGCGGATTATTTTTATAATTCGATTATTGATGCGGCATCGCCCGCCAATATCAATGATCGGGTAGTGAACCAAAGTTTTATGTTCACCGGCTTCACCATCGCCCAACAGGAATCCTATGACATGTATTACGATAATTATGCCGCGCAGTATAACACTTTGTTCGTTTCCGGGGTTGGCAACGGCGGGGGTGTGCCGGTAAGTCCGCCAGCGACCTGCTACAACGGCATTGGTGTCGGCGCTTACGGCCCCTATTCTTATTCGAGCGTCGGTCCAACACTCGACAACGGTCGCGCCAAACCGGACATCACTTTTTACGGAACGCCGGCAAACCTGACGAGCTTTTCCACGCCGTTTGTTTCCGGCGCGGCGGCGGTGCTGATGCAAGCCGGGCTGCGCGGCGATGGCGGGAACGATACCAATTCCGCCGCCGACATTCGCACCGTTAAGGCGCTTTTGCTGAACGGTGCCGTCAAGCCTTCCGACTGGACGAATAATTCTCCTTCCCCGCTGGATTCGCGCTATGGCGCGGGCTTGCTTAATGTTTTTAATTCCTACGAACAACTTGCGGGCGGCAAGCGCGGCTACATCGTTTCAACCAGCGTCGCCACCAACAGCCCGCATTTGCCGACCGGCGCGACCGGAACCGTCAGTGTATTAAACGGCTGGGATTTCAACACCAATTTCAGCAGTGCCGCCACCGATGGCGTGAATCATTATTATTTCAATGTCACGAACAGTGCTAGCAAGGCTCTGTTCACCGCCACCGCCACGTTGGTCTGGAACCGGCAAAGAAATAAAACCAACATCAACAATCTTGACCTGTATTTGTATGGCGTGCTGTCCAGCAACCTCGTCGCTTCCAGCACGAGTCTGGTGGACAACGTCGAACACCTCTGGCTGCCGCGATTGCTGCAAGGCCGTTACGACTTGCAGGTTTTGAAGAAAGGCGGAACGACCGTCACCACCAACGAAACCTATGCGCTCGCGTGGGAATTTTTCTCGCAGTCGCTGGGCATCGTAAAATCGGGAACGAACGTGGTACTTGCCTGGCCGGTTTATCCTGCGGGATTTCACGTCGAATCCTCGACCAATCTTGCGCCTCCGATTTTTTGGAGCACGAACAATGTTCCCCCGCCGGTTTTCACGAACAACCAAAACGTCGTTTCGCTTGTCGTGACAAATTCGAATCAATTTTTCCGCCTGCGCCAACCATGAAAAATTTGCGCGCCCGGGTTGCAAAAACCGCTTTTGTGGACGAATCTGGCGGCAAAATTTATGAATGACACATTGAAAGGAAAGGTCGCCCTGGTCACCGGTGCATCGCGCGGCATCGGACGCGCCATTGCTCAACGTCTCGCCCGCGACGGGGCCGCCATCGCCGTTAATTTTGCACGTAACGCCGATGAGGCGCAAAAGGTCGCGGCTGAAATCAAAGCGACGGGCGGCAACGCTTTCGCCATCCAAGCGGATGTCTCGCGCGTGCCGGAAGTGGTCAGGTTATTTGACGAAACCATCGCGCATTTCGGCAAGCTGGATATTTTGGTCAACAACGCCGGACTGATGTTCACCAAGCCGGTCAGCGTCACGACCGAAGAGGAATTTGACCGCATTTTTGCCGTGAACGTAAAGGGCACCTTTTTCGCCTGTCAACAGGCGGCGACCCGGCTGGCCGAAGGCGGGCGCATCATCAATTTGTCCAGTTCGACGACGGCGAGATTCATGCCCAATTACGGCGCTTATGTCGCCACCAAGGGTGCGGTGGAGCAGTTCACGCGCTCGTTGGCCAAGGAATTGGGGCCGCGCGGCATCACGGCCAACGCCATATCTCCCGGCCCGACGGAAACGGAATTGTTTGTGGCGGGCAAGACGCCGGAACAAATCCAACAATTTGCGCAGTTGTCCGCCTTTGGCCGGCTTGGTCAACCGTTGGAAATCGCCGAGGTGGTTGCATTTTTGGCGGGCAACGCCGCACGTTGGATTAGCGGCCAGAACCTCCGGGTCAACGGTGGACTTGCGTGAGGCCGGTTTGATCCAACGCAAAATGATTTCCGATTTTGTAACTCCGCGAAATTGCCGTCGTCACAAATTGTTTCCCGATTTCAACTGCGCGCGGCAAATCGTGGCCGAGCGCGAGCGCGGCGCAAATCGCAGCGGAATAAGTGCAGCCCGTGCCGTGCGTGGCAACGCCCTTCACGAACGGCGCGGATAAAAGCAGTTCCGTTTCGCCGTCAAAAAAAATGTCTGCGGCCTCGGCGGAATTTTTCAAGTGGCCGCCTTTTGCCAGAACGGCGCAGCCAAAACGCGAATGGATTTCGCGCGCGGCGGAACGCAAGTCTTCCGGCGAGGAAATTTTCTGTTCCGCGAGGATTTCCGCCTCGTCCAGATTCGGTGTGACAAGCGTGGCCAGCGGCAGCAGTTTTTCTCGCAGGAGTTTTTCGGCTGACGGTTGCAACAGCCGCGCCCCGCTGGTGGAAATCATCACCGGATCAACGATGATAGGGCATTTTTGATTTTCAAAAAACCTGGCGACCAGGCGGATGTTTTCTGCGGCAAACAACATCCCGGTTTTCACCGCTGCGGGTTTCAGTTCTTCAAACACGGCTTCGATTTGTTGCCGCAACATTTTGGGTGAACACGGTTCAATGCCCAATACGCCTTTTGGATTTTGCGCGGTCAAGCAGGCAATCGCACTCGTGCCGTGGACGTCGAGCGCGGCAAATGTTTTCAAATCCGCCTGGATGCCCGCGCCGCCGCCGCTGTCGGAGCCGGCGATGGTGAGCGCGACGGGCAATTGTTTCCGTTTCGACATGGCACAATTAAATCGTGAATACCGGATGGTGAATAGCGAATAGTTCGCGTCTTCACAAATCACCGTTGACCGCGTAAATTGGCGGCATGGACAAAGACAAAGTGGCGGAAATATTGGTGGAGATTGGCGTGCTGTTGGAATTGAAGGGCGAAAATCCGTTCAAGACGCGTGCTTATGCGAACGGTGCGCGGACGATTGAAGGCTTGAGCGAACCGCTGGCGAAACTCGTCGCGGAAAAACGACTGGGCGAAATCAAAGGCATCGGCGAGGCGCTGGAACAGAAAATCACGGAGCTGGTCGAGACGGGGAAATTGAAATACTACGATGAGTTGAAGGCTTCGATTCCGCCGGGTTTAATTGAAATGCTGGAAATTTCCGGGCTGGGACCAAAAAAAATTCAGGCGCTGAACAAAAAGCTAGGCATTGATTCGATTAAAAAACTCGAAGCGGCTTGCAAGGCCGGAAAAGTGGCGGAACTGGACGGTTTTGGCGAGAAGACGCAGGCGAACATTTTGGAGGGCATTGAGCGCAAGCGCACTTACGCGAGTAAACATCTGCTGGCAGACGCACTGCGCGCGGCGGAGCCGGTGCTGGGAAATCTGCGTGAACATCCCGACGTGATCCGTTGCAGCACGGCGGGCAGTTTGCGGCGGTTCAAGGAAGTCATCGGTGACATTGATTTGCTGGCGTCGTCGAAGAAACCGGCGGACGTGATTGAATTTTTCGTGTCGCAGCCGGGTGTCATCAAAATCACTGCGAAAGGTGAAACGAAGGCCAGCGTGATTTTGGAGGGCGGCATCCAGTGCGATTTGCGCGTGGTGAGCGATGCGGAATTTCCATTTGCGCTGGCGTATTTCACCGGCAGCAAGGAGCATAACATCGTGATGCGACAGCGGGCGATCCAGCGCGGTCTGCGGCTGAACGAATACGGCCTGTTCAAGTCCAAAGAGGAGACGCGCGATCCGAAGCTGCTCGTGCCGTGCCGGGACGAGGCGGAGATTTTTCAGAAGATGGATCTGGTTTTTGTGCCGCCGGAATTGCGTGAGGACCACGGTGAATTTTCGGCGGCGGAGAAAAATGATCTGCCGCGACTGATTGAATGGACGGATTTGAAAGGCGCGTTGCACAATCACTCGAATTGGAGCGACGGCCACAACACGCTGGAAGAAATCGCCGCCTACATGGAAGAACTGGGGCTGGCATACTGGGCGATCACGGATCATTCAAAATCGTCGTATCAAGCAAATGGGCTGGATGTAAAACGATTGCGGGAACAGACTGTTGAAATCAAAAAACTGAACGAGAAAATCGCGGCGCGCGGAAGCAATTTCCGGTTGTTGACCGGCAGCGAGGTGGACATTTTGAAGGAGCGGCTGGATTTTGATGACGATGTGCTGGCGGAACTGGATGTGGTCGTGGCGAGCTTGCACGTTCTGAGCAACAACGAGGCGGAAAACACGAAGCGGCTGATTCGCGCGGCGGAAAATCCGTTCGTCCACATCATCGGTCACATGACCGGCCGGCTGTTGTTGGAGCGCGAGCCGTATCCGATGAATATTCACGCGGTGATTGATGCGTGTGCCGAAACCGGCACCTGGATTGAGTTGAATTGCAATCCATATCGGTTTGATCTGGACTGGCGGCACTGGCCTTATGCAAAAAGCAAGGGTGTGAAGTGCGTCATCAATCCCGACGCGCATCGCAATGAACACGCGGATTTTCTGCGGCTGGGCGCGGGAATTGCCCGCAAGGGCTGGCTGGAACAAAATGATGTTTTGAATACTCTTACGTTGAAATCCCTGTTGAAGAAATTAAAACGGTGAGGTTTCGAGGCAGGTAAAACCGCGCCAACGGCAGGGTGGTTTTTAATCCGATTCAAAACAAAAAAATGTTTTGACGGGCGGCTTGATTAACTGATAATCTCAATTTGTCATAAGCTGTTGTCACTCTTTTTGAACGGAAAGAGTGTGTGGAAAGTCAAAATGAAACATCCAGACGAATCATGAAGAAATTTTTTATCTCTGTGGGGCTGGTGGCAGCCGGAACAGCGAGTTTGCAGGCAGCTTATGCGCCGGGTTTGAATTCCATGGAGACCACCAAGATTTGGAGCGTGTCCTCCACCTTGCGCGGATTTTACGATGACAACTACACCACGTCGCCAAATGGCCAGAAACAGGGCAGCGCCGGATTCGAAGTCAGTCCTTCATTAGCGTTGACCGTGCCGTTGCAGCAGACGGAGATTGGGCTGCGTTACACTTACGGTTTGTATTATTATCAAGAACGGCAAAATCAGGGGAATGATCCGATTGATCAAACTCATCAGGTTGATTTGTGGTTGGATCACGCTTTTTCAGAACGCTGGCAGGGAACGGTTCGTGACACATTTGTCGTCGGACAGGAGCCGTCATTGCTTAATCCTCCCGTTGGCGGACAGGCAACGCCATATCGCGAAGAAGGTAATAACATTGCCAACAACGCCAACGTGGCGTTGACCACTGATTGGACGCGGCAGTTCAGTACGGTGCTGACTTACAACAATGGCTATTACGACTTCCAGCAAAGTGGCGGAAATGCAGCCAACCCCAGCCAAAACGGGCTGCTCACCCGCCTTGATCAATCCATTGGGCTGGACTTCCAATGGGAGGTTTCCCCGGAAACCGTTGCTTTGGTTGGCTACACATTTGATTTTTTGAACTATTGGGGAAATGAAGTTATCGCTCCCAATCCAACCGATCCCGCCAATCCATTTTATAGCAGCAGTCGCAACAGCTATTCTCACATTCCCTACGTCGGTTTTCAGCATTCGTTTTTGCCGAATCTGAATGTATCCTCGAAGGTCGGCGTGGAAATTACTGATTATTATAATGATTCTGCAAGCGGGAACTATGTTACGCCGTATGTGAACAGTTCGGCAAGCTATACTTACGCTCCGGGCAGCTATGTGCAGTTGAGTGTTGTTCACTCGCAAAATGCGACGTATGTAATCGCGCCGGGCGGCAACGGGAACATTACCCAAAGCCAGCAAAGTACCGTGGTTTCCGCCTCGGTCAACCATCAGATAACGGCCAAACTAACGGGGTCGGTCATCGGCAATGTTCAGATATCCGAATTCAATCAGGGAGCCTATAACAACCAGTCGGAGGAAACTTACAGCCTCGGAGCAAATTTGACCTACGCCTTCAACCAGCATTTTTCGACCGAGCTCGGTTATAATTTTGATGACCTTCAATCTAATATTCCCAATAATGGTTATTCAAGAAACCGTGTCTATCTGGGTGTTACCGCGGCATATTAAGCCGGAGGAATTTGACTAAAATGCCTTGAAGAATTGAGACGGGAGCCAAGACTTTACCAAGGCTCCCATTGTTTTTTATATGGATTCGCCACAAAATCAGCCGCCACAAGAAGCCAGACTGCACTTTCTGGATTACTGGCGCATCATCCGCATCCGCAAGGCAATCATCATCACCGTTTTTCTGATAACGGCCATCATTGCCACGGCGGTCACATTTATCCTCCCAGTCTCTTATTCCAGCACGTCCCAGATCCAAATTGAGCCGGATAGCGGTTCGGACATTGCCACAATAACCGGGCCGGGAGTCACTGTCCCCGGCTATGACCCTTATTTTCTACAGACGCAACTTGCAATTCTTCAAGGCCCGACGGTTTTGGGCAAGGTGATCGACAAACTGAATTTGAACGCCGTGTGGGGCAAAAAATATGGCGTGGACACGTTCAAAACTTCCGAGACGATGGAATTTTTGAAACACCAGATCAGCTTGAGTCCCGTCCGCAATACAACGCTGGTGGACATCATGGTTTATAGCGGGGACAAGAAAGAAGCGGCAGATATCGCCAATGCCATCGCCAAAGCGTATCAAAGTTACCGGCTTGATCGGCACTCGCAGCAGACGGTCGGCGGCATCAAGGTGTTGGAAGATCAATATCAGTCGGAGGACGATCAAATTCAGGCGATGCGGACGAAAGTGGACAACTTGCGGAAAGAACTGAATATCACTGACAACGACCCTCAATCCATTATCCCGACGCCCACGTTGACTCAGGAGCAGTTGCGTCAATACAACGTTACGATGATGGAAGGAGAGACCCGTTACACCCGGTTCAAGGAGCAATTGGATCAGCTCAAGGCATTGCCACCAGAGAAACTTAGAGATGTCTTGCCAACCATCAGCTCCAGTCCCGACAGTGCATTGTCCGGGCTGCTGGACAAATTGCACGAGGCGCAACAGGCATTTGTCAGCAAGACAAATTATGATTCGCTGGATCATCCGGATGTCATCCAGATTCAGTCCGTGATCACCGAGGTGAACCAGCAGATTAACGCCCGTGTCGAGGGCATCATGGCTGGCTATGAAAATAATTTGAACACTGAAAAAGCCGCGCTGGACACGCTCAAGGGCCAGGTTGACGCCGCCATACAAAAAGATCAGGAAGAAGCCGTCCGCGGCCAGCCTTACTGGGAGAAAAAACGCACACTGGCGAACTTGATGGATTTCCATAAGATGCTTGCCGCCCGGATTGAAGCGGAAAAAATTGATCTGGCCATCCCCAAAACTTCCGTGGTGGAGATCACCGCAGTTGCCGAGCCTGGCAAGAATCCCGTCCGGCCCAACAAACCGCTCAACATCACGTTGGGCATCATTTTTGGCCTTATCGTCGGCGTCGGCCTCGCCTTTTTCATCGAGTATCTCGACACCAGCGTCAAGACTATTGACGACGTGGAACGTTCATTTCAGGCACCGGTGCTGGGCGTCATTCCGCAAAGCGTCGGTATTCTCGCGGATGAAGGTCCCGAGAGCCGTTATGCCGAAGCCTACCGTGTTTTACGCACCAATATTCTTTTTGCGCGCAAAGACGAAAAACTGACCACTGTTGTCGTGGTCAGTGCGGGCGCGGGCGAAGGCAAATCCACCACCACGCTGAACCTCGCCACGGTTTTTGCCCAGGCCGGCCAGCGCGTGTTGATTGTGGACTCGGACTTGCGCCGCCCCACGCTTCATAAATTGTTGCACGTTGCCAATGATATTGGCCTCACGAACTACCTGCTCAAACAAAACACGCTTGAGGAAGTCATCCAGACCACCGGCGTGCCCATGCTCAACTTCATGGCCAGCGGCAAACTGCCCAGCAGTTCCATGAGCATTCTGAACTCGGTGCAGATGAAAGGAATGATTTCAGAACTAAAGCACCGATACGATTTTGTCTTTTTCGATTCACCGCCCATTTTGGGTGTGAGCGACGCTTCGGTCTTGGCCAGCGAAGTGGACATGGTTGTCCAAGTCATCCAATACCGCCGCTACCCGCAACCGATGAATCTGCGGGCCAAACAGGTGATTGAAAAAGTCGGTGGCACTTTCCTCGGCATCGTGCTGAATAACATCAACATGTCGCAAGACGAAAGCTATTATTACTATAGCGGTTATTACCACGATTATTATTACTCCGGAAACGCCAAGGAGCAGGAAGCTGCCGCTCCTAAAAATCCCGAAGACACCGGTCGCATCGGGATTAAACAAAAGTATTGATTCCGCCACGGATTTTACAACATTAGCCCCCCATGAAATTATTTGTTTGCGGATTGATTGCATCAAGCCTGTTTTTGGCTGGTTTGTTTTTCACCGGCTGTTCCTCGGCCCCGACGCTGGACAACCTGCCCGCTGCCGGCCAGGTTCAGACCAATTCTGAAGTCGCCCGTTTCCACGTCGGTGAAACGGTCAGTATAATTTTTTCCGGAACGCCAGAAACAATTGAGCCGCATGACGAACTTATCAAGGAAGACGGCAACATTAATTTGCCACTTATCGGCCCGGTCAAGGCTCTTGGCAAGACAGCGGGCGAATTGCAGAATGAAATTCACAATCTCTACGTTCCCCAGTATTATGTGCGTCTCAACATCGTAGTAAAACCGGGCGACCTCATCTATTATGTTCGTGGCGAGGTCAAACAAC
>Ga0210402_10002007_pt1 | contig 20271 bp, 16 predicted proteins | sample IncBWC7MmetaG_FD_161055 | JGI IMG/M metagenome (GOLD analysis project Ga0210402, IMG submission 161055) | Forest soil microbial communities from Barre Woods Harvard Forest LTER site, Petersham, Massachusetts, United States - Inc-BW-C-7-M | ecosystem: Environmental > Terrestrial > Soil >... | reverse complement strand
TGGGGAACATTCACCCGGTCGTGGCACTTGTCCGTCGTGATAGGAGATGCTAGCTGATGTGCCGGGCTGCGGAGAACTTAATGCCTCGAAGGCATGAACCACATCACCTCAGGTTTGAGAAGTGCGTCGCAGAACGCTTGAGAGGATGACCGTAAAATTCCTTTACAGTTGAGAACGCAGAGCCAATGGCAGATAGCTGCGACTACGCTATACTGAGCCAATCTGAGATGTCGCGCAGGCCGGGGGATGAGCGCGTTCCCGCTGCGTCTCGACTCGGCAAGGACCCTAGCCGATGAATCATATCTTCGTCCTGTTGACCGTGCTGGCCTATCTGCTGAGCATGAGTCTGTATATGGGCTATCTCTCGAGCGGGAAGGAGATTACCGGGCGTCTCGCTACCGTGTTGATGTTTATGGGTTTAGCGTGCCATTACCTGGCCTTGCTGGGCCGGGCCCGGGCCATGCATTCCGTCCCTTACCATGACCTGCAGGGCTCGATGTCACTTTTCGGATGGCTTCTTGCCGTTACCTACCTTTGCCTCGAAATCTATCATCGCCAACGCACCGTCGGCGCCTTCGTAGTCCCCATCATCCTCGCCTTCTTCCTGGCCGCCACCTTCGCGCCGGAGCATCCGGCTCCTCCGACGCAGGCCCACGGGGTGGTCTTCGCGCTGCACGTCACGTTGAGCATTCTGGCGTATGCGGGATTCGCCCTTTCTTGTGTCCTAAGCCTGATGTTTCTGGGGGAGGAGCGGCTACTGCGGATCCGCAAGGTAGGCGACTTTGTCTGGCGACTGCCTTCCCTTGAACTCCTCGAGCGCATGAGCCACACCAGCGTTCTCGTCGGCCTTATCACCATTGCCGTTGGCACCGCGCTGGGATTTCTCGCTGTCGACCGCCAGGCCGGCCAGCACTGGTATTTCGATCCTAAGTACATTGTCACGCTGGTGGTGCTGCTCCTCTATTTGGCGTATTTCCAATTGGCGCGGACCACGGCCTGGCGAGGCGCGCGTGCCTCCAAACTGTGCGTGTTCAATTTTGTTCTTGTGGTGCTCAGCTTTACGGTCGTGAACCTCTATTTTTCAGCGCATCACCGGTATTTTTAGGAGCGCGCTTCGCGCAGCATGGAGATCGTACTCGTTGGCCTGAACTTCCGCACAGCGCCCGTTGAGGTGCGGGAGAAGGTGTCGTTTTCCGGTGAGCAAGCGCAGCGCGCGGGGGAAGAGTTGCGCTCGCGCGGGATTCTCGAAGAAACGCTGGTGCTTTCCACTTGCAATCGCAGTGAAGTCTACGGTGTGCATTCCGTCGCCAAACACGAATCGGCCGGGGCGCTTTCGTCGTTCCTGAGTACATTTCACCAACTGCTTCCGGACCAGTTGAACCCCTCTCTCTATCACCACTATGACCACGACGCGGTGCGCCACCTGTTCCGCGTTTCCGCCGGACTCGAATCCATGCTGCTTGGCGAAGCGGAAATTCTTGGACAAGTCCGCGAAGCCTATTTGCGCGCGCACGAAGGCCGCGTAACCGGCCCCGTGCTGAACCGGCTGTTTCAGGGCGCACTCGAGATCGGCAAGCGGGTGCGCGCGGAGACGGAATTGGGCACGCGGCCGATGGGCGTTGCTTCGGCCGGGATAAAACTGGCCGAGCGCATTTTTGGCAAGCTTCAGGACCGCAGCGCGCTGGTTTTGGGCGCGGGCACGATCAGCGAGCAAGTTGTGTCCCAGTTGCGCGACCGCAAAATCAAGAATCTCTACCTGATGAACCGCTCGCGGGAAAAGGCGGCGGAATTTGCGAAGCACTACGATGGAAAAGTCCTCGAATGGGGTGAGTGGGACACTTCGCTGAAATTTCCGGACGTCATCGTGTCGGCCGTAGGCATGCCGGACTTTGTGGTAAGCCGGCCAATGGTCGAGCGCGCCATGGCTTCGCGCGGGAATCGCGCCCTGTTCCTGATGGACCTCGGAATGCCCCGGAACATTGACCCCGCGGTGGCCGAGATTTATAACGTCTATCTGTACTCAATGGAAGATTTGACCGAAATCGTGAAGCAAAATCGCGACGCGCGGCAGAGCGAAGTTCCCAAGGCGGAGTCCCTGGTGGAAGATCATGTCGCGAAATTTATTTCCTGGCAGGCCAGTGTGGAGCTGACTGGCGTGCTCGAAAGCCTGCGTGGCAGCCTGAAGCAGCGGCGCGCCAGCTTCCTGCAGGAGCGACTTGCCGGCTTGAACCACTTCAGCGGGGAAGACCGCGAAAAAATCGGGGCGCTGATGGACGAATTGATCGAGCAACTGCTGCTGCACCCCGCCGAGCGCCTGCGCACTGAAAAAGAGTTGCGCCGCAAGATTCAGAACGTCGAAGCCATTCGAGATTTGTATTTATCCGACCGGGAGAAACCGTGAAGCCCCTTCGCATCGGTTCAAGAGGCAGCATTCTGGCCCGCTGGCAGGCCGAATTTGTCCGCAAACAACTTTTTCAGCTCACCGGCGTTGAAGCCGAAATCATCATCATCAAGACCTCCGGCGACAAAATGCAGCAACAACCGCTCACGCAGATCGGCGGAAAGGGAATCTTCATCAAGGAACTGGAAGAAGCGTTGTTGGAGGAATCGATCGACCTTGCGGTGCACAGCGTGAAAGATATACCGACCGACACGCCGGGCCGGCTGCACTTTCCCGCAGTATGCCGCCGCGACGACGTGCGCGATTGCCTGGTTTCACACACTGGAACGTTGCTCGCAAATCTGAAACAAGGCGCGCGCGTGGGCACCAGCAGTCTGCGGCGCCAGGCGCAGCTCCGCCACTATCGACCCGACCTTGACTTGCGCGAACTCCGCGGCAATGTGGATACCCGCCTCCGCAAGGTGGAAAGTGGCGAGTACGACGCGATTGTGCTTTCGAAAGCGGGACTTGACCGCCTCGGCTGGGGCCAGAAAATCACCGAACCTCTGTCCACGGATATTTCGCTTCCGGCCGTGGGCCAGGGGGCAATCGCCATCGAATCGCGCGTAAGCGATCGAGCGGCAGACGAGATATTGTCCGAACTGAACGACGACGAATCGCGCACAGCCATTATCGCGGAACGCGCTCTTCTCTCCGCGCTGCAAGGCGGATGCCAGGTGCCCCTGGGCGCCTGGGCACGCATGGAGCGCACTGAACTCGTAATGGAAGCCGTCGTCTGTTCTGTGGACGGCACCCAATATGTGCGTGAAAAAGCTACAGCGCCGCCGGATCAAGCCGCGCAACTCGGTGAGCACCTCGCCCGCGTGCTCGCCGATGGCGGCGCGCGTAGCATTCTCGAAGAGGTGCAGCGCGCCCGTGGCTGAAAAGAATCACAAGCCGCTGGCAGGGAGGCGCGTTGTCGTGACACGCGCGCTGGAGCAAAGCCAATCGCTCGTCACCGCCCTGCACGAAGCCGGCGCCGAGCCCGTCTTGCTTCCTCTGGTTGCGTTCGCGCCAGCGGACAATTTCACCGAACTCGATGCCTGCCTGAAGAATTCTGCGAGGTTCGACTGGGTCTTTTTTACCAGTCAAAACGCCTTGCGCGCGGTTCAGCAACGCTGCGTTGTGTTGGAGCTCCCACTTAATAAAGTTTTTGGCGACGTCAAAATTGCCGCCGTCGGCCAGGCGACCGCGGAAGCCGTGACGACCGCTGGGCTGGCAGTCAATTTCATCTCCCGAATTCACACGGGCGTTGCCCTCGCGGAAGAACTTTCCGCCGAGACGCAAAGCAAACGCGTCTTCCTCCCGCGCAGCGATCGCGCTAATCGCGATTTAATCGAAGTCCTGAATCTCCATGGCTGGCAAGTCACGGCGGTGGTCGCGTACAAAACAGTTTCACCAAATTCGGACACGCCCGAGGCTCGCGCAACCTATTTCGACAGCGCTGACGCTATCTTGTTTTTCAGCCCATCGGCGGTACATCACCTTCGCGATCTTCTCGGGCTAAAACGGTTCCGCGATCTGGGCAATCGACCAATATTCGTTGCCATCGGCCCAGTCAGCGAAAACGCCCTGAAATCTGAAGGAATCGATCGAATTCTTCTTGCCGCGGACACCACGGTCTCCGCCGCCGTTGCCACGCTTTCTGACTATTTCGCAAAGGCAGGCCAGCATCTGCCTGCAGGAGCAAAACAAGGATGAGTTTCCCCATTCACCGTCCTCGCCGCATTCGCCGCACGGAGGCCCTGCGCGGCATGGTCCGCGAAACGCGGCTCTCTACTGCCGGCTTCGTCTATCCGATGTTTGTCTGCCCCGGCACAAAAGTCCGCAAGGAAGTCAGTTCCATGCCCGGTGTCTACCAGCAGTCGGTGGATCAGATCGTCGAAGAGTGCCGCGAAGTGGAATCGCTTGGCATCCCCGCAATCATTCTTTTCGGGCTGCCGGAAAGCAAAGATGCCCGCGGTTCAAGCTCGCTTGCAAAAACCGGCGTGGTACAACAGGCCGTCCAAGCCATTAAGAAGCCCAAACTCAATCTCTTGGTGATCACTGATGTTTGCTTGTGCGAGTACACCGACCACGGGCATTGCGGCGTCGTGAAACACGGCGAGATTCAGAACGATCCGACACTGGAAATTCTTGCGCAACAAGCGTTGTCCCATGCTCGCGCCGGCGCGGACATCGTCGCGCCTTCCGACATGATGGACGGCCGCGTCGCCGCGATCCGCACGCTCCTCGACGACCACAAATTCGAAAACATTCCAATACTTGCCTACGCCGCAAAATACTGCTCCGGTTTTTACGGCCCGTTCCGCGAAGCCGCCGACTCCGCACCGAAATCCGGCGACCGCCGCAGCTACCAGATGGATCCCGCTAATGCCCGCGAAGCCCTGAAAGAGGTTTCGCTCGACCTGGAGGAAGGCGCCGACATCGTGATGGTCAAGCCCGCACTGCCGTATCTTGACATCGTTAGGGCAGTGCGTGAACGTTTCGATGTGCCTGTGGGGGCGTACAACGTCAGCGGCGAATACGCCATGGTCAAAGCCGCCGCGCAAAAAGGGTGGATCGAAGAGAAACGCGTGGTCCTTGAAATCCTGACCGGTATTCAGCGTGCCGGTGCCGACATTATTCTGACCTACCACGCCAAAGACGCCGCTCGCTGGCTGAAATCCTGACTATTGAACAAAGGTGCCCCGATGAGTGCGACACAAGCCCACGTAAAACCCGAACGCCGCCGTTCAAAGGAAATTTTTGAAAAGGCCGAAAAAGTTCTTGTCGGCGGTGTCAACAGCCCCGTGCGCGCGTTTCGTTCCGTCGGCGGCGACCCGCTGATCGTCGAAAAGGGAAGCGGCCAATATCTGTACGACGCCGACGGCAACCAACTCCTCGATTACGTCTGCTCCTGGGGCGCGATGCTCCTCGGCCATGCGCATCCCGCGGTCAGCGCGGCGATCGCGGAGCAAGCGAGGCGCGGCACAAGTTTCGGCGTCACCACCGAACTCGAATTGCAACTCGCCACGCTGATCACCAAAGCGATTCCCTTCATCGAGAAAGTGCGGTTCGTATCCAGCGGCACCGAAGCCACCATGAGTGCCGTCCGCCTGGCACGCGGTGTCACCAAGCGCGATTTCATCGTCAAGTTCGAAGGCTGCTACCATGGCCACGCCGACAGCTTTTTATCGCAAGCCGGGTCGGGCCTCGCCACGCTCGGTATTGCCGAATGTCCCGGTGTTCCCCAGGCACTCGCCGCACTCACTTTGCATGTTCCCTACAACGATCTGCAGGGGGTGGAAAAGGTTTTCAACGAACATAAAGGCAAAATTGCAGCGGTCATTGTCGAACCCATCGCAGCGAACATGGGAGTTGTCCCTCCAAAGGAAGGGTTTCTGCAAGGTCTCCGCGACCTGACGCGCAAGCACGGCGCCCTGCTTATCATCGACGAGGTCATCACGGGCTTCAGACTGCACAACGGCTCCGCGCAAACGCTACTCGGCGCCGAAGGGGACCTCACCACGATGGGAAAAATCATCGGTGGAGGCGTTCCAGTTGCCGCGTACGGTGGTCGAGCCGAATTGATGAACAATGTCGCGCCGCTCGGCCCCATCTACCAGGCGGGGACACTCGCCGGCAATCCCCTGGCGATGAGCGCTGGGATCGCCACGCTGAACGAACTCTCCAAGCCCGGTCTCTATGACGGCGTCAACGCCCTCGCCAAAAAGCTGGTGCACGGCCTGCGCAACGCCCTTGCCGGCGCAGGAATCCCCGCGCAGGTCAACAGCATCGGTTCGCTGTCCACCGTCTTCTTCACGCCAGAACCCGTCACCAATTACACCGAAGCGAAGCGCTCCGACAGAAAACTCTACGCCCGTTATTTTCGGGAAATGCTCGACCGTGGCATCTTCCTCGCGCCATCGCAGTTCGAAGCCGCGTTTGTTTCCGCATCCCACACCCTAGCCGATATCGACCGAACCGTTGCCACCGCGCAGGAAGTGCTAAAATTCATTGCGGCTCAGCCGTCGGCATAAAATTACAATCAAGAGGGAACCCCGATGCACGAAGTGCTCGAAGAGCATGCGCACCATCATGAGGGCGACGAACCGTGGATATTGCCCGTCGCCATCACCATCTCCATCCTCGCCGTCCTCGTCGCCATGTCCACGCTGATGGGCCACCGCTCCGGCATCGAGGCAGTGCTAGTGCAAACCCAGGCCAGCGACCAGTGGGCCTTCTACCAGGCCAAGAATATCCGGCTCCACGAAATGCAGAGCGTGGCCGATATGCTTGGAGTACTCACGCCTGTTGAAAAGGAAAAAGCGGAAGAATTGCGCGAGAAATATCAGAAGGAAATCGAGCGCTACGAGAAAGACAAGGACCAGATCAGCGATAAGGCCAAGGAGTTTGAAAATGAACGGGCCGTCCTCACTCGGCGGGAAGACCGATTCGACGCCGGTGAAGTAATACTGGAAATCGCCCTGATCATTTGCTCGCTTACTTTGCTCACAAAAAAGAAAGCCTTCTGGTATTCCGGCATGGCCATCGGTGTTTTCGGATTCTTTGTCGGTGTAAGCGGCTTCCTGGTCCGCTGAGTCTCTTGTGTGTTCGATCGCTACGTAACCGCAGGCGGCCGTGTACCGCGCAGCAGCGCCAGTTCATCCTTCAGCCGGTCAATGCGATCCAGCAATTCCTTGTGGCGCAGCACATCGGCGTCGGGCTTCTTTCCGATGAAAGATAGCGTGCCCCCCGGCTCCAGAATGCATTGATCCACCTCGCTCAGCGAACCAAATCCCTGCTTCCGCGCCGCCGCTTCCAATTGCGCGGTAGTAATCAGCTCCTTCTTTAGATGTTCAGGCCGCAGCTTGCCGCCCTCGATCAAAATATCCGCCTTGCCTTCCACAAACTGGTCTAGGTTTTTGTGCTTGTAGAGGAATCGCACGGTCAAGTAATTCACGGCGAGCAGGGAAGTGGCGCCCAACAGGCCTCCCGAGACAGAATTGTCATCTCCGATAATCGCGTTCTGCACCGTGTTAGAAAGCGTAAGCAGCACGACCAAATCAAAAGGATTCAATTGCACCAGCTCGCGTTTCCCGGAGAGCCGCAGCATGACCACCAAAAAAAAGTACACGATTACTGGCCGAAGGATTTTCTCCAGAATCGGCAAGGTGATTACGAACATGTCTTTCCAGATTCCATGCATGGCGGCAGACCTCCAGGAGCCGGCCGCAGGGGCACAGCTCACGCAGTTTCAGCAACTTATGGCTACGGAGAGTAGCACGACCCCGCCAAGTGCAGCACATCCGCAGCGAACCCCGCCTGTCCTTTCGTACAGTCATTGTTTCGCAACCCATGCCCTGTGTGAGGTATACGAAACGCAGTGGCTTCGCTACATTGAAAAGAGACCGTTCATCTGCAGCTAGCGAAATCTGATTCTTACTTTGATCCTTGGAGGCTTCCGCAAGTTCCGCCGGTATTTCCGCGTTCGCGCCGGCTCTTGAAGCGACAATTAAATGGCCCAGAGAATTGTCTCGGCCCCCGGTATCGCTCTCGGGACCGCACAACTTGCGTCGTTGCTGGACTCCAGCAGGGAAATCGTCGCGGTTCTATCCGCAGACGGCATCCTGCAGTTTGCGAATTCCACATTCCAATCCAGTTTGATTTACCGTCCGGACGAACTTGTCGGCCGCAGCCTTTACGCGCTGGTGCACTCTGGCGACGTGGGACCAGTTCGCACTCATCTGCAAGAAGTCGCCGGGCAGAGTGGCGCGCCGCTTACCTGTCGTTGCCGTTTCCGCAGCCGCGACGGCTCGTGGCGCTGGTTCGAAATCACTGGCCGCGGCCGCCTGACGGACCCCGTGCTCGAAGGGATTCTTCTACACGGCCTGGATGTGACCGATCTTTGTCGCATGGAATCCGAACGGCAGGTGATCTCGGATATCGTTCACGCGCTGAATCAGACCGCCAACCTCGACCAGCTTCTGAATCGCATTCACATCGCGCTCAAACGCATCTTGTCCGCCGAGAACTGTTTTGTCACGCTCTACAATCCTCAAGAGAACGTTTTCGAGTTTCCATTTTTTGCGGATGAATACGATACGGCTCCCCCGCCGCAAAAAGTTGACCGGAGCTGCACCGCTTACGTGTTTCGCACCGGGAAAGCCAACCTCATTCCGCAATCGGATTTCGATCGCCTGGCGGCTCTTGGCGAAGTCGAGCTGGTCGGTTCGCCGTCCCCGGCGTGGCTGGGGGTGCCTCTGAAAACGCCCACTGCCACTATCGGCGTGCTTGTAGTGCAGCATTATCAGAACGAAAACGCATATGACCAGCGCGACCTGGAATTCCTCGATTCCGTCGGCGGCCACATCGCCTTGGCCATCGAGCGCCGCCGCGCTGAAGAAGAATTGCGCAAGAGCGAGTCCATGCTCAGCCTGCTGTTCGAGCACAATCCGCTTCCCACGTGGCTCTACGACGTGGAGACGTTGCGGATTATCCGTGTCAACCGGGCCGCTGTCGGACAATATGGCTACTCGCAGGAAGAGCTCGAGCGAATGACCATATTGGAGATTCGCCCCGGCAGCGAACGCGCGAAAGCGGAAACGTATTTGTTGCAGATGAAGGCCGACGCCGAAGAGCACGGATTCTGGCTGCATCAGGGCAAAGACGGAAAAACGTTCGAAGTGGAGCTGATCTCCCACGAACTTGTTTATGCAGGAAAGCGCGTCCGCTTGGTAGTCGCCCAGGATATAAGCGAGCGTCGTCACCTGGAATTGCAATTGCGCCAGTCGCAGAAGATGGAAGCCGTCGGGCGCCTGGCGGGCGGCGTTGCGCACGACTTTAACAATCTTCTAATGGTCATCAAGGGCCACACGGAATTGCTACTGGGCGCGTTGGCTCCCGGCGATTCCATCGCGCGAAAAATTGAACAAATCGATCGCTCCGCAGACCGAGCCACGACGCTCACCCGGCAACTGCTCGCCTTCAGCCGCCTGCAGGTCCTTCAGCCGCAAATCATCAATCTCAATTCTGTGGTCGACGAGATGGGCAAACTGCTGCCGCGCCTGATCGGCGAAGACATCGAACTCGTCCTCCGTCCTGATCAGAAGCTTGGCACCATTCGCGCTGACGCCAGCCAGATGGAACAGGTCATCATGAATCTGGCCGTCAATTCGCGCGACGCGATGCCGACCGGCGGCAAACTCCTGATTGGCACGCGCAATTGTGACCTGGATCAGTCCTACACTGCCAGCCACCCGTTGATGAAACCCGGCGCTTACGTTCTGCTGGATGTCACCGACACCGGCACTGGCATGGATGAAGAAACTCAGGCGCACATCTTCGAGCCGTTTTTCACCACCAAGGAAAAAGGGAAAGGCACGGGTCTCGGTCTCGCCACGGTTTATGGCATCGTGAAGCAGAGCGGCGGATTCATCTGGGTCTACAGCGAACTCGGCAAGGGTACGTCGTTCAAGATTTATCTCCCGCGCGTAAACCAGGCGGAAGTGCATGTGGGCACCCCGAAGCCGTCAGTGCAAATTCCTGCCGGCACGGAAACTGTGCTTTTGACCGAGGACGAACAGGACGTCCGTGAAATTGCGCGCGAATTTCTGGAATCCGGCGGTTACAAAGTGATTGAAGCAAAGAACGGCAAGGAAGCCATCGCCATCGCCGCCGAGCATCGTTACAAGATCGATCTGCTCGTCACCGACATGGTGATGCCTGGAATGACCGGTCAGGAACTCGCCGTGCAAATTCAGCGCGAGCATCCCGGCGTTTCAGTTGTCTTTATGTCTGGCTACAGCGAACATGCCGCCACGGAAATGGCCAACGCGGATCCATCCGTTCGGCTGATGACCAAGCCCTTCAGCCGCGGCGCAATGCTCCGCACCGTTCGCGAAATCCTCCAAACTCGCAAAAAGTCGTAAACGTTGATTTTCAGTGGCAAAGGGATTCCCGCCTCTGCTCCTGGGCTAGCTGACTTTGGGATGTTTCTTGTGCCAAGTCGTCGTCTGCTGAAAAATCCGCCCCGCTTGCAGGACCGCCGCGTCATCTCCCGCGCGACCCACAAACTGAAGACCGACCGGCAAATTCTTGTCCGTGAACCCGCAAGGCACCGAAATCGCAGGCAACCCGCAAAGATTTCCGATTGCTCCAAGTGGATCGGGAAAAGCCAGGCCCGTAACCAAATTCAAGCTCAACGGAGTCGCCGCCACCGGTAGCGAGGCCGTCGCCAACACATCATACGAATCGAACAGTTCCGTCATCTTCTCCTGCAAAATGTCGCGAATCCTCAGCGACGTCGTATAATCCGCACCGGAAACGCTTTGGCTCACATATCCACCCAGGCGTCCCACCGGATCGTTCAGATCCTTCACCCGGCCCGAACGTATCAGTTGTGAAAACGCCGAGCCTGCTTCGCCGGATAAAATTAGCGTCGCCGCGTCTTCCCACGGTCCCTCTGGCAGCGCCACATCCCGTACGGAAGGGAAGTGATGCCGCAGCGCGACCTTTGCCGCATCCACAATCTTCCCGATCGCCGGGGGATCGTATGGCTTCCATGCGTTCGTCAGCCAGCCGATCCGCAAGCTGCGGCCTTTCAGATCGGCCGCGGGCGAATACGTAAACGCGGCCTTGTCTACCGGGAGCGTGCTGCGATCCAGCGGGTCGTGCCCCGCGATCGCTGCAAAAATGTTCGTGCAATCCTCCGCCGAGCGTGCCAGCGGCCCGATCTTGTCCATCGAATACGACAGCGCCATCGCGCCCCGCCTGCTGACGCGCCCGTAGGTTGGACGCAATCCACTTACGCCGCAAAATGCCGACGGGCACACGATCGAGCCCCAGGTTTCCGTGCCGATTGCAAATCCGGCCAGGCCAGCCGCGACAATCGCGCCTGAACCGGAAGACGATCCGCAGGTCCAGCATTTCGTGTCCCACGGATTTTTCGATTCGCCCTGCAGCGAAGCCGAGGCATAGGCATATCCCATGCCTCCCGCGAGTTCGATCATCGCCGCTTTGCCCAGCAGAATCGCGCCGACGTTGTGGAGATGCTCGATCACCGTCGCATTGTAATCAAACACCTGGTCCGCGTACGGCTTCGCTCCCCACGTCGTGGGAATCCCTTTCACCGCCAGCAAATCTTTCGCGGCATAGGGTATTCCGTGCAACGGGCCCCGGTAATGCCCGCGCTGAATATCCTTCTCCGCCGCGCGCGCCTGCTCGAGCGCAAGATCCGGAGTCAGCCGCGCATACGCGTTCAATTTCGGCCCCAGCGCCTCGCTGCGCGCCAGATAGCTTTCCGTCAATTCCACGGGAGAAATCTGCTTGGATTGAATCTTCTTCGCCAGTTCGCCAACGGATAGATACAGCACTTGCTCGCTGAGCATTCGTGGTCCCTCAGGATTTCTTCGCCGGCGCGGGTGCCGGCGGCTGAACTGGTTTCTTTTCGCGTTCCACCAGGGGTTTCAGGTACAGCGCGGGTGCGTCTCCATTCTCAAGCGAAAATGCACGCACCTTATCAAGGCTGGACTGCGTGACCAGATTCATCTCCCGCAGCGATGTTTTTTCTTCCGCACTGAACCGGCTGCCGTACTGGCTCAAAATCTGCTGGTAACGCGCCTCCGCCTCGGCCTGGCTCTCGGCCGAAAGATTCGGATGCGTCACGGGAGTCTGAGGCGCCGGCGGCGTCCGTACAGGCTCCGCGAACACGCTCGCGGCCGGCGCTATCGAGGCGCTCGCGGAAAGCAGCGCCGCCCTTTGCGCAAACTGCCGCCTTGAAATTCTGCGTCTTTTGGGTTGATTCATCGTGCCTTCCCCCAATAATTTCGAGACTCAACGCAAATCCGCTGCCAGCCGAGGCTACTGAATTCAACGACACCCGTCAACCGGACCAGGGGTATGCGGATATGGACGCGAAAAAGGGACCACCCCCCCTGGTGCGACCCATATCGCGGGTGGACGCTGCGCCGGGCGGTCTCGTGTTTTATGGCAGTAGAAGGCATTTTAAGCTGGTGTCTATAGTGCTCGTCAGCACCACCAAAGCGGTCTAACCAATAGTTCTTGGCCACGCTCGACAACTGTTTCGCCAAGCCCGGCACATCCGTATGCAACTCGTCTACGAGATGAGGTGGACCAAAGGAGCATCAAAATGAAACCCAAATGTGCGATGAACTTCATCGCCGCGCTCATTGTCGTGCTGGTCATCAGCGAATGCACAACGCAGACGTACCGGTCCTGCAGCAAATAGTTCACGGTGCTGCCGCGCCGAGCGGGCGGTTATTGGCGATGTAAATTTTGCAATGAACGGGAGAAGAGAAACCTCCCGTGCCGGCCGAGGGCCGGGGCACCAAGTGAGGTTGCCAGGAGAGCGATCGCGACGAGGGAGGGAAAGTGAGACGACTTGACGCTTCGCCGCAGCCAGACCAGTTCCATCGTCTCTCTCTTTCCATTTCCACTCTACGTTGCGTACTTCATTGCACGTTAAGCATGATTTGCGCACTTTTAGAGATCGTTCCCGATGCTGCTGTAACTGTGATTGTATAACTGTGGGCAGGTGGTGGCGCGTTGGTCCCGCCACCGCATCCAGCCTGAGAAGTCGGCTTACAAGGTCAGGCGATCAAGGACACGATCCAAAGCCAGCTGTGCTGGTCTGCTCACAGGTGCCGATGACTAGACCTGGGAAATGGTCATCAGGGCTAATCGAGCTTATGCGCACAAATGTGTTCTTTCCCACGATATAGAAGGCTTCGGGGTATTCCACGTCAGCGTCGGCAATGCCTCTACCGTTTGCCGCAATTGTGTAGTTCCCAGAAAAATGAAGATAGGTCTTTGGAAAGAAATACGCAATGCCGACATCCCAGTAACCGTTGTAGGTTCCCCCGGAAAACGCTGTCTTGCTGGTTATATTCCAAAGGGAGACCATTCCGATAGTTGAGAAATAGGCGACGGTTCCCTCGAGAGTTGTTTTCTCGGCGGGGTCTTGCGTCTGTTTCTGGAACGTGCCGCCGGAGGCGTTGTCGTCTGTTCCCACTATAAATCCCACGTCTCCCGACAGGTACATTACAGGTGGCCTCAATCCTCCAGTCATGGTTACTCGCCCATTTGTGTCTATATCATAGTCGCCAGCAAAATTTGGTTGGGAGATCACGCTGGCCATATTCTCATCGCCCGTCAGAGAGGAATTGCCCGCCCCGTCCATGCTGATTAGACCGGCACTAGAATCTGCAAGTCCGGCGTTGGCCCCTGAATTGACCACTCCTTGAGTCGTGTAAACAAAAGTTCCATTCATAGATGCCTTACTGAACGGGGTTCCCATCTGCTGCGCGGTAACTCCGCTGAAAAGCGGCACGGAGCCAGTCACAGTGTCGTTGCCAATCAGATAGGCCTCGGTGGCCGACACGATGTAGATTGCGAAATCCAGCGTGATCGGAGAACCACCTAGCGTGGCTTTCAGGGTCGCATTTCCCCGGCCGTGGGTAGAGCCAATGGGAACGGAGTAGTTCAACGTGAACGCAGCATTCGAGGAAAATGTCCCGGCCTGGTTGACGTCCATTACAGCATTGCTCACCCCACCACCACCGTCGGCTTTGAACCTCCCCGCTGCCGCAGCATGACTGCCGCTTGCTGTGGTGCCCCACAGTCGGAAGATGTAGTCATTTGTGATCCCCGAATTGGAAAATGCGGTCGGATCCTGCCGCAGGGCTGTTCCTGTACCGTAGCCGAGATTATCGTACTCAATGATTGTTGCCGACGTCGCAGGACTGCCGGCGGGCCCCATGGTTACAAATCGAAAGATGACATCCAATTCCGCTGCAGTGTTCTTAATCTCAATCGTGCCCTGGTCCGTCGAGTCGAAGGAGTAATTCCCGCTAAAAGTTGTGTCCGAGACGGGGGATTCGCCAACGCCGTTTCTATCAATGTGGCCACTGCTGATGCCCCCGGCGCCATCCGCCATGAAACTCCCGGCCAAATCGAAAGTATTGTTGCTCGGCGTGAAACCCTGAAACAGGAAGGCATAATGGCCGTTGAGGCGGGCATTCGAAATTTCTGACGGATTCGTGACGATTGTGAACGAGCGGGTATCCGTCTGACCCAGCTTGTCCGTTACGGTTACGCTGATAGGAAATGTTCCCGCTGCGATGGGCCTGCCGGAAAGCGTCCCGTTATGCGCGAATATAAGGCCCATGGGCAAGGCACCTGTCTCACTCCAAACCAGAGGCGCGAGCCCTCCGGTGGCAGCAAACGTCGAGCTGTATGAAACGGTGACGGTGCCAGCGGGCGGCACGCCGGAAGTGTCTATCGCAGGAGCAGGCGGATTATTGATATTCAGCGTGTAGGACTCAGACGCAATGTGGCCCTTCGAATCAGAGACAACAATTGTGAACTTTACCGCTGCCTGCTTCATATCCGGTATTCCAGAAATGACATCCAATTCGCTCGTACTTTTGCCAAGGCTCAGTTGGTCAGGAAGGGATCCCGACCGGACACCCCACTGGAACGGCGGGGTTCCATTCACAACAGAGACTGTTTGGTTGTAGGCCGTCCCGACTGTCCCATCCGGCAGAGCAGCAACTGAAATCGAGAACACTGGCTGCTCGGTGCTGGACCCACCACCGCAGCTGGAGAGCATCGCGATTGAACTGAGCCCCAGGGCGATTGCTAGAGCATAAGCGATTCGATTCATGATTTCTCCTTTGCTGTTTGAAGCCCGCAAGACTGGGAACACCGCTCCGGGGGCATTTTCGTCGGAGCGGTGTGGTCCGGTTCCTTAGTCCTCATCCTGGTGAAATATTTTCTTGGCGTTAACGGTGATCACTGGGGGGAGACTTGCACCATTAGGCAGAACGAGCGACGCAAACATCGCGCGAAGCTCCGTCTTGTTATCGACAAACACGCCAGCCAAAACCGCCGTGCGAAGCAGGTTTCCCGCTCCGTCGTAGACGTCGACCTTATACGTCGCTGTGCAGTCGTGATTGACCGTACCTGTTCCTTTAATTGTCTCCTCCGCGACGCTACCGCCCACGTTTCTGGTCTGCGTCCCGGAGATATTTCCATCTGCGTCCAAGGTGAATCTGCCAACTGCCGCTGCCGGAATGGCTCCTGTAGGAAGGATGATCGTTCCTGTGTATGTATAGCCCCACTCTCCCGCCACACCCGCCTGTGAGCATGACGGGTTGTGCGCCTGCGCCGCTGGCGCCAAGCCCACGAGCGCGGCCAAGAGAATGATCCCGAGAATTGCTCGTGCCAGATTTCTTTTCATTTCTGTCCTCCTGGTGCTTCCTTTACCTGCCGAATCGGAGACATCGGTCCGCACACCTTACCGGCGGAGGCAGAGGGAAGTCCTGAGGAAAAGGTAAGGTCTGGAAGGGGATTCGCCGAGGGAAAACAGCTCTGGTAACAGTTATGGGGATATAATCGCCCTACTTCCCCTCTCTGGAGCAAGCATTGGAAAAAGACTTCCAAATCGGGCCTTGGCTCGTACATCCCAGCTTGAACGCTGTCTCTCGAAACGGGAACAACGTCCACATCGAGCCGAAGATGATGCAAGTCCTGGTCTGCCTCGTCCAGCACGCTGGTGAGCCCGTGTCAAAGGAAGAGCTAATGAGGACCGTGTGGCCGGACACCTTCGTCACCGACGACGTGCTGACCCGCTCTGTCTCCGAATTGCGCCGTGTATTCGAGGACGACGCCAAGGATTCGCGCGTAATCCAAACTATTCCCAAGCGCGGCTACCGCTTTATCGGGAGTCTCGCAGCCAGCTCAGGACTGATCCGGTCGCTGCTGGTGCTTCCGCTGGAAAATCTCTCTGGAGATCCCGAGCAGGAGTATTTTGCGGATGGGCTCACGGAAGAACTGATCACGAAACTGGCCAGAATCATCGCGCTTCGAGTGTTATCGCGGACCACGGCCATGCACTACAAGGGTGTGCGGAAACCGCTGCCCGAGATCGCGCGTGAGTTACAGGTAGACGGCATCGTGGAAGGAACAGTATTACGTTCAGGGGAGCGTGTTCGCATTTCTGCCCAGTTGATCCACGCTCCGACGGATACCCATCTGTGGGCCGAGAGTTACGACCGGGAGCTGCGCGATGTCCTGGCCCTCCAGTCAGAGGTGGCCCGCGCCATTGCCAGCGAAATCCAGGTGAAGCTGACTCCACTCGATCACGCACGCTTTGGCGAGGTGCATCCCGTCGTCCCGGAAGCATACGAAGCTTATCTCAAAGGTCGCTATCACTGGAACAGGCGCAGCAAGGAAGGATTCGGCAAGGCTCGCGAGTATTACCAGCAAGCAATTACCAAAGATCCGGCCTTTGCCGCTGCCTACTCAGGCCTCGCCGATTGTCTGTCCGTACTTACTTTTTGGGGTGTTGTTCCCCCTGATGAGGGCTTTGGCAAAACCAAGCGGCTGGCCCTACAAGCGCTCGAACTGGACCCTAGCTTGGCGGAAGCCCACGCCTCGCTAGCCTTCGCCACCGTACACTATGACTACGATTTCTTAGCTGCGGAAAGAGAATTTGAGCGATCCATTGAACTGAACCCACGCTACGCGACAGCGCATCATTGGTTCGGCTGGTGCTTGGCGGCCATGGGGCGTTACGAGGAGGGCTACACTGAGCTGAAACGGGCCATTCGCCTGGATCCTCATTTCAGCAATGCGCATTTTGGCCTTGGATTCGTTTCTTGGTATGCGCGCCGATATGATTTGGCCATCGAGGAATTTGAGAAGGCGCTCGAACTGGATCCCGACGCTCCCCATTCGTATTGGGGGCTTGGGTCTACATACCTGTGCAAGTCGCTGCATGAACGCGCCATCGCTGCAGCGCGAAGGGCAGTTAAGCTTTCGCAGGAGGCTCCCATCGCCATCGCATTCCTTGGAGAGGCGTATGCCGCGGCTGGGCAGTCGGACGAGGCGTACAAGATCTTGGAGCAATTTAGGGAACTCTCTAAGCAGCGATCCGTAATGCCGTATTTTGTAGGCCGAATCTACGCAGCCCTGGGCAAGAAAGACGAAGCTTTTCATTGGCTGGAGACTGCTTACCAGGAGCGCGACGCGTGGATGGTATTTCTGAAGACGGATCCTCGGCTCGATAACCTGCGCCCTGACCCGCGCTTCCAGGACCTGCTTCGCCGGATGAACTTCCCACCCTGATCGTGGCGAGGGCCAGAAGTTAAGGTACTGAGACACTGCGCGAAACAGCCAAATTGTCCGACTGAAAAATTCGATGACAGCAAAGAAAGTAAGAGCAATCTTCGGAAAGGGCATATAATTGGAGGCTTTTTGCACGCGGTACTGATTGAACAAGCAACCCTTCCTAATTCTGGGCCTGCACGGTGATTCCTTCCACACTGCGAATGATGCCCAGGAGGCTTACCGGACAATCAAGTTCGTACCATTACCCGTTGTAGCCCTCGTGCCACACCGAGTTAACCAACACTCGGAAGTGTCGTTGCCGTAGCGGTCAGCATTCGCGTGGGATTGATGGACAAGGCACCATTAATCTCGACCGGTACTCGGAAATCTGGGTAACATTGGCAGGAACATGCGGCCATGAGCGTCCTACTAAACACGTGCAAAATTTCCGTAGAAAACCCACATTCAAGAATCACTTTCGAAACGAAGGGAGGCGGTTCGTGGAAGGTGTGGGATAGATATCTCTTCCTTGACGGTAGGCCTGCCTGCCATATCGGAAATGTCTGCGATACATGCTCATTCTTCTTTGAGAAGCAGGAAGGAGCAACTGGCAAGGTATCCCCTTCGCGAGTTTCGGATCTTCTTCGCGCTGGCCTGAGAAATCTGGAAGTTGATTTTGTTCAATCTGCTGGATCGACTGTTCTGCCAACTGGGCACTATCGGGTCTCATTACTTCGGCTCACCCCGGAATTTGTTCGCCCAGGCGAAATGTCGGATTATTTTTCTCACGAACAACTCGAGCTCTGGGAAGTTGACCAGGTTGTTGGTGGACCCCATGACCCGAAGTGCGAGTATTACCGTGGTGAGTCTCGATTTCTTGGCAAGAACTTGTCCGCATCCTACCGGCCTTTTAATAACGGCGGCCAGAGCAGTCAACTCTTCGAGTTCATTATTCCCATTACAAACCCCGATCTGCTGGATCATGAGAGAGTTGAATTCTATCGAGACCGATTCGTCGCCGGGGCAGAATCCACAGCATTGAGCATTTCTGTCCTGGACATTAAAGGGCCGGCAACATGGGAGGGCGATCCCGCGGTCAATGAGCATTGGTGCTTAGCTCACTATCTCTTGGACGGCCATCACAAAATCCACGCCGCCTCTCTTGCTCGCAAGCCGATAACCCTTCTCTCTTTCCTCGACGTGAGCAAAGGAGTTGCCTATGAAAAAGATGAACAGCTCCTGTTTGAAAACCTCTTGCTGACTTGAATTGGATGTTGTTGAAATCTTACCGCTGTTAAGCCGGAGTTATTAGGCTTCGCCAAGTGCCTGATTAACGACTAATCAGATAATCGAACGTTACTAATTCGTTCGCTGCTGGACTCGGGCTGTCGAGGGCGGAACATGGCCCTTCAGCCGCATGTAAACGGCGAGGTTGCCGTAATGCTCGTTGTTGTGGGCGATGTTGTACATCAGCACGGCGCCCCGGAGAGTATTGGTCGACCCCGTACCAACAACATGTGCAATTTGCATCGGCTGGATGAACTTTGCCTCAGTGGTCGCCCCGTACACGCGATCGCAATAGACGAGCGAATCGTTCAACGCCTTAACGAGTACAGCCTTGTCAGTGAGTTGTTCGTAGTCAGCGGTCGCTGGCGACTTTTCGCCCGCGGCTTGCGAACAGAAGAAGAAGTTCGCATCAACCAAGTGACCGATAATCTGACCGAAGGTCCGGACCTGCGGCGTCGGTCGAAAGGCATATTCATCCGCAGGCATGTTCTCTGCCGCTTCCGCTATATCTCGGTGAATCATGGCATGCATCGCCTTGGCACTGGCCGCCAGCGAGGGCGACAATTCATCGGGATAGCCGGAATCCGTCGTTTGAGCGGAGGCCGCAGGCAAAGTCACATACGCAAAGACAAGAACCAACACCAGCAGGCGCAGCATAGGGTCGTCTCCCTTCACTGTACGAATCGCTTTGGCCAGTACGTTGACTTATAAGAGACCACAATAGAGCTTTGGTCAAGTTCAAACGCAAAACTCCGGATTAACGCGCACGCCGGACCGAAACAAAATCACATGTCCGGTAACCCGACAAATCGGGACTTACGAGATTTCATTGTGGTAATTTGCAAGTATGCGGGACCTCTCAGCTTTGTTCTTGACGGCCGCACTGGTGGCCACGGCGCTGCTTTCCCTGCCGCAGCAGCGAACGGCACTGTCAAACTCAACGACGCGGATCTCACTGCCATCTGACCTTGGCGTCGTGGTTCAAAGTGCCGCCTACGATCCGATGAAGCAGGAGATCGCGGTGCGGTTCTACAACTCCACGCGCCATGATGTTACCGCCTACAACTACTCACTGAGGATCGATTATGCCGATGGAACGTCTCGCCTAGAGGATAGGTCGTCTGAGCTTGCGGTCGATCCAACTTACGAGGGCTTCTTCTTGCGTGCGGGGAGCACTCATGACGAAAAACTGTATGACCCCCAAGCAAAACAGGTGACTCGTGTTGTAGGGGTTGTGGATGTAGTGGCGTACGATGACGGCACTGCGGAGGTCGCAAACGAAGCTGCCTACAACCGGCTGGTCGAGCGTCGGAAAGCCCAAGTAGTGGCCCGGCAGAAGGTGAATGAACTCCTAAAACAATCTCTTTCTGCCGACAGCCCTGGCGAATACGAGCTCAACAAGTTGAACGAACAACGAAAGTCATATGTTG
>Ga0210402_10002006_pt1 | contig 20273 bp, 13 predicted proteins | sample IncBWC7MmetaG_FD_161055 | JGI IMG/M metagenome (GOLD analysis project Ga0210402, IMG submission 161055) | Forest soil microbial communities from Barre Woods Harvard Forest LTER site, Petersham, Massachusetts, United States - Inc-BW-C-7-M | ecosystem: Environmental > Terrestrial > Soil >... | reverse complement strand
CGAACATGTTGGCGCTCACGTTTTTGCCGAAAGGACGAAAATCATGCACGATACCTTCCATATGTACGGGACACTCGCGCACCCGCGGTGGCGCTACCGACTCCGACGCGACCGCACTAAGCCCGGCAACGCCGAATTTGTCTCGCTCATAGCGATACCCCCACTGTCTTTTCTTCTCCGGCACGGGATTCTTGGCGGTGGTGAGTGCGAGCTGATCAACATGCCTGACCAAATCTTCCGAGGGCAGATTGATTACACATTCGCGCGTGCGGATGAGGTTGTCTGAGGTTTGTCCCATCTGGCCCAGGCCGAGCATGCAACTCCAGCCCAGCCACCATGCCGACGACATCGGCGCCAGGTTAGGCGAGCCGTCTGGGTTCAACGAGGTTATAAGCGCGACCGGGGTTCCGAAGTAGAGGATAGTAGGTTCGATCGTCTTGTGCATAGGCACACGATAAGTGGAGTCGTGCATCTCACGCTATCCGTACCTTGCGGTCAAACTGTTCTGTCTACGATTGCGATCGATTCTGAGGTTCCGACTCATCGCTGACGGAATTGGCTCGCGATCAAAACGTTATTTGAACAGGAATCATCAATTAGTATTCCCTGAAGACCACTGCCAATGCTGGAACTGCTTCCGCAATTCAGATTTCAGCAGCTTGCCGGTCGAGGTGTGGGGCAAAGTCGGGACAAAGATGAACTCATCCGGCACCTGCCACTTGGCGAACTTGCAAGCCAAGAACGACCGCAGTTCCTCGGCGGTAACCTGGCAACCTTCTTTAAGGACGACAGTCGCGAGCGGCCTCTCCTGCCATTTGGGATGCGGGGCCGCAACCACCGCTGCTTCTTTCACCGCGGGGTGGGCCACAAGAGCATTCTCGATATCCACAGAGCTGATCCATTCCCCTCCGGATTTAATCAGGTCTTTCGTGCGGTCGGTGATTTTCATGTAGCCGTCGGCGTCGATGGTGACCACGTCACCGGTGCGGAACCATCCGTCGCTCGTCCAGCGGCTGCATTCCTCAGGCAGGTTGTAATACCTGGCAGCGACAAAGGGGCCGCGGATTTCGAGTTCACCCGGAGTTTCGCCGTCCCATGGCACTTCGCCACGATCTCCCACAGCCCGGATTTCGACAAACGGAGAGGGTAGCCCTTGCTTGGCACGGATCTCGAACTGGCGGTCCTCAGACCAGTTGTTCATCCCTGGCTTGAGGGTGCAAACGGTAGCAATCGGAGTGGTCTCGGTCATCCCCCAAGGCTGAATCACTCGCACTCCAAATTTCTCGAAGCCACGAAACAGTCGTTCCGGAGCCGCCGATCCTGCGACCACGATTCTCATACCGGGAGTGAGTTTCCAGCGTCCGGGTTCGTGCTCCAGGGTGTCGAGAACGGCGAGCCAGACCGTGGGCACTGCTCCGGTGAAGGTCACGTGTTCGGCAGACAAGAGATCCAACAACCTTTCCGGCTGGAGATTGGGCCCGGGCAAGACCAGCCTGCTGCCATTCATGACAGCGGCGTGGGGCAATCCCCAGGCATTGGCGTGAAACATGGACATTGCCGGCAAGATGGAATCGAGTCGCGAGAGGGAAAAATTGTCCGGCAGCGAAATGGAATAAGAATGAAGGATGATCGCCCGATGAGAATAGGCCACACCCTTGGGTTTTCCCGTCGTGCCTGAGGTGTAACACATGGCGGCGGCATCGTCCTCGTCCAGATCCGGATAGATCGGAGCACTGATGTTGTCGCGCAACAAGGTTTCGTAGTTCTCCGAAGCTGCGGGCAGGGCCTCGCCGCAAAAGGGGAACACAAAGACACGCTCGAACTTCACTTTGTCTTTGAATTTCTCAAAAAGGTGCAAGAGCACGTCGTCCACAATCAGGAAGCGGTCTTCGGCATGGTTGACGATGTACGCCAGTTCGTCGGGATGGAGCCGAAGGTTCAGGGTATGCAGCACGCCGCCTGCGCAGGGCACGCCGAAGTAGGCTTCAAGGTGGGCATAGTGGTTCCACATCAGGCTCGCCACCCGGTCGCCACGCTTAAGACCCGCAGCTTGGAGAACTGCGGCAAGCGACCGTGTGCGCTGGGACATCTCGCCGTATGTATAACGGTGAATTGAGTTGTCGGGGCGGCAGGAGACTATTTCGACTTTCGGAAAAAGTTTCGTCGCCCGCTCCATGAGCGGCCTTAGCGTAAGCGGAAACTGCATCATCGTTCCCTTCATGCGATGGCTCCTTTCGGGGTCGGCTCGTGGCCGCTAAGGCACGAGGATTCTACTCCGAATGGACTACGGGCGGGCAAGAATACCAACAGGGTTTCGCGTCCAAAGCAGTCTGCGACGCTGGAGTTCTTCCCGTTTAATTTCGCACCGAAGCCACCACCGACTTTTTGAGTTCACTCCACGGGTATCTCTCGTCGGGGCTTTTATGGTCGGGGGAGATCCATCAGTACCACATCGGAGCGCTCCTGCACCCGTTCGAGGACAACTTCACGGCCGTCCGGCGAGAGGTCGAAGTCGCGAATGTTGAAATCGGGAGGGAGGTTGGTCAGCTGTCGCTCAGCGCCCGTCTCCAGTTCGATGAGCCAGAGATTCTTGTGTTGAATGTCGCCTCGCAGGAACACGAGAGCACGTCCTCCAGACAAGAAGGCCAGGTGTCGAGCTCCCCGAGTCAGAGTCAGCGCCGGCAAGGGATGCACTGTCCCTTCTGCCGTGACAGCCTTCACCGAAAACGTCGTGCCGACGTCGGACCCCGAGTAGACAATGAACAGGCCGTCCGGGGCCCACGCGGGATCGATCGAGTACTCCTGGACAAAGACTGCAGGGGAGCTACCGTCGACCGGCACGCGGAAGAGACGCGTGACACCCCGATCTTCTGCCGCGGAAGTTATCGATCGGCCGTCGGGCGCCCATGCGGGATCGCCCTGGAGTTCGAGCGAATTAGTCACGATCCGCGCGTTCGTGCCGTCGGTCTGCATAACGTACAAAGATGTCTGCCCGTGTTGCCGGACCGAGAATGCAACATGGAGTCCATCCGGGGCGATTGCGGGGCCGCCAAAAACTTGCGCTCCCTGGCCACTCCACAACTCTGCGGCAGTGCCATTGACGAGCTTCCAAATGCTCTCGCTCGAGCTGGTCGCAGAAACATATAAAAGATAGTTTGGGCCCAGTCGCGGGGAAAACCCTGTGCTCGTGGTCAACGGGATTTGCGTGGCCGCCGATACTTCCGTTGGTGAATCAGCGATCCGCAACCGCCAGAGCGATTTCTTCGGACTTGCGAGCGTGGCAATCAGTCGGCGACCATCAGCGCTGGCCGCGAGCGACGTGTACCGGTCGGGACCAGTTGTCAGTCTGTGGGGAATGCGACGCTCGACGTCCATGCCGTAAAGCCACGGCCCCGAACCATCCGGATCGCTCGCCAGGTACAGCAGCGTTCGCCGATCCAATAGCACCGGATAAATCACGCGCCCATTGTGCGAAGTGATCCGTTCGGGGGTTCCGCCGGAGGGAGGGATGCGCCAAATGTCCAATTTGTCTGGGAGAGAGCCCTGGACGAAGTAGATAAACGCATTGTCGGGCGACCACAACTGAAAGTGCGCGTGGATCCCAGCCGGCGCGGTGAAGATGCGTCGCGCCTTGGCTTGCGGGCTGCCGTCCAGAACGAACAGCGGGTCTCCGGGGCCGGGCGTGTGGTACGCAAGTCGCGAGCCGTCGTGCGACCAATCGAACTCGGACACGCCTTCTAGGTACGGCGTCGGCTGCCCTCCCAGCGTCGGAACGGCCCAAATGCTGATGTCTCCCCCGCTCGAAACGTCCTTCTTGCGAGTCCAAAACGTAACCAGTGAACCATCGGGCGAGAACCCCAGCGCGCGGACCGATGGATTCACGAGTTCCGGCTGGCTCCCTTGGGTCAGGTTGTGGAACTGCCCCGAACCCACCTGCGTGACCCACACATCCATTTGTCCGTCCCGGTCCGACAGAAACGCCACGAACTGACCATCACGTGACACCGCAGCTGCCTGTTCGACCCCATCGAAGTCCGTCACTGTTTGAAATCGTGCGTGAGCAATAACGTTCCGCCAGAAGTACTCAGTCCTGCGAAGCCAGAGGGTTGCGCTTACCGCCAGCACAGCTACTCCCATGAGCAGCAGCCCCCAGCGGAAAGAAAAAACTCTGTGTTGGGTCGACAGAACCACAGGCCCCGAAAGTACCTGGGCTAACGGCGGTGGCGGTTGCACGTGCGGAGCCGAATCCCCATTGCTGCAAATCACCGGGGCGGCAAACCGGTATCCCTTCCCGACTACGGTTTCTACGAATTGAGGCTTCTCAGGATCATCCCGCAGCACCATGCGGATCTTGCGGACAGCGGTGTTGATGCTTTGATCGACGTCAACGAAGACGTCCTTCCGCCAGAGGCGCCCGGCAATCTCCTCGCGCGACACTAACTCCCCGCGCCGCTGAACCAAAAAGATCAGCAATTCCATGGGGAGTTTCTCCAGGCGCAATGAGCGTGTACCCCTTTGTAGCCGATAACGCGACTGATCGAGGGTGAAATCTCCGAAATGGAATTCTTGGGGCGTAAATCCTCCAGACATTTCCTGCCGCGTGTTGCGAGAAATGATGCCCCATAACCCGACAAGAAGCAACTGCACCAGCAACTTAGGGCTTTATCGAAACTTCACTTTTTCTTCATAGAACCTGCATTGCTTACCGCACAGCCATTGAGCGATAAGCGGGCTGGCAACAACTCAGACTTGGAGGTCTGGCATGAAGAACAAGCACTTGCGCTGCGTGGCACAGATCGGGATTCTCTTACTGGTGGCAAGCATCGGCGCCCTGGCCCAAAATCGGACACCCGAAAGACGTAGCTTTAGCGGGCTAATCAACGCCTATTCGCCCCAAACCAGCACTACAGGTCCCTATGAGGTTCGGGGAACGTGGGAGCTGCAGCTAAAGGGAAACTCTGGCAAGGCGGATTTCTCCGCGAACTTGAACATGGTGCTGTCTGACGGTTGGGTGTTAACGCTAGGAGGTGGCAACTTTGATCCGAGTGGCAGAGGCGCCCACACTCACCATATCACTCTGCGCAATGCCGTTGTTACGCCGATTACGGGCGGATTTAAGGTAAATGGCACGGCCACGATTACCGCCAATGGGACTAACAACCCGCTTGTTTCGCCATCACCGTTGGAGGTGGACATTGTAGGTGGCACAAACGTCAAATTTTCCAATGTCACATTGACTTTTGGCACGCCCGCCTCAAACCATTTTGGAACCGAGCCTCTTCCCGGTGTAGTTCAAAGGCCCGGAGAATAGTTGCACCGGACCGGTGGAACTATGCGTGAATTGGGCTTCATCGAATGCGCTTACTGGACGCGCTAGCCCAACGCGCGTCCAGATTCGTCCGCGGTGTACCTCTTGATGGTCACGGATTCCATTACGCAAGAAAAGGCTCGACCAGGGGACACGGGCAAGTAACCAGCATCACTTCGGATCTGGTTTCACGATACAACTGAGGGACTATGCCGGCGTCAAAGACATTCAAATCGAGCCTTACCTTCTTTTCCTCAACGTCACGCAAATGCCTTCTTTTGGTCGGAGGGTGAAGCTCGGCACAGGCACCACCGATTTTCCCTCCACGTTGCTCAACTGAAACCGCGCCGCGATCGTCGCGAGCAGGAGCACGGCTTCCATCATCGCAAATGACGATCCGATACATTGTCTTGGACCACCACCGAAGGGGAAATAGGCGAACTTCGGCAGTTTCTGTAAGTTGTCATTACTCCACCGGTCCGGATCAAACTTTTCCGGATCCGAGAAGAACCTGGGGTCACGATGCATGATCCACTGGCTCATTACAACGTTCGCGCCCGCGGGAATGCGGTATCCGCCGAGTTCGAAGTCATTGATCACTGTACGGGCCACGCTCCACGCCGGCGGGTAGAGCCGCATGGACTCCTTGATCACTCTTTCGGTGTAGGTCAACGACGACAAATCAGAAACAGTGGGTACGCGCCCTCCGAGGACACGGTCTAACTCTTGATGAAGTTTGTGCTCGACCTGTTGATTCTGGCTGAGCAGGTACCATGTCCACGACAGCGCCAGGGCGGTTGTTTCGTGGCCGGCGAGAAGAAACGTCATCACCTCATCGCGAAGTTGTTGATCATCCATGCGGCTGCCGTCTTCATCCCGGGCTTCCATTAACACAGAAAGCAGATCTCCAGAGTCTCCTTCGTTCCTCCGATGCAGCTCGATGATTCTGTTAACGGTGTCTTTCAACTTGCTCACAGCGCGGCGCAACTCGAACATTCCGGGAAGTGGCAACTGCCGAAAGAACGGCGGAAGAATCAGTCGGGCACCGGTGCTGTTTCGCATCATGACATTCAAAGATCGAGAGATTTCTTCTGTTTCTTCGGCCTCCACATCAAATAGAGCGCGCACAACAATTCGCAGCGTCAATCTCATCATCTCCTGATGAACGTCGATAATTGCGCCGTCTTGCCAATGCGACAGCATCTGCTCTGCGTAGTTCGTCATGACGTTGGCGTACGAGACGATTCTGTCGCGATGAAACGCCGACTGGGCGAGCCTCCGCTGCCGCTTCCAGTGCTGGCCCTCGCTCGTCAGCAGCCCATCACCGAAAAACCAGCGGCTGTTTCGTATGACCCGGCCCTTCTGGAAATTCTGGTGATTGCGAACCAGAACGGATTCGATCAACTCCGGATGGTTCAGGAAATAAACGTGGATCCATCCTGCGCGGTAATAGAAGATGTCGCCGTATTCTCGAGCCCAGCGAGCGTACACCGCTAGTGGGTCGGGACTCGCCAACGGCATATTGCCGATCAAGAAGTGCGGTTTAGGGCCGGGAGGGCGGTGAGGCATATATTCAAATCGCAGAGAATAGTCTACCGCCTGCGCTGCGGGGCAGTGGAGCGCGATTAACGGCCCAGCATTTCTGAGACCACTGAGACTACGCACACGGTCCTTCAAGCTGTCATGATTGTGTTAACCTGACATCCGTTCCCGTTCGCCATAGGCTCAACCGACACCAAAGGAGCAGCCCGTGGGCAAAAGAAATCTCGCCGTATCGCTATTCGGTCTGCTTACGTTTGGCGCGTTCTTTATCTCGGCCACCAGTAAACCGCAGGCTGTTGCCGCGGGTTCCGGCAAAACACAGTCAACTAATCTTGGCGGCCAGATGCCTCCCTCGTTCGATCAGGATGTGGCGAAGGTGGTCGCTGCGATCGATCGGATTGAGGCGGACGCTCTTAGCCAAATGGCCCGCACCACGCTCGATCGCCAAGGTCAAATCCGCACACTCGGAAAGTTACTGCTCTTTGACAAGCATCTCTCAGTCAACCAGAACGAAGCGTGCAGCTTCTGCCACACGCCAGAGACAGGATTCACCGGGCCGATCGAGTCTTTGAATCTGACCACCGTATCGTATCCCGGATCAGTGAGAACCCGGTTCAGCAATCGAAAGCCGCAGAGCTACATGTACGCGCCCTTTGCGCCGGTGCTCCACTACAACGCACTTCAGGGTGACTTCGTTGGCGGGAATTTCTGGGATATGCGCGCCAGCGGCTACCGCCTGCAAAACCCGAGCGCCGAGCAGGCACAGGGACCTCCGACGAATCCTGTAGAGATGGGCTTGCCGGATTCGGCCTGTGTTGCGTATCGCCTTTCCCAAGCTTCTTATCGTAAGCTCTTTGAGACGGTGTGGGGGACGGACTCGTTCACGATTCAATGGCCTCCTGACGCGGAGAAGATCTGCGCAACTCCGGGGCCCCCATTTGAGAATGATAAATACCCTGTCCACTTAAGTGTTGCAGACCGAACTCGTGCCGATCACGTCTATGACGAATTCGGGCTTGCTGTCTCCGCATACGAGTTCTCCCCGGAGGTGAGTCCTTTTACATCGAAGTATGACTACGTGCAGGCAGGAAAGGATCAGTTCACGCCGCAGGAGAAATTGGGGTATGAGCTGTTCCGTGGCAGGGCACGATGCAATGAGTGTCATCGCGATGGCGGGCCCGGAGAGGAGCCTCTCTTTACGGACTTTACGGCCAGTAATCTCGGCGTCCCCAGAAATCCGGGATTACAACTCTACTACGAGAGCCAGCCCGATCCGCGCGGCTATAGTCCCAACCCTGCTGGAGCGGCGTATGTTGATATGGGAGTCGGATCCTTCCTGCGTACGCTGCAAAGCGATAGCGGCCAACTGAATCCTGATTCGGCGTGGATCACACTCGCGTCGAAGTTCGAGGCGAAGTTTCAAGTAGCCACTCTGCGCAATGTGGACATGCGTCCAACGCCCGAATTTGTGAAGGCCTATATGCACAATGGCTACTTCAAGAGCCTGAAAGAGGTGGTGCACTTTTACAATACGCGGGATGCCCTGCCCAGGTGCGAGACGGGTGATCCCGGCGAAAAGGTCACGTGCTGGCCAGCGCCTGAGGACGCAACCAACCTCAACAAACGGCAACTCGGCAACCTTAAACTGACGAATCAAGAGGAAGATGTACTCGTCTCTTTCCTGAAGACCCTTACCGACGGCTACAAGGTCCCACGCCCACAAGCCGCGAACTAAAGTTGATGAGGATCTGGCAGGTGTGGTCGGCAGGGGAGAACAACTCTATTTGACGAACTCCCCCTCCCCACCATGTTCCCACGGGCGATAAGTTAGGCAGAAGTTCACCCGGTCGGAAATCGTCGGATGGTCGTAATAAAGAAAGACACTCAACGGGTTCGGATCGGGATCCGCCAGATCCACCTCGCCCAAGACCTGGAACGCTTGCGCCGCCACTTGCGCCGAGTCGGGCGTGAGTCCATGCGTGACCTCCAGTCCAAACTGATCGGCCTGATGCTCCAAGTATCTGCTGAAGGCGCTCGCGACCGGATTCGTCACGAAGAACAACAACGACAGCAAGAACAACAGGGCGGGCAACGACGCCCAATCGTCTAAGCCACGAACTCCCCAAGCCGTGCCCCATCGCGTTAACACCCATCCAATCAGGCGATGGACCAGATAGAAGAAAAGCAGCAGCAGAACGGCAAAGAAGGCTAGCCCCTTGGGAATGTGATGCAGCACATAGTGGCCGGTTTCATGTGCCGCCACATAGACAATCTGCCGGTTATTCATCTTGGCGATAGTGGTGTCATAAACCACCATTCGCTTGGAGGCACCGATGCCGGTGACGTATGCGTTCAAGCCGGTGGTTTTTTCGCCGGCGCCCATCCAGAACATCCGCTCAGGTGGAATGCTCTCGCCGGCGCGCTGCACCATTTGTTCCAGACTGGCCGTAAGTGCCGAGTCTTTCTGTTGCAAAGGTTCAAACTTGTGAAACATCGGATCGATCACCCAGGGCCCGAGGAAAAAGATAAACACGCCGATGGGCACCGCCATCAGCCAGAAATAAAACCACGCGCGGCGCGGGTTGCGGTGAATCACCATGTAGAGCAGCCAGATCAGGATGGTCCCGATCACTAGTGCAATCAGTTCTGCCTTGATCCAGTCCCAACTCCACGAGCCCCATCCCTGCACTGAGATTCCATAGCGTTTCTCAACCACTTCACCGTAGATGTCCAAAGGCAGGGTGAAAACCGCCATTGTCAGCAACAGCAAGGGAGAGAACACAAGGCTCTGCACAAAACGCCGGGAACTGGAGCGCTCGGCCCAATCGCGGTATTTCGCCGCTATTTTCCAGCGCAAGATCAACCACAGGACCGCCAGTCCATAAACGAAACCGATCAACGCCAAGTGAAAACGGATGCGGCTCCGGTCATGCGCTTTCTTGTAAAGGTCAGGCGGGAGCGTGTAAGCAACAATTCTTTTCTCGAATGTTGTCAGCGCCGCGTCAGTTGCGGTTGCGGCGGAAGGAAGCTGAGAAGGTAAAGGCGCCGGCAACTGCTCCTGCCCCAGGAGCCCTGGCAATACGCAAACTGTAAACACCCCGACCAAGACTGCAAACCGGAATCTGTCCATGCTCGGCTCCTCAGAGGAACCTGGCAAGTCTGCTCTCGTGCAGGTAGTTCGTCAATTGCGGACCTGTTCCACAACTTCGCCCTAGCCGGTCAGCTGATGGATAGCGAGGGCGCAATGCCCGATTCAGTCACTAGCGCTGATTTCGTCTCCCATCCGGATGACCTCGCGTACCAGGATTTCGAAGTCCTCACGCCGGGTGCGATGATTCACGTTGGCGACCCGAATCGCAAACCGTTCGCCGATAACTGTCGCGGATGGCGCCGCGATTCCCGTCTCTTGCAGTCGTAGGAGGATCTCTTGGTTCACGTTCTTGAGGCTCGCTTCATCTTCGAGATCGCCGCGATAACGAAAGCAAACCACGTTGAGCGGAATCGGTGCCAAAAGCTCAAGCCGGCGATCTCCCGCGATCATTTCTCCAAGGTATCGTACCTGCGACACGTTCTGTTCCACGAGTGACCGGTAGGTCTGGAGACCATGTTCTTTGAGGGAAAACCAGACTTTCAACGCGCGAAAGCCGCGCGACAGCTCAAGACCATAATGGCTGAACCATTCCGGACCTCCCGCCAGGCCTCGGGTTTGCGACTTCAAGTATTCGGCGCCGAACCCGAACGTGTCTCGATGGTGCTCGGGAAAGCGCACTAGAGCGCATCCCACCTCATAAGGCATGTACATCCACTTATGCAGGTCGAATGCCAGTGAATCGGCGCGTTCCATGCCTCGCAGGAGCGGCCGCAACCGGGGTGAGATTGCCGGAATGGCGCCGAACGCACCGTCCACGTGGAACCACAGATTTTCTTCGACGCAAAGATCTGCCAGCCCGGTGAGGTCATCAATCGCTCCGGAGTTCACCGTTCCAGCGTTTCCCACGACGCAAATCGGACGCCTTCCGCACGCGCGATCGGCGGCGATGGCCCGCCGCAGACAGTCGAGGCGTATACGGAAGTTGCTGTCGACCTCGACTTGGTGCAATCCATCGCTGCCCAGGCCCAGTAACTCTACTGCTTTGACAATGCTGCTGTGTGCTTCGGTCGAGCAATATACGGACAATGGAGGATCATTCGCCAAGCCTTTCGTCTTTACATTCCATCCAGCTTTCGCGTTGCGGGCTACGGCGAGGCCCACGAAATTTGCCATTGAGCCGCCACCGACGAGGAGGCCGCTTGCCTCCCCCGGATAACCCAGCGCTTGCTTGAGCCACGAGATGACCTGTCGCTCGACGTAAACCGCCGCGTGGTCTCCGCCGTGTCCGCTGGAATTCATCGCGCCACTCAGCAACTCGGCCAGCATCCCACCTGCACTGCCGCTTCCTGAGACCCACGCCCAGAAACGCGGGTGAATATTGCCTGTCGGATAGGGAAGAATATTGCTGCGAAATTGCTCATAAGCCGAATTCGCGCCTTGCGGCTCCTCTGGAACCGGCTCGGCAAAAGCTTCCTTCACCTCAGGCGGAATCGCCTGCCAGACCGGCCGCTCGCCAACATTCTCGAGATAGGAAAACATATCGTCGATCATTCGGTGCCCCAGTTTCCTAAGGGCCTCCCAGTCCTTAGGATCGAGGCCTTGCTCTAACCGCATCGTCGTGGTTGCGCTCATTGTGTGTCCCCCAGAACCAAAGTAGCGATAAAGTTCTGACATGTACAGATTCAGATTAGTGATACTATGACCGGTACAGTTCCGTTATCAGATGGCTGTTCGTTCACGATTGCTATGCTAGAAATTGACAGTGCGGCCCCACTTTACGTCCAGATTGCTTCGACGCTGAGCCGGCAAGTGGCGCGTGGAGCGCTTCGGCCGGGCGACCGTGTGCCCTCGCTGCGACGGCTGGGTCGGCAGCATCGCGTCAGCATGTCCACAGCGCTGCAGGCTTATCTATGGCTCGAGAACCGCGGGTACATTGAAGCCAGGCCTCAATCGGGATTCTATGTGCGCACGCCGCTTTCCCGGTTCATCCCGGAGCCGCAGTTCGAAGCCAGGCGGCTGGCTCCGACAGTTCTGGGAACCGAGGCGATCCTTTCGAACATCATTGCTGCAGCTGAAGATCCTGCAAATATTCCATTTGGTGCCGGAGCCGCGAGTCCGGAACTTTTTCCCAACCGTCGATTGAACCTGATTTTGCGGCGCATTATCCGTCAGCAACCGCTGCACAGCAGCCATTACGTTTTTCCGCCTGGAGCCGAGCCTCTGCGTCGCCAAATTGCACGGCGCGCTACAGAAATGGGCTGCAGTTTGTCGCCAGGTGAAATTACGATCACGTGCGGAGCTCTGGAAGCCATCCACCTTGCCCTTGGTGCTGTAGCCCACCGCGGCACGGTAATTGCCGTAGAGAGCCCAACCTACTTTGGAATTCTGGGAAGTGCGGCATCGCTGGGGATGAAAGTGATCGAAATCCCCACTCATCCGCAACAGGGTATGGACCTGGCTGAACTCGATCGGGCCGTTCGCAGACACAACGTCAAGGCGTGCATCACCATGACGAATTGCCAAAATCCTTTGGGCTATGTTTTACCCGACGGTTACAAGAAAGCTTTGGTCGAATTGGCGGAGAGGCGCAATATCGTTTTGATTGAAGACGACGTGTACGGCGACCTGACTTTCCAGGGACCCCGACCTAGAGCTCTGAAATCCTTTGACCGCAAAGGACTGGTTCTGTTGTGTTCATCGGTTTCGAAAACCGTTTCGCCGGGACTCCGCATCGGCTGGGTCGCTGCTGGAAAATTTCAAGCCGAGATCGAACGTCTGAAACTCCTCACCAGCGTCGCTACGGCGGCGTTACCGCAGCTCATAATAGCGGAGTTTCTCCAGTCGGGTGGATACGATCGCCACCTCAAACGCCTGCGCACGAGGCTGGCGGGACAAATGGAAGCAGTGCGACAAGCCATCGCAAAATACTTTCCGGAAGGCACACGCGTCAGCCGACCCGCAGGGGGCTACATGCTCTGGGTTCAGTTGCCTACTGAGGTTGATGCCTTGGAACTCTACCGGGCTGCGTTAGCCAAGCATATCAGCATTCTGCCGGGCACGATCTTTTCAGCAACTGGCCGCTTTAAGAACTGTATCCGCATCAACTGCGGTCACACCTGGTCGGAGGCGCACGACCGCGCTCTGCTGACTTTGGGACGGCTGTGCGAGAGGGTTGTCTGAGACCGGACTATTGATTACGCCCGCCATTCATGCGCTAGTCAACGAATGAAGCTCTGACAACAGACTGCCGAACGGATCTTCTCCCTGATATCATGCTCGTCCGAACGGAGTCGCCATGCGCAGAGTTATTTTCTCGCTCTTTCTTCTGGTGCTATCGACCACCATCGCGTCAGCACAGCAGTTCGATCTGGTCCTGGAAGGGGGACGGGTTATGGATCCCGAGACCGGTCTGGATGCGATACGCAACGTCGGCATCCGAGACGGAAAGATTGTCAGCATCTCACCCCAGGCCTTGAGCGGTCGGCGGGTGCTTCATGCCAGCGGACTGGTGGTTGCTCCCGGTTTCATTGATCTCCACCAGCACAGCCAGGATCTCGATAGTCAACGCGTCAAGGCACTTGACGGTGTGACCACAGCGCTCGAAATGGAAATCGGTGTCCCCGATGTAGCCGTGTTCCTGAAAGCCAAAGAAGGCCACTCGCTGATTCACTACGGCACTGCGGCCAGTCACGTAGCAGCGCGGGCGCAGGCGTTCGGCACGCCGCTACCGGCTGAGGTCATCACAACCCACGCCGGCATCCCCGAGATCTTGCCTAAGAGCGGGCCGGCGACCGATCAGGCGGCCACGCCGGAACAAATCGCGGAAATTCTGCGGCGGCTGCGACGTGAGCTCAACGCCGGTGGCTTGGCAATTGGGATGGGTATTCAATACACACCCGGAGCTACCCGGCTGGAGGTGATTGACATGTTCCGTCTGGCCGCCGAGCGGAGGGTTCCGGTCTACACTCACATACGAAGCGCGGGCCGCGTTGAGCCGGGATCCAGTATTGAAGCGGTCAGCGAAGTAATTGGAGCCGCCTCGATCACTGGCGCACCTCTGCACATCGTACACATCAATAGCAGTTGCCTGCGCGACTCGCTGGAGTGTCTCTCCATGATCGAAGGAGCGCGCGCCCGCGGCCTCGATGTAACGACCGAGGCGTATCCCTATATCGCGGGAATGACTGCAGTAAACTCGGCGCTATTCAATCCCGGCTGGCGGGAAAAGCTGGGCATCGGCTATGGCGACCTCGTGCTTCCGGATACTGGTGAACATCTCACCAAGGAGCGTTTCGATGAACTCCATGCTTCCAGCACAACGCGCTGGGTGCTGATTTTTGCCAATACGCAGGAAGTAGTGGACAAAGTGATCCCCCACCCCCTGGTGATGATTGCCAGCGATGGCGCCGAAGGCCATCCCCGTAATGCCGGAACTTACTCGCGCGTGTTGGAACAATACGTCCGTGAAAAGGGGACCATCACGCTCATGGATGCTCTGCGAAAAATCAGTCTCATGCCGGCTCAAATGTTGGAGCGGTCCACTCCCGCCGCGAAACAAAAAGGTAGGTTGCAGGAAGGAGCTGACGCCGACGTTGTGGTATTTGACGCGCGGACGATCAGCGACCGTGCCACCTTCGAAAAGCCCATGGAGCCGAGTGTCGGCGTGCGCTACTTGGTGGTCGGAGGAGCCGTGGTTGTTGACGAGGGTAAGATCGTGTCAGATGTGTTCACGGGCCGTGCGTTACTGGGGCCAGGAAAGCGGTCAGCATCAAGCGATTAGATTCCGGCTGCGCTTCTTACCCACGCTCGCGTAATGAAGTACCACAGCGCGCGGGAGCTCGACACTGGATTGTCGCAACCTGTTAGACTTTCCCGCATGTCGACGTTCTTTCTCGTTCACGGCGCATGGCAGTCGACAGGTACGTGGGACCTTCTAGTCCCTTTGTTGCAACAACACGGCCATCGCGTGATAACACCTGTTCTCGGCGGGCTTGGAACGGATCAAAGTCGTCTATCGCCCGACATCGCGCTACGGCAACATATAGCGGACGTTTCCCTGCAACTGTCACGGTTTTCCGACCAAGTCATTCTTGTAGGTCACAGTTACGCAGGCATGATCATCAGCGGTGTGGCAGAGACAAACCCAACTCAAGTGGAACGATTGGTTTTCCTGGATGCCTTCATTCCGGAAGATGGGCAAAGCGTACTGGATTTGCTTCCGTCTCATATTAGCAACCATTTTCGTGACATCGCGCGCGAGCACGGAGATGGCTGGCGGTTACCGGGCGGGGAGGCCCAACTTGATCTGTGGGGGCTGAAGCCAGGCGAAGCGCGTGACTTCGTGCGCGCGAGACTCTGTGACTTCAGCCTACGTTGCTTCGAGGAGCCGCTTAGTCTCCCCGACAATCGCAAGGCTAGCATTCCGGCTGCCTTCGTCGCTGGCGTTGCGGAAGGATATCCGGCGAGGCCGTTCTTCCAGCCGTTTGCCCAAAAAGCTCGCGCTTCCGGATGGGAGGTTACCGAGCTGAAGACTGGCCACGACTGCCACGTCGAGCGTCCCCACGAGCTTGCGGACATTTTGCTATCGGCGGGCCGGACACAATGAAGCGCAGGTCACTTCAGCCCCCGATGCTGGATCAGGTTCGGGAGTCGCGCTCCGGAACCTCCGAAAAAACGCCCTGATATCCGCTGCCAATGCGTCTGGCTCCTCCATGGCCGCGAAGTGTCCCCCGCTAGCGATTTCGGTCCAGTGCTGAACGTTGTAGCCACGCTCGATCCATGTCCGCGGCGGAAACGGTGCCTCTTTCGGAAGGTGCGCGATGCCGCACGGTACCTCGATCCGCTCGCCCTCCGCGAGATGAAGCGGGGCCGTCCTCGTTTCAAAGTACAAACGACACGACGAGTGAATGGTTTCGGTCATCCAATAAAGCGTGACGTTCGCCAGCAACTCGTCCCAGGTGAATCGTTTTTCAAGGTCGCCGTCGCAGTCGGCCCAGTCTCTGAATTTTTCCAAGATCCAGGCGGCCAGCGCCGCGGGAGAGTCGTTGAGTCCGTAGGCAACGGTTTGCGGCGTGCGAGACTGAATGTGGTCGTATGCCCCGGATTCTTCCAACCACCGGTCCGCGCCTGCGAGAAACTGCTGCTCTTCTCGACTTAGGACTGCTCCGGGCGGAAGGCCGGGCCGGTAGGACCCCGGACTGTAATTCAAGTGCAGCCCGATGATGCGCGCAGCGTTACGACGTCCCAGCTGACTGGCTACTTCGGCTCCAAAGTCGCCCCCGTGGCAGGCGAAACGTTTGTATCCAAGTTCCGTCATCAACTCGGCAAATAGGTCCGCCATTCGGGCGGTGTTCATGCCACGTTCTGTCGGTCGGCTGGAAAATCCAAAACCGGGGAGAGACGGCACGACTACGTCGAACGAATCGGAGGGTTCCCCACCGTGCGCCGCCGGATCGGTAAGCTGGGGAAGTAGCTTCAGCATCTCAAGAAACGATCCGGGCCAGCCATGGAGCAAGAGGATCGGAATTGGGGCTGGCCCTCGTCCTCGCTCGTGAACAAAATGGATGGACTGCTCGCCCGCCGTGTATCTCAGATGATGAAGACGCGCCAGCCGCTCGACTTCTGCTTTCCAGTCAAACTCCTCGCGCCAGTAGCGGCACATGCGTTGCAGATACTCGAGATCGAAACCGCACTCCCAGCCTGAGCCGGGGATGGTGTCCGGCCAGCGTGTGCGCGCGAGGCGTTCACGCAGATCCTGAACGGCAGTTTCGGAATAGGGCAGTTGGAAAGTCCGGATTGTCATGGAATCTCTCCCTTTCTTCAGTCAGATTATGTAACCTGTATAACACAGTACAGAGGTTACATTATAATTGTATGGTAGTAACCCGTCAACCTCAACAAACGAGTTACAATATTTGGGATGGTCTATGAATTTCTAGGTGGCAATCTGGCGCTCGATTTCACTAACACCGTGCACAGCCATGGCACGGCTGATCCCGGTGACGATCTCAAGACCACCGCTGATCTAGTGGCATGGGCAGCCCAGGGCGGACTGCTTCGCGACGCGGAGATCCGACAACTGCGGAGCGTTCCCGCGGACGAGACGCGATTCCGGCGCGTCTTAGAGCTGCGCGAGTTGCTCTATGAAATCTTCAGCCGAGCGGCCAAGGGAAAGAAGCCTCAACCGGAGCCACTCCAGGAATTTCAGAGCGTCTACCAGAATGCGACCCGACACGCCGAATTTCGTCGGGTGGCCAATCACTATCGGCTGACGTGGCCAGCAGCGACCCATCCTTTGGATCGCGTCTTCCATGAGATCGTTCGTTCGGCCGCGAACCTTCTAACGTCAGACGCTTTGACACGCGTCCGGCAATGCTCGGGAGACACCTGCTCGTGGTTGTTCGTCGACACCAGCCGCAACGGACTGCGACGTTGGTGCGACATGAAGGCGTGCGGGAACCGAGCCAAAGTTCAGCGCTTTCGCCGAAGTCACTCGGGATAGTCAAGCGGTGCGGCTATTTCGCCAGTCCACACGCCCCAACGGGTTGAGACGCTGAAAGTACTTGACATCTGATCTCTCGTTCGTCACGGGCTCGAAGGAGTTCGGATCGCAATGAGTGATACCTGTTCCAAGTCCGGGTAGTGATCCTCTTTGTCGGGAGTGCGCCCGGCAGGCGCAATCTGCTCGATCGTCGTTCGTGCCGGCAGCACGCGGTCGAAATACTGAACATATACTTCGTCGAACGCCGTCGTGTCCGACAAATCGTCAAGGTAAACGTTGGTGGCCACAACCTCGTCGAAATTCATGCCAGCCTCTTCGAGGTTGTCGAGCAGATTTCGCATGGTTTGCCGGAGCTGGTGGGCGGTGGTGGAGGCATACACGCCACCGTGCGGTCCGGGAATAAAACCACTCTTGGCGGAGCAATAAAAGGTCTCCCCGGCAAAGACGCACGGACTCGCAGTTGGGCTGGGAGGCATGTTCTTGGGCCGGATGGCTCGCCTTTGCTTCAGATCGCGCACCGCCACGCCGGTGTACTCGATGTGAACGCTGCCCGGAAGGCTCGATACTTCTATGGTCGCCCGTGCCGGGGTGTTGCCGAATTCGAACCGCAGCGCATAGCGTTGGTTCATGATCCGCATCGGAATGTCCGCTGTGAGGTAGGGATTAACGAAAACCATGTTGCGGAGGTCGAGACCGGCTGCTTCCAGGACAGCCTTCATGCGGTCGAGCGCGAGGTCCACCTGGGCAGCCGGGTCCGCCGGAACTTTGCCGCTGGAAGGATCGCTGCCGGGCATGGCGGAAATAAACAACCGGTCGTGGGTGAGGATGGCTGGCGACGCCGACTCGTCCGACTTATAATTCGGCGGAAAAATGGCACGCCGGTCAGCGAGACTGCGCACGGCGACGGCATTGATCTGCACCGCTGGCTCGGGAAGTTTGGCCACACCGAGCACGGCACGGGCGGGCGGAACCTCGGCAAAGACTTCGGCAAAGACTTGGTTTACTTCTCGATACTTGCTGATGTCCTCAAGGTAGACCTGGGTGTAGACCACGTGCTCCATGGTCAAACCCGCGGTCCGGACAACCGACTTGACGTTATCCAGAGCTTGCCGGACCTGTGCTTCAAAAGTTGCTGGCAAGCTGCCGTCCGGGCGGCGAGGCCCCTGTCCGGAGATGTACAGGTAGTCGCCCGCGTCTACACCGGGTGAGTAGATACGATTAGCCGCGGCAGACGGCGGCGCGGGAACTATCGCGCGGATCTGAGCCTGGACCGCGGGAGTCGAAAAGAGCAACAATCCGACTAACAGTATTCGCATTCGAATCATCCACCGATTTGTGCGACGCGATTAAGCTTTCCCTTTTTGCGCGGCACTCAGAATCGCTCGCAACCTTTGTCCCACAATGATTTCCTGTCCCGGCTGTATGGTCATGGAGACCAGTTCGATATGGTTGGCCTCCTTAGGTTCTTTCCGGTTCGGATTGCCCTCGCGAACCGCCGTCACCAGACTCGGATTGTCCGATCCGAGCACTTCGATGACGGGGTCGTTCTCGCGTAGCTTCCGCACGCAGTCGGACATGGTGAACGCCCACGCTGATTGGTCCCACGAGACTTTCAGGGTTGGAAAGCGGTTCCCGTCCTCGGGAGTGTAGATCTCCGTCTTCACTCCCGGCACGGTGTCGACCAGTTTTCGAATGCGGTCAACGCGGCCGTTCCACTCGCTGTAAACCTTCTTCTCATCCAGGTTCAACCAGGTCTCCAGCGCCGTCAGGCAGCCGATTATTTCTTCCTTTCCGACTTTCATCGCGCGGCAGACAGATCCCTCACGCGGGCTGCAATTCATCAGAGCCGCGTCGATCAGGTCTTTTCGACCCAAGAGCAAGCCACTGCATTGAGGTCCGCACAAACCCTTCCCTCCGGAGAAAGCGTAAAGGTCAATCTTCATCTGGGCGTAGAGCTTGGCATTGTCGGCCGGGGGAATGCCTGCCGCGTCGTCCAGCAACATCGGCACCTTACGATCTTTCGCGATCGCGAGTTGTCGATCGAGTTTCTCCCCGAGGTCCGTGGTGTAGATCATGGCTGTGTTTTCGTTGATTGCGTTGGCCAGTTCCTCGGGAGAAAACACGAGAACCAGCTTAGCTCCAGTCAAACGGATGGCGCTATCAAAAGCGCTCCTCCCACCCACCATGATCACTTCATGCTTGAGACCGGCCGTATCGGGCAGTTGCCAGACATGCTTGTCATCGGCGCCGGCCATGCACGCTGCGGTTGCGGCCGCCATGGCACCAGCCGCGCCTGAAGTAACGATTCCTGACTCGGCGCCGGTCAACTCCGCAAGGCGACGTCCCACACCGCGTTGTAGCTCCAACATGTTGACGAAATATTGACTCGCCTCCAGCTGAGCTTGCCGAACTTCGGGGAACTCGAGAGACCCACTCAGGTAAGTCCACGTACCCCGGCAATTGATCACAGTTTTCACACCCAGCCGCGCATATACGTTCTGACGGGGATCTTTGCCAATAGCGCTAGCGGCCTGAGCGTATAGATTTCGCGCTGCGATCTGGGTCAAGAGCGGGGTTGCGGCTGCCAATTTAATAAATGATCGCCGACTGGAATTCCGAGCACTCATTCCAACCCTCCTTAATGAATCGTCGCAGCCGAATTTTCCGCCGATTATGAATCTGCCGGAGCGGCGTGCTGAAATGCGGTTCGCTCGTCGCACGGCGAATTTGGTATACCACAGAATGAGCTTGACGCACATTACTTTATTGCGTTTGATTATGTTTCCTTTCGTTACGAAGGCGCGAGGATGACAGTGCAGCTGCGAAAACCC